>Ga0308157_10000796_pt1 | contig 85304 bp, 78 predicted proteins | sample PhyBR1_FD_201035 | JGI IMG/M metagenome (GOLD analysis project Ga0308157, IMG submission 201035) | Phyllosphere microbial communities from UC Gill Tract Community Farm, Albany, California, United States - DLSLB.R1 | ecosystem: Host-associated > Plants > Phyllosphere > Unclassified | place: USA...
TCGCTGCCGCTTTAATGCACGATGTTGTTGAAGATACCGATATTACGGTGGAAGATATCGAACGTATGTTTAATCCTAAAATAGCAAAAATTGTTGAAGGATTAACCAAGATTTCGCGTATGGAACCAGATCCGGATATTTCGCTTCAGGCTGAAAATTACCGTAAAATGTTGCTTACGCTGAATGATGATGTGCGTGTTATCTTGATAAAAATTGCCGACCGTTTGCACAACATGCAGACCATGAATTCTATGGCGGCATACAAACAGGCAAAAATTGCATCGGAAACTCTGTACATTTATGCACCGTTAGCTCACCGTTTGGGCTTGTTCAACATAAAAACAAAGTTGGAAGATTTAGGTTTGGAATATACCGAACCCGATGTTTACCACGATATTTTAAGCAAAACCAAAGAAAGCAAAGAAGAACAAAACGCTTATATAGAAAGCATCACGTCTGTTTTAAATGAAGCATTGGCAAAAGAAGATGTATCGTTTACCATAAAAGGTCGCCCGAAATCCATCTATTCTATCCGTAGAAAAATGAAGGCACAAGGTGTAACTTTTGATCAGGTGTACGACAAATTTGCGATTCGTATCATTTACAATTCTGCTCCTGCCGACGAAAAGTTTATTGCCTGGAAAATTTATTCCATTGTAACAGATCATTACCGTCCGTCACCTAGCCGTTTGCGCGATTGGATTTCTTCGCCAAAATCAACCGGTTACGAAGCTTTGCACATTACCGTTATGGGACCAAAAGGTCGCTGGGTTGAAGTGCAGATTCGTAGTGAACGCATGGATGAAATTGCCGAAAAAGGATACGCAGCGCACTACAAATACAAACAAGGCGTTACCGAAGAAAACAGTTTGGATAAATGGCTGAATTTGTTGAAAGAAGCTTTAGAAAATTCTGAAGCCAATGCGGTAGATTTTGTCGAAGATTTTAAACTGAACCTTTATGCAAAAGAAATTTACATTTTTACTCCGAAAGGTGAAATAAAATCGTTGCCAAAAGGTGCAACTGCATTAGATTTTGCGTTCAGCATTCACACCGATATCGGTATAAAAACGCGTGGTACAAAGGTAAACGGCAAATTGGTTCCTTTAAATTACGAATTAAATTCGGGCGATCAGGTAGAAATCATTACGTCGGCAAATCAAAAACCGAGTTCACACTGGTTGGAATATGTAACTACTGCTCGTGCAAAAAATAAAATTAAAAATGCCTTAAACGAAGATGTTAAGCAAATTTCTGAAGACGGAAAAGAAGTTTTAACCAGAAAATTAAAGCATTTAAAAATTACGCTTGACGAGAAAACGGTGAACGATCTGGTTAATTTCTTCAAGTTAAAAACAAGTCAGGATTTATTCTACCGTGTAGGTTCAGGAAAAATCGAAAATCAACAGTTAAAAGAATTCGCAACGCATAAAAACAGTAATGCTTTTATGAATTTCTTTAAGAAATCGATTCGAAAAGAAGCTCCTGGAGTTGTTGCTGAAACAAAGCTGGATTCATTGGTGTTTGGTAAAAACGATGAAAAGTTAGATTATAAACTGGCAAGTTGCTGTAACCCTATTCCGGGCGATCAGGTTTTTGGTTTTGTAACGATCAATGAAGGTATAAAAGTTCATAAAATAGATTGTCCAAATGCAATCAGCCTTCAGTCGAATTACGCATACAGAATTCTTCCTGCAAAATGGATCGATTCATCTGTTCAAGAATTCAACGCATCGTTAATGATTAAGGGAATTGATGGTTTAGGGTTGACGAATGAACTTACCAGAGTAATATCTAACCAAATGAACGTGAATATTCAAAGTATTTCGTTAAGCTCAAACGCAGGAATTTTCAACGGACAAATTACCGTAATTGTTCCAAATAATCAGGTATTAAACAGGCTTATAGAAAACATTCAGGGCATTGATGGTGTTGAAAAAATTACGCGTATTTTAGGAACTGCTTAATTTTAGACATTTAATTTTTAGTATCGGTAATAAACTTTTATATTTGTGCTGTTAAAAAGGATCATGGAAGAAAATAAAAATCAAGAAATTGTAAAAAGCGTTTTTACTAAATATTTAGAAGATAAAGGCCACCGAAAAACTCCGGAACGCTACGCTATTCTTCAGGAAATTTACGAAAACGAAGAACATTTTGACATTGAATCGTTATACATTAAAATGAAAAACAAAAACTACCGTGTTAGTAGGGCTACGCTTTATAATACGATAGAATTGTTGTTGGAATGTGGTTTGGTCCGCCGCCATCAGTTCGGACAAAACCAGTCACATTACGAAAAATCGTATTTCGACAAACAGCATGATCATATTATTTTAACAGATACAGGCGAAGTTATTGAATTTTGTGATCCACGTATTCAAATAATCAAGCAAACAATCGAAGAAATTTTTAACATAAAAGTGCACAATCACTCTTTATATTTCTACGGAACAAAAGAAGATACTACCACAACTAATAATTAAAAACAGACTAACATACTAAACATGACAGTAGATTTGTTACTTGGTCTTCAATGGGGAGATGAAGGAAAAGGAAAAATTGTAGACGTTCTAACATCAAAGTACGATATTATCGCACGTTTTCAAGGCGGTCCAAATGCAGGACACACGTTGGAATTCGATGGAATTAAGCACGTTTTAAGAACAATTCCTTCTGGAATTTTCCATAAAAATTCAATAAATATCATCGGAAACGGCGTTGTAATGGATCCGGTGGTTTTTCAAAAAGAAATTGAAGGTTTGCAAAAGTTTGACATTGATGTTCAATCAAGACTTTTAATCTCAAGAAAAGCACATTTAATTTTACCTACACACCGTTTGTTAGATGCAGCTTCGGAAGCATCGAAAGGTAAAGCTAAAATTGGTTCTACTTTAAAAGGAATTGGTCCAACTTATATGGATAAAACCGGTAGAAACGGATTGCGTGTAGGCGATATTGAACTGGCAGATTTTAAAGAAAGATACAATGCGTTAGCTGAAAAACACATTGATATGATTAAATTCTACAATGTTGATTTGCAGTACAATTTAGCTGAAATGGAAGATGAATTCTTTGCTGCTGTTGAAGAATTAAAGAAATTAACTTTTATTGATTCTGAATTTTACTTAAACAGTGCTTTAAAAGAAGGTAAAACTATTTTGGCAGAAGGTGCACAAGGATCTTTGTTAGATATCGATTTTGGAACATATCCTTTCGTAACATCTTCAAACACAACTGCTGCAGGTGCTTGTACTGGTTTAGGTATTGCGCCAAACAAGGTAAAAGATGTTTTTGGTATCTTCAAGGCATATACAACCCGTGTTGGTTCGGGCCCATTCCCTACCGAATTATTTGATTCTGTTGGTGAAACAATGGCAAAAGTTGGTAATGAATTTGGATCGGTTACAGGTCGTGCGCGTCGTTGTGGCTGGTTAGATTTGGTTGCGTTGAAATATGCAGTTGAAGTAAACGGTGTTACCGCTTTATACATGATGAAAGGAGATGTTTTATCGGGTTTTGATACATTAAAAATTTGTACTTCTTACAAATATAAAGGTGAACAAATTGATCATTTACCTTATAATATCGAAGAAGAAAATGTACAACCGGTTTATGTAGAGAAAAAAGGTTGGAAACAAGATTTAACAGGTTTAACAACGTATGCCGATTTACCTGAAGAATTAAAAGAATACATAGAATTTATTGAACAATACGTTGGCGTACCGATTAAAGTTGTATCGGTTGGTCCGGATCGTAAACAAACAATAATGAAATAATATTTAAGCACTCTTTACAGGGTGCTTTTTTAATGCTTAAATTCTTCTTAACGCAACGGTTACATCGTTAAAAAATGCGTAATTTTGAAAAAAAATATCCCAATTGAAAACCTTTTTTTTAAATCTGTTTTTTCTGTTGTTTTGTTATGCTTTTTCGTTTGCACAAACACCTGAACCAAATGGTAAAATCATAAAATTATTAGCAGCAGATTTCACTGATGTTAATGAATATGAAGTTCCTGGAGCTAAAATTCTTACCGGGAATGTTCAAATGCAGCACGACAGTATGTATATTTACTGCAATAAAGCCTATTTTTTTGAGAAAGAAAATTATGCAAAGCTGTTTGGTAACGTTAGAATTGTTCAAGACGATACCTTGCAGTTGAACAGTAAATATGCCGAATACAACGGTGTAGAAAAAATTGCTTATGCTTCTGGAAATGTAATTATGACATCGCCCGATTCTTCGTTAAAATCAGAAAAAGTTTATTACGACAGAAATACCGGAATTGCTTATTACAACGATAATGCAACAATTACCAACAAACTGAATACTTTAAAATCTAAATCGGGTAAATATTATACGCGCGAATTAAAATACGAATTCAGAACACAGGTTGTGATTACAAATCCTGAAAATGTGATCAAATCGAACCATTTGGATTTTTATGAAGATTCCGGTCATGCCTATTTGTTCGGTCCATCGACAATTGACAATAAAGGAAATCATATTTACACCGAAAACGGTTTTTACGACACTCGCTTAAATGAAGGAAAGATGATCGAAAAATCGTTTATTCTTTATGATAACAAGCGTATCGAAGCCGATGAAATGTTCTATGACGAGAAAAAATCGTACGCAAAAGGCATCAACAACGTAAAAGTGATCGATACTATTAACAACACCATTGCAACCAGTCATTTTGCAGAGGTTTTTCGTGCGAACGATTCCATCTTCATGACAAAAAAACCGTTGATTCAAACAATTGCCGAAAAAGACACAACCTATTTCCATGCAAAAAACATTCAAATTGTTGGTCCAGACAAGCAACGTGTGATAAAAGGTTATCCGAATGCGCGTATGTATCGCACACCTGATATGAGCGGAAAAGCAGATTCGTTGCATTACGATCAAAAAATTGGTTTGTTGCAGTTAATTCGAAAACCGGTTTTATTTAAAGATGAAAGTCAGTTAACCGGCGATGTTATTCATTTGATAAATAATGTGGAAACCGAAAAACTCGATTCTTTAAAAGTACTCACCAATGCCTTTGTCATTCAAAAAGATTCGCTCGGTTCGGGCTACAATCAAGCCAAGGGAATCAATATGTACGGAAAATTTATCGATGATAAAATTAGGCAGATCGATCTGGTGCAAAACGCAGAAATGATTTATTATGTATACGATGAAGAGGTTTTAAAAGGAATTGATAAGGGAATTTGCAGTAAAATTGTTTTGGAGTTAGAAGATAACAAAATTACAACCGCAACGCGAATGATCAATCCCGAAGGAACAACTTATCCGCCCGAACAATTTCCCGAAAACGCTCGGAAACTCGCAGGCTTCAATTGGCGGGGCGATGAACGAATGTACAGTGTGGATGAACTCTTTAGCGATGAAGAACTCAAGCACGACGACAAAGCCGAAGAAGAAGTCAAAAAGAACGAGAAAGTAAGCGAAAAACCAATGGAAATTCAGGAAAAAACACTGAATTTTAAACGATCGGGAAAATCACCAAACGTTATAAAAAAACGTAGCGAGTAAAATGAAAGAAGATTTTTTTAAATATCAGGCACAAACCAGTCTGTATCCATTAGAAGTTGAAATTTCTCATGCCAAAGGCAGTTATATTTACAGTACCGACGGTAAAAAACATTTAGATTTTGTTGCAGGCGTTTCGGCTTGTACGTTGGGTCATCAGCATCCGCGCGTTGTAAATGCCATAAAAGAACAGTTGGACAAATACATGCACGTAATGGTTTATGGTGAATATATTCAAAAACCCGCTGTAGATTTTTGCAAATTATTGGCACAGCACTTACCTCCTACGCTCAATAAAACGTATCTAGTAAATTCGGGTACCGAAGCTGTTGAAGGTGCTTTAAAATTGGCCAAACGCGTAACCGGCAGAACGCATATCATATCTTGTGTAAACGCTTATCACGGAAATACGCAGGGATCAATGAGTATTTTAGGAAACGAAGATCGCAAACGCGCATTTCGTCCGTTATTGCCAAATGTAGATTTTGTAACCTTTAATAACGAAGAAGAATTACAGCAGATTACTACAAAAACGGCAGCTATCGTATTGGAAACAATTCAAGGAAGTGCAGGTTTTGTAACACCTGAAAATGATTATTTGTTGAAGGTACGCAAGCGTTGTGATGAAGTTGGAGCTTTGCTTATTTTAGATGAAATTCAGCCTGGTTTCGGTAGAACAGGAAAGTTGTTTGGTTTTCAGAATTACAATGTAATACCCGATATTCTGGTAATGGGCAAAGGTATGGGCGGCGGAATGCCTGTTGGTGCTTTCACAGCCAACGAAAAAATGATGGATTTACTGGCGCACGATCCTAAATGCGGACACATAACAACATTTGGCGGACACCCGATCATTGCAGCAGCATCGTTGGCAACTTTACAGGAATTGTTAGAAACCGATTTAATGGAACAAACATTGGTAAAAGAACAATTGTTCCGCAGTTTGCTGAAACATCCGCTGATCACCGAAATTCACGGCAAAGGTTTAATGCTGGCTCCAATGACACCATCGGCAGAAATAACCAATGATGTAATTTTAAAATGTAAAGACAAAGGTTTGGTATTATTTTGGCTGATGTTTGAAGGAAAAGCCATTCGTATTACACCACCATTAACAATTTCTGAAGAAGAAATTAAAGAAGGATGCGCTATTTTAATAGAAGCATTAAACGAAGTTCAAGCAGAACTTTGTTAATTAAAATGTTTGTAAGATAGATTTCAGCGTGCATATAAAGTGCCGATTTTGAGCTATCTTTAATAATAAAAACAGTCGATTATGTTTACAAACGACGAGGAAGATTTTTTTAGAATGTCTATTTCAAAATTCGAGAATATGCTTAAAACAAACAAAATTTGTTTTTTCGATTCAGAAGAATTTGAAAACATTATACTGCATTATTTAGATTCAGGTAAGATAAACCTGTCTAAAAAGGCATTAAAACTGGGTTTGGAACAACATCCGAATTCCATAGGACTAAAATTAGTTCAGGTAGAACTTTTGGTTTTTGAAAACAAATTGGATAAAGCCGAAAAACTACTGAACGAATTACAGCACATCGACCCACGAAACGACGAAGTTTACATTCAGCGTGCAAATATCTTTTCAAAACAAGGCAGTCACAAAAAAGCAATAGAATGCTTAAAAATTGCTTTGCAATACACCGAAGATTTTGCCGATGTGTATTCTTTGTTGGGAATGGAATATCTTTTCATTGATGAAATTTTACAGGCAAAAGATGCTTTTATAAAGTGTTTGGAACATGATTCTGAAGATCAAACAGCACTTTACAATGTAGTTTATTGCTACGATTTTTTAGATAATCATCAGGAAGCTATCGAATTTTTAGAAGAATTCATTGATCACAATCCGTATTCCGAAGTAGCTTGGCATCAGTTGGGTCGTGAGTATTACACACTTAAAGATTACCGTAAAGCCATTGAAGCTTTTGATTTTGCGTGTATTATCGATGAAAATTTTGTGGGTGCTTATATTGAAAAAGGAAAATCGTACGAAAAAATTAAAATGTTTTCACAGGCAATCATTTGTTACAAGGAAACATTGAAGTTAGACGATCCTTCGTCTTACGTGTACCGCAGAATTGGATTCTGTTACGAAGCTCTGAAAAATTACGACAAAGCCTTAAAATATTACCTGCGTTCGGTTCATGAAGATCCTTTGATGGATAAATCGTGGATTGCAATTGCCGATTTGTACTTGAAAAAGAACGATTTTAAAAAGGCTTTACAGTTTGTAAATAAAGCGTTGGGAATTGATGAACACAACCATTTATACTGGCGCAGATTTGCAATCATCAATAAAGATTTACAATTTTTTGAAGAAGCAGAATTAGGTTTTAGAAAAGCGGTTGAACATGGCGATACATTTTTAGATACTTGGTTGTATTGGAGCGATTCGTTTCGTTTGTTAGAAGATTATATGCAGGCAATTGAAAAGTTGCTGAAAGCACGCGATATTTTTAACGATGAATATGAAATTGAATATCGTTTAGTAGGTTTGTATATGCTTACCGATCAAACCGAAAAAGCGATGTATCATTTAACAAATGCCCTAGCTTTAAATTATAAAAACAGAACATTGTTACAGGAATTTTTCCCAACAGTTTGGGAAAACGAACAGGTACAAACTTACATTCAGAATTTTAATCAAGAATAATCGTTACTAAAAATAACGATTTTTTTATTATGAAAACATACGGTTTAATAGGCAAAAACATCAGCTATTCTTTTTCACGAAACTATTTCAACAATAAGTTTAAGAATGAGAATATATTAAATTCACAATACATTAATTTTGATATAGATAACCTATCAGAATTAAACAATATATTCAACATAAATAATTATGGTTTTAATGTTACAATTCCGTACAAAGAAACCATAATTCCTTATTTAGATTCGCTTGATTTTCATGCAGAGAAAATTGGTGCTGTTAACACAATAAAAATCGAAAACGGAAAAAAAATCGGTTTCAATACAGATTGGATCGGCTTTAAAAAATCGTTAGAACCTTTACTGAAACCACATCATAAAAAAGCATTAATTTTAGGAACCGGTGGTGCAAGCAAAGCGGTGATTTATGCTTTAAAACAATTAAAAATTCAAACTTTAATTGTATCGCGTAATGGTGAAACCACGTATGAAGATTTATCAGAAGAAATCATTCAAAATCATACAATTATCATCAACTGTACACCTGTCGGTACTTTTCCGAATTTAGATTCAGCGCCCGAAATTACTTATCACTTCATTACAAAAAATCATTTGGTTTACGATTTGATCTACAATCCTGCTGAAACACTTTTCCTTAAAAAATGTAAAGAAAACGGTGCTGTTACAAAAAACGGCTTGGAGATGTTGGAAATTCAGGCAGAAGAATCTTGGAAAATTTGGAATAGTTCGCATTAATTCTTACGAAATATTTGTTGTCTTTCAATTAATTATTTATCTTTCAAAAATAATTTTGTAAAACTTACACATTTAAGAAAGATGTTAGAAGAAAAGAATGATAACCTGCCACAAGCAGACGGACTGAACCCTGAAACAGAAACAAACACTATTGTTGATGCGATAAACTCAACAAATGCCGAAGACAGCGAAGCCACATCAATCAATGAAAGTGACCATATACCTTTGGCTAATTACGACGAATTATCTTTAGATGAGCTGAATACCGAGCTTGATACTTTACTTAAAAACGAAAAAATTACAACGATCCGCGAACACGTGGAGGCTATTAAGCGTAGTTTTTTACACAAATACAGCGAACTGATTGACGAAAAAAGAAAGGTTTTTTTAGAAGAAAATCCGGATGCTTTTTCTACAGATTTTCAATACGAACTTCCTGCTAAAAGTCAATTCGATTCGTTATACCACAATTACAGAGACCAACGAAATGGTCATTTTAAATCGATACAAGATCAATTGAAGAAAAATCTGGCCGAAAGAAACCAGATCATCACTGAATTAAAGGAAATTGTAGAAAACACCGAAAACTACAACACCGCATTAAAAGACATTCAGCAATTGCGCGAACGTTGGAAAAATGGCGGACCAATTCCTAAAGACAACTACAACCACGTTTGGAATAATTTCCATTTTCATATTGAACGTTTTTACGATCAGCTACATTTAGATCGTGAAGCGCGTGATATGGATTTTAAAAATAATTTAGAGCAAAAGCAAAGAATTATTGATCGTGCAAGTTTGTTGATTAACGAACCGGATATTCGTAAGGCTTTCCGCGAATTGCAAACATTACACCGCATTTGGAAAGAAGAAATTGGACCGGTTGCAAAAGATCACCGCGAGGAAATCTGGCAGAATTTCAGCAACATTACAAAACAATTACACAGCAAACGCGAATTGCTGCAAAACGAAATTCGTGAGCGCGAAGAAAACAATCTGGCAAAAAAGAACGAAGTTATTGCTTCGATTAACGAAATAGCTTCAAAAGAATTTCAATCGCACAGTGATTGGCAAAATGCTATCAAGGAAATTGAGCAGTTAAGAACGCAATTTTTTAACATGGGCAGAGTTCCTATGGAACAAAACGAAGAAACTTGGGCAAACTTTAAAAATGTTACCAGAAATTTCAACGTTCATAAAAACAATTTCTACAAAGACATTAAAAAGGAACAACAAGATAATTTAGTTAAAAAACAGGCTTTAATAGAACAGGTAAAATCGTTAAGCGAAAGCACCGATTACGATAATACAACGCCTGTGATGAAAAAAATTCAGGAAGAATGGAAACATGTTGGGCATGTACCTCGTAAATTTTCTGACAGTTTGTGGAAAGAGTTCAAGCAGATATGTAATTCTTATTTCGACAGGTTACATGCCGAAAGAAATAAGGAGATTGATGCCGAAATGGCAAACTTTAACAGCAAAAAAGATTATTTGGAAATTTTGAAGGATTTTGAACTGACCGGTGATCATAAAACTGATTTAGATGCTATTAAAAAGCATATTGAAAACTGGAAAGGTTTAGGCGTTGTGCCGCAAACCCGCAGACATATCGAAGGGAAGTTTAATAAGGTTTTAGATGCTTTGTTCGATAAATTAAGCTTGTCTAAAAAAGAAGCCGAGCTGGTTAAATTCAATAATAAAATTGAAAACCTGATGGAAAGCAATGACAACCGACGTTTACAGAATGAAACCATTTTTGTACAGCGCAAGTTAGAAGAGCTTCAGTCTGAAATTTTTCAGTTAGAAAACAACGTACAGTTTTTCTCTAGTGCAAAAGCAGACAATCCGTTGGTTAAAGAAATCAATAAGAACATCGATCGCCATAAAGATGAATTAAACTTGTGGAAAGAGAAATTAGTTCAACTAAAAAACATCAATAAAAATGATGCATAACACACAAAACCGGAGCTTTCCGGTTTTTTTCGTTTCAAAACAAATTGGTATGTGTTTACTGATACTTTTTATGGTTGGCTGTAAAGCTAAAACCGATTGGCGCGATAATTACAAGAAAGATAAAAGCAGTAAAAACACTAACACTACAAAGAAAACCACAATTAAGAAGCCGAATGATTTAGCTGAAATCAGCGAAATTTTAGATGTTAGTGAAAGTACTTTGAAAAATAAAAATCTGTATAATTTTATTATTGATTGGTACGGAACTCCATACAAATACGGCGGAATGAACGAAGACGGGATTGATTGTTCTGGTTTTACCAATATTTTTTACAAGGAAATCTATAAAATTCAGCTGCCGCGTGTATCAAAAGATATTGCCGAAAATGTTAAACGTAAATATACAGAAGATTTAAAAGAAGGCGATCTGGTTTTCTTTTCGTTCGGAAAAACCGGCATTGTCAATCATGTGGGAATTTATCTGCACAACAACAAGTTTGTACATGCATCAACAAGTAAGGGAGTCATAATCTCCAACTTAACCGAGCCTTATTATGGCGATTATCTGGTTAAATGCGGTTCGTATAAAAATTAAATAGAAAGCAAATTAATGAAGAAGACTTTTGCCGATAAAATTATTGCTTTTAACAAACAGCTGAACTATTCGGGCGAATTACCGGATAATTTTCAGGTTTTAAATCCGTACTTATCAAATCCTGAAACGCTGAAAGTTATGCAGCAGTTTTACAACAAATATTACAGTGATAACAACAAACGAAAGTTTATTATCGGCATTAATCCAAGTCGGCATGGTGCAGGCGTTACGGGCGTTCCATTTACCGATACCAAACGTTTGGAAAGTGTCTGCGGTATAAAAATGGAATCGGCACATACACATGAAATTTCATCGGTTTTTATTTATGATTTGATCGAAGAATATGGTGGTGCAAAAGAATTTTACGAGCAGTTTTACATCAACTCCCCTTTTCCGTTAGCACTTATTCAGAAAAATAAAAGTGGTAATTGGATCAATGCAAATTATTATGATGATGTAGAGCTTTTTAAGATGGTAAAAGATTTTATGATCGATTCTTTAAAGAAACATATTTCTTTAGGTTTAGATACCGATGAAGTTTTTGTTCTTGGCAAGAAAAATGCAACATTCATAAACAAAATAAATAGCGAAGCTAAATTGTTTGAAAAAATCACGATTTTTGAACATCCAAGATATATCCAACAATACAAATCAAAAGAAAAACAGCTTTATATTGACAAATACATCATGGCATTAAATTCAACCGAATAATTATGAATCAGGATATTTTAAACTATAACAAGACTCTTTCTGTTGAAGATCAATCAATTTGCAAAATTCTTTCTACCGAAATATCAAAAAACCTTACCAATTCCGAAAGTAAAATCTGGCATGCGCACCCGGTTTGGTTTTTAAACGGAAATCCTATTGTTGGTTACAGCAAACAAAAAGCAGGAATACGGCTGATGTTTTGGAGCGGTATTGATTTTGAAGAAGAAAAATTAAATGTTCACGGAAAAAAGTTTAAAGATGCTTCTGTTTTTTATAATTCGGTAGAAGAAATCAACACAGAAGATTTAAAAAGATGGTTAAAAAAATCTGTAGAAATTCAGTGGGATTATAAAAATATCATAAAAAGAAAAGGCGTTTTAATTAAATTATAATTTTATTAATTCAATTGTAAATTATTTACCTAAAGTGTACAAAAAATACACAACTCAACCTTATTGTAAGCACTTATTATATATCCTTTTTAAAATTAAAATCAACAAATAAATCAGTACATTTAACTGTTTTTACAGATGTATATGGAAATTAACGATTTTCTTTTTGGCGATGCAGACTACAGTTTTCTAACATCAATTATGGTGCGTACGTTTGTAATGTTTCTTATTATTTTAATATTTTTAAGAATCCTTGGCAAACGTGGTATAAAACAGTTATCGGTTTTTGAACTGGTAGTTATTTTAGGATTAGGTTCGGCAGCAGGTGATCCTATGATTTATAAAGAAATAGGACTTTTAAGCGCATTAACGGCATTTACTGTAATTGCGGTGTGTTACAAACTGCTTACCCTTTTGGTTTTTAAATTTAAATGGATTGAAAACCTTGTGGAAGGCAAAGAAGTTTATATTATTAAAAAAGGAAAATTTTCTATTGACGAGTTTAAGAAAGAATCGTTAAGTAAAGATGAATTCTTTATGGAATTAAGGCTTCGAGGTGTTTTTCATCTGGGTCAGGTTGAATATGCCATTTTAGAGACAACCGGAGAAGTAAGCGTTTATTTCTATGATTATGAACAAACTAAATATGGTTTGCCTATTTTACCCGATTCTCTAAAGAAAACCGTTAAAACATTTGAGGTAGATACTTTCTATTCCTGTACATTTTGCGGACAAACGATTAAGCATAACATTGAAAATACATTTGTTTGTCCTAATTGTCAAAACACCGAATGGGTTAAAGCAAGTAACAGAAAAGTATCAAGATAATTGTTTCTTATAAATTAGTTTTAATTTGTATACTTATAACCAATTGTTTTATGTATTTTTAATAAAGATTTAAAGTTTAGAACTGCAATAAGGTAATTACAATCTTTCAATTAGAAAGTGCGTTCTCACCTTTGGTTCTTTTTGGTAATGCTTATCTTTATGGTAAGCATTATCTTTTTCAAACAGCGATAAATAAAGGAGTTTTATACTTATTTAGAAGAACAATTTATAAGAAAATTTGAATAATATAGCGTCCAAAATTGTAAGTTTAAAAAAATAGTTTCTATATTTGTGAACTCACCTTTTTGATTCAAAAACTCCGTTACACAATGGCTTATGTCCTCCGCTAATGGGGTTTTTTACTCAAAAAGAATTAAAAGGTGAGATATTTAATTTGTGCGGAGGACTTTTTATTTCTACAAAAAGTCCTTTAAATACCTCAAATTCTTTTTACAATATTATTCTTTAACCTGAATGCGTTGTTTTTTCATTTTATCAATCTTACCAGGACTTCCAAAAACATAAAACCATTTTTCCTTAAAGCTTTTGGTCGATTTAATATCCTTAAGCATACTGTCGTACTCATGAAAATTCAAGTGCAGCGGATTTAGTTTATGATCGATTTTATGAGTAATACCGTAAGTTGGTTTTTCTTCTTCCAATTGATACGTTCCAAAAAACTTGTCCCAGAAAATAAAGATCGCAGCAAAATTTTTGTCGATGTATTTTTCGTCAGATCCATGATGAACCCTGTGATTTGATGGTGTTACAAAAAGGATTTCGAAAATTCGCGGCAATTTTCCAATATATTCGGTGTGTTGCCAAAACTGAAACAATACCGATATTTGATTCACAATAAAAAATATAACCGGGTGAAAACCAAGAAATGCTACCGGCAGAAAAAACAGTATTTTAAAATGCTGAACCCAGCTTAATCTAAAAGAAACAGTTAAGTTGTAATTGTCGGCACTATGGTGTATCACGTGAGTAGCCCAGAAAAAACGGTTAAAATGTGACACTCTATGTGCCCAATAACTGCATAAATCATAAATAAGTAAACAAGGAAACAATGTCCACCAATTTAGTTCCATTCTCCAAGGAATTACATTATAAATATACACAGCCCCAGAAATAAACGCAACTTTAAGAACCAGATTAATAGCAACATTACCCAAGCCTACAAACAAAGATCCCAAGCTTTCTTTAGTGTTGTAATTTCTTTTTTCAGAATACCATGAATACCAAATTTCCAACCCAGTAAAAAACGCCATTAGCGGAATTGCGTAAATAATTAAATCGCCCGACTGTTGCTCTAATTCTTTAATGTTTTCATACGAAATTGGTGATGCCCCGAAAAAGTTACTCATACTTATAATTTTGATTTTCTATTTTGCTACGCAGAAATTATGCCTAATTTTTTCAAGGTAGCTATTTATACCTATAAAACCTAAAAAGTGAAGAAATGTTAACATACAAATTATTATTAAAGCTTTATCATTTATAAATAAAGCACCTAACCCTTTATAAAGTAATCTGTTTTTAATAAATTTGTTGGATAAAAGCTTTATTTTAAAATGGAAAACAAACAACATATTATTGATCGGTTTATAAGTTACGTAACTGTTGATACAGAATCGGATCCAAATTCAGAAACAACTCCATCAACTAAAAAACAGTGGGATTTAGCAAATAAATTAGTAGAAGAATTAAAACAAATTGGTTTAGAAGAAGTAACGATTGACGAAAACGCTTACATAATGGCTACTTTGCCAAGTAATGTTTCGCACGAAGTTCCTACAATTGGATTTGTTTCTCATTTTGATACGTCGCCCGATTTTACTGGTGCAAATGTAAAACCACAGATTGTTGAAAATTATGATGGAGGTGATATCCTTTTAAACAAAGAGCAAAATATTGTTTTGTCGCCTAGTTATTTTGATGATTTATTGCAATATAAAGGTCAAACGATCATTACTACAGACGGAACAACTTTGTTGGGAGCTGATGATAAAGCAGGAATCTGTGAAATTGTTTCAGCAATGGAATATTTAGTTCAGCACCCTGAAATCAAACACGGAAAAATTAGAATTGGCTTTACTCCTGATGAAGAAATTGGTCGCGGAGCGCATAAATTCGATGTTGAAAAGTTTGGTGCGGAATGGGCTTATACAATGGACGGGAGTCAGATTGGAGAATTAGAATACGAAAATTTCAATGCTGCCGGAGTTAAATTAATCTTCAAAGGAAAAAGCGTACACCCTGGTTATGCAAAAGGTAAAATGATCAATTCTATGCTTTTGGCAAACAAATTTATATCAAAACTACCATTGAAAGAAGTTCCTGAAAAAACTACTGGTTACGAAGGATTTTTTCATGTAAACGATATTCACGGATCTATTGAAGAAACCGAAGTTCACATGATTATTCGCGATCACAGTATGAAGAAATTCAAAAAACGTAAAAAACTTATTCGCGAAATGGTTAACAAATTCAACAAAAAATATGCGGAGAAATTTGGCGATAAAATTGTTGACTGCGAAATAAAAGATCAATATTATAACATGAAAGAAAAGGTTGAGCCTGTTATGTATGTTGTTGATATTGCAGAAGAAGCAATGAAAGAATTGAATATAAAACCAATTATCAAACCTATTCGTGGCGGAACAGACGGTTCTCAACTTTCGTATATGGGATTACCTTGTCCGAATATTTTTGCAGGTGGACATAATTTTCATGGAAAATACGAGTACGTTCCGGTTGAAAGCATCTTAAAAGCAACAGAAGTTATTGTTAAAATAGCAGAAATTACTGCAAAGAGAAAGTTTAACTAATACCTTCAACTTAATATAAATATTTAAAAGAGATTCTTAATACACTGCCCCCTAAAAGTTAAACCTATTTGGGGGCATTTTTATGGTAAGAAAAGTAAAATACAATGTAGCATTTAAGCTAGAGAGTGTAAAAAAAGTATTAGAAAAACACCAATCCATACACTCGGTTTCTCATCGAGAAGGTTTTTCAAAAAGTTTATTACATAAGTGGATTGTTGATTACCAGAATCAAGGAGTTTTAGGTTTACATCCTAAAAAGAACCAACAATATTCAGCCGGTTTTAAGTTGTCTGTTATCAATTTAATTAAGAAAGAACATCTTAGTTTACGAGAAGCCTGAGTAAAATTTAAATTACCAAGCGATTCTGTTATTGGAAAATGGCAAAAAGATTTTGCTAACTTTGGAATAGACGGATTACAACCCAAACCCAAAGGCCACCCAAAGAATATGAATACACCAAAACGTAAATCATTAAAGAGCAAAGAACCATTAACAAGAGAAGAAGAACTGTTGTTGGAAAATGAACGATTACGTTGTGAAAATGATTTTTTAAAAAGTACAATGCCTTAGTTCAAGCCCAAGAAGGAAACCTCAAAAAAACAACCAAGCAAGCCATTGAAGAACTAAGGCTGTATTTTGATCTGAATTTACTTTTAGATTGCTCAAAAATGGCAAGAAGCAGTTTTTATTACCATCAACTTCAAAATAAAAAAGATAAATACCAGGAAGTTAAAGTATTGATCCAATCGATTTATCATCATCATAAAGGGCATTATGGATACCGCAGGATAACAAAGGAATTTAAAAAAAAGGAGCAATAATCAATCACAAAACAGTACTTAAACTAATGACTTCTTTGGGTTTGAAAAGTTTGATCCGACCAAAAAAATATAAATCGTACAAAGGCGAACAAGGTAAAATTGCTCCCAATGTTTTACAGCGAGAATTTAAAGTAAAGGATAAAAAACTGTATTTATCACCAATAATGGATTTGTATAATCAAGAAATAATAAGTTACCCGTTAAGCGAACGCCCTGTATTTACCCAAGTAATATCAATGCTTAAAAAAGCATTGAGAAAAACCCCGGATACAAAATATTTGGTTTTTCATTCAAATCAGGGATGGCAATACCAAATGAAACCGTATCAAGCTTTATTAAAGAAAAAAGGAATCGTTCAAAGTATGTCTCGCAAAGAAAATTGTTTGGATAATGCCATTATCGAGAATTTCTTTGGAATCTTGAAATCTGAACTATTTTACCTGAAAAAATTTAATTCTATTGATGAGCTTAAAAATGAAATAAAACAATACATTTACTATTACAATAACGTAAGAATAAAATCGAACTTAAATAAAATGAGTCCGATACAATATCGAACTCAGTTTTATAATAATTAATTTTTAATCTGTCTAAACTTTTGGGTGCAGTTCATTACAAACTCTCTTTTTTTCTGAATAATTGATTTTCTTTAAGAAGCGTTGCAACCGTTTCCGGTACGTCGTTTTCCCAACTGTCATCGTTTTCCTGTATTTTTTTAAGTACTTTATGCGAGAATATCTTTAAATTTTTCAGTTCGAAATTTTCAATATCAATAATCTGATCACGTTGCTTGAAATAATTGTAAATCGGTTTCAAAGTTTCATCGTGTAATTCTATATTTTCGGCAGTAATAACTTCTTCTTTTTCATTTAAAAACGGATATGCATAAATTTCCAATCCGTGTTTAAATAATCTGCCCAAACCTTCAAACAATCCGCCTGGTAAATTAGTGTAATGTTTTGCATCAAAAATTTCAATTAAACTTGGAATTCCAATGGTCAATGCAATTTTTTCCTGCGAATAATTCCATATATAATCTACCGCCTTAAAATATTCTTTAAAGTTCGATATCATAACCGTATGTCCCAAAGCACAAAGTAATTCTGCACGATCCAAAAAATCCTGCTCGTCTACTTCGCCCAAAGCTAAAAGGTTGTTCAAGGTAATTTCAAAAATAACCGCCGTTTTATCAATCGATAACTGATTTTTACTCAAAAACTGATTCAGCGATTTTTGATACATATTAATGTTTACAATAGTTACCGGACGAAAACTACCGCGTAACAACAACACATTTTTTCTGAACAAAGTGTTTGCAGGCAGAATATTTTGTCCGTTTGGTCCAAACATAACCGCATCTGCCATTCCGTTCTTTACCAAAAACAAACTCATTAATCGGTTATCGACATTTTTAAATGCCGGACCCGAAAAATTAATGGTATCAATTTCTAACTGATCTTTATCTAAATGATCGTATAAATTGTAAATCAGTTTTTTAGGATCATGGTATTGATAAAACGCGCCATAAATTAAATTTACACCAAGTGTTCCTAACGTTCGCTGTTGTTGCAAAACATCGTTTTCTTTGAACTGAATGTGAATAATAATCTCGTTGAATTCACCGCCAGCTTCGTTCTGAAAACGAATACCAACCCAACCGTGCCCTTTAAATTTCTTGGCAAAATCTATTGTAGCAACCGTATTGGCGTAACTAAAGTAAATTCTGTTTGGATTTTCGGTATGATCTAAACGTTCTTCCAAAAGCTGCACTTCGTGATCAAGCATTTTGTGCAAACGGTTTTCGGTAACGTAACGTCCGTCTGGTTCAGTAGTATAAATGGCATCGCTAAACTGTTTGTCGTATGCCGACATTGCTTTTGCAATAGTTCTTGAAGCCGCACCAGCTCTAAAAAAATGACGAGCCGTTTCTTGTCCGGCACCAATTTCAGAGAAAGATCCGTATATATTTTTGTTTAAATTAATTTTTAAAGTTTTGTCAGATAAGGCTTGTTTTTGATCTGTAACTCGATCGCCCTGTAATACTAAATCGTCTGCAAAAATATTGCTCATATTTCTATTATTGTTTGACTATAAAATTACTAAATTCATTTTTAATGTGCTATTTTTGTAAAAAAGAATCTTAAGTGAAAATACATTTTTTAGGTACAGGTACATCGCAGGGCATTCCGGTTATAGGAATTAAACATCCTGTTTGCTTAAGTACCAATCTAAAAGATAAACGTTTGCGATCATCAATTTTAATTGATTGGAACAATACAAAAATTTTAATTGATTGCGGTCCCGATTTCAGACAACAGATGTTGCGAATTGATAACGACGCTTTAGATGCTATTTTATTTACCCACGAACATGCTGATCATACTGCTGGTTTAGACGATATTCGCCCCTATTGTTTTATGGAAAGTAAAGCCATGCCCGTTTATGCGCAAAAGCGTGTTGTTGAAAGTTTGATTCGCAGGTTCGATTATATTTTCGAAACCACAAACAGATATCCGGGAGCACCTTCGATAGAAATTCATGAAATTGAAGCATACAAAGATTTTTCTGTCAACAATAAAATTATAAAACCTTTGCTGGTAAATCATGGTTCGTTGCCTATTTTAGGTTATCGATTTGAAAATTTCGCCTATTTAACCGATGTTAAAACGCTTGATGAAGACACTTACAAACAGTTAGAAAATTTAGATGTTTTGGTAATTAATGCCTTGCGCATACAGGAACATCCTACACATAATAATTTAACCGAAGCGTTAGAACATATCAGTAAAATAAAGCCTAAAAAAGCCTATTTAACGCATATTGGGTTTCAGTTAGGTTTTCACGATGAAATAGAAAATATTTTACCCGAGAATGTTTTTTTAGCTTACGATCAACTAATTTTAGATATTTAATGAAACGTATTTATTTATATTTGTTTATATTTTCTCTTATAATTAATATCTTTTTAATTGTAAACGATTCGAAAATATTGAAGGCAAAAGACCAACATATTGAAAGTTTAGAAAAAAGACTGAAACGTTCACAAGATTCATTAAAAGTAATCGAGAAAAGAATAGTAACCAATCAATCTTAAGAATATGAAACGAAACATATTAGGTATTTTAATACTAGGATTTCTTACTTTTTCGTGTACTAAAGAGAAAGATAAAACAGATGCTCTTAACACGGTAATGGTAAAAGATTCTTTAGAAATGTATAAGAAATTATATGACGAAGCTGCTTATTTTTCTATAGATAAAAACGAAAATGCACAGAAACAGTTCGCTCCGCAAGAAGTTGAAACCGTTATGGCAAAAGTAGTTCAAGATTTTAGTGTATTAAATCAGCAAGAAAACGGCAACCCGTTATTACCAGTTGATTCTACAGGAAAACCTACCAAAGTAAACAAAATGTCGGTTGTTAATAACAAGTGGTTAATTATAGATTTCTTTGGAGAAGGTGTTGTAGGCGAATTAATCATAAAATATGATTACAGTCCCGATAAAACAACTGAATTTACCGTATTAGATACCGTATTATATTAAAAAAGTTTCCAAATTTGGAAACTTTTTATTTTTCTAGAAATGCTTTTAAATCGTAAAAGTTCTGTGGTGCTACACCATGCCCCACCGGATATTCTTTATATTCAAAAGAAATTTGTAAAGGCTGTAAAAACGCCGATGATTTTCGTGCCCATTCAACAGGAATTACTTGGTCTACCGTTCCGTGCGATCCGAATATCTTTAAATGATTGTATGCAGAAACATCGGTTTTTGGTGTCATTATTTCCGGATTAAAATAACCGCTTAAAGCAGCAACTTTATTAATCTTTTCCGGATAAGTAACCGCAATGGCATAACTTAAAATAGCACCCTGACTAAAACCAACTAAGTTTACATTATTAGCATCAATAGGATATTTTGCAGCTAATTCATCAATAAATTTAACCAATAAATCACGAGATTCAATAGCTTGATCGTTATCACTGAATTTATTCATATCAGCATCAAAAGTAATTGCATACCAAGCAAATCCGTAAGGTGGAACTTGGTAAGGAGCCTGAACCGATACCACATAATAATTGTCTGGCAATTCTGGCGCAAACGAATACAAATCTTCTTCGTTGCTGCCGTAACCGTGAATTAAAATAATCAGTGGATTTTGTTCTTTAACAACCTTTGGTTCTTTTATTAAATAATTAAAAATTCCTGTCTGCATAATTAATTTTTCTTTGTAAATATTTTCTGAATAAAACCGCCAATTAAAGGAATTAGTTTGTATTCGTTGGAAACTGCTCCTGAAAAACTGTAAATCCATAAAATAAAGATAAACACGTAAAAGCCAATCAAAGTCGGCATAAACATAACCTCTGGAACAATTGGTAAAATAGCACTAATTAGTAAAAAAAGTATAAATATTCCGACAGATTGTTTTATGTAGAAACTACCGAATTTATCTTTTTCTTCTTGATTGATAAACCACGCAATAACAGGTCCTAAAAAAGTTAAGTGCGCAATTATCGCAGCCAGTTTGCCGTCTTTTGAAATATTGTTTGCTTCCATTACTTAATAATTAATTTATCATTATTGTAAATTCCGTAAACAAAACCTTTCATTTTATGGTTTAAAAATGCCGAGTTTTTAGATTTCGACAGAATATCATTTTTGGTGAATGTCCATTCTTTTGAAGGATCGAACAACGTTAAATCTGCTTTTGATCCTACTTTAATTGCGTCTAAATCATTCAAGAAAATTAATTTTGCCATCTGAAGTTTTTCAACAACAACATTTAAAGGAAGAATTTCCAACAACGCACCAAAAGCCGATTCTAATCCAATAGTTCCGTCTTTCGCCATATCAAACTCCATTTTTTTATGTTCGATATCCATCGCACAATGGTCACCTGTAATTACATCAATCGTTCCATCTAAAACTCCATTAATTAAAGCTTGCTGATGTGCTGCATCACGAATTGGTGGATTAACTTTAAAGCGCGTATCAAAATCGGTTAAAACAGCATCAGTCAGAACCAAATTATGAACTGCTACACTACAAGTAACATTCAAGCCTTTTGCTTTGGCTTCTTTAATCATTTCTACCGATTTTGCTGTAGAAATTGTTGGTACGTGCATTTTTCCACCCGTATATTCTAACAAAAATAGGTTGCGAGCCAATACAATTTCTTCTGCCAATGGTGGAATTCCCTTTAAACCTAATTGAGTAGATGTTATCCCTTCGTGCACAACACCTTTACCTTTAATTAAAGAATCGTTACAGAAAGCTATCACCGTAGCGTTAAAATCTTGCGTGTACTGCAAACCAATTTTCAACAAATTAGCGTTAGTTGCACTTTTTTTATAGTCGCCAAAAGCAATGGCTCCGGCATTCTGCATATCGTACATTTCAGCTAAATCGGCACCTTCTTCGTTTTTGGTAAAAGCACCAATTGGGTGCAAAGTTGTAGCAAAATTTGCTGCTTTTGTTTTTACAAAACTAACTATTGACTGATTGTCTATAACCGGCGAAGTATTCGGTTGATATGCAATGTGTGTAAACCCGCTTTTTGCTGCAACTGTTAAGCCGTTAGCAATTGTTTCACGATCTTCAAAACCAGGCTCGCCAAACGAAACCGATGAATCCATCCATCCGCTTGAAACGTGTAAGTTTTCTAAAGAAAGAATTTCGAAATCTGTGGAGTTAATTTCTGATGCAATTTCAGCAATCACACCGTTTTCGATTTTTATATCGACTTTTTTCTGATTAAATTCACTTGAAGAATCTACAATTGTAGCATTTTTTATAACGATATTCATTGTATGAACTGTTGTGTTGTTTAAAATTGTACAAAATTAAGCATATTATTATACAAATATTATAATTTCTAGATGTTTTGTATCAATAAAAAACAAATCTTAAAAAAACACTTAAATAACTAACTTTCAATCACTAGCAAAACGCACATACTCATTTCAACACTTTCATTAGTTTAAACCATAAAAAAACAGTATATTAGCACGTTAAAATTAGAAATAAAAAAGTATAAAATATGATCTCTGAAGGGGAAAAATTAATTCCTATTAACATCGAGGATGAAATGAAATCGGCTTACATTGATTATTCAATGTCCGTTATTGTTTCAAGAGCATTACCAGATGTTCGTGATGGATTAAAACCGGTTCACCGCCGCGTATTATTCGGAATGTATGAACTAGGTGTTACAGCAACTAAAGCACATAAAAAATCTGCCCGTATTGTAGGGGAAGTTTTAGGTAAGTACCACCCACACGGCGATTCATCTGTTTATGATGCTATGGTACGTATGGCACAAGAATGGAGCTTACGTTATTTATTGGTAGACGGACAAGGAAACTTTGGTTCGGTAGATGGCGACAGCCCTGCGGCTATGCGTTATACCGAGGCTAGAATGAAAAAGATTTCGGAAGAAATTTTAGCCGATATCGATAAAGAAACAGTTGACTTTCAGTTAAACTTCGATGATACTTTAGAAGAACCTAAAGTAATGCCAACAAAAATTCCTACCTTATTAATTAACGGAGCATCGGGTATCGCAGTTGGTATGGCTACTAATATGGCGCCACACAACCTAACCGAAGTTATTAACGGTACGCTGGCATATATTGAAAATACAGAAATCGAAATTGACGAATTACTGCAACATATCAAAGCACCAGATTTTCCAACAGGTGGAATTATTTATGGTTACGAAGGTGTAAAAGAAGCTTACAAAACCGGTCGTGGACGTGTAGTTATGCGTGCAAAAGCGAATTTTGAAGAGATTGATGGTAAAGAATGTATCATTGTTTCAGAAATTCCTTATCAGGTGAACAAAGCCGAAATGATCAAAAAAACGGCTGAACTTGTTAACGACAAAAAAATAGAAGGAATATCAACAATACGTGACGAATCAGACCGTAAAGGTATGCGTATCGTTTACGTGTTAAAGCGTGAAGCTGTACCAAACATTGTGTTAAACATGTTGTACAAGTTTACGCAGTTGCAGTCGTCTTTCAGTATCAACAATATTGCGTTGGTAAACGGTCGTCCGCAGTTATTAAATTTAAAAGAATTAATTCATTATTTCGTAGAACACCGTCATGAAGTGGTAACACGTCGTGCAGAATACGAATTAAGAAAAGCACAAGAACGTGCACATATTTTAGAAGGATTGATTATTGCTTCGGATAATATCGATGAAGTAATCCAAATCATCCGTAGCTCTAAAAATGCCGATCAGGCTCGCGAACGATTAATCGAACGTTTCTCGTTGTCAGAAATTCAGGCTCGTGCCATTGTTGAAATGCGTTTACGCCAGTTAACAGGTCTTGAGCAGGAAAAATTACGTGCAGAGTTTGATGAAATCATGAAGTTAATTACTCATTTACAAGAATTATTGGCAAGCAAAGAAATGCGAATGGATCTTATTAAAGAGGAATTAAACGAAATTCGTGATAAATACGGTGATGCCCGCAGATCTCATATTGAATATGCAGGTGGCGAAATGAATATTGAAGATTTAATTGCCGATGAGCAGGTTGTAATCACAATTTCGCACGCAGGTTATATTAAACGTACACCTTTAAGCGAATACAAAACGCAAAACCGCGGTGGTGTTGGTCAAAAATCAGCAGGAACCCGCGATCAAGATTTCTTGGAACACATGTATGTGGCAACAAACCACCAGTATATGTTGTTCTTAACGCAAAAAGGAAAATGTTTCTGGTTACGCGTTTACGAAATTCCTGAAGGAAGCAAACAAGCAAAAGGTCGTGCAATTCAGAACTTAATCAACATTGAAAACGACGATAAAGTAAAAGCATTTATCTGTACGCAAGATTTACGCGACCCGGAATACACAAGCAATAACTACATTGTAATGTGTACCAAACTAGGTCAGGTTAAGAAAACATCGCTAGAGCAGTATTCACGTCCGCGCCAAAATGGTATCAACGCCATTACTATTAAAGATGGTGACGAATTGTTAGAAGCAAAATTAACCGACGGAAATTCTAAAGTACTTATTGCTGCCAAAAATGGTAAAATGGTTCGTTTCGATGAATCTAAAACCCGCCCAATGGGTAGAACGGCATCTGGAGTTCGCGGTATTAAATTAGCCGATGATAAAGATGAAGTAATTGGTTTGGTAACGGTATCAGATTTAGAATCAGAAATTTTAGTAGTTTCAGAAAACGGTTACGGTAAACGTTCGTCTTTAGAAGCTTACCGCGAAACAAACCGTGGTGGTAAAGGTGTTAAGGCAATGAACATTACTGATAAAACCGGAGCTTTAATTTCGATCAATTCGGTTACTGATAACGACGATTTAATGATCATCAACAAATCAGGATTAACCATTCGTTTACGCGTTTCAGATCTGCGTGTAATGGGTCGAAATACGCAAGGTGTTCGTTTAATCAACATCAAAGGAAGCGATTCTATTGCAGCAGTTGCAAAGGTTATGCGTGATGAAGACGAAGAAATTGAAATGGACGAAGAATTGAAAAAAGATCTTTTAGCAGTTGATGAAAACGATGTTTTAGAAGACGTTGTTGACGAAATTGACGAAGAAGATGACGATATTGATTTAGAAGACGAAGAAGATACGAATGAAGAATAATTTAATGATGATGAGCATGTTTTTAATAACATGCTCTTCTTCTTTTGCTCAAAAAAACGAGTTGAAAGAATTAGAAAAACTGGTAAAAAGAAACAACACAACAGAAACTACGGAATTGTTGTCAACAGTTGAAAAAATGCTTCCACAGGCAACCGATGATCAAAAGGCAGCCTATTATTTCTTTAGAACCAAGAATTTTATCAATCTGGCAAACAGCGGCGTTGATTTTAATGAGAATCGATCAAAAGCAATTGAATCGATCAATCATTTGATTAAGTTTGAAAACGATACAAAAAGTAAAAAATATACTACCGAAGTTACCGAACTTAAAAATACGCTTTTAGCCGAATTGGTAGATGATGCCATTGACACCAACCGTAATAAAGATTACAAAAAATCGAGTCGCTTGTTTGAACAGGCATATAATTTAAGCAATCTTGATACTGTTTATCTGTATCACGCGGCAAACGACGCCGTGAATGCAAAAGATTACGATTTTGCAGAAAGTAAGTTTAAAGATTTGATTAAGTTGAAATACGATGGAAAATCACAAACTTATGTCGCAACTTCACAAGCTACGGGAAAAGTAGAATCGTTTGGTTTTGACAGAAAAGCCCGTGATTTGGCAGTTAAAAACGGATCTCACACGCAACCTGAAACCATCTTTAATAAAAGTGCCAAAACAAGCATCTACAATAACTTAACGCATATTTTACTTAATAAGGAAAATTATTCCGAAGCTGAAAATTATGCTTTAACGGCTTACGATTTGGATAAAGATAATGTGAACAATTTGCTGAATGTTTTGTTTTTATATTATAACACCAATCGTTTAGACAGATACGAAGAGTATGCTAAAAAGGGAGTTGAGCGTTTTCCACAGAACGAAGTATTGCTGTATAATTTGGCAGTAATCAACATGAAAAATAATCAAAACGAACAAGCAACAGAGTATTTGAACAAGATTTTATTATTGAATAAAAATAATTTTGATGCGTTAAAAGCCTTGGGGAATTTAGAGCTACAGAAAGATGCTGAAATAACCAACAAGATAAATTCGTTACCAAATACAACAACATCAAACAAAAAGCGTAACGATTTAATGCAGGAAAAAAGATTGGTTTATACTACTACATTAGATTATTATAAAAAAGCACAAGCAGTTAATCCTAAAGACGAAAGTTTAAATGAATTGATTACTCAAATTCAAGATTTTTTAAAGAATAATTAAAAAACAGGCTTCCAAATTGGAAGCTTTTTTATTGCATTACACTTTTTAAATTTTAAGATGATGTATTTAAGCAAAAAAACCATTGAAATAATAAATTTCAATGGTTTTTGTGACCCGACTGGGGCTCGAACCCAGGACCCCAACATTAAAAGTGTTGTGCTCTACCAACTGAGCTATCGAGTCTTAATTATTTTAAAGTGGTCATTATGTGACCCAATCAGGATTCGAACCTGAGACCTACTGCTTAGAAGGCAGTTGCTCTATCCAGCTGAGCTATTGGGCCGAACCTAAACACAAGGTTTAATTTGTCGGGGTGGCAGGATTCGAACCTGCGGCCTCCTGCTCCCAAAGCAGGCGCGATAACCGGGCTACGCTACACCCCGATGGTTATCATCATCAGCGGAGAGACAGGGATTCGAACCCTGGCGACAGTTACCCGTCGACAGATTAGCAATCTGCTCCGTTACCACTCCGGCACCTCTCCTACTAAACCAACTTGTTAATCAGTTAAGCGGTTGCAAATGTATAACGAGATTTAGTACTTTGCAAGCATTTATCAGTTTTTTTTGAAATCACTTTACGATTAATTCATCATATTATTAGTAATCAACAACATAAAGAAACATTTTTTTTATGTTTATTTAACATTGTAATCCTTATATCATTCATTTACAAATATTGTTGCAAAAAATAATAATATTTTTAGTAAATTCGCACTAAACTAAACATATATTATTTTATGAATAAGAAAGTAGTAATTGTATCTGCTGCAAGAACTCCAATAGGAAGTTTTATGGGCGCATTATCTACAGTTTCTGCTCCAAAATTAGGTGCAGCAGCGATTAAAGGTGCTTTAGAAAAAATCAATTTAGATCCAAATAAAGTTGACGAAGTTTTAATGGGGAATGTGGTTCAGGCTGGTGTAGGTCAGGCTCCTGCGCGTCAAGCTGCATTATTTTCGGGTTTATCTAACGATGTTGCTTGTACCACTGTAAACAAAGTATGTGCTTCTGGTATGAAAGCTATTATGCAAGGTGCACAAGCTATTGCTAACGGCGATGCAGAAATTGTTGTAGCCGGAGGTATGGAAAACATGAGCATGATTCCACATTACGCTAATTTAAGAACGGGTGTTAAGTTTGGCGGAACTGCCTTTACAGACGGTATGCAGAAAGATGGATTAAGCGATGCTTATGAAAACGCAGCAATGGGTGTTTATGCCGATGCTACTGCAACTGAACATAATATTTCAAGAGAACAACAAGATGAATTTGCTATAAATTCATACAAAAAATCTGCTGCTGCTTGGGATGCAGGTAAATTTGATGCAGAAGTTGTTCCTGTTGCTGTTCCTCAACGTAAAGGTGATCCAATCATGGTTACTAAAGATGAAGAGTACACAAACGTAAAATTAGATAAAATTCCGGCATTAAATCCTGCTTTCACAAAAGATGGAACCGTTACTGCTGCAAATGCATCAACAATTAACGATGGAGCTGCTGCCGTAATTTTAATGAGCGAAGAAAAAGCAAACGAATTAGGTTTAAAACCTTTAGCATATATTAAAGGATTTGCAGATGCTGCACAAGAACCAAAATGGTTTACAACAGCACCGGCAAAAGCGTTACCAAAAGCATTAGATAAAGCAGGCGTTTCTATTAACGATGTTGATTTCTTTGAATTCAATGAGGCTTTTTCTGTTGTAGGTATTGCTAATACAAACCTTTTAAAATTAGATCCTTCTAAAATTAACGTTAACGGTGGTGCGGTATCTTTAGGTCACCCACTTGGTTGTTCTGGTGCACGCGTTGTTGTAACGTTGTTAAACGTTTTAGAACAAAATAACGGTAAAATTGGTGCGGCGGCTATCTGTAATGGTGGTGGTGGTGCATCGGCAATCGTTATTGAAAAAATTTAATTCTGTAAAAAATTTTATAAAGATGAGAAGGAATTTAAAACCTTCTCATCTCTTTTTTTAGATTTCAAATATGTATGCACTTTGTAATTTGGCTATTGTTCCCTTACGGTTTGAACCTTCAGACCGAAGCGAATTAGTTACACAGGTTCTTTTCGGAGAAACGTTTACAATTTTAGAAAAAAAAGAAAAATGGTCTAGAATTTCCTTGACTGCAGATTCGTACGAAGGCTGGATAGACAACAAACAATTTACAGAAATTACCGAAGATCAATATAAAAAGATACAGGAAAGTGCAAAATTTTACTGTGCAGATTTAATTGATTATTTAACAGGAAAAAATACTTTAATGCCTGTTTCGTTAGGAAGCGATTTATCTTACCTGACTTTTTCCGACATCAATTCGCAAGAATTAACGTTCGATGGTACAATGATTACCGGCATTCAGCCAAAAACAAATCTTCTTCAAACTGCTTTTCTTTATTTAAACGCACCTTATTTATGGGGTGGCAAAACGCCTTTCGGGATCGATTGTTCTGGTTTTACCCAAATGGTTTATCGTTTAAATGGTTATAGCATTCCGCGCGATGCATCGCAACAAGCTAAAATTGGCGAGCCTTTAAGTTTTATCGAAGAAAGTGAAGTTGGTGATTTGGCGTTTTTCGATAATGAAGAAGGAAACATCATCCACGTAGGCATCATCATGGAAAACAACTACATTATCCATGCGCACGGAAAAGTTCGTATTGACCGTTTAGATCATTTAGGAATTCTGAATATCGACAGTGGCCGCCATACACACAAACTGCGCGTAATTAAAAAAATCATTTAATTTTTAATTCAACATTTCTTTTTTAGAATGCTTATCTTTGCCCAAAATATTTTTTTATGGCAACATTTGAGCAATTCAACTTACCAAAATCTTTACAAAAAGCAATCGATGATTTAGGTTTCATCACTCCTACTCCAATTCAGGAGAAATCTTTCAACATGATATTGTCGGGTAAAGATGTTATGGGAATCGCTCAAACCGGAACCGGAAAAACATTTGCCTACCTATTGCCGATTTTAAAACAATGGAAATTTCAAGAAACTGATGCACCTCGTGTGGCTATCTTGGTTCCTACGCGCGAACTGGTTGTGCAGGTAGTGGAAGAAGTTGAAAAACTGACAAAATACATGTCTATCCGTACTATAGGAATTTACGGTGGCGTGAATATCAACACTCAAAAAACATCAATTTACGAGGGTATCGATATTTTAGTTGGAACTCCTGGTAGAGTAATGGATTTAGCGTTAGACAATATTTTACGTTTTGATAGTTTGCAGAAACTGGTTATTGATGAGTTTGATGAAATACTGAATTTGGGTTTCCGTACGCAGTTAACCGCGATTCTTTCAATGATGAAGGATAAAAAACAAAACATTTTGTTTTCTGCAACAATGACCGAAGAGGTTGATGAAATTTTAGATGATTATTTTAATTTTCCTGAAGAAGTTTCGTTGGCACCATCGGGAACTCCGTTAGAAAAAATCAAGCAAAGTGCCTACATCGTTCCAAATTTTCTTACCAAATTAAATGTTTTAAAGGATATTTTAACAAACGATGAAACCAGCACGCGTGTATTATTATTTGTAAACAACAAACGTTTGGCAGATTATGTTTTAGAACATCTTAACGAAGATTTTCCAGAGCAGTTTGGTGCTGTACATTCCAACAAAACACAAAATTATCGTTTAAATACCATGGAAATGTTTCAAAACGGCGAATTACGTGGTTTGGTTACAACCGATGTTATGGCGCGTGGTTTGGATATTACCGATATTACACACGTTTTTAACCTGCAAATGCCCGAAATTCCTGAACAATACATTCACCGTATTGGTAGAACTGGTCGTGCTGATAAAGACGGTTCTGCGGTTAGTTTTATTAGTCCGAAAGAAGAAGAAACGCATTTTGATATTGAAAGCTTGATGAATTACGAAATTCCTTTGTTGGATATTCCTAGTCATGTGGTTATTGCCGAGCAACGTTTAGAGTTTGAAAAAGATCATGTAAAAATGAAAACCAACAAACGTAAAATTGATACCGAACGTGGCGAGGCTTTTCACGAGAAAAAAGATAAAAACAAAAAAGTGAATTTAGGTGGTCCCGGTAAAAGAACACCAAGAAAATCGGCACCTAGAAACCGTGGAATTGAACGTAAAAGAGACGAGAAACGTAAGAAGAAATAAAAAAAGGGATTGCTAACACAATCCCTTTTTTAGTCGTTTAACAACTGTGCTTTGTACTTCGAAATATGTTCTAAAACTTCGGCTTCGGGGTTTGGATACGAAATATCTTTATATTTTTTCAAGGTATCATAAATAATTTTAGCCACAATTAACCGGCTTACATCTTTATCGTCGCTTGGAATTATAAACCACTCGCCTTTTTTATGGCTACTGTTTTTTAAAACTTCTTCGTAACAAAACTGATATTTCTCCCAAAAACCACGTTCTGTTAAATCGCCCGGAGAAAATTTCCACTGATGTTTAGGTTTGTCGATACGCTTTAACAAACGGTTCTTCTGTTCGTCTTTACTTAAATGCAAATAGAATTTTAAAATAATTACGCCATTTTCTGCCCAGAATTTTTCAAACTGAACCATTCGCTGCATGCGGTTATTCCAAAAATCATCGGTCAAATTATTAATATCGATATCGGGATTACGCTCGTTCTCCAAATATTCAGGATGCACACGCGTGATCAAAACATTTTCGTATTGTGTTCTGTTAAAAATAGTAAACTTTCCTTTTTCGGGTAATTTGGTGTAATGCCTCCACATAAAATCATGCTGCAATTCTTTGTACGACGGTGTTTTAAAACTTTCAACCACCACTCCACGCGGATTAAATCCTTTAAAAACCTCACGAACCATACTGTCTTTTCCCGCAGTATCCATTCCTTGAAAACAGATCAAAACAGAATATCGGTCATCGGCATACATCATATCCTGCAGTTCGGCTATCTTTTTACTGTACTTTTTAATTTCTTTTTTAAGTGCGATTGGATCTAAACCTGTATTGTATTTTGTTGGAATTTCCTTTAAGTTTAAATTTTCGGGAACTTTAAAATAATTGCGCTTCATATTATTCTTTTTCTCTAAATTAGTCAATAAAATTTTAGCAATGAAAAAATATTTGCTTACCTCGTGGTTAAAGATCGCGGGAATTGTAGCGGCATCGGGCATCGGATATCAAAATAACGAAATTCAGCTGGTTTCTGATAACGGAAATGTGCTGTATCATTATTTTGTAGCGAATGATTCTCTGGCGAAATATTCGTTAGACGGTGATCCGGTTACTGATAATATGCCGAAATCGACTAAACATGATTTGGAATCTTTTACGACAGTTGACAATACTTGGTATGCGTTTGGATCGGGATCTAAAGAAAACAGAAACGTAGGTTTTATGGTTAATAAATTCTCAAAATTTTCTACAAAGATAGATTTAACGGGACTTTATGATGAAATGAAAAGCTTTTCGGAATTAACTACCGATGATTTTAATATTGAAGCAGTTACAACTTATAATGAAGACTGGCTTTTTATTAACCGCGGAAACGGACCCAAAAATGCGAATTATATTTATGTTGTTCAGGGTAAAAACCTAACAGATGATTTCAATATTTATTATTTTGAATTTGATCTGCCAAAAATCAATAACGTTCAAAGCGGATTTTCTGATGCAACCGTAATTAACAACACACTTTATTTTATTGCAACTGCCGAAGACGAAACGTCGACTTATAACGATGGTGCCATAAAAGGAAGTCTTTTCGGTGCGATTGATTTAAAAAAAATGAAACTGCTTTTTACAGATAAAATTAGTGATACCAATAAATTTGAAGGTATTACTATTCTTGAACAAAATAAAAAGAATGTAACTTTTGCTTTGTGCGAAGATGCCGATGACGCTAAAAATAACGAAGCTATCATCTACAAATTACAAGTTGATTTAAAAGGAAAAATAAAATAAGCAGTAAATTACTGCTTATTTTTCTTCTTTTACTTTAAAGTTCGGTGTTGGTACACTTGCCCAATTTTCGCCCGTTTTTATTCTGTACAATTGCATTTCACTAATACCAAACTGTTTGGCTATAATACGCATTCTGGTTTTACGTTGCGGATCAAAAATCATTCGTTTAATACGCATAACCTGCGTAGAATCTAACTTCATTCCTTTTTGCGCCAAACGTTTCTTTTCAATACGTTTAATATGTCCTTCTTTTACATTCGGGTTAATACGCTGGTGTGCGTACTTTTCCGGTTCGGTAACCCATTTTAAATTGGTATAATGATCGTTTAAATTATCAAAATCTAAATGAATTACAAAGTTATGCTCGTCGCAAGGCTTATTAACAAAAGCTTCTGCAACCGCACGTGAAAGCATTACATGTTTGTGAGAATAACCTGTACCGCATTCTTTAGCAACTTTATGCCTAAAAATTCGTAAATTATTGGTAACATTTGGTTTAAGTAAAGTACCATCGGTAAAATGATCTTTAAAACTTATTAAACGTCCAAAATTTGAAACCGCATAACGCAGTCTTTTTTTCACTCCTAGATTTAATTCAGTAAAGTTTTCACCTGGATATAAAACTAACATAATAATTATCTTAAATTAAGTTTAATGTTTTTTTAGATAATTTTTTTGGCTATTTATGTTGTGTTTTCTGTGTTTTAAGGTTAGCAAATATAGACCTTTTTATTGGTTACTTCCTCTTTATAAAATGTTATTTTTTACAATATAGGTGTTAATTTTTTCGGGTGTAGTAAAGGGCGAAAAACGCTTTATGGGATTTCCGTCTGCATCTATTAAGAATTTGTTAAAGTTCCATTTAATTGAATTTGTAATAAAACCCGGCAACTTTTCTTTTAAGAATTTAAACAACGGATGTGCGTTTTTACCATTCACATTTACCTTTTCAAATACAGGAAATGAAACACCATAATTTATCAGACAATTGTTTTTTATTGATGCTGAATCTCCAGGTTCCTGATTATTAAACTGATTGCACGGAAATGCCAAAATTATAAAATCCTGATCTTTATATTGCTGATACAACTTTTCCAAACCTTCGTATTGCGGAGTGAAACCACATTTACTGGCTGTGTTTACAATCAAGAGCGTTTTGTTTTTAAAATCGGAAAAATCGATTTCTTTTCCCTGTAATGTTTTCGCTTTAAAATTATAGATCGATTCCATTTGTTTCGTAAATAAAAAATGCATCATTGCTGATGCATTTTAAGGTTATTTTTTTAAGTGTGTAATAAAATAATCGGCAATTTTAGCATTTAAATGTACTCTGTCTCTACCTAAAACATTGTGTTCGTGGGTTGGATACAAAAAATAATCTACCTGTTTGCCTTCTTTAATACATTTTTCAATAAATTCCATACTGTGCTGTTGAACAACAACCGGATCTTGCGCGCCGTGAATCATCAACAATCTTCCCTTTAAATTCTTTACTTTATTTAAGGTTGATGTTTTTTCGTAACCTTCAGGATTTTCTTCAGGAGTATCCATATATCTTTCACCGTACATTACTTCATACCATTTCCAATCGATAACCGGTCCACCGGCAACACCAACTTTAAAGGTATCAGGATAATTTAGCATTAAACTTGTTGTCATAAATCCACCGAAAGACCATCCGTAAACTCCGATTTTATCAGCATCTACAAACTTCTTCGATTTTAAAAATTCGACACCTTTCATTTGATCTGCCATTTCATTCTGACCTAATTCTCTGTGAATTACGTGTTCAAAATCGCGTCCGCGGTTTTCACTTCCTCTGTTATCCAGCGTAAACACTACAAAACCTTGCTGAGCCATATAATAATCAAATCCGCCGGCACCACCACCAAATCGGTTAGAAACCATTTGCGCATGAGGTCCGCCGTAAACGTAAACCATTACCGGATATTTCTCGTTCTCGTTGAAGTTTGCAGGATACAGAATTCTTCCGTTCAAATTCGTTTTTCCGTCGGCAGCTTTAATGGTAACCATTTCTACTTTTGGCAATACTGTTTTACCTTCGTAAGGGTTTGGTGCATTAAGTAGTTCGATAGTCGATTTTCCGCTAACCGTATTTAAAGAAACACTGTTAGGCGTAGTAAAATTGGTGTATTGAGAATAGTACCACGTTTTATCTTTATTCATTTCTACCGAATATGTTGCAGATGTCTTTGTAACCGGAATGGTTTTTCCCGATTTTAAATCTACCTTATACAGCAATTTATCCATGCCCTTATTTGCTGTACCCATGTAGTAAATTTCTTTTGGTGAAACATCTACAAAGCCTTTAAATAGTACATCTTTATACACATAACTATTTAACTGTTTACCGCTTGTGTTGTAACGATACATTTGGCGGTAACCGTCTTTCTCTGATACATAGATGAATTCTTTATCGTTCAAAAACTTTAAAGGCGTGTTAGGTTCCACGTAGGTTTTACTTTTCTCTTCGAACAATTGCTTATCTAACTTACCGGTTGCAGCTGTGTATCTTTGCAATTTTAAATGGTTTTGACCACGATTTAAAACTCCAACATAAACCGATTCGCTGTTTGGCGACCAAGTTGGCATTGTTAAAAACTGTTCTTTATCGCCTTCTATATTTAAAGGAGTTGTAGTTTTTGTATCGATATCGTAAACGTGTAATGAAACCTCTTCTGATTTCAAGCCTGCCATTGGATATTTAATTGGTTTTTCTTCGGCAATTCTTGCTCCAAAATCAACCAACGGATAGTCTTTTACCATACGTTCGTCTTTTTTATAGAACAAAATTTTCTTGCTGTCAGGACTTACCCACATTCCGCGATCGATACCAAATTCATTTCTGTGAGTATTACTGCTTCCATTGATCACATGATCCGGATCGTTCGTAACTTTTACCACCTCCCCGTTATTCAGAACAATTTCAACATTATTTTTATTCAGGTAAACAATATAATTTTTGTTCGGAGCGATGATCTCTTCTGCCGATGAAGCATTAAATTTTATGGTTTTAGAAACCTTTTTAGTTTCTACATTATAAATTACAAAGTATTTATCGTTTTCGCCATTATAAGTAAAAGCAAATTCTTTATCGTTTTCCCAATGATAATCAAAAGGAATGCTTCTTAAAGATACTTTTTCGTTTGTTGCTGCTGCAATGGCACTTTCTAAATCGGCAGTTGTAACAAAATTTTCAACAGTTGATTTGTCTGTTTTTTTTGAAACTAATGCTTTGTAAGTAGCATCAATGTAAGTAAGCTCGTTATTTGTACGCCACTGAGCGCCGTAGATTGCTTTGGTACCAAAACCTCTTTGAGCTCCTAATGTAGCTTCTTCTATGGTTAAATTATTTTGAGCTTGCGATAAAAAACCGCCCAGCATAAAAGCAAATAAAGTAAGTTTTTTCATAAAAAAATATTTCTGCTAATTTAGTTGAATGTATTATTTTGTGTGATTGTTTTAAAGTAATTTTTGAATCTGATTTTCTAAATCGGTCAAATTCTTGAAATATTCAAATTCCAAATTGATTTTATTTTTCTTAAGCGATTTTACAAGTTCTAAAATCAAATCTAAAGGATCTGCTTCTAATCCTTCCATTTTTTCATTGAAATCTAAACCAGCAATAAAGCTTTCGTTGTAAACATTTACCAAATAATCTTCAATAAATGTAGCAATACAAATTTCTTGCGGCTTGTAATTTTGCCAAGTATCAATACAACATTTTGCAGCTGTTTGTTTGCTTGACCAAAAACAAACAACATTTACCGGATTTGCTACATCGTCTTTAAACAACAATGATTGCGATATCGCAATTTCCTCTTTAAATTCAATTACAAATACCTTATTGTTTTTAATTATATTGTCTATGAAATTTTCTACCACTATTAAGTTTTATTAAAGTTAAACGATAAATTTACCATCGCTCATTACCAATTTTCGATCTGCCAAATTCGCCAATTCTTCGTTATGAGTAACAATTACGAATGTTTGTCCGAAATTATCGCGAAGTTTAAAGAATAATTCATGCAAATTTTCTGCAGAATTGGTATCTAAATTCCCCGAAGGTTCATCGGCAAAAATCACCGAAGGTTTGTTAATTAAAGCTCTGGCAACTGCCACTCGTTGTTGTTCACCTCCAGATAATTCAGACGGAAAATGATTTATTCTGTGGCTTAATCCCAAATAATCTAAAAGTTCTTTTGCATCATTTTCGGCTTCATTTTTTGATTTACCTAAAATAAATGCGGGAATACAAACATTTTCTAAAGCGGTAAACTCGGGTAATAATTGATGAAACTGAAAGATAAAACCTAAATTTTTATTTCTAAATGTAGCCAACTGCTGATCTTTTAAACTTAAAACATCGGTATCATTTATGGTCAATCTGGCGTTTGTGTTTTTTTCGGGACCATCTAAAACTCCTAAAATTTGCAGTAAAGTTGTTTTACCGGCACCAGATGATCCAACAATGGCAACAATTTCACCTTTTTTAATTTCTAAAGAAACATTCTTTAAAACTTCTAAACCATTAAATTGTTTACTTATATTTTCAGCTTTAATCATACTTGTAAATTTACAAAACGAATTTACTTAAACTTTTAGTTAAATAATATAAATGGCACTTTTTTTAATCGTAATTTTAAATTTAATCATTCTTCAAATTAAAACCGTATGGATTTAAATAAATATGAAACGGCCATTTTTGCCAATGGTTGTTTTTGGTGTTCTGAAGCCATTTTTCAGAAAATTAACGGAGTAAAAGAAGTTAAACCGGGATATATTGGTGGAAAAACCCAAAATCCTACCTACGAAGATGTTTGTACAGGTTTAACAGATCACGCTGAAGCTATTGAAATTATTTTTGATAATAAATCAGTAAGCTATCAGGAGTTATTAGAAGTTTTTTTCGCAACACACGATCCTACTACCCTAAACCGACAAGGAAATGATGTTGGAACACAGTACCGAAGCGAGATTTTTTACACTACAAAAGATCAAAAAGAACAAGCGGAACTTTTTGTAAAAACATTAAATGAGGAAAATATCTTTGAAAAACGTGTTGTAACAAAAGTAACCGAAGCTACAACATTTTATTTCGCAGAAAATTACCATCAGAATTATTTTAACAATAATCCAGAAAAATCATATTGTGCAATGGTTATTTCTCCTAAAGTGAAGAAATTCGAAAAGTTTTTTCAGGAATATGTCACTAAATAATTGGCACATACTTTGCTAACTATTAAATAGTTAAATTATTTAAAATGAATGAAATTGTAGTTCAGCCAGAATCACATGTTACTGATAAAAGTAAATATCGGTTACTGTTTTTAGGTTTATTGTTTGATTTTATTGGAACGCTTTCGTTCGCGATTCCGTTTCTAGGTGAATTTACAGATGTCATCTGGGCACCAATATCGGCAATATTACTCAAAACCATGTATAAAGGTAAAATAGGAACAATTGGTGGTATCGTATCTTTTGTAGAAGAAGCTTTACCCGGATTAGATTTTATACCAACCTTTACCTTAACCTGGATTTATACCTACGTTATTAAGAACAACAAATAAAAAAAGCTGCCAATTGGCAGCTTTTTGGTTATATATCGTATTTTATTTTCCTAACTTATAATTTTCGTAACATTCATTTACGGCGTTGAAAATCTGATAGTCGTTGGCTGTATAAATAAATCTTTCGGAATGATTACATCTTTGAAGCATTTTTACAATATCTTCTTTTGAAATATTTAGCAAAACAGAAACCATTTCACGATCGTATTTTTTCTTCATTACTTCAATAAGCTCAACTTCTTTGCGTATTTGATTGATCTTTTTAGTTTCGCGCGAATTTCGTTTCATGGCGTTGTAAATCCCGTTAATAGGATTTAAACCACTGTTATAATTTGCTGTAAAACCGGTAGCGCCAAAATCACGATAATACGGATAATCTGCCAATGCAATCAGTTTGGTATCAATAGATAAAATTCCGGTAAGTTTTAAGGTGTTAATCACAACCTCATCTAAAACGGTAGAAAGGTCTTTAATGTAGATATTCATTTTACCTTCTTTGTACCAGTCGTTCGTAACCTTTATTTTTAAAGATCGAAAACCTTCAGACGAAATATGCAGGGTATCGTTTACGTTTGCAGGAATAGAAAAAGATCCGTCGTTGGTAGTTTGCGTTACTTTTAACGAATTCAAGTTCACAATATTTGCTTTGCTTTCTGGCTGATAGCTTAATTCGCTAAAAACGATTCCCTTAATATTTTTTTCTTGTGCAAAAATTGAAACAGAAAATAGCGTAAAAAGTAAAACTGCAAAATATCTCATATTTATTTTTAGTATGCACCAAAAATAATGGATATTTTGCAGTTTTAAATATTTATTTTGTAAATATTAACAACAAATGTTATTATTAGTTAGATCTGCGCGGGCGATCACCACGTACTGATCTTCTTTCGTTGTGAGCAGGGCGATCGTCTTCACGATTACGTCCGAATTTGCTTTCTGTTTTACGATCTCCAAAACGATCACCACCAGCAGGTCTTCTGTCTGATGAAGAACGTTCGCCACGGAAACCTCCACTTCTTTCACCACGGAATCCACCACTTCTTTCGCCACGGAAACCACCGCTGCTTCTTCCTCCTCTGCCATTATGATCTCTTCTTGATGAAGAACCACCACCGCTAGTAGAAATTTCAACGTTAACCTGACGACCTTCGTGGTGCATGTTATTCAAAATTTCGATAATACGCTCACTGTGTGCAGCATCGGTATTAAAGAAAGAGAATCCTTCTTTTACATCAACTTTAAACAAATCATCTCTGCCTAAATCTAATGTATCACGTAAGAAATCTTTCAAACTCATCCAATCGAAATTGTCACGAGCTCCTAAATTTAAGAAATAACGTACAGAACCGTCAGAACTTACGGCAGTTCCACCTTCGCTGTTTTCACGCGGTCTTGGTGAATCGATCGTATTTTGTTTTTTGTAGTATTCAATAAAACGATTAAATTCTACAGAAAACATTTTTTTGATTAATTCTTCTTTTGTTAAATCTCCTAATAATTCTTCGATTTGTGGAAGATATGTTTCAATTTCAGCATCAACCTCAACAGATTTAACTTTGTTTGCCAAGTGAATTAACTGTGCCTGACAAATTTCCATTCCTGTTGGAATTGGTTTATGAACGAATTTTGTTTTAATGATTCGTTCTATCTGACTGATTTTTTTGTATTCAGATTTTGTTACGATAACGATTGATGTACCTAATTTACCGGCACGACCTGTACGACCTGAACGGTGATTGTAAGTTTCTACCTCATCTGGCAACTGATAGTTTATTACGTGTGTAATATCGTCAACATCAATACCACGTGCAGCAACATCGGTTGCAACCAACATTTGAATCTGACGTCCACGGAAAGCTTTCATTACACCATCACGTTGTGCTTGCGATAAATCGCCGTGTAAAGCTGCTGCGTTGTATCCGTCTTCAATTAATTTTTCGGCAACTGCCTGTGTATCACGCTTTGTTCTACAAAAAATAACCGAAAAAATATTTGGATTAATATCTGCCAAACGTTTTAAAGCAGGATAACGGTCACGTGCACCTACTAAATAATATTCGTGAGAAACGGTTGTTGAACCTTGATTTTTTTGACCAACAGTAATTTCTTGTGGTCTTTTCATGAATTCTTTTGCTATTCTTGCAACTTCTTGTGGCATAGTTGCAGAAAAAAGCCAAGTGTTTTTTTCTTCTGGTGTATCAGATAAAATTGCTGTAATGTCTTCATAGAATCCCATGTTTAACATTTCATCAGCCTCATCTAAAATACAAATTTGTATGTTTTTAATGTTAACAAGGTTTCTGTTAATCATATCCTGCATACGTCCTGGGGTTGCTACAATAACCTGCGCCCCTTTTTTAACTTCTCTTGCCTGCTCTGTAATGCTGGCACCACCATAAACAGCAACTGTATGTAAACCCTTTACATATTTAGAATACTGTTTAATCTCGTTTGTAATTTGTAAACACAATTCTCTGGTAGGCGATAGGATCAATGCCTGTGTGCTTCTGTTCTCTGGATCGATTTTCTGAATCAGAGGAAACCCGAAAGCAGCTGTTTTCCCAGTACCTGTTTGCGCTAATGCAACAATATCCGTGTCTTGTTGCAATAATAAGGGAATAGCTTTTTCCTGAACCTCTGAAGGTGTTTCAAAACCTAAGTCTTGAATTGCTTTTAAAAGCAATTCGTTTAATCCTAATTCTTGGAATTTATTCATATAATATTTAAAATATCTGCAAAGGTACGGTTTTTTTTGCGAATTTTAAACTTAAAGTAAGGTTAAATTATTTATTTTCTAATAATTAACGTTAACGTTAATTATTTACCTGTTTTTGATTAAACACTTTTAAGAAAAACCTTTTTCAATATTATTAACTTTACAATATACGTTATTAAGTTTTTCTTATAAATGTAAAATAAAATAGACTTTTTGTATAGTTTGTCGACTATTAGGAAACGTTTGTCGAAAAACTTTTCACACTTCTTCAGAATTCACAATTTTTGAATTATAAAAATTAAAAATTATGAAAACACATTTTTATTTAGTCGCACTACTTCTTTCGTTTACTTTTTCAAATGCACAAGAAATCAAAACTAAATTCAACAATCCAGTACAAGTTCTAAATATGGGAACTTTTCATATGGGATATACTTCAGATTTAAGAAGTACTGAATTTGATGAAAAGAATAAAGAAAACGTTCGTCAAATTCATGAAATTGCAAAAGCAATTGCTGAATTTAAACCAACAGTTATTCTTGTTGAATATCTTCCTAAATATCAGGATGTAATTGAAGCTAATTATCAAGCTTATTTAAAAGATCCAGAAATGAAATTTGAAAACCCTACAGAGGTTGAACTTTTAGCTTACGAGGTTGGTAGATTATCAGGCACAAAAAAGATTTATGGTATTGATTATAAAGAAGGATATAATTATTCTATTGGTTATCATCTTAAAAATGGAAAAGATACAGTTACTTATATAAATTATATGAAGATGTTTGATAATTTAGAAAAAGAATATCCTAAAGATAAAATGACATTTTTAGAAAAATTGAAGTTTTATAATAATCCATTGTATTTAGATATGCTAATGAATTTAAATGCAGATATACTTACACATGTTTCTACAAAAGGGAAATACCAAGGAGCAGATGAAGCAGCTAAATTTTATCATAGAAATTTGGTTATGTATTCTAATATGAATCAAGTTGAACTAACCAAAGATGATAGGGTTTTTATATTGATGGGAGCTACACATACAGCTTTTTTTAATATGTGGATAGAAAGAAGTCCTAAATATCAACTTATTAACATTTTTGATTATCTAAAATAAGAAAATAACCCAATAGCTTTAAAACTATTGGGTTATTTCAGACAGAAATTCAATTAATTGTTCAACTGCTCTTCCACGGTGACTTAATTTATTTTTTTCTTCTAAAGTCATTTCAGCAAAAGTTTTACCCAAGTTTTCAGGTTCAAAAATAGGATCATAACCAAAACCGTTGGTTCCTGTTTTTTCATTTCTGATTTCGCCTTCTACAATTCCGGTAAATAAATATTGTTCATTATTAATATTTAAAGCAATTACGGTTTTAAACTGTGCTTTTCGGTTTGTAGAATTACTTAATTTTTCTAAAACCAAATTCATATTTTTATCGGCATTTTTATCTTCACCTGCATATCGAGCCGAATAAACGCCGGGTTCACCATTTAAAGCCTCAATCTCTAAACCGGTATCATCAGCAAAACAAGGTAAACCATATTTCTCTGTGATATAATTGGCTTTAATTATTGCGTTTTCTTCTAACGTAATTCCGGTTTCAGCAATATCTTCGGTACAGCCAATTTCGTCTAACGTTACAATTTGAATAGATTTTGGTACTTGTTTTTGAATTTCCTGTACCTTGTTTTTATTGTTTGATGCAAATATGATTTTCATACGTTAACTTATATAATTCCAAATATTATTTTTCTTTGCCAGCATTTCAAACACAAATTTTAGCGCCTGATGTTTTGGTTTTTCCAGATTGATGTCTTCTTTTAATAATTCGATTGCTTTTGTACGAGCTAGTTTTAATATGTCTTGATCTTTAACCAAATCGGCAATTTGCAGATTCAACACACCGCTTTGCTGTGTTCCCATAATATCGCCCGGCCCACGAAGTTTTAAATCGATTTCGGATATTTCAAAACCATCGTTTGTCCGGCACATGGCATCCATTCTAACTTTTGTATCGGCACTTAACTTATTTCCGGTCATTAAAACACAGAAACTTTGTTCAGCACCACGACCAACGCGACCGCGTAACTGATGCAACTGACTCAACCCGAAACGTTCTGCACTTTCTATAATCATTACCGATGCATTTGGAACATTTACACCAACTTCGATCACCGTAGTGGCAATCATAATATGAGTTTCGCCTTTAACAAATCGATCCATTTCGGAATCTTTATCTTTAGAATGCATTTGTCCGTGAACGATGCTTATTCTGTATTCCGGAAAAGGAAAATCACGCGAAATTGCTTCGTATCCTTCCATTAAATTCTTATAATCTAACTTTTCGCTTTCCTGAATCAATGGATAAACAATATAAATTTGTCTGCCTTTTGCAATTTCTTCCTTAATAAAATGCCAAACCTGCAAACGTTTGCTTTCAAAAAAATGTAATGTTTTTATAGGTTTTCGTCCCGGTGGCAATTCATCAATTACAGAAACATCCAAATCGCCATACAAACTCATAGCCAAAGTACGTGGAATTGGTGTTGCTGTCATAACCAAAACGTGAGGAGGTAACGAATTTTTCTTCCACATTTTTGATCGCTGTTCTACTCCGAAACGATGTTGCTCATCAATAATCGATAATCCTAAATTTTTAAACTGAACTTTATCTTCTAACAAAGCATGTGTTCCAATTAAAATATGAATGGTTCCGTTTTCTAAATCTTCGTGAATTTGGTTACGCTCTTTTGTTTTGGTCGATCCGGTAAGTAAAGCCACCTTCACATTAATTTTATCTGCCAATTCTTTAATGCCTGCAAAATGCTGATTCGCCAAAATTTCGGTCGGAGCCATTAAACACGCCTGAAAACCGTTATCTAACGCCAAAAGCATACTCATAAAACCGACAATGGTTTTACCTGCACCAACATCGCCTTGTAACAAACGATTCATTTGCGCTTCGTGTGCCATATCAATTCTAATTTCTTTCAACACACGCTTTTGGGCATTTGTGAGCGGAAATGGTAAGTGATCGTGATAAAACGAATTAAAATAATCGCCCACAATATTAAAAGCAAATCCTTTAATTTTATGTTTCCGAACCAGATTTTTAGAAAGCAATTGCAGTTGGATAAAAAACAATTCTTCGAACTTCAAGCGAAACTGTGCTCTGTTTAACAAATCGGCACTTTTTGGAAAATGAATATTGAAAAATGATTCGTTTTTGGGTAATAAACGTAATTCATTAATTAATGATTCAGGAAAAACTTCTATAAATAAATGATGTGTTTCAATAAAAACCTGTTGCATCATTTTGGTAATACTTCGGTTGGAAATATTTTTCTGATTTAATTTTTCGTTCGACGGATACACCGGTTGCAATGCAGACTGCAAACTTTTTTTATGTTCTTCAACCGTTTCCATTTCGGGGTGCGGCATCGAAAATAATCCGTTAAAATGATTGATTTTTCCAAAAATGACATAAGGTGAATTCAACTGTAAATTTTCCTTGATCCATTTGTGTCCTTGAAACCAGATCAGTTCCATTTCGGCAGTTCCATCGGTAAAAATAGCAACCAATCGGCTACCGCGTTTTTGTTCTACCGTTTTCAATCGAACAATTTTACCTACAAGCTGAACTTCTGCATTAATTCCCGAATTTAATTCACTGATTTTATAATACTTGGTTCGATCTAAATATTTGGACGGATAAAAGTTGATTAAATCTTTATAAGTAAAAATCTGAAGTTCTTTTTTTAGTACAGCAGCCCTTTGAGGACCAACGCCTTTAAGGTATTCAATAGGTGTATATAAAATATTTTGCTGCATTTTTACTTTTTTGTAAAGTTAAAAGTAATTGTTTAATTTTTCAAAAAGTAAAAGCATTCATGAAAACAAAATATTTTTATTATATATTTACAAATATTTAACACATAACATAAATTTTAATGAAAAGAGTACTGTTTTTATTTTGTTCTCTATTTTTTCTTTATTCATGTGGTGATGATAATTCAACACCTAAAGAGGAAACCACAGACGATCAACCATCGCAACCTGTAATCACAACCATAAAAACCTTTGAGAATGTGAAAGTTGCTTTCGGTGAAGGTTTATCGCAAAGTGCTGAAGGAACATTTAGCTTCCCTGCTAATTTAGATGATATCAAAACTATTAAAATGTATATCAAAGATATTTGTCCAAACAAAGATTGTGATGAATGGGACAGATATGCCAATTTATACGCTAAAGACAAAGCAACAGGTGAATGGTATGAATTAGGTAGATTTATTAATCCATATTGGGTTGGAAATGAAAAATTAGAAAGAGGTTACGAGATTGATGTGACTGATTTTAAATCGATTTTAAGAGGATCTACCGAATTAAAAATCTATACTGAAACATGGTTAGCAAAAGGACGAAAATACACTGTGGAGTTTGATTTTGAGAAAGGAACACCAGATTACAAATATTCTGCAATTGTACCTGTATTTCAATACAACAAATCATCAATAGATGGTGTGCCTTACGGAACTGCCTTTGATACAAATGTGTTTGATTTAACTAAACAAATTAATATTCCATCTGGTGCAGAAGTTGCTTACTTAAGAACTATTATTTCTGGTTGGGGACATGCCACTGTTGGGAATTGTGCAGAATGGTGTTTTAGAACACACAACATCAGCATTAACGGTACACAAACTTTTTCACACGAATTAAAAGGAATTGGTTGTGCGCAAAACCCAGTTAATAACCAAGCACCTGGTAACTGGAGACCAGACCGTGCAGGTTGGTGTCCTGGAATGGTTGTTCCTGTACGTTTTGATAATATTCAAAAAAGTATGTTTGGAACTGCTTTTAATTTTGAATATAAATTTCAAAATTGGACAGCAGAAGTTAAAGATAACAACAATGCTTATTACGCCATTTCAACTTTTGTGGTTGTTAAAAGTAATTCGCCAATTAATAAGGCAACAATATCAAATTAACAAAAAAGAGTTCCAAATTAGGAACTCTTTTTACTTTAAATGATTATCGGAAAGTTTATACCAAATAAAATCTATCAAACTTTCGTCAGTTCGAGCCTGTCGAGAACTTTGCATATCAAACTTCTCGATACAATTTTCCTCCATTTCATTACGAAAAATCTACTCGAAGTGACGGCTATCTGTATATCAAGTATATTTCGGTATAATGTTCCAGATAGTCAATTTATTTTAATATCTGCTGTGTGTGTTCTTTCGTTTTCACTTTTTCTATAATATCCTCAATTAAACCGTCTTCGCTAATAATAAAAGTAATTCGGTGAATCCCGTCGAATTCGCGACCCATAAATTTCTTTGGTCCCCAAACACCGTAAGCATTAATAATTACTTTATCTTCATCGGCAATTAAAGGATATTGCAGGTTGTTTTTTATTGCAAAATTCAATTGTCGCTTTTGCGAATCGGCACTAACGCCGATTACCTGATAATTTTGTGCTACAAAACGTTCAATATTATTTTGTAAATCGCAAGCTTCTGCAGTACATCCTGGAGTTGATGCTTTTGGGTAGAAAAACAAGACAACTTTTTTTCCTTTAAAATCTTTTAACTGAACGGTTGATCCGTTTTGATCTATTCCTGAAAAATCAGGAGCCTTATCGCCTATTTTTAGTGTGGTCATAATTTACTATTTTTGTAAAATTACAAATCATTTACACATTAAAATGACCAAAAAAGAAAAAGTTCAGTTTGTAATTGATACTTTAGAACAACTTTATCCTGAAGTTCCTATTCCGTTAGATCATAAAGATCCTTATACATTATTAATTGCCGTTTTGCTTTCTGCTCAATGTACCGATGTTCGCGTTAACCAAATTACGCCGAAACTGTTTGCTATGGCAGATAATCCGTACGATATGGTTAAACTTACTATTGAAGATATCGCAGATATTATTCGTCCGTGTGGTTTGTCACCAATGAAATCGAAGGGAATTTACGGTTTAAGTAAAATTTTGATAGATCAATATAACGGTGAAGTTCCTGCGGATATAAATGCTTTGGAACTGTTACCTGCGGTTGGTCATAAAACGGCTTCGGTTGTAATGTCGCAAGCTTTTAATGTGCCTGCTTTTCCTGTTGATACTCATATCCATCGTTTAATGTATCGTTGGAATTTAAGTTCAGGCAAAAATGTGGTTCAGACCGAAAATGATGCTAAAAGTATTTTCCCTATTGAATTATGGAATAAACTGCATTTACAGATGATTTGGTACGGACGTGAATATTCGCCTGCACGTAGCTGGAAGCTGGAAAAAGACATTATTACTCAAAAAATCGGCAAGAAATCATTGATTAACGAACTTTTGAAAACGAATAAACAATAAAAAAAGGAACTTTAAAAGTTCCTTTTTAGTTTTGAAAAGTTATGAAATTTATTGATCCTTTCTTTAAAGCAGTTGTACTTTTTGAATAGTTTAAAATAAAGTTTATTGTACTTTGCTTTGGTAAAAGGTGTGTTTGTGGTTTACTGTTGTTTTTGTAATTTTTTATCATAGAATAGGTTTCATTTTATGATATAACGCAACAGCAAATAAAATTATTGTTAGTCGTTTAAAATAATTTGATTTTTATCGATCATTTTTCGCAAATTAACAATCGCATAGCGCATTCTGCCTAAAGCGGTGTTTATGCTTATCTGGTTTAATTCGGCAATTTCCTTAAAAGTTAGATCGTCGTACAGGCGTAAACGAATAATTTCCTGCTGATCTTGTGGTAATTTTAAAATCAACGTATGCAAATCATCTTCAATCTGTCCGGCAATCATACTGTTTTCAATGTTCATTTCAGAATCAATCATTTTACTGAAAACCGAATATTCTTCGTGATCGCGCTGAAACTTTACTTTAGACTGTTTTCTAAAATGATCGATAATTAAATTATGAGAAATACGCATCACCCAAGGTAAAAATTTGCCTTCTTCGTTGTAATTCTGTTTTTTTATGGTATTGATTACCTTAATAAAAGTTTCCTGAAAAATATCGTCCGATAAATCCCGGTCTTTTACTTTAGAGAAGATAAAACTGTATATACGTGATTTGTGACGCTCTATTAATTGCGCCAAAGCCCATTCATTTCCAGATGCGTATTGGGTTACCAACACTGCGTCTGACAAAATTTCATTTGCCATCTTAACTTATGTTTTTAGGTTTTTACTATAAGTATAGATACGTAATAGGCTTTTGTTTTAAAGTTTATTTAAACAAATATATAAAAAAAATCGTTTCTTAAAAAAAACTTAAAAAAAATATTGACTTTTTTTAAATTAATTGTCGCTTCGCTATAAAACTTCTTCGTTTAAAAATTTGTAATTTTGTAGTTATTTTACAAAAATGAAAAAAATAGATTTTTCTAAAATCGATCCAAAACAGAATATCATTATAAAGGGAGCGCATCTTCATAATTTAAAAAATTTAGATGTAGTTATTCCCCGAAATAAAATGGTTGTTATAACAGGTTTGTCGGGTTCCGGTAAATCAAGTTTGGCTTTTGACACCTTGTATGCCGAAGGACAACGCCGTTATGTTGAAAGTTTGTCATCGTACGCACGTCAGTTTTTAGGTCGAATAAACAAACCAAAAGTCGAATATATTAAAGGTATTGCGCCAGCTGTTGCTATTGAACAAAAAGTAAATACAACAAATGCGCGCTCAACCGTTGGTACATCTACAGAAATTTACGATTATTTAAAGTTGTTGTATGCCCGTATTGGTACAACTTTTTCGCCAATTTCAGGCAACGAAGTTAAAAAACATACAGTAACCGATGTGATTGATACCGTAAAAACTTTTGACGAAGAATCGAAATGGTTATTGCTTGCTCCTGTTTACGAAATTAAGGAACGATCTATCATTGATCAGCTAAAAATTGCATTGCAACAAGGTTTTGCCCGATTGTTTTATAAGAATGAAACCAAAAGAATTGATGAATTTGTTGAAGAATTTGCATCGAAAAAAATAAAAGCAGAAAATATTCAGCTGATTATTGATCGTTTGGTTGTTCGTCATGATGAAGATTTTTACAATCGATTGTCCGATGCTGTTGATACGGCGTTTTTCGAAGGAAAAGGCGTTTTACATTTGTATGAATTAGGAACAGGAAATCAGTTAGAATTCAACAATAAATTTGAATTAGACGGAATTACCTTTTTAGAACCTAACATTCACTTATTCAGTTTCAATAATCCGTACGGTGCTTGTCCAAAATGCGATGGTTTTGGAACAACCATTGGTATCGATGAAGATTTGGTTATTCCAAACACCGCTTTATCAGTTTACGAAAACGCTGTTTATCCTTGGCGTGGCGAAAGTATGTCGTGGTATCGCGATCAGTTGGTAAATAATTCTCACAAGTTCGATTTCCCAATTCACAAACCTTTTTACGAATTAACAAACGAGCAAAAACAGTTAGTTTGGGAAGGAAACAGTTATTTCACCGGACTTAATTATTTTTTTAAAGATCTTGAAGCAAATAATTACAAAATACAAAATCGTGTATTATTGTCAAGATACCGCGGTAAAACCAAATGTAATGTTTGTAATGGTAAGCGTTTACGACCTGAAGCAAATTATGTAAAAGTTGCCGATAGAACCATTTCAGATTTAGTTGATTTACCAATTAACGAATTGCGTGAATTCTTTAAAAACATTCAGTTAAACGAATTTGAAGGTAAAGTTGCCAAAAGATTATTGCTAGAAATTAACAATCGTTTACAATTTTTAAGTGATGTTGGTTTGGATTATTTAACTATAAACCGCAGGTCTTCTACCCTTTCGGGCGGTGAATCGCAACGTATAAATCTGGCAACATCTTTAGGTAGTAGTTTGGTTGGATCTATGTATATTTTAGATGAACCGAGTATCGGATTACATTCGCGCGATTCAGAAAAATTGATCGAAGTTTTAAAAGATCTTCGCGATTTAGGAAACACCGTGATTATTGTAGAGCACGACGAAGACGTTATGAAAGCTGCCGACCAGATTATTGATATAGGTCCGGAAGCCGGAGTTTTAGGTGGAAAATTAATGGCACAAGGAACTTTTAATGAAATTTTAAAAGCCGATACATTAACCGCAAAATATTTAAATGGTGATTTAGAGATCGAAGTTCCAAAAAAGCGCCGTCCGGTAAAAAATTATATCGAAGTAAAAGGTGCGCGAGAAAACAATCTTCAAAACATAGACGTTATTTTTCCGTTAGATTGTTTAACAATGGTTAGCGGAGTTTCGGGCAGCGGAAAATCGACATTAGTTAAAAAAATTCTGTATCCTGCTTTAGAGAAACATTTAACAGGAGCCAGTGAAAAACCGGGTCAGTTTAATGAAATCACCGGATCTTTTTCGCACATAAAACATATTGAATATGTAGATCAAAACCCAATTGGAAAAAGTTCGCGATCTAACCCTATATCTTACATAAAAGCGTACGACGATATTCGTGACTTGTTTGCAAAACAACAACTTTCTAAGATGCGAAATTATCAGCCAAAGCATTTTTCTTTCAATGTGGAAGGTGGTCGTTGCGAAGTTTGTAAAGGAGATGGTGTTGTTACCATTGAGATGCAGTTTATGGCAGATGTGCATTTGGAATGTGAAACCTGTAAAGGAAAACGCTTTAAAAAGGAAATTTTAGAAGTAAATTTTGAAGAAAAGAATATTTTTGATGTTTTGAATTTGACGGTTGATGAATCAATGGAATTTTTTACAAAACACAAACAAGATAAAATTGTACAGAAAATTCAGCCTTTACAAGATGTCGGTTTAGGATATGTTGCATTAGGGCAATCATCTTCTACTCTATCCGGTGGTGAAGCACAACGTGTAAAACTAGCAACATTTCTTGGTAAAGGAGCTGTAAAAGAACGTGCATTATTTATTTTTGACGAACCTACAACCGGCTTGCATTTTCATGATATTCAAAAGTTATTACAATCGTTTCAGGCGTTGATTGAAAAAGGACATTCCATTATTGTGATCGAACATAATTTAGACATGATTAAATGTGCCGATTATGTTATTGATATTGGTCCCGATGGTGGTAAAAATGGCGGAAACATTGTTGCAACAGGAACTCCCGAAGAAATAGTTAAAAACAAAAAATCAATTACAGGTTTGTATTTAAAAGAAAAACTAAAATAAATTATGAATGTCCGTTTTTAGTCATAATGCAAAAATCAGCAATAATCTTGTCATTCCGAAGGAATCTAAACTACTTTATTTTCAATATGTTGAGATTTCTTCGGAATGACAAACAAACTATTAAAACCTAAGTTATTATTGATTACGAACATTCGTAAAATAAATAAAGCGTTTCAAATTTGAAACGCTTTATTTATTTTATTCTTACAATATACTGTATTACAATAATACATTATACAGAAAAATAAAACCTATTTCTTAACCAGTTTTTTAACCGCTAAACCATTATTTGTTTGTAAATGCAGCATATAGTTACCGCTTGCCAAATTTTCTACATTTAACTGTATTTGGTTTTCGTTATTAAAACTTTTGGTACTTAATTGTTTACCTGCAATATCATAAACCGTAACCTGCTGTACAACCATATTTTCGCTATTGGTAATATTTACAATATTTGTTGCCGGGTTAGGATATAAATTAAACTTTGCAGCCAACTGCTCGTTAGTGCTTAATATATACGATGGCAATGTTTGCAATGCCGAAACCTTAATATTATCAAACTTTATGACAGATGATGTATTAAAACTATTTGCACCTAAAGATAATCCTTCCGGCATCTTGTTATGTGTAAATTTGTATGCTGCCTGTAGGTTCAATGCCGGTAAATAAAAATAAACATCTTTGGTATTATAATCTACAAACACTTCTGCCTTTATCCACATATTATACGGAAAAGGATCTGTGTTATAGTTTTTTAGAGTAACCGTTTGACCAAAATCATTCTCGCTAAATTGGTAAAAACCACTAATATCGTTATAACTGAAAACCTTCCGAAAATTAAAACCCGCAAAGCTACCGTTATTTAAAGTGCCGGTTCCCGTGATTGTTCCTCCCGCAATAAAAGCACCATCTGTATAAACTTCATATTCAAACTTGCATATATTATAGCCTGCCGTACGGTTGTTCCATAAAATATTACCATTTACTTGAGTTAAACCCATTGTATTTCCAGGTGTGTTACTTGATGTTGTTATGCTTAATACATTGCCTTTACCTGCTTCGGGTATAACCATTGCAGTTGCTGAACCACTTGATACCAGCCACCCCCCTTGACCTGGGGTGGTATTGGTATAGTCGGTATTTAAATGCCCTGAGGGGTAACTGTTAAAATTTTCTTCAAATAATACCTGTGCTTTCAAATTTGAAACAAAACCTAAAAAGAATAAACACAAAATAGTGGTAAATAACTTTTTCATAGCATTTTTTTTAATTATAGGTTAATTTAAGTTCGGAAACAGGATTACCGGTTCCACCTAAAAATGTTTGTAAGGATACTGTATAATTATATGTTTGCCCACCTACTGTATAAGAAAACGTATCCTCGCTTGGGTAAGTACCATGTTCCAAAACAACTTCATAAGATGGGTTACCGGTATCGTTAGATAATATATTATAATATAAATTGGCAACACCGCCCACTGGTAAATTAGCTGTAACTGTTGTATCTTTCCAATATGTTGCCATATTGGTATCACATTCAGGCATAATGTAGCCACTACGTACCACCGCCATTGTTGCAGGATTTACAGCTTCCCAACGATAGAAAAACACTTTACCGAACTTTGAAAGTAGCGACTGTTCTTGCGGTGTGCTTGGCTGGTAAGGTGCAGGCGGTGCCGCAATATCAAAGAACACACCATTTGGGTTGGTACCTCCGGCAAAAACATTGGCACCAATAAGATGGCAATGATCGGCTGAAAACACCTCTAACCGTACGGTTCCCCAATAAGATGGTATCCCAGCACCGGTTAAGGTAAAAGGGCGTGCCGGCACGAAATTACCAATTTCGTTCTTCGTAGGGTCAAATATATTAGGATAAGTACCTGGTGGCTGGATATTGAAATCTACTACTGTATTAAATGGATCTTTATATTCTCCATCATTATCTATATCATAATACGCTAATCCTACGTAAGGTGTTACTCTAAAATTCAACATAGCAGGATTGCCCCAATCACCAGTATGGTTTCTATAGTGGTAAAACATTTCCCAATGCTGGGTTATATCCCAAAACGATTGGTATTCGCCAGCATGTGAAAAAGTTGTCATACCGCCATTACCACCACTATTGGTATTGCTTGCAGTTGAAGGGTTGTTTGGTTGATTCACATCTTCCATTGCATCGCTTCCACATGCTGTAAGGGACACTACCCCCCCCCAATAAAAAAAGTAATTTTTTCATAATTTAATTGTTTTAAAAGATTAATTACGTAAATATAATAAATAATTTAACATAAAATTAATTAAAAATAAAAAAGACTAAAATTTATTTTAGTCTTTTTTTAACTACAACTTTTATTACATGAAACAAAGTTATATTTCTTCCATCAGCTTTTTCAAGGCATCGTGTTCGTCTTGTGGTAAGTATGGAATCAGTTTTTTAAAGTGGTCTTTAAACTCTTTCTTTTCAGACAATCGAACAATGGCATCACGACCAAATTTTTGAAAACGACTGTTATGATGCACCAAAGCATTTACCAAATGCGGTAACGTGTTACTGTCGTACTTATTTAAATACCACAACGCATTTATAGCATTTGTTCGAATATTGCTGTTGTATTTGTTATAGGCAAAATTTTCTAATTCAGAATACCAGTGTGCTTTTTTGTCGTTCTTATAATTTTCGGTTGCTAATGCAAACATTAGCCAGGTAATTCGCAAATTATAATCGTTAAAACCTTTCCAAGTTGCTGTTTTATCTAATAATTCTGCTCTGCCGGTTTCATTCTGTAACCATAAATTTTTCAAGACAATTTCACGGGTTATATATGAATTATCGTTTAAGAGCATTTTGTAATCTTCCATAAATTCTACAGGAATTTCACTTACAACCTGAACCAAAGCCTGACGAACTTTTAAATCATTCGATTGTACCACGGTTTGATAAAACTCTTTTGCCTGATCGTAAGGTACATTGTGCAACTGAAAAATAATTTCGCGTTTGGTATCGGTAAACGTATTTGGATCCTTCAATAATTTAAGCAATTGATCCTTTTTAACTTCGAACCCTTTTTCTTGCAATGCCAATACTTCAAAATACGATTTTACTAAAGGCGAATTTTCAATTAAAAACAATGCGTCTTTTGTATTGAAACCTTTATTTTCTAACCAATTTTGCTTGTAATTACTTACATTAAAATTAGGAACAACAGCAGTAACCTCGTTCAAAAAATCTTGCGTCGATGCATTTTTAAAGGCATATTTGTTCAAATAATTCTTAACAACGGTATTAAAATTCGCTTCGCCAATCTGGCTTGACAAATAAAACAACATCCACGCTCCTTTTTGATAATAAGTTGTGGTTGTAGCTTTTTCGCTGTAAACCGCCGTGTTTTTATTTTCTTTGGCATCTTTGGTAATCAATTCAGCCATTTCGTATAATTTCCAGTAAAAATCATCAACACCGTAAACTTCGCGTTCGGCAAGCAAAGCATAATAGGTTGCAAAACCTTCTTGCAGCCAATGATCTTTGTTTGATTTTGCCGTAACCAGATTTCCAAACCACTGATGTGCCATTTCGTGTGCATTCACATTTACGTAATCGCGATCGTTCACACCAATATTATCAACCACATAATCACTGTTAAAAATGGTCGATGTAGTATTTTCCATTCCACCATACATAAAATCTTCTACTGGAATGTTTCGATAAATTTGCCATGGATAGGAAAATCCGGTTTGGGTTTCCAAAAAATCAAACATTTTCTTTGTATGCTGATAGGTTGTAGTGTATTTTGATGCATCAACCGGGCGAATATAATTTTCAATGGTTATACCTGATGCCGATTTTTCGGTTTTCTTTTCGAATTTACCAATCGCCATCATCATTAGGTACGAACTCATTGGTTTGGTCATTTTATAACTCCAGGTTGTTTGCTTGCCACTAACGGTTTTTCCATCTAAAGTTCCGTTACTGATCACATCGTAACCCGTTTCAAAAGTAATCTTGGTATTAAAAATCACTTTTTCATTGTAATCATCGAAACTTGGTAACCAATGACTGGTGTATTTCCCTTGACCTTGCGTCCAAATCTGTAAATCGGTTCCAGATCCTACATAATAAAGTGCCTGTTTTGGGTTGGTTTTATAACTAATAGTTACTGTGTTTTCGCCTTCTTTAAAACCTTGCGTAAATGCAATCTGCTTTTTATCGTAATGATATTTAGGCGTTTGTCCGTTCAACTTTACACCTTGAATCATCATGTTTTTGGCATCGATCTTAATAGAATCGGTAGCTTCATTCACGGTAAACTGATAGGTAACATCGCCCACAACCATGTGTTCGGCAATATCAAATTTAATAGAGGCATTTGCAGTAGTAAAGTCGACTTTTGGTTTAGTTTGCGACCAAATATTTAAAGAAATTAGTAAACTTATTGCAAGTATTGTTTGTTTCATAAACCGAAATTTTACGGAAGATATTAGAAATTCTTAAAAGTACGAAATTAAAAACGTAATTTTGCTTAAAATTTTGATATGAATTTTACCGAATTTGCACTAAACAACAATATTGCCGAAGCTATTAACGATCTAGGTTACACCACTGCCACACCTATTCAGGAAAAAGCAATTCCGTCTTTAATCGATGGAAAAGATTTGGTGGGTTGTGCGCAAACCGGAACCGGAAAAACGGCTGCATTTGCCATTCCAATCATAAATCATATCCACAGAATTGTAGGCGCAGGCAAAAAACGTAAGCAGATTAGAACCATTATTCTTTCGCCTACCCGCGAATTAGCCATACAGATTGCCGAAAATTTTGAAGCTTTAAGCAAATACACCCAGATTAAAACCTATGTTATTTATGGCGGTGTAAATATGGAGCCGCAAATTAAAGCACTTAAATATGGTATTGATGTTTTGGTAGCAACACCCGGCAGATTTTTAGATTTATACAAGCAAAACTATATTAAAACCGATGCTTTACATCAGTTGGTGATCGATGAAGCCGATTTAATGCTGGATATGGGTTTTATTAACGATGTTCGAAAAATTATAAAATTGACGCCGCCAAACAGACAAACGTTGATGTTTTCTGCCACCATGCCAATGGGCGTTCGTGAATTAGCCGACGAATTTTTAAGCAATGCCGTGTATGTTTCGGTTGATCCCGATTCTAGTACCGGTGCAAATATTACGCAGAAAACGTATTTGGTTGAAAAAGAAGATAAAAAGAAGCTTTTAAAACACGTTCTTGAAACTCAAGACCTGAAAAATGTTCTGCTTTTTACTCGTACAAAGCAAGGTGCCGATAATGTAGTGGATTTTTTACAGAAAGAAGGTTACAAAGCCGATGCCATTCACGGAGATAAATCGCAAGCAGCCCGATTACAGATTTTAGAAGATTTTAAAAACAAACAGATTGATATTTTAGTTGCTACAGATGTTGCTTCGCGCGGAATTGACATTCATCAATTGCCTTTTGTAATTAACTACGATATTCCGAATATTCCTGAAATTTATATTCACAGAATTGGTAGAACAGGTCGTGCCGGCGAAGAAGGTTTGGCACTTTCGTTTGTTGGTCGCGATGAGAAAACGTATTGGCATGATATTGAAAAACTGATTCGTTTGCAGGTTAAAGTGGTAAAAGACAATCCTTTTCCGTGGCGCGAACCAAACCCGAATGCTAAAAAAGATTTAAGAAATAAAAACAAATCTGCAGCAACAGGTAATTCAAACAAAAAGAATTCGACACAAAATTCGGCATCACGAAAATCTGATGCTTCTAAAAAAAATAAAAAGAGATGGTATTAAACCATCTCTTTTGTGTAAGCAATTATGACAAGAGACCATAAGCTAAAAATAACATTCGGAATTCTATCAATTGGATTATTGATAACTTTACTTTTTAAGTTAGCAAATGTTCCTAGTGGAATGATTTTGTCTGGACTTCTTTTAGGCGGAATGATGATAATTGGAATTATAATTGGCTGTTTAATTCTGACAGGAATTCTAAAGTTAATTTTAAAACGAACATCATTTTTGTCAATATTATTTATCATGACTTCTGTTTCATTTTTGGCTTTCCATTATCAACTTTACTCCCCAACTTTGAGAATTAAAGTTCCAAATGGATATAAAGGAAAAGTTAATCTTGTTTTATCAAACCTGAAAGACAACGTTCTGACTGTTGATAATAATGGAATAGGCTATTTAAACGAATGGACATTTAACAAAACTTACACAAGACCAATTGTTGAACAATTTGATGGAAAAAATCTTGACCAAAACCTTGTTGGATTTAGCCCTACAACATTTTTTGGAAAATCAATTGGTGGAGTTAATTCAATAAAAAGTTTAAGCTTTGAAATTGTTCCTGACAGCCTTTTAGGACAAAAACAATATTATTCCGCAGATTGGACAAAATATGTTGATAGAAAATTAGTTTTACTGAAAGATCCAAAAAAAGAAATTGAAAGTAATGAAGTAACTGTTGAATTTAAAGATAGATAAATAAACTTCAGACAACTTCAGTTTGCAATATGAAATGTAAGTTTCTAAAAAGTAACCTTTACATATCAGTTTCTCTTCTACTTTTAAATTCATCGCTGTAAGGCACAAAAACTTCCGGAAAATCAACTCCGATTTTCTTGTATAGCCAACCACCGGCAACCCGAGTTACCCTATAATAAATAATCTGTTTCAAGCGATTTTCGTATTCAGGTATCACGGTTTTCACCACCGTACTTTCATGCAAATCTAATTCGTAAACTGTTTTCATAACTAATTTTATCACATTGTAACCAAAGATAAAAATATTAGGAATATCTTTACAAAAAATATCAGAATTATGGAAAATAACAGCGTGCCTATTAACGATTTTGTGTTACAATTTAAAGAAAATTATACACCCGATATTATTGAAGATGATGTAATTGGCTTTTATAATGATGCTTTTGTTCTGTTACAGCATTTTTATAATTTAAAGGATTTTGATGTTGAAACTGAATCATTTTATGCTGAATTTATCAACCATATTATTGCAAATGAGAACATTTTAAAGGAATATTCAAACTTTGATTTTGGTTCGATTAAAACATTAAATACTTTACAAAAAAGCACTGATTTTAAATCACTTGCGCCAATTTACACGCCATATAGTTTCACAGAAACAGAAGAAACGATCGATCAGATTTTTGAAGAATTAAAGGTTGTAAAAGAATTCAAAAAAGAACTGAAAGAAGAAATCAGTTATTTGTTAGAGGAGTACCAGTTTCACATTGATCATTTAAAAGAAAACATACAGTACAATTTTTATACGTACGAAGAATTAGACGGTATTGAACCTTTTAATTTAGATGAAAAAGCCGATGAATTAAAAAGCGAGAAGCTAAAATTTGTTCAAAGCTGGAATGATAAATTAACGAAGAAGTAAAAATTCATATTATGAAAAAATACAGAAATATACTAGCAACCGTTGCTGGATTTATTATTGGATCTGTAGTAAACATGATACTTGTTGCTATAAGTGGTAAAATAATACCTTTACCAGCCAGTGTAAATAATAACACAGCCGAAGGTTTGGCTGCAGGTATGCATTTAATGGAACCCAAACATTTCATTTTTCCTTTTTTGGCTCATGCTTTAGGAACGTTGGTTGGAGCTTTTATTGCTACAAAACTATCGAATCCTAAATCAATTGTTGGACCAATGGTTATCGGATTTTTGTTTTTAGCAGGTGGTATTGCTAATATTTTCATGATACCTAACGCACCAATGTGGTTTAACTGCCTTGATTTAATTTTGGCATATATTCCAATGGCATATTTGGGATATATTTTGGGAAGAAAATAAAAAAAGCAACTCAATTGAGTTGCTTTTTTGCTATTTAAGAGGAATATTCTTTAGAATCTCTAAAACAAATTTCCAGTATTTTTGAACTGATGAAATAGAAACACGTTCTTCTGGTGAATGCGCACCACGAATTGTTGGTCCAAACGAAATCATTTCCATATCAGGATAATTCGTTCCTAAAATACCGCATTCTAATCCGGCGTGACAAGCAACTACGTTTGCTTTTTGTCCGTTTTGTTTTTCATACAATTCATCTAAAACTTTTAAGATTGATGAATTTGGATTTGGTGTCCAACCTGGATAAGATCCCGAAAAATCAACTTCGCATCCCATTAATTCGAATGCAGAACGTAAACTGTTCGCTAGATCGAACTTTGATGTTTCAACCGAAGATCTTGTTAAACACTGTACCTGCAATTTACCAGTACCAACGGTTACTTTTGCAATGTTGTTTGATGTTTCAACTAAATCATCGAAATCTGCACTCATTCTGTAAACTCCATTATGAGCGGTGTATAATGCACGAACCAAATAGTATTGAGCCATTGCTGGCATTACTTTTTCTGGTAATGTTCCTTGCTTTTCAAAAATGATTTCCAAATTAGGTTCGGTAGTTGCAAATTCTGCCTTAATATCGTTTACAACCGGCAACATATCAAACACAAAAGATTCATCGTACATTTTTGCAATAATCACATTTGCAACACTTTCGCGTGGAATGGCATTACGTAAACTTCCGCCGTTAATGGTAGAAATCTGTAATCCGAAATTATCAAAACCATTAAAAAGCAAACGGTTCATTATTTTATTAGCGTTACCTAAACCTTTGTGGATATCCATACCTGAATGTCCGCCTTTTAAGCCTTTAACGGTGATCGTGTATGCTACAGATCCATCGGGAGTATCTTCATCATCGTACTCTGCGGTTGCGGTAACATCTACTCCACCGGCACAACCAATATCAATTTCATCGTCTTCTTCTGTATCTAAATTCAATAATATATCGCCCGTTAACAATCCGCCTTTTAAACCCATTGCACCAGTCATTCCTGTTTCTTCATCAATAGTAAACAAAGCTTCAATTGCAGGATGTTCTATTTCTTTTGAAGCCAAAACCGCCATGATTGTTGCAACACCAATTCCGTTATCGGCACCTAAAGTAGTTCCTTTTGCACGAACCCAGTCTTCATCGATATACATATCAATTCCCTGTGTATCAAAATCGAAAACGGTATCATTGTTTTTTTGGTGAACCATATCTAAATGCGATTGTAAAACAATTGTTTTACGATTCTCCATACCTGCAGTTGCGGGCTTTTTCACAATCACGTTACCAACTTCATCAACAATGGTTTCCAATCCTAGATTTTCGCCGAATTGTTTCATGAAGGCAATTACACGTTCTTCTTTTTTTGACGGACGCGGAACTGCGTTTAAATCTGCAAAATGATTCCACAACGGAAGTGGTTCTAAATTGCGAATATCTTGACTCATATCTTTTAAATTTTAACCAAAGTTACTTATTATAAAACAAAAAAGCCACTTTAAACTTGGTTTAAAATGGCTGTCATACAAAATAAAAACAATAATTATTTTTAAGGTTACGCAACAATATATTTGTCAAATAACTTCTGTGCTTTCTTCTTTGTTACTTCTTTTTTATATTTTTTTTCAGAATCAATGTAAAAAACAGGCGCGCTTTTGCACATTCCCTGACATTTCATTTTTTCTAATGAAACATTTTTATTTAAACCTGTTTCTGCAAGTAATTCTTTTAAGCAAGATTTTGCTTCTTCATTGTATCTGCAACATTTTTTTCCATCGCAAAAATAAATTACTTCATTAAAAGATTTACATTTACTCATTATCCTTATCTTTAACGAGTACAAATATAAATAATTATTTTTATTTATTCTAAATAAAATATTTAAATGAAAAAAAAATATTTCTTTTTAACTGTATTACTGCTCTTTGTAATTTGTAGTTATCTAATTGGTCCTTTATTTCCTGATTTTTTCACTCACATTTATAATCAAAAACTTTACAGCTATTTAGATAGTTTCTTACATTTAATATCGAACATATTTCCGTTTTCTTTGGGCGATGTATTTTATGCCGTCGTGGTAATTTATTTTATTTACAAGTGTTTTGTATTGATAAAAAGAAAATTGTATAAAGGTTTCGGTCTTTTCATATTGACCTCTGTTTTATTGTTCTTCGGGATTTTTCAGTTGTTTTGGGGATGGAACAATTACAAGTTTTCGGTTGCGCATCAATTAAAATTAGAAAGAAGTTATACGCAAGCGGATTTAGATTCGATCACAAACAAATTGACAGAAATTGTAAACAGCCAGCAGTTTTTGATCACGAAAGATTCACTAAAAGAAGTATCGATTGATAAAGATTTGGAGTTATTCAACGAAACTGGCCGATTGAACTATACAAAACTGCCTGATCATTTAAAGGAAATTTTGACTGATAATAAAATCAATAATGTAAAACCATCGTTTTATTCGTACTTACAATCATACACTGGATTTAGCGGATATTTTAATCCTTTTACGCACGAAAACCAATTAAATATCGAAATCCCAACCATTGGAATGCCTGTTACTGTTGCACATGAAATGGCGCATCAGTTGGGAATTGCAAGCGAAACCGAAGCTAATTTTTATGGCTATAAAGTAATGTTGCAAAGCACCGATTTAAAATTTAAATATGCGTCGAATTTATACGCTTTGAAATATTGTTTAAAACAGTACAGATACGAAAACGAAGAAACATATCAGTTACTTTTTAACCGTTTAAATGTTGGCGTTCAGCAAAATATTTTAGAAAGCGAACAATTTTGGTTAAGTAAACGAAATGTTTCTTCGTATTTTTTTAAGAATCTTTATGGCAGGTTTTTAAAAATAAACAACCAGAAAGACGGCATTCAATCTTATAATAAATTTGTTGATTTACTGATTAATTACAACAAAAAATATCGGGAGATTTAATTATCCTGCGGTTTAATATCTCTGTTTTTACGGTACGGACGAATAATTACGCGCGATTCACGATCGAAAACAAAGTAATTATAAACCCAGCTCCAGAAAACCAACGTTTTGTTTTTAAAGCCAATCAGCGAAAATAAGTGTACAAACATCCACACGAACCAAGCAAAAACTCCGTTAAAATGTAGTTTAGGTAAATCTACAACTGCTTTGTTTCTACCAATAGTTGCCATAGATCCTTTATCATTGTAAACAAACTTTTTAAGCGATTGCTTTTTGATTAATCGTTCTAAATTTTCGGCTAAAAGATTTCCTTGCTGAATAGCAGGCTGCGCCATCATTGGATGTCCGTACTGATATTTTTCACCGTACATTGCAGCAACATCACCCAAAGCAAAAACATCGTTAAAACCTTCTACCTGATTAAATTCGTTCACACGAATACGCGACGCACGATCTAAAGTTTGCGGCATTCCTTCAATCGGAGCACCCTTCACTCCTGCCGACCAAATTACTGCGTGCGTATCAAAAGATAATCCGCCTTTAGTTTCGATTTTTTTACCGTCGTAGTTCGTTACAATCGTTTTTAAGTGGATTTTTACTCCTAAATCCTTCAGAAACTTTTCGGCAGCTTTCGACGATTTTTTAGACATGGCATCTAAAATATTATCAGATCCCTGAACCAAATTAATTTCCATCATAGAAATATCCAAATCGGGATAATCTTTAGGAAAAACGGCATTTTTCATTTCTGCCAAAGCTCCGGCTAATTCCACGCCGGTTGGTCCTGCACCCACAATTACGAAATTCATTAACGCTTTACGTTCGTTCATATCGTTTGTTTGCAAAGCCAATTCGAAATTTTCAAGCAGTAAAGTTCTAATATTTAAAGCTTCGGGTATGGTTTTCATTACCATACTGTTTTTTTCAATCTCTTTATTTCCGAAATAATTGTTGGTAGAACCTGTTGCAATGACCAAATAATCGTAATAAATTGTTCCGATATCGGTAATAACTTTTTTGTTTTCGGTATCGATTTTTTCGACCAAAGTCATTCTAAAAAAAGCTTCGCGGTGCTCTTTAATGATCTTACGCATTGGATACGCGATAGAACCAGACTCTAATCCGCCGGTTGCCACCTGATACATTAAGGGCTGAAAGTTATGATAATTGTGTTTATCTAGCAAAACAACTTGGAATGCTTTGTTTTTTAACTTTTGTGCTATTGCAACACCTGCAAATCCACCACCTATGATAACGACTCTAGGATTGCTAGAATCTGGAATATTCATCATATTTAAAACTATTTGAATTACTACAAAATTACGAAGTAAATGATAATAATTGCAGTATTATTTTGTTTTTGAACGCTTGGCTGTTAATTGTAAAATATATTGTTATTTTGCATAAAAATTAACAATACATGAAGGGTTTAAATTTTTTTAAAGATACTTATGCTGATATAAATACTGCGAAATTTAATAGTCGTGATGAATTGTATGATGCTATTAAGAAAAAATCGATACGCAGTTTGTTATGGATTTGCATTATAAATATTCTGATATTGACCTTTTTTGTATTTTCTAGTTTTGTCTATCAAATAAATAGTCAACAAAATGTGAATACTTTACCATCGTTGTTTTTGCAAATTGCAGATTATGCTCTTTTAATTTTACCTGTAGTTTTTACACTTATATGTGCCTATTTAATTTATAAAATAAAAGCTAAAAATACAGTTGAAACATTATTATTAAGCGTAAAAAATGCAAAAAACGGGTTGAAATTATACCTTTCGTTAATTTTGGTTGCCTATCTGATTATTATTTACATAACGATATACCAAACCATAGTATCGGGTACAAATGACACAACATTAGATGACAGTTTTTCATTTTACGCCGCAATAATTTTAACCTGCGTGGTTTGTACTATAGTAATTTTACTTATACTTTGGCTACTTTATAAACTATTGTATAGTAGATTTTTAAAAAACCTGACGAAGAACTATTATATTTTAAAGGATTTTGTATAAAAAAAGCCATTAGAAATAATGGCTTTTTTTATATTATTTATTGATTTTAATTTCGAACATTTTATCCCAGTTTTTTCCGGTTACAAAGAAAGTGCCCGTTTTTTTATTGTAGGCAATCCCGTTTAAAACATCTAAATCTGGGTGTTGAGTAACTTTACTTTTTAAATCACTTAAATCGATTACTGCGTTTACTGTTCCATCAATCGGACTAAAAATTCCTATAGCATCTTGAGTATAAAAATTTGCATAAATCTCACCATTTACCCACTCTAATTCATTCACATTAGCAACTGTTCCTTTCGGTATAGATACTACAATGTAATCAATCAGGCTAAAATCAGCAGGATTTATCTTGTAAACTCGGTCGCTTCCATCAGTCATATACAAATTAGTACCATCATTCGTTAACCCCCAACCTTCGGTATTTTTAAAATATGGCAACGTTTTTTCTTTTTGTAGCGATTCTAAATTATATACGTAAGCTTCGTTATTTTTATACGTTAACTGATAAATTTTATTGTTTAGAACTGTTGCTCCTTCAGCAAAAATAGCATCGTCTAATTCATTAATCTTTATAACTTCACCTGTTTTAGCATTTACTTTACGTATGCTTGATTTTCCTTTGGTACGTGTTCCTATTCCTTCACCGTTACCGGTACTTTCAATCAATAAATCACCGTGAAATTCTAATCCCTGTGTGTAAGCTTTAATATCATGCGGATAGGTATTTACAATGGTATAAGAATATACCGCAGGCTGAACATGTGACAAGACATCAAATTTTGTTGTAGTTTCATTGGTTTTACCTTTAGTGTAAGCAATTGCCTTAATATTTTGAGAACCATGCTTTGTATTTGATAAATTATAAGTAAGTACAGAATTTGCCTTAACAGAACCTATTTTTTTATCGTTAATGAAATATTGAACAGAATCGATTTCGTTACCGGCATCGCTTTTTAACTGTAAATTGACATCTTCTTTTAAGGTGTAAGTTTGTTTTAAATTAGAAAATTCAATTTTTTCTATTTTTTTATCGTCTTTACAAGCAACAAATAATAATGATAAAGTAAAGACAGTTAAGTATTTATATTTTTTCATAGTTTATGTAATTAGTTGTACAATTATACAACCCTTTTTTTATTTGGCAAAAGGCTTGCTAAAATATAATTTGTTTGTATATTTGCAATGGCAAGTCCTACACGACCAGCTCCTGCAGACTCCTCCAGGGTGGGAACACAGCAAAGGTATGTGGTTGTAGCGGTGCGATGTAGGTCGCTTGCCTTTTTTTTCTATACTGAGTATAGAAAAAAGGATTTAAAATAACAGATAAATAATTCTTATTAGGGTTATAAATTTAATTTCTAATAAAATTATTATCTTTCTTCATTAATAGCCTACCATTACTTTTATTTTCGATTAACCGTATAACATTTCAATAGTTTTACTAACTATTTTTAATTATTCGATTTCTTGATTTTCTAAAATAGTTTTCAAAAAACAATAACTAATTAAACGTTAAAAGCCCAATACTATAATAAATGATTTGAAGTTATATTTAATCTGAAAATCAAAATAATTGTCAATCTATCAAACATTTGTATATTTGTTTCAAGCTTTAGGGGTATTCTGAAAAGAATTGAGAGAGTCCCTTTGAACCTGATACGACTCACATCGACGTAGGGAAAAGCAGGAATGCATCTTCTGATGTTTTCTTTCTATTCTATCTGTTTTCCTAAAGCTTATTTAAAATTAAAAGTAAATGGAAAACAACCTCTGGAATTACATTCAATCTGTAAAAAATCAATCGCCGCTTGTTCATAATATGACGAATTTTGTTGTAATGAACAATACCGCTAATGCGCTTTTGGCAGTTGGAGCGTCACCGATTATGGCTCACGCAAAATCTGAAATCAAAGAAATGGTCGCTATTTCGAATGCTGTCGTTATCAATATCGGAACACTCGATGAATATTGGTCTGAATCAATGTTGATTGCTGCGGAAGAAGCTCATAGACTCAATAAAACTTGGATTTTAGACCCAGTCGGAGCGGGCGCAACTTCTTTCAGAGATGAAGTTTTAGCAAAGCTTTTAGAATTTAAGCCAACCATTATCAGAGGAAATGCGTCTGAAATCATCGCTTTAGCAAAAGCTAACAAAACCATTACAAAAGGAGTCGACAGTACCGCCGAAAGTAATGAAGCAATAAATGCAGCAAAATATTTTGTGGAGCAATATCAATCTGTAGTCTGTATTTCGGGAGCAACAGATATTATTATCGATGATAAGGAAACTTATTTTGTTGAAAACGGACATCCGTTAATGACAAAAGTCACGGGCTTAGGCTGTTCTGCTTCGGCGATTATTGGAGCTTTTGCCGGAATTTCTGAAAATAAAACCGAATCTACTGTTGCTGCAATGGCTCTTCTTGGGATTGCAGGCGAATTGTCTGAAAAGATTTTAAACGGACCTGGAAGTCTTCAAATGAATATTTTAAACAAGTTGTATAATATTTCTGAAAAAGAATTTTTCGAAAACATAAAAGTTTCTAAAAAATGAGTTTAATACAATCATTTCCTTATCAATTGTATCTCGTGATTTCCGAAGCAGATTGTAAAGGACGAAACTTTTTGGATGTTGCCGAACAATCAATTTTAGGTGGAGTAGATATCATTCAGTTGCGTGAGAAAAATGCTTATGATTTAGATTTTCTGGAAAAAGCGATTCGTCTGAAAGAAATCACGGACAAATATGGAATTCCTTTAATTATTAATGATGATACTTTCGTAGCCAAAGAAATCGATGCTTTTGGAATTCACGTTGGGAATAATGATACTCAGCCAACTGTTTTGAGAGAAAATTCATTTCAAAATAAAATGATTGGCTATTCTATCGAATATTTGGAGCAACTTGAAAATCAGGAAACGGTTGTTTCAGATTATTTAGGAATCAGTCCGGTTTTCAGAACTGATACGAAGACAGATACGGTTACAAAATGGGGATTGGAAGGTTTAATGAAAATCAGAAAACTGACAGAAAAACCTTTGGTTGCCATTGGAAATATCCATTTAAAAAATGCTAGAGCTGTAATAGATGCCGGCGCAGATTGTATCGCTGTAGTTTCAGAAATATGCAGTGCCGAAAATCCTCAAAAAGCAGCTTTTAATCTAAAAAACGAAATCAACAAATGACACAATACAAATATCCATCAGTTCTCACGATTGCGGGTTTTGACGGAAGTGGAGGCGCAGGAATTCAGGCTGATATAAAAACGATTTCAGCTTTGGGATGCTATGCTACTTCGGTTTTAACGGCTTTGCCTTTTCAGAATACGATGGGCGTTCGAAATATTTTTCCGATTCCTGTTCAGGCGGTTTCAGAACAGATTGAATCTATTTTAGACGATATTTTTCCTGATGCCATCAAAATCGGAATGGTTCACACGCCAGAATTGGTTGAAACCATTGTGGAAACTTTAGCCAAATATAAAAAAGTACCAATTGTTTTTGACCCGGTAATGGTTGCAACAAGCGGACATCGGCTGATTGAAGAAGAAAACATCCAGACGATTATTGAGAAACTTTTCCCAATTTCAGACATCATCACACCGAATATGGATGAAGCTTCCATTTTAGCCAATATGGAAGTAAAGACTTTAGACAATATGAAAATTGCAGGAGAAAACATCAAAAAGTTAGGTTGTAATCATATTTTACTGAAAGGCGGACATCAAACCACTGAAAAAATTACATCTTTATTTTACAATGACAAAGGTGACTTTCAAACTTTTGAATCTTTAAAATTAAATACAAAAAATACCCACGGTTCGGGCTGTACATTGTCATCAGCGATTGCTTCTTTCATTGCCCAAGGAAAATCCATAGATGAAGCTGTGACTTTAGCGCAAAACTATGTTTCAGAAGCTATTTATCACGGTCGTGATGTACAAACTGGAAAAGGAAATGGTCCTTTGAATCACTTTTTTAATCCTCAAAAACTTATCAAGAATGAATTGGTCTGAAAACGCATGGAAATCAATTGAAAATATTTACAACGACATCATCGAAATGCCTTTTATTAAGGAATTATCAGATGGAACTTTAGACAAAGAAAAATTCCAGTTTTACATTGCTCAGGATTCTTTGTATTTGGAACATTTCGGAAGAACTTTAGCCTTAATTGGCAGTAAAGCTCATCAAATTGAAGATGCTTTGGCGTATATGAGATTTGCAGAAAATGCGATTGTCGTTGAAAATGCTTTGCACGAATCTTATTTTAAAGAATTTGAAATTTCAGACAAAGGGATTTTAGAGCCTGTTTGTCATCATTATATTCATTTTTTGAGAAGTACCGCAGCTTTTGAGCCTGTTGAAGTGGCTTTGGCAGCGACTTTACCTTGCTTCTGGATTTATAAGGAAGTCGGAGATTATATTTTGAATCTTGAACAAACCTCAGAAAATCCTTACCAAAGCTGGATAGAGACTTACGGCGGAGAAGATTTTGCCGTTGCCGTTAAAACCGCTGTCGAAATTTGCAACAAAGCCGCTGAAAACACAACTCCAGAAATAAGAAACCGAATGAATGAAGCTTTTATCAAAGCTTCCAAACTTGAGTTTAAGTTTTGGCAGGCTGCCTATGATTTGAAAATCTGGAAGTAATTGGTAAAGAATAAAACAGCCTTTCAAACCAATCGCAATTTAATTATTTGTTGCTAGCAATGATTAATAGACGAATATTTAAATAAATCAAATACTACTAATTATCCTTTTAAGTTTAAAAGCTTTATCATTTTGTCTAATGCCTCACCAGCTTCTTTCATTACAGGCAAAAGTGGCCAGATGTGAGGCATTCCTTCGCCTATAAATACTCTATGTTTAACTTTTGCATTACTTAAGTTGTCTATAAAAATCTGCTGATTAGGAAAGGTGATATCATTGTCTGCAATAAAAAGAATGGTTTCAGGAAAATTATCTACACTGCCTGCTATAGGCGAAAGTAACGGATCGTTTAAATTACCATCCACAGCACATAGTAATTTAGCACTTAACACTCCTTTTTTAGAAAGTATTGGATCTGTTTTATCAATCAGATCAATCTTCGGATTTTTAAAAGACGGATCGATAACCGGAGAAATTAAAAACAGTTTATCTGGTAACCGCACTTTATTTTCGATTAACCGTTGCGTAAGTGTTATCAGTAAGGTTCCTCCTACCGAATCTCCCATAAAGATTATACTTTCAGAATCAAAATGCCGTAATGCTTCTTTATAAACTTCGTCAATATTTCTGGAAATTTCGGGGATTTTATTTTCGGGAGCTTTAGGATAATTGCACATCCAAACGGTATGTCCTGCATGCCTGCTCAATTTTTCCACCGTGTCCCAATGATGCTTTACCGGTCCGTAAACAAATGCACCACCATGCATAAAAAGAATTAACTTTTTCGATTCTTTTCCGGAACGTACTTCAGTAACTTCAGTGTTGGAAACCCTAAAAGTAGTTAAACGGCTCTTTTGCCTAAAATACTTATTTCTGGGAACAGGAACATCTTCTTTACGCAGTTTTTTATAATTGATAGGATCAGTATCAAACGTCTTTTTTATGCCTTTTAATCTGATAACAAATAAGGTAAGATAATATGACAAACTGTATTTCATAAGACTAATTTTAGTTGATTTATAAAGTTAGTACTTTACATGTTAGTTAGCAACCGTAGTTCCATGATTGTTTGAATAAAATATTATCTTACGATTATTTTAATGATATTTTTATATCATAAACACAAATACAAGAAATACTATTCATTATTTTTTGTTAAATTTACATTAACCAACAACATTCCTAACCTTTAAAAGCAACCTTAACATGAAGAAAAATATTTTTTACAAAGCTGCCCTTTGTTTTACTGCTGCCCTGTTATTTGGCAATATACCACAAGCAGATGCCTGCACCCGCGTGGTCTACAAAGGTACCAACCAAACAATTATTACGGCTAGATCTATGGACTGGAAACATGAGATTGATGCCAATTTATGGATTTTTCCACGCGGCATGGAACGTTCAGGAAATGTAGGAAAAAGCTCCGTAAAATGGAACTCAAAGTATGGAAGCGTAATAGCGAGTGCCTGGGATATTGCAACAACCGACGGAATAAACGAAAAAGGGCTGGTAGCAAATGTGCTGTGGCTTGTTGAAAGTGAATACCCAAAGTTTGACCCAAAGGCATCAAAACAAGGGTTGACAATTTCAGCATGGGCGCAGTATGTGCTTGATAATTATGCTTCGGTTAAAGAAGCCGTGCAGGATTTGGAAAAGGAATCATTCGTTATAGTGTCTGATTTTATACCAGGAACAGATCAGTTTACTACGCTGCATCTGTCAATTTCAGATGCATCGGGCGACAATGCTATTTTTGAATACATTAGAGGAAAACTTAAGATTCATCATGATCCTTCGTACACCGTTATGACCAATTCGCCTGTGTTTGAAGAGCAGTTGGCAATAAGCAAATATTGGAAAAGTATTCCAGGAACCATCATGCTTCCCGGTACAAACAGGGCTGCCGACCGTTTTGCTAGAGCTGCCTACTATATCAATGCCATACCGCAAACCGCAGATACACAGACTTCTGTTGCCAGTGTTTTCAGTGTTATACGAAACTGTTCTGTTCCTTTGGGAATTTCATCGGAAACGGAACCCAACATATCCTCTACCCGCTGGCGATCAGTTGCAGATCATAAAAATATGGTTTACTATTTTGAAACCGTGAAGACACCCAATACTTTCTGGGTTGATTTGAAAAAAATCGATTTCGGGAAAAAAGACGGTGTTAAAAGATTAAGCGTGAGTAAAAATGAAACCTATTCAGGAGAAACATCCAAACAGTTTGCAGATGCGAAACCGTTTACTTTTATAGGACTGTAAAAAAGTATTTTTGAACCAGTCTGTTTTTTTCGTTAATATTTTTACTTAATCAATAAGAAGATTTTTTTTTAGAAATACTTAAATATGAACTATTTTATTTAAAGAAATTTTAATCGATTAAAGAACTAAAAATAAAACATTTACTATTACAATAACGAAAGAATAAAATCGAAATTAAATAAACTGAATCCGATACAATATCGAACACAGTTTTAAAAACACTTAATTTATTAAACGAAAAATCCCGAGGTTTTCACTTCGGGATTTTTTATTTTTAAATATCTCTGTTAGGATCAAAAGCTTCTAAATAATTTGCTACTCTTTGAACAAACTGTCCACCTAAAGAACCATCTACAACTCGGTGGTCATAAGAATGTGACAAGAACATTTTCTGACGGATACCAATGAAATCTCCTTCAGGAGTTTCAATAACCGCAGGAACTTTTCTGATAGCTCCCAAAGCTAAAATACCTACTTGCGGCTGACTAATGATTGGTGTACCAAAAACAGATCCAAATGTACCAACGTTTGTAACTGTGTAAGTTGCACCTTGTGTATCGTCTGGTTTTAATTTTCCGTTTCTTGCGCGATCTGCCAAATCGTTAACCGCTTTTGCCATTCCAACTAAATTCAATTGATCTGCATTTTTAATTACAGGAACAATTAAATTTCCGTTTGGTAAAGCCGCAGCCATTCCTAAATTAATATTTTTACGTTTAATGATGTAATCACCATCAACCGAAATATTCATCATTGGGAAATCTTTCAAGGCTTTTGCAACAGCTTCCATAAAGATCGGCGTAAAAGTAAGCTTCTCTCCTTCTCTCTTCTCGAAAGCATTTTTGGTTTTATTTCTCCAATTCACAATATTCGTAACATCAACTTCGATAAACGACTGAACGTGAGCCGATGTTTGAACAGATTGAACCATGTGGTGCGCAATCATTTTACGCATACGATCCATTTCAACAATCTCGTCTTGTCCATTTACAGAAACCGGTGCCGCTTTAGCAGCAACTGGCTGTGCAGCTTGTGCCGGAGCCGCTGCTTTTTGAGCTGGAGCTACCGCAGGTTGCGAACCTCTGTTTTTAACGTAATCTAATATATCTGTTTTGGTAATTCTACCATCTTTTCCGGTTCCGTTGATTGCTTCTAATTCGGCAATAGAAATACCTTCTTCTTTTGCAATATTCTTAACTAAAGGCGAGAAAAACTTTTCCGATGCATTAAAATCTGCAGCTTCTACAGTTTCTTGTGCCTGTGTTACTGTTTTTTCAACTTTTTCAACCGAAACATCTTCTTTTGCAGGTGCAGCACTTGGTTGTGCAGCATCGCCACCTTCTGTTTCAATAATGGCAATTGTTTGCCCTACTTGAACAACATCATCTTTCTGAAATAAAATTTCAATTATTTTACCACTAACTTCAGTAGGTACTTCACTATCAACTTTATCGGTAGCTACTTCAACAATTGTTTCATCTTGTTCAACAGTATCTCCAACATTTTTTACCCAATTTGTAATGGTTGCCTCTGCAACGCTTTCACCCATTTTAGGTAATTTTAATTCAAACTTTGCCATATTTTTAGTAAAGAGTTGTATTTAGATTAAAGTATTACAAAAATAGTAATTTTTAAGACTATTTACCTGTTTATTTAAAATTTTTAATGGTTAGAAAGATAAAATTTCTCCCCTATCATTTTTATCGTTGCTTCCAACGAAAAAATCTGATTTTAAAGCTCGAATTTTAAACGATTTGTTCGTTTTTTGATTTTGATTGATGAATCCTATATAATCTTTATAACTAATTGATTCGCTATCAATTAAAACTTCGATATTTTTCTCGGGCTGATTTATTGTTTCGATATCATCCAAAAAATAAACCCAATCCAACGGTTTATCAACCTTATTTACAACATTTTGATAAATGGTTGCATTGTTGGTAACCAAAATATAATGATCTGTAAAGTTGGTTGTATTGCTTTTTTCTGATTTCTTTTTAAAAGCGAACAACGCAATACCAATATTCATGATACTGTTAAACCACCACGATGTTTTAAAATGCTTTTGGTAGAAAAACTGCATAGCTTCTTTAAAACGCATCATGTATTTTCCGTCTTTCAACGTACTTTCACCTTTAAAATGAATAACGGTAGTTTTTGGAACGTAATAATTTTGCAAACCTGTTTTTGAAACCATATAGCTTAAATCGATATCGTCTGCATACATAAAACATCCTTCATCGAACCCGCCTACTTGCAAATAAAGTTCTCGTTTCATAAACATAAAAGCTCCCACCAAAATATCAATTTTTCCTGTTTCGTTTTCCAAAATATGTTGTGCGTAATATTTATTAAACCATTTCGTTTTAGGGAAGATCTTATATAACGATGTAACTTTTGTAAAAGCAACCCAAGGCGTAGGAACACCACGTTTGCTTTCGGGAAGAAATTTGCCCGATCCGTCAATCAATCTACAACCTAAAATTCCAGGATCTTTCAGTGTTTGATATTCTTTCAATAAAATTTCAAACGTATCTTCTGCAACAATCGTATCCGGGTTCAAAATACAAATGAATTCTCCTTTTGCTTGATCAACTCCGATATTATTTCCTTTGGGAAAACCAGAATTTTCTGTCTGATACAAATAAGTAACATTGGGAAAAATGCTTTGCATCATTTCCTTTGATCCATCGGTAGAAGCGTTATCAACAACAATAATTTCACTATTGATGTTCTCAATAGCCTTTTGAACACTTTTTACACAGATTTCTAAAAAGTGTTTCACATTATAATTTAAGATAACGACGGATAGTTGCATGAAAATTTATTTAACGTAAGGCAATTGCGCTTTTATAAAATCGGTTACCAAATAGGTTAAAAATTTACCTAACATATTTGCGGGCGATGTGCCTAAACTTGCCGATCCTTCGCACAAATGCAGATAACTCGCGTTTGTATTATTTGCCGTAAGGTGTACAAACTGACGTGTTTCTGTAACCGAAAATCCGCTTGATGACATAGCACTGCTTGCGATATTTTCAACTGCATCCACATCAATTTCAATTCCGTACGGTTTGTTTTTTATCAGCTTATTTACATTATTTATACTTGTGATGAAATCTTTTTCAAACCGAACCTTTAAATCTTCAAAAGTATATAACTTCAGTTTTTCGGGCTGATCTTTAAACTGATGCATCATGTATTTGTTTAAATAATTTTCATGCGCGCCAAAAACACAGTAGGTATCTAAAAATCCTTCGTTAAAAGCATAAGAAAATCCGTTACCGCTGTGACGACCTTCCATCGTTCTAAAATCAGTATGAGCATCAAAATTCACAACATTAACACTTTTGCCTTTTGCCAGCGCCAATCCTTTTATGTTTCCATACGCATTATTGTGTCCGCCGCCAATAACAATCGCCTTTTTACCCGCACGATGAATCAGCGTATTCAGATACGTAACGTCTTTGTCAATTTCTGATACTATTTCGTATAAACGTTGCAGATCCTCCGAAATATTCGGATTTAAACGTGCTATTTCTTCATCGTATTTTTTGTAATCTAAACAACCTATTACTGAAACGTTTGATGCTTTAAGGTATTTGTTGTTCTGAATGTTTAAAAACGACGATAAAAACACGTCCCAACTGTGTGTATCGCCCACACGTCCGAAATTTGCCTTGATGCCTGCAAACTCTTTAATACCGAAAACAATAAACGATGCTTTGGTTTCATTTAAAAAATCGCTCAAGCTAACTTCTTGATTAGAAGGATATTTGATTTTTTCGCCAAATTTAGTTTCGTCTTTTCTTAAAACTAAATGTTGCGATAAAGTGTTTGTGTTAAAGTATTCAAAATTTTCCATTTAACAGGTGTAAAAAATCATAGTAAAATCAAGAGTTATAAGTATTATTGATACTTTTTTAAAATTTAACATACGTTATCTTATTCAAAATTAATGATTTATTATTAACTTTGTAATAGGTAAATATATATCGATAATTAAATTTCGATTTATAAAAATCTTTTTCATAACTATTTTTTTTTCACAGCGGCAATGTAAATTGCCGCTGTGTTTTTATTGTTTGATACCGTTTAAATAAACCGATTCTATTGGATTACTTCCAAAATTATAAGGAATAGCGTAGATAGAATTTAGAGGTTTTGTAATAAAAAACGATGCTTTTTTTCCTTTGGTAATACTGCCGTATTCGTTTTGAACTTCCAATGCGTAAGCTGCATTTAATGTTGCGGCGTTAAAAGCTTCTTCGGGAGTCAGTTTCATTTTTATGCACGAAGTTGCAATCACAAAATTCATGTTACCGCTTGGCGTTGTTCCAGGGTTGTAATCTGATGCGATGACCAACGGCAGATTGGCATCTAATAATTTACGTGCGGGCGTGTAAGGAATCGATATAAAATACGAACAGGTTGGCAAAGCCACAGGAATGGTGTTTCCTTTTTTCAGTGCTTCAATATCTGTATCTTCTACTACTTCCAAATGATCTACCGTAAGCACGTTTTCTTCCACACACATTTCAATACCGTTTATTGCCGTAAACTGATTAATGTGGATTTTTGATTTTAAACCATGATTTGTTGCTGCTTTAATGATTTTTCTGGTTTCATCAACGGTGAAATATCCGGTTTCCAAGAAAGCATCAACATAATCTGCCAAACCCGATTTTGCAATTTCAGGAATCATCACATTACAAATTTCATCTACAAACCCTGCTTGATTGTCTTTAAATTCTGGAGGAACAGCATGTGCACCCAAAAACGTTGCCTTAATTTTTACAGGATAATTATCTTGTAATTTTTTTATAACACGCAACATTTTTAGTTCGGCTTCTAAACTTAAACCGTAACCCGATTTAATTTCGATAACTCCGGTTCCCAAAGCAATCAATTCTTCCAAACGAGTAGCTGCATCTTTATACAATTCGTCTTCAGAAGCATTGCGCAGTTTTTCTACCGAATTTAAAATTCCGCCCCCACGCTTGTAAATCTCATCATAACTTAAACCGTTAATTCTATCAACAAATTCCTGTTCGCGGTTGCCAGCATACACAATATGCGTGTGACTGTCAATATAGCTGGGCATGATCATTTTACCCGAAACATCAACCGATTCATCAAAATCCGTCGGTGCATTTTCCATAGATCCATAATCTGCAATCAGGTCATTTTCAACTACTAAAAAGGCATTCTTTATTGAAGGAAGTTCTTTCATTTCACTTCCTTTTAATATTGATTGATTGTTTTCACGAACCTGAAAAAGTTCTTTTATATTGTAAAATAGGGTTTTCATTATATTTTGAAAAATTGATAACCAAAGATAGATACTTATTGGAAAAAAGCATAAAAAAATCCGTTTCTTTTGAAAACGGATTGATGTATTAAAAATTCGGACTTAAATTATATTTTTTATAGAAGGTATCAATAATTGCTACTACTTCATCGGCAGTATCAACAACCTTTATAAGATTCATGTCTTCTGGCGATGCGTTCAGGTATTTTTCAAGCAATACGCTTTTTACCCATTCAAACAAACCAGACCAGAATTCCGTTCCGACTAAAATTATCGGAAATTTTCCTATTTTTTTGGTTTGGATCAAAGTGATTGCTTCAAACAACTCGTCTAAAGTTCCGAAACCGCCCGGCATTACCACAAAACCTTGCGAATATTTTACGAACATTACCTTGCGTACAAAGAAATAATCGAACTGAAGATTTTTATCGTGATCGATATACGGATTGAAATGCTGTTCAAAAGGTAAATCGATGTTTAAACCTACCGACGGACCGCCACCTAAATGCGCGCCTTTATTGGCAGCTTCCATAATTCCCGGACCACCTCCCGAAATTACGCCGTAACCTGCTTTACTTATTTTAAAAGCAATTTCTTCTGCCAGTTTGTAATATGGATTGTCGTTTTTTGTACGTGCCGATCCAAAAATAGATACACACGGACCAATACGGCTCATTTTTTCGTAACCATTTACAAATTCAGACATAATTTTAAAAATTGCCCACGAATCGTTCGATCTGATTTCGTTCCACGATTTCTGTGTTAAACTTTCTTTTATGCGGATGTCTTCTTCTGAAAAATCGTCTTTCATATATTTTTTATTTGATTGTTTATCTCGGATGTTTTAGTTGTTCTAAGTTTCAAGTTAAATTTTTATCAACATACATAAACCTAAAACATACAACATAAAACCTATTACTTTAATTCCTTCTTCAAAAAGCGTGCTGTGTGGCTTTTTTTACTTTTAGATACTTTTTCAGGTGTACCAAAAGCAACTACTTCACCACCTTTTTTACCGCCTTCGGGACCGATATCGATAATGTAATCGGCCATTTTAATCACGTCCATATTATGTTCGATCACTAAAACGGTATTGCCCTTGTTGACCAATTGCTGCAAGACTTCCATTAACACGCGAATATCTTCAAAATGCAGACCCGTTGTAGGTTCGTCTAAAATATAAAACGTATTTCCCGTGTCCTTTTTAGATAATTCCGTAGCCAGTTTAATTCGCTGTGCTTCGCCACCGGACAACGTAGTACTTTGCTGCCCCAACGTAATGTATCCTAAACCAACATCTTGTATGGTTTTTACCTTACGGTATATTTTTGGGATGTTTTCAAAAAACGGTACGCTTTCATCAATCGTCATGTTTAGAATATCAGCAATTGATTTTCCTTTATAACGAATTTCCAATGTTTCGCGGTTAAAGCGCTTGCCCTGACAGGTTTCACATTCAACATAAACATCGGGTAAAAAGCCCATTTCAATGGTTCGTAAACCAGATCCTTCACAGGTTTCGCAACGACCGCCTTTAACGTTAAAGCTGAAGCGTCCTGGTTTGTAACCTCGAATACTTGCTTCAGGCGTTTTGGTAAACAAGGTTCTGATTTCTGAAAAAACTTCGGTATATGTTGCTGGATTGGAACGTGGTGTTCTACCAATCGGACTTTGATCGATACCAATTACTTTATCGATATGCTCTAAGCCTTGCAATTTGTCGTAAGGCTGCGGAACTTTAACTGCATTGAAAAAATGCTCGTTCAAGATTGGATACAGCGTTTCGTTAATCAAGGTAGATTTACCCGAACCTGAAACTCCCGACACACAAATTAAGGTTCCCAAAGGAAATTCTACCGTAACATTTTTAAGGTTGTTGCCTTTTGCACCAAAAATTTTCAGCGTTTTACCGTTTCCGCTTCTACGTTCTGCAGGAATGGGAATACTTAAACTTCCGTTTAAATATTGTGCCGTAATAGTATTTTCTTTCAGCAATTCTGCCGGTGTGCCTGCACTAATGATCTGTCCGCCGTTTAAACCAGCCTTTGGACCAATATCAATAACATAATCGGCTTCTTCTATCATGTCTTTGTCGTGTTCAACAACCAAAACCGAATTACCCACATCGCGCAACTGTTTTAATGAAGTAATCAATTTTTCATTATCGCGCTGGTGCAATCCAATACTAGGCTCATCTAAAATATATAAAACACCCACAAGTTGAGAGCCAATCTGCGTTGCCAGACGAATACGCTGTGCTTCGCCTCCAGAAAGAGTTTTAGACGATCGGTTTAATGTAAGATAATTCAAGCCCACATCTAACAAAAAGGTCAAACGGGTAGAAATTTCTTTCACAACTTCGCCAGCAATAAGCTGCTGTTTCGAACTTAAATTTTTATGCAGTGAGCCAAACCATTCCGACAATTGATCAAGATCCATTGTTGCCAAATCAGCAATATTTTTATCGTTCACTTTAAAATAAAGTGATTCCTTGCGTAGGCGCGAACCATTACATTCGGGACAAATAATTTCGTCCATAAAATCGCCTGCCCAACGTTTTATTGCTGCAGTTGGTGCATCGTTAAACTGATTTTTAATGAAGTTTGATATTCCTTCAAAATCTATTTTGTAATCTTTGGTTATGCCTAAAATTTTTGAAGCAACCGAAAAACTTTCCTTGCCACCATTTAAAATAACATCCAACGCTTCGGCAGGAATATCTTTAATTGGGTCGGTCAATTTAAATTCGTAACGTTGTGCAATAATTTCTAACTGCTTAAAAATCCAGGTACTTTTTTGTTCGCCAATAGGCTCGATTCCACCTGCTTTTATTGACAATTCGTTATTTGGAATAATCTTTTTACTATTGATTTCATTTATCGATCCCAGACCGTTGCAAACCGGACACGCACCTTTCGGTGAGTTGAAAGAAAAACTGTTTGGTTCCGGAATTGGATAGGAAATTCCCGAACTCGGGCACATTAAATGTCGACTGAAAAAACGTGGTGTTTCACCTTCGTGCGGTAAAACTACCATAATGTCTTCGCCGTGATACATTGCCGTTTTAATACTTTCTGCCAATCGTTTCTGTGTATCATCGGAATCATCAACCGCCAAGCGGTCAATTACAATTTCTATGTCGTGCGTTTTGTATCGATCCAATTTCATACCCGAAACAATATCGCGAATTTCGCCATCGACACGAACTTTTAGAAAACCCTGTTTGGCAATTTGTTCAAACAACTCGCGATAATGTCCTTTACGCGAACGAATTACGGGCGATAAGATATTGATTCGCTGATCGGAATAATTTTCAATGATAAGCTGCTGTATCTGCTCATCGGAATAACTGACCATTTTTTCGCCAGTTTCGTATGAAAAAGCATCAGATCCGCGGGCATACAACAAACGGATGAAATCGTAAATTTCTGTAATGGTTCCAACGGTTGAACGCGGATTTTTGTTAACGGTTTTTTGCTCAATAGCAATTACCGGCGAAAGTCCTTCGATCTTATCAACATCGGGACGTTCTAATCCGCCAAGAAACTGACGCGCATACGAAGCAAATGTTTCAATATAACGACGTTGCCCTTCAGCATAAATGGTATCAAAGGCCAAAGAAGATTTTCCGGATCCCGATAAACCTGTAATAACCACCAGTTTTTCTCGTGGAATGGTAACATCTATATTTTTTAGGTTGTGAACGCGTGCGCCTAAAACCTGTATATTATCATCGGAGTTTTGCATAGAAAAATTCAAAGTGCAAATATACAAATTGCTTTGTTCTTAAGATATTAAAGCTTTGGTAAAAAGTTTTTATTTCTGCCACAGATGCACAGATTTTGATTTATTTTAAAAAATAATGTTCTAAAAATAAAGGAATACAAAGTGAGGAAATTACGTATAAGAAATTAAAAATCCCATCTTTCATTAAAGATAAATCCATACTCCAAAAAGTATCTTTAGGTTCCCTTCTATAAATCGAAACAAAAAATTTATAAAAAATTCTGTAAATAAAAAATTGAAAAAGTGGTAATATCAAAATTTCTCCACCTTTCACATTATTATATTGAAGAAGTAAACCTAATATACATAATACCAAACAGTAAATTATAAAGTAAACAGTTAATCTCTTATCTACCAAAAATTCTCTTTTGAATAAAAAAACGAAAAAGATAGATAATCCAAAAAATATTAAAATTATTAATGGTACATTCATAAACTATTCAATCCTTAAATTCTTTAAATTTTCACGGTAAACTTCTAAAATTTTCACTTTTGTAACGTAACCAATTAATTTGTCTTGCTGAGTTATCAGTATTTCCGAGAGATTGTTTTCGTCAATCAATTGAAGTGCATTGCCTGTGTTTTCTGAAAGCGATACCGAAAAAGCAGGTTTCATTTCAGTTTCTATAAATGTGGAGCTTAATTTGTAAGTGTTAAACAATATAGATCGAACATCATTCAAATAAATGATTCCCAACACATTTCGTTCTTCATTAATTATAGGTATAAATGTTTGACTAGTAGTTAAAAACAGGTTTTTAACATCGTACATAGAGTTATCTGTTGTTAAAACTTCGGCATCGTTACTGTAAATATTGTGCAATTCGATCTTATTCAGAATGTTTTTGTCTTTGTCTGATGTAAACACCAAGCCTTTATCTGCAATTGTAAAAATATCCATAGAATATTTATCGTATCGTTTTGAAATTGCAAAACTTATAGAAGAAACAATAAGCAACGGTACCATTAAGCCGTAACCGCCGGTAATTTCGGCAATTAAGAATATGGCAGTTAAAGGCGCATGGAACAAACCACTTAAAACGGCTGCCATACCTACTACAGTAAAATTTTCTATAGGTAGTTTTTTAAGTCCGATCAACTCAATAAACTTTGCCACCATGTATCCCAAGTAAGATCCTACAAAAAGCGATGGTGCAAAATTTCCGCCGTTTCCGCCCGATCCCAATGTTAAACCGGTTGCGATACTTTTAATGAATGCTGTTAAACCAACAAAAGCAAGCACAATCCATGGATTTTTCCTAAATTTTTCAAGCAAGGAATTTTCAAGAATATCGGCTGCATTGTTATTTGCTAAAGACTTTATACTTTCGTAACCTTCACCAAAAAGCGTAGGAAATAGAAAAATAAGAATCGCCAGCATGCTTGCCCCAATTAAAGCTTTTCGATAAGTACCAAACGGAAGGTTCGATGCGAAATGCTCTACCTTACGAAACATTCGGGCGTGATATATCGAGAAAAAACCTGCTGCAACACCTACCAGAGCATAATAGCCAATGTTAGAATAATCAAAAGTAAACTGACTTTTAAAATTTAGGATGATGCTTTCCTTTAAAACAACTGCCGATACAATTGCGCCGGTTGCCGATGAAATCATTAATGGAATAAACGCAGTAACGCTCATATCGGCAATAATTACTTCAATAGCGAAAAGAACGCCCGCAATTGGTGCGTTAAATGCAGCTGCAATACCAGATGCCACACCGCAAGCCAATAATAAGGTGCGATCTTTATAATTGAAACGGAAATTTTGTGCAAAGTTTGATCCAAATGCTGCACCTGTAATGGTAATCGGAGATTCTAATCCAGCAGATCCACCCATACCAACTGTTAACGAACTGGTAATAATCTGCGCGTACATTTGCTTACGTGGCATATAACCCGATTTTTTTGCAACGGCGATCATAATTTGGCTTGTACCTTTTTCTATAGATCCGTCTAAAAACTTTTTTATTACAAAAACGGTCAGTAGAATACCAATTACAGGAAAAATACTGTTTGAAAAAGGCAATTTGTAAATAGTATCTAAATAAGTTGCCAATTTAAAAACGCTATGTGCAAACGATTTAAGCAAAATAACCGCCAATGCAGACGAAATACCTACCAAAACACACGAAATATATAAAAACTGACGATCGGAAATAATTGTTTTTAGTAAATACAATATTCCTTCAAGATATCGAAAAGCTTTTTTAAATCGGTATTTTTTGTTTTTGCCTGCGTCCATTGTGCAAAAGTAACGTACTAAAAATTAAAACCCAATCATTTTCTCAGTTCTTCTCCAATTCTAATGCGTTCTGTTTCGGCATGAACCATTAAATCTTTAAAAAACAAATGAAATTCCCGCTGAAAATCTTCATAATTCGCATATAAATCATCAACAGCTTCGTTCATGTTCGATTTCATAGCAAAACGATGATCCATTTGTTTCAAAATTTGCTGTAAATCGGTTAAATTGGCGTACCGTAACAGCCAGTTTCCTTTAATGAGGTAAGGTAACAGATTTTGTGTTTTTAGGTTTAATTCCTCTTTATGATTCTTTAAACTTCGATAAAATCGCTGGGTAAATACTTCCAAATCTTCATGATGATACATGCTCCATTCCTTCGCCAGAAAATGATCGTAAAACATATCGATAATAATTCCTGAAAAATGATTGAACTTTGGAACCAATCGGTATTTAGACTGACGGAATATCGGATGAAAATCGGTAAAACTATCAATAGAACGATGCAGTAAAACTCCCAATTGAATATCGGTATGATAATTTTTGTAGTCTTTTCCACGGATACCATCGCCCATAAAATTGCCGATCTGTATGCGTTCGTTTGTTCCCGATAAATAAATGTGTGCTAGAAAGTTCATAGTAGCTAATTTACTTAAAAAGATTAAACTAGTTACTGCTATTTATTTATATTTGGTATTGTTATTGATTAAAAAGCTTTGTTATAACACAAATAATATGAAAAATATTTTACTTTTTTTACTTATAAGTATATCAGGATATTCTCAAAAAACTGATGTCAGATATATAACAGAACCCAGTCCTAAAAGATTTTTTCCTGAATTAAACTATATTGAAAAAGTAAAATACGTTAAAACGATATATTACGAAATGGATTCAAAAAATAAATTTTTAGGTTATTCTTGGGATACAGAGATTTATGTAGATGAATATCCATATAAACATTTTTATCGCATTGACAATAAAACAAATGATACCATTTTTAAGATCATTTATGAGTATTATGAAGACAAAAATACTTTGAAATATGTTATAGAAGATAATAATCCTACTAATGAAAAAAATATGTTCCGTCCTGAAAATACTAAACGTTGGTATTACGATAAAAAAGAAAATATTGTAAAAAAAATAGAGGATGTTAATACTAAATCCCAAATAACCAATAGGCATTTTAATTCTAAGAATCTACTTATCAGAGAAGAAAGTATTTATTTTAACAACGACAAATCTATTATATACTATTTATATAATGACGCTCATCAATTGGTAAAAAAAATTAGAACCTACAACCATAATATTGACTATATAATAAGTTGGGCATACAAAGAAGATAATACATATTATGTAACAGAACAACTCGTTTATGATAGAGAGAGTATCGAGTTTAATACTATCAATACTATAAAACCTGAAAATTCGATATCCTCAATAAAAGAAACAGATAACAAAACTAAATATTCCTATGATAAACATAATAATTGGATAAAAAAAACGTATATTGACAATGAGGGCTCCATGATTACTGAACGCGAAATCATTTACAAATAATTAAACTTTCCATTTCTAATAATTAATAAAGTAATCTTTATATTTGTTTGTTAAAAAAAGTAAATAAATGACCTTAATAAAATCAATTTCCGGAATTCGCGGTACCATTGGCGGTAACGTGGGCGAAAATTTAACTCCGATCGATGCCGTAAAATTTGCATCGGCTTATGGAACTTTCCTAAAAAACAGCTTACAAAAAGATAAATTAACCGTTGTAATTGGTCGCGATGCACGTATTTCGGGTCCTATGATCCATCAGTTGGTTATGCAAACGTTGGTTGGTTTGGGAATTAACATTATAGATTTAGGTTTATCAACCACGCCGACCGTTGAAGTTGCTGTACCTTTAGAAAAAGCCGATGGTGGAATTATTCTAACAGCATCGCACAATCCAAAACAATGGAATGCACTGAAATTATTGAACAATAAAGGCGAATTTTTAAGCGGAGCCGAAGGTGCTTTGATTTTGGAAATTGCAGAATCGGACAGTTTTAATTTTGCCGATGTAGATTCGTTGGGAACAATTACCGAAATTACCGATTACATGGACCGACATATCGACGAAGTTTTAAACCTGAAATTGGTTGATGTTGAAGCCGTAAAAAGCAAAAAATTCAAGGTAGTTGTTGATGGTGTAAATTCTTCGGGCGGAATTGTAATTCCTGATTTGTTAAAGAAAATGGGCGTTGAAGTGGTAGAACTTTACTGCGAACCAAACGGACATTTTCCTCACAATCCCGAGCCTTTAAAAGAACATTTAACCGATATTTGCGAATTGGTTGTAAAAGAAAAAGCCGATTTTGGTATTGTGGTTGATCCCGATGTAGATCGTTTGGCGTTCATCAGCAATAATGGCGAAATGTTTGGCGAAGAATATACCTTGGTTGCGGTTGCCGATTATGTGTTGAGTAAAACGCCGGGTAATACGGTTTCAAACATGTCTTCTTCTCGCGCATTAAGAGATATTACTGAAAAGCACGGTGGTACATACGAAGCTTCTGCTGTAGGTGAAGTGAATGTGGTGGAATTAATGAAAAAGAACAACGCTGTAATTGGTGGCGAAGGTAATGGTGGTATTATTTACCCAGAAACGCATTATGGTAGAGATTCGCTTGTTGGTGTTGCTTTATTTTTAACACATTTAGCAAATCAAGATTTAGATGTCGCTAGCTTAAGAGCTACGTATCCGGCTTATTA
>Ga0308157_10000797_pt1 | contig 85304 bp, 82 predicted proteins | sample PhyBR1_FD_201035 | JGI IMG/M metagenome (GOLD analysis project Ga0308157, IMG submission 201035) | Phyllosphere microbial communities from UC Gill Tract Community Farm, Albany, California, United States - DLSLB.R1 | ecosystem: Host-associated > Plants > Phyllosphere > Unclassified | place: USA...
GAATTAAGAATTAAGAATTAAGAATTAAGAATTAAGAATTAAGAATTAAGAATTAAGAATTAAGAATTAAGAATTAAGAATTAAGAATTAAGAATTAAGAATTAAGAATTAAGAATTAAGAATTAAGTTGGTGTATTATTCCTCTCATGATGGGAAGTGTGGTGCAATGATGTATGAATGGGGGTGTCAACTTAAATTTTATTCTACAATTATATCGAAAGTAATAACTCACAATCGAAAAGATTTAGATGGAAGAACAACTACCGAATGATGAAATCTCTTTAAAAGAGTTGATAGAAAAAGCTAAAGAGTGGTATGCTTATTTGTTATCACAATGGAAAATCATAGTATTGGCAGGAGTACTAGGAGCTTCTTTGGGATTGGCATATTCGTTTATCAAGAAACCTGTTTATACGGCTACATTATCATTTGCTTTGGAAGATGAAAAAGGTGGTGGAGGCTTAGGTGGAGCACTTGGCTTGGCGAGTTCTTTTGGGATTGATCTAGGAGGAGGTGGAGGCAGTATCTTTTCGGGTTCCAATCTGACTGAGTTGTTCAAATCTCGGACTATGGTGGAGCAGACTCTGCTAACACCGGTTACTGTGAATGGTAAAGTTATTTCATTGGCTGAAATGTATATTCAAAATAACAACTGGAGGGAAAGTTGGAATGATAATCCCAAGTTTGCAACTATACAGTTTTTACCCAACATTAAACGTAAGTACTTTACCCGAGTTCATGACAGTATTTTGGGAGTTATCTATCAAAATTTGTCAAAAAATGCTTTATCTGTAGCCCAGAGAGATAAAAAAATTGCCATTATATCTATGGATGTTTCCTCTACTGACGAATCGTTTTCTCTTTATTTTTGTGAAGCTCTTGCCAAACAAGTTGGTAAGTTTTATGTTGATACCAAAAGTAAAAAAGCCCGTATGAATATGGAGATTTTGGAAAGACAAACTGATTCTATTCGTGCAGAGTTGAATAGTGCTATTACCGGTGTTGCCATTGCAAATGACAATACCTTTATGTTGAATCCTGCGCTCAATGTACGACGTACACCTTCAGCACGCAGACAGGTAGATGTTCAGGCTAATACCGCTATATTAACCGAATTGGTAAAGCAAGCTGAAGTAGCAAAGGTCGCTTTGCGTAAAGAGACTCCGCTGATACAAGTCATTGATCGACCTATTTTGCCATTGCCTAAAGAGAAATTTGGTAAAGCAAAAGGAATTTTAATGGGGGGGATTTTAGTTGGGTTTTTAACGGTGTTGGGTTTAATTGTAAGACGAATTTTTAAACAAATTGTTATTTAATTCATGGAATCTAAACTTAAAATAGGTATAACTTTTAGTGCATTTGACTTGCTTCATGCTGGGCATATCAAAATGCTGGAAGAAGCTAAACGGCAATGTGATTATCTTATTGTGGGATTACAAACTGATCCTACGTTAGATCGACCAGAAAAAAATAGACCTACTCAGACTGTTGTGGAACGTTATATCCAATTGAAAGGATGTCGTTTTGTAGATGAAATAGTCCCTTATGCTACTGAACAGGATTTGGAAGATATTTTACGATCTTTTAAAATAGATGTTCGTATCGTGGGTGATGAGTATAGAGAAAAAGATTTTACTGCAAAAACCTATTGTGAAGGAAAAGGAATTGAGTTGTACTTCAATAGAAGAGATCATCGATTTTCGAGTTCAGGATTAAGGAGAGAGGTGCATCAAAAAGAAATGGAGAAGAAAAAATAGGATGATAATAGTAAATTTTGATATTGTTATCCAAAATTTAAAATTCTGATAAGAAGAATATTATGAAAGTTACAAAAATTTGCTGTATCGGGGCGGGTTATGTTGGAGGTCCTACGATGGCAGTGATAGCCCAAAAATGCCCACACATTCAAGTTATAGTTGTTGATTTGAACGAACAAAGAATAAAGGATTGGAATGATGCGGATACTAATAATATTCCAATTTATGAGCCCGGATTGTCAGAAATTGTAGCGGAGGCTAGGGGAAGAAATTTATTTTTTTCTACAGATGTTGAGACGGCGATTGACGAAGCTCAAATTATTTTCATATCTGTTAATACGCCAACTAAAACTTATGGAATAGGGAAAGGAATGGCTGCCGATTTGAAATACATTGAATTGTGTGCGCGACAAATTGCAAAAGTGGTAAAAGGCGATAAGATTGTTGTGGAGAAATCTACTTTGCCGGTACGTACAGCCGAAGCTATTAAAAGTATACTTGACTCAACCGGAAATGGAGTTCAGTTTCAAATTCTTTCCAACCCGGAATTTTTGGCAGAAGGTACCGCTGTTCAGGATTTATTGAATCCGGATCGTATTTTAATTGGAGGCGATACTTCAGAAGAAGGACAAAAAGCGATTCAGGCTTTGGTTGATGTGTATGGGAATTGGGTAAGCCCAGAGAAAATATTGACAACCAATGTATGGTCGTCTGAGTTGTCAAAATTAACTGCGAATGCTTTTTTAGCTCAACGAATTTCATCCATCAATGCGATGTCTGAGTTATGTGAAAAAACAGGAGCTGATGTGAATGAGGTTGCTAGAGCGATAGGTATGGATAGCCGAATTGGCTCTAAATTTTTAAAAGCTTCCGTTGGATTTGGAGGATCCTGTTTCCAAAAAGACATCTTGAATTTGGTTTACATTGCGAAATCTTACGGATTGAATGAAGTTGCCGATTATTGGGAACAAGTAATCATAATGAATGACCATCAAAAGCGACGTTTTTCAAATAATATCGTGCAAACACTCTATAATACCGTTGCCGATAAAAAAATTGCTTTCTTAGGTTGGGCGTTCAAAAAAGATACTAATGACACTCGTGAATCTGCAGCCATTTATGTTGCCGATGATTTAATCAATGAGCAAGCTAAAATTGTAGTTTATGATCCGAAAGTGTCACGAAAAAAGATACTTGCCGATTTGGATTATCTTGAAACAAGAACTTCTCAAGGAAATGCAGATAGTGTTATTACTTTTGATGATCCGTATTTGTCCTGTGAAAAAGCACATGCGATTGCCATACTTACTGAATGGGAGGAGTTTATTCATTATGACTGGCGAAAAATATATGACACTATGGAAAAACCGGCTTTCATTTTTGATGGTAGAAATATCTTGGATAAAGTGGAATTGGAAAAAATAGGGTTTGTTTATCAAGGAATTGGTATGATAACTTTTGCTTTGTAAATATAACAGTAAAAAATATAAAATCAAAGAATACGATGAGTAAAAGAGTTTTAATTACAGGAGCAGCTGGTTTTTTGGGATCTCATTTATGTGATCGTTTTATTGCAGAAGGGTTTCAAGTTGTTGGGATGGATAATTTAATAACTGGCGATATAAAAAACATTGAACATCTATTTCCACTTAAAAATTTTGAGTTTTACAATCATGATGTTTCTAACTATGTTCATGTTGCTGGTAATTTAGATTACATCTTACATTTTGCATCTCCTGCAAGCCCAATAGATTATTTAAAGATTCCGATTCAAACCTTAAAAGTGGGTTCTTTAGGTACCCATAATTTGTTAGGATTAGCCAAACAAAAGAATGCAAGATTTTTAATTGCTTCTACTTCTGAAGTGTATGGTGATCCAACTGTTCATCCACAAACCGAAGAATATTGGGGAAATGTAAATCCAATTGGACCAAGAAGTGTTTATGATGAAGCAAAAAGGTTTCAAGAGGCCATTACAATGGCTTATCACACATTCCATGGTTTGGAAACAAGAATAGTTAGGATTTTTAATACTTATGGACCTAGAATGCGTTTGAACGATGGGCGAGTTTTACCAGCTTTTATTGGTCAGGCTTTAAGAGGAGAAGATTTAACAATTTTTGGAGATGGTACTCAAACTCGTGCTTTCTGTTATGTTGATGATTTGGTTGAGGGAATTTTTAGACTTTTGATGTCAGATTATATTTATCCGGTTAATATTGGTAATCCAAATGAGATAACTATGAATGATTTTGCTCAAGAAATTATTAAATTGACAGGAACAGATCAAAAAATTGTTTATCTGCCTTTACCACAAGATGATCCAAAACAAAGACAACCAGATATTACAAAAGCCAAAGCTATTCTTGATTGGGAACCAAAAATTTCTAGACATGAGGGACTAAAAATTACATATGAATATTTTATGAATTTGCCTTCAGATCGTTTACAAGGAGAGGCAAGTCATCGTGTATTTAAATAAAAAATTCTTGTAACATATAACACATTCAAGTGATAATTGAAACTATAAAAAAATCATTTATTGAACTTAAAAGACAAAAGCTATTATTAGAAAATTACATATATCTAACTGCAGTTCAGATTATGAATACTTTGTTTTATTTTTTAATTTATCCTTTTTCGATAAAAATATTTGGTGCTGGTGACTATGGATTATTTTTGTTTTCTACAACTATGATTTCTTATTTAACTTTGTTTATCTCGTTTGGGATTGATTTACCAGCATTGAAAATTTTGTCTCAAAATATTGATAACGAAAAGGTTAAGTCAGATTTAGTGTCTGATGTTGTAACTACAAAAATAGCATTAAGTTGTATTGCTTTGATAGCTTTGTTTTTTTTCATATGGCTAAATCCAAATCTTAGAGAACTTCTGTTAATTAACTCTCTTCAGGCTTTCGCTGGTATTTTTTTGCTCAATTGGTATTTTCAAGGATTAGAAAAAATGAAATGGTTTGTTTTTTTTCAATTAATAATAAGAGTATTATCAATTATAATTCTTTTTTTAACTATTAATAAAGCAGAAGATTTATTTCTTTATAGCTTGATTATTTCTGGAAGTGTTTTTATGATTGCACTATTATCTTTTTGTTATTTAATTTACAAAGAGAAATTGAGTATAGAGATTGTTAAATTTAGTAGAGTTATTAAGTTTCTTAAAAATTCGTATCATTTTTTTTTAAATTCTTCTATAAGTGTAGTAAGGGCTCAAAGTACGACTCTTTTTGTAGGTGGTTATGTTGGCATGAATGAGGTAAGTTATTTCGATTTAGCATCTAAAGTTATCTTATTACCGCAATCAATAGTTTCTAATATTAATAATGCTCTTTTTCCTAAAGTTTTAAAGTCTAAAGAAATAGATGGTAATATTGTTAGAAAAATTTTTATATACGAATTTTTAATTGGTCTTTTTTTTATCATTTTGGTGATTCTTTTTGGAAAAAATGTTATTAGATTGTTTTTGCATGAAAATGTTGAATTGGCACATAATTTAACTATTATTATGAGTTTAACGATCATGTCTTGGTTATTAGTTGGTTGTATTGTAAATTTTGTTTTTATTCCAGCTAATAGATATGACTTGATTTCAAAAAACCAATTAATTGCTTTTGTAAGTTTCTTTATTTTTTGTTTTACAGGTTTGATATTTTTTAAATCTGTGTATGTTGTGGCATTTGGAATCGCTTTTTCGGCATTCTTAGAGATTTTATTTTGTTTTTTGATGGTCTTGAAATTAAAGTTTATAAAAAAATAAAAGTTTAGTATGTCAAGTTTTAAATTACCAACCTTTTGTCAAAAGAGCTAAAAAACATTTTCATATTTTATTTTATTATTCAGACATTAAGTCTTTTTAATATGTTGTCATCAGGTCATTTAAATGGTGATTTTTTTGTGCATGATGTAAATTCATTTTGGTTAATTTTCTCTTATATTGTATCATTTTTTCCTTACTTATTTTTATTATTATTTCTTTCATACAAAAAAAAATCATCTCACTATCTTTCTATAATAGAATTTAAGAATTTCGATAAATTTGTAATAGGATTGTTATTTTTAAATATTTTTTTATCAGTAACATATAAGGTTGGGCTGTACGCACAAAGCCAAATTTATGAGGTTCCTTTTTATATAAAACCTTTTATAGTTTTAGTGAATAAATTGGATATGTATATATTTTCTGGTTTATTACTGATGTCTAATCATTTTTCACGTTTTAAAAAGCTTATTGTAATTTTTTTATTAATAGTGTTATCAATTAGTAGGGCTTCTATATTTGTTTTTTTATTTATTTTTTTAGTATTTATTGCTAATGGACAAATTAGATTCCGAATAAAACAATTAGTTTTAATTTTTTTTATTTTAATAACTACGTTCGAATATCTGCCAAAACTATTTGAATATAGAGAAGAATTAAGAAAAGGTGACGCAGCCAAAAATGTTGAGATATTTGAAAGTGAAGAACTTCATGATTTTATAAAATCTAAAATAATTGGAAGAATTTCAAGTCTTAGTTCAGTAACTTTTTTTTATCAAAATAATCATGAAATAAAGAAAACTGTTCATCAAGTTGGTGCACTGGAGTATATAGTAGAAGCTTTTCGCCCTTTTTATGGTGGAATTTATAGGGAGAATAAATTAGGATATACATATTATTTTACAAATTTTTTTGACGATAAAGCAGGTGTTGATTATGGCATAATGTATGGGCTTCCTGGTGCTTTATTGGTGTCGTATTTTAAAGGTATTCACATTTTTATCCTTAATTTTATATTTATTTGTTTTCTGATTTATTGCATAATTAGTCTAGCATCTTTTTTGTTTGGAAGCCTTTATAAGGAGTTTTCTTTTGTACTTCTTTTTTATCCTATGATGAGCGGAGTACCCTCTGAATTTGGTCAGATTGTACTATACATGTTATTTATTTCTTTTTTAAAGATTCTATATATATCATATCTAAAATCTAAATCAAAGCGGTTAATTAATCCTTAATTAATTCTAGATGCTTAATGATTTTATTTTAATGATTTTTTATTTTATGTGCATTTTTTATATTAATCATCTTCCAATATTTTATAAATGGTAGTATTTATTGAGCCATTAGGAAAGCCTTTTGCCCATCTTGCAGTTGTAAAATCAATGCTTTTTGCAGAATTAGAAAGTAATAATTTAAATGAAGTTTTATTTATCTCAAGTTTAGAATATTTTAATTCTATTCCTGAAAATTTTAGAAATAGATTAAAATTCAAAGAAATTAAAGTTAGTAAATCATCAATTCTGAATATTTTAGAAATAGTTTTTATTGTTTTAGGTGCATTTTTTAATAATTGGAGAATAAACAATATTAAGGTTTATTTGCTTTTTTCTAAATCATATTCCAACATAATTCTTAAATTTTTAAGTTTTATTTTTTTTTCGAAAAGAAAAAGATTATATATTTTGTTACATGGAGAATTACAGAATGTTACTTTAAAAGGAAAAAGATCTATACTTTTAGATGGTTATGCTCAACGCATTTTATATTGGTTTGATACAAAATTTGTTTCAAATTTACGATTTGTTGTTATATCTGAGTTTGTTTTTGAAAAGTTGAAAGATAGTTTGGGCTATAAGCCTGTAAATTTAATTTCTATTGATTTACCGTATTTATATGATATTAAAAAGGATGTTATTGATGATAGGGATGATTTTCTCGTAATATCAACAGTTGGAGTGAATTCTGTAAATAAAAAATCATTTCTTTTAAATGATATTGCAAACCATTTTGTAGATGAGATTAAAAATGATGAATTAAAGCTTTGTACGTCAGGAAGAAATGATGATGTTTTATTTTCTGAATTAGTTGAAACTCCAGACATGGGAGATTGCTATCTACTTTCTGACGAAGAATATGCTAAACGAATCAAAAATAGTGATCTACTAGTTTTTTTTAATGATAATAGTTACAGTCTTATTTCTAGTGGAAGTTATTTTGATTGTATAAATTTCGAAAAACCAATTCTAGCACTGGCAAATGAGCAGTGGGAGTATAATTTTAAACGATTTGGTCATATTGGATATTTATGTAATAATATTGATGATATGAATGCTAATATAAAATCAATTTTAAAAAATAAAGAATCTCTTAAATTTTTCTCCAAAAATCTTGAAAGGGCAAGAGAAAATTCTTCTATCGAAAAATCTATTCCTTATTTTATATCTAAGTTTCTGTAAATTATTTTAAAATAGATAGTTACAGATTTATTTCCCTTTTTAAATTTATTTTTTATCACTTATGAAAAGTCCAATTTTATTCCTTGTATTTAATCGTGTAGAGGAAACAACTCAATCTTTTGAAGCTATTAAGATAGCCAAACCATCTAGATTATATATAGCTGCAGATGGACCTAGAAAATCTGTTCCCGGTGAAGCTGAAATTTGTGAAGCTGTCAGACAAATTGTGACAAATGTTGATTGGGATTGCGAAGTATTTACTCTTTTTCGAGAGAATAATCTTGGATGCAGAAAAGCAATAATTGGCGCTATAAATTGGTTTTTTGAAGCCGAAAGTGAAGGGATAATCCTTGAAGATGATGTCATACCTCTTAATGATTTTTTTCCATTTTGTGATATTATGTTGGAAAAATATCGAGATAATGAAAACATTAAAGCTGTTAACGGTTTTAATCAATTTGGACAAGAGGTGACAAGTAACTCCTATTTCTTTTCGCGAGGTTATTATCCATGGGGATGGGCAACTTGGAGATCGAGATGGGTAAATTATAAAGAGAGCGATATTAATATCTCAAGATTAAACGATAAAGACATTAGAGAGATATATGATAAAGCTGCAATTGAAGGAGTGAAATTTAATTTGGATATTATCAATAAAGGAATTTTAGATACTTGGGATTATCAAATGGTATACATGATAATGAATCAAAAAGGATTTGTTGTTACACCATATGCTAATTTAACTACTAACATTGGAGCAAATGGAGCACATTCAATTAATAATCAAAATATCTTTTTCAACTATGGTACTATATCAATCAATGAGTTAGAACATCCACAAAAAATTGAGGATAATAAAATAATGAATGATAAACTTTGGGAAGAATATAAAGAGGCTTACTTTTCAGTCAAAGTTAAAAGTCTATTACTAAAAAGTAATTTATATCTGCCTTTAAGACATTTTTATAAGAAAACAATGAGGTATTATCTTTCGTTCTCTAAATAATATGGTATTATCTTATTTGTTTGGAACTGATATCTGCAAGAACAGATACCTATCTTGAATTTTAAATGAAAAAAAAGATTTTAATTTATTTTAATAGCCTCAAACCTTCCGGTGGAATCGAAAGAGTTATTACAACCTTAGCGAACAAATTTTGTGAACATTATGATGTAACCATTTTGGTTAAAGATGAAGCTATATCATTTTATAAATTAGGCGACAGAATTCACTTCTTAAGCCTTGAAAATGAATTAAAGTTTAATATGAACAGTAAAGTAAGCAGAATGTTTTCTGCTTTAAACTCAGTTATAGAAAACAGAAAGTCACTGAACTTGTTTCTCAAAAATAATAGTTTTGATTACTATTATCTTGCACATCCTTTAAATGTCTTAGAATTTCATCTTACTCGAGGAATTAGCATAAAAGATACGGTTATTAGTGAGCACGGAGCTCCAAATGCATATAATGCAGTTTACAAAGTGCTGAAAAAATGGTTATACCCAAAAGCCAAACAATATGTTGTACCAACAACAACTGATACAGAATACTATTTAGGAAAAAAATTACCAGCGGTATATTTACCACATTTTAAATCAGATTTGCCATACCAGAGAGCAAAATTGGAGAGAAATATTGCATTAAACATCGGAAGATTTACAGATGTAAAACAACAGATGAAACTACTGCAGATATGGAATTCATTGGTAAATAAGAAAAAAATTAAAGATTGGCAATTATTTTTGATAGGAATTGGAGAATTAAAAGAAGAGTTTGAAAAATATATCGAAGAACATAATTTACAAGAGTTCATTTTTATTTTTCCACCAAGGCAAGATGTAGAGTATTATTATGAAAAAGCATCATTATTTCTTTTAAGTTCTAAGACTGAGGGTTTTGGAATGGTTTTGTTGGAAGCAATTTCGTTCGGATTACCTTGTATAAGTTTTGATTGCCCTTCTGGCCCTCGTGATATTATTCAGAACAATAAAAATGGTTTTCTAATAGAGGTTGATGATGAAAAAGCTTTTGAGGAATCAGTTTTAAAGTTTATTGAAGAACCAGATTTAAAAACTAGAATGTCAGATGAGTCTTTTGAAATAAGCAAAACTTGGGATGATGATAAGTTGCTTCAGCAATGGTATAATATATTAAATTAATATTATGATTTCTGTAATTATTCCGATGTATAATTCGGCAAATACTATTGAAAGAGCTTTAGAATCTGTTGTGAAGCAGGATTATAGTGGGGCTGTTGAAGTTGTTGTGGTAAATGACGGTTCAAAGGACAATTGTGTTGAAATTGTTGAAAATTTTATAACTGCTCATCAAAATACAAAAATCACATTGATTTCACAAGACAATGGAGGTGTTTCAAAAGCAAGAAATACAGGATTGAAAAACGCTAGAGGTAATTTTGTAGCATTTTTAGATTCTGATGATGCTTGGTTTAGAAATAAGTTAAGTGATCAGATAAAAATTTTAGAAAACAATTCATCTGTAGATCTTTTAGGTGCAGCTTTTGAAGGATTTTATTTTGCAAAAAAAAGAGAAGCAGAGTTGTTTAAGGTTGAATTTAAAAATTTAATATTTAAAAATTATTTCCAACCTTCAACTGTCATAGTTAGAAAAAGTGTCATTGATAAAATTGGATTATTTGACGAATCTCAAAAATATGCTGAGGAAGGTAATTTCTTCTTTAGAGTATCACAAGAATTTAACTGCTTTTTCTACAATAAAAAACTCATAATTTATGGAGATGGTAAACAAGGTTTTGGCGTAAGTGGATTGAGCGCAAATCTTAAAGAAATGGAAAAAGGAGAACTAAAGAATTTAAAATTTGCCTATAAAAATAAATGGATTAATTCATTTACATATGCTTATGCTGTAAGTTTTTCAATTCTAAAATATATAAGAAGAATTATTATTGTATCGCTAAAAAAACATGAAACAGTATAATTTGTTACAGGTAGTATATTTAATTTATTGCAAATTTAGAGGTTTTTTTGTTTTTAAAAATGCAAGGCTTATAAGGTTCCCTATAGATATCCGTGGCAAAAAGCACATGGTAGTTTCAAAAGGTTTTACAACAGGTGTCGGGTGCAGAATAGAGGCATATCCAATTACTAAGGGAAAAAAGACATTATTCTTCGGGGATAATTTTCAAATGAATGATTATGTGCACATAACTGCAATGGATAGTGTGAGAATTGGAAATAATGTTTTGTTGGCAAGCAATATATATATATCCGATTGCTCACATGGAAGTTATGCAGGTGATAAAAATGATAGTGATCCCAATATGCCTCCTGCAGAAAGGCCTTTGTTTTCCAAGCCCGTTATAATTGAAGACAACGTTTGGCTAGGCGAATTTGTGTCAGTATTGCCTGGTGTCAGAATTGGTAAAGGAACTATAGTGGGAGCAAATTCAGTTGTTTCAAAAAGTTTGCCATCCTATGTAATTGCTGTTGGTACACCTGCAAAGCCAATTAAAAAATACAATTTTGATACCAGAAAATGGGAAATAATTAAAGATTAACGAATCTATAAATATAAATGAAAAATATACTTATAACTGGAGGAGCAGGATTTATTGGAAGCAATCTTGCACTTAAACTTATTGAAAAGGGACACAAAATAACGGTATTAGATAATCTGTCAAAACAAATACATGGTGAGAATCCAGAAGTGACATCACCATTATATAAAAGTATAAAAGATAAGGTTAAATTTATAAATGGAACTGTTACATCAAGAAAGGATTGGGAAAAAGCCCTTCAAGATCAAAATGTAGTAGTCCATTTTGCAGCAGAAACAGGAACTGGACAATCAATGTATTGTATTGAAAAATATACAGAAGTAAATATTCAAGGGACGGCAATTATGCTTGACTTGTTAGCAAATAATAAACATTCAGTTGAAAAAATTGTAATCGCTTCTTCCAGATCAATTTATGGAGAAGGAAAATATAAACATCCAGAATTAGGAATAGTGTATCCTTCACACAGAAAAGAAAGCGATATGCTTGAAGGAAATTTTGAGTTGACTTACCAAGATGATAAAGAACTTAAATTATTAGCTACAGACGAAGAATCTAAAATCCATCCATCTTCAGTTTATGGTATTACTAAACAAAACCAAGAACAAATGATTATGACCGTTTGTCCAACAATCGGTATTGCGCCAGTTGGTTTTAGATATCAAAACGTATATGGACCGGGGCAATCTTTGTCAAATCCTTATACTGGTATTTTATCTATATTTTCAACTCAAATTAGGAATAATAATCCAATTCAAATTTTTGAAGATGGTAAGGAAACCAGAGATTTTGTTTTTATCGATGATGTTGTAAGTGCGACAATACTTGGTATTGAGAAAGCGGAAGCAAATGGGAATGTTTACAACGTTGGTACTGGCGTAGCAACAGATGTACTTGATGTTGCAAATTCCTTAATTGCTGCATATAATATTAATGTTCCGGTTACTGTTACAGGAAGATTTAGATTAGGTGATATACGCCATAATTTTGCTGATTTGACGAAGATAAAAGCTCACCTAGATTTTGAACCAAAAGTTTATTTCAAAGAAGGAATCCAAAAATTTTCTGAATGGGTACTTCAGCAGGAGATTCAAGAAGATAAATTGAGTAAATCGCTGGAAGAAATGAAAAAGAAAGGACTTTTGAAGTAATGATTAACGAAAATCTAAAAAATAAAAAAATACTTTTTTTTTCAGTTCAAACTTTTAATCTTGAAAAAGAGATTATCAAAAAGTTAGAAGAATTAGGCGCAAATGTTGAATACTATGATGAAAGACCATCAAACAGTAATTTTACAAAAGGTATAATTAGGTTTAAAAGAAGTGTATATCAGCATAAGATAGACCAATATTATGAAGAGATATTAAGGAAGACCTCTTTCTATAAGTATGATTTTCTTTTTGTGAATAGAGGAGAAGTTGTTCCTGCTTTTTTTTTAGAACAGTTTAAAACTTTGCATAACGAATGTAAACTGATATTTTATACATGGGACTCTTTTACAAATCATAGGCATCCAACAACTATTCTCCAATATTTTGATAGAAAATTTACTTTCGATACTGATGATGCAATAAAATATAATATAAACTTTAGGCCTTTGTTTTATTTAGATGCCTACAGAGATGTCAAAAAAACAGTTGATTTAAAAACAAAGTACAATTTACTTTTTTTAGGAACGGCTCATTCAGATAGATATAGAATCAGTACAATAGCTGTAAATTGGTGCAAACAAAATAATCTTACGACATTCTGTTATTATTATATGCATGGGAAACTGGTTTACTTTTACAAAAAACTATTTGACAAGACTTTTCAAGAATTTGACTTTAAAAAATTGAGTTTTAAAAGTATAAGTACGAGCCAAATTTTGGAATTGTATAAAGATTCTGATGTCATTCTCGATATTAATCATCCTGGACAAAAAGGACTAACAATGCGTACTTTTGAGGCTGTTGGTGCTGGAAAGAAAATGATAACAACCAATTCAGAAGTCAAAAAATATTGTTTTTATAATCCTAATAATATTTTAGTAATTGAAAGAGATAATATTCAGATTGATAAAAAAATTTTTGAGTCAAAATATGAAGGAATTGATGATGTAATGTATGAGAAAATGTCCATAGAAGGATGGGTAAATTGTGTTTTCTTTGATAATGAATCTGATTTTTGGGTTAAAGGAATAAAATAGTTTATGAATAAAATAACAATCACTGGAGCAACAGGTTTCGTAGGGCAAAATCTAAAAAGTTATTTAATTGATAATTTTGATGTTAAACCATTAAGTGTGCGGCATATTCCTAATCAGCACTTTGATCTAAAAGATTATGCAATAATTCACTTGGCAGGAAAAGCTCATGATTTAAAAAAAGTTTCTAATCCTTCTGAATATTACGAAGCAAATTATGAACTAACTAAACAACTTTTTGATTCATTTTTAAGTTCAGAAGTTTCAGTTTTTATCTTCATGAGTACTGTAAAAGCAGTTGCAGATGATGTTCAAGGAGTTTTAACAGAAGATATTGTATCCAATCCTAAAACCCATTATGGCATTGCCAAACATCAAGCCGAAGAATATATCTTATCCAGAGAATTGCCTCTAGGGAAAAGAGTTTATATTCTAAGACCTTGTATGATTCATGGCTCAGGAAATAAAGGGAATTTGAATTTATTGTATCAATTGGTTTCTAAAGGATTGCCTTGGCCATTGGGAGCTTTTGAAAATAAACGTTCTTTTTTGAGTATTGAAAATTTGTGTTTTGTAATTAAAGAATTATTAGAAAGAACAGATATTCCTTCAGGTGTTTATCAGTTGGCTGATGATGAATCATTGTCCACTAATGAATTAATACAATTGCTAGGAACAAGTTTAGGTAAATCAACTAAGATTTGGAAAATATCTCATTATTGGATTACAGGAATTTCTAAAATAGGAGACTATTTGTCTTTGCCCCTTAATTCTGAACGCTTGCAAAAATTAACTGAGAATTATCTAGTAAGTAATGCTAAAATAGTTAAAGCGCTTGGTAAGCCATTACCTATATCTGCTAAAATTGGATTGATGAGAACTTTTCAATCTTTTAAAAAAAATAATTAGATGAAATTTTGAAGGAGGCTTTGATTAATAACGAATTTGAAGAAGGTTCGTTCTGATCTTTGAGAATGAGAGTCTACTTTTAGCACAATAAATATTCATTGTCTTGTGTAATGGGCTTATTACGCAGAGATACACAAAGGAAGAACACAGAGATAGGTAAAAAAAAAGGCCACTGATTACGCTGATTTCCACAGATTATTTTTTGAAAATTACGTCAATACTCTTTGTGAATCTCTGCACATTCTGTGTGCTTTTGTAAAATAATTTAATTAGACACAATTTAATCAATCAATTCTACGAAGCTCTGTTCGGGGTTATTTATTTACTAAAATCACCATTTGAAAAAAAAGATATATCACTTTTCTCAGAATTTAATAGCATTATTTACGGTTAAAGCGCTTGAATTAGCTTTGAGTTTAGGGCTGATTCCTTATTTGATAGTCAAGGTTGGAGTAGTAAATTATGGCAATTATGCTTTTGCTATGGCAATGATTCTGTTTTTTGTCAATGTATTAAATTATGGTTTTGACTTGTCAGCAGTAAGGGATTTAGTGAAAAATAAAAATAATTCGTTGATAATGACCCAATTGTTTAGCGAAGTATTTTCAGTTAAACTTTTTCTATTAGGAATAGCCTTTAGTATCATTTTGTTGCTCGTTTTTTTTATTCCTCGATTTATGGAAGTGAGGGCTATCTATCTTTTGGCTTCTTCATTGTTAATTGGCGATTTGTTTTCTCTACGTTGGTTTTTTTTAGGAATGGAAAAAATGAAATTTATTACAATCATAAGTTTCCTTTCTACTTTGATTTATGTAGCCTTAGTTTTGATTTTTATTCAACAAAAAAGTGATTTTATTTGGATTCCACTCACAGAGGCTATTGGACTTTTTTCTGTTTCCGGGATTTCGTTTTTATGGGTTTTAAAACATTTTAAAATCCAAATTAAATTACTTTCGTTACAACAAATAATTTGCTACTTAAAAACTCATTTATATTCTTATGTGAATTTACTTTTGCCATCTACAGCAGGAGTATTAATTGTTTTTTTTGTAGGACTATTTGGACTGCCCAGTAATGTCACTTTTATACAGATAGGCATGAAATTTTCAAGTGCTTTTTCGACCGTAAACACAGTGATGACCACCGTATTTTATTCTATGGTAAATAGAGAACAAAAGAATAGGATATACTCTCAAGTTACTTTGATAGGCATTGGATTATGTTTGAGTATCCTAATGTACGGTGTAAGTAATTGGTTGATTTGGCATTGGCTTACATTTGAAAATAAAATAGATTTTGAAAATACCATAACGATTATAAAATATTTAAGTCCTATTCCTTTGTTGATGGGTATCATTTCTAGTTATGGTGTTAATGGATTATTAGTCTATTATGAAGATAAATTATATAGTTGGATTACTATTGGATCCACATTGTTTATGATTGTTTTAGGGTATTTTTTAATTCCAAGAATGACACTAATTGGAGGGGCTGTTACTTTTGTATCGGCTAGGTGTTTGTATGCTCTACTGTCTTATTGCTTCTTTAAAATGAAAATAAATTTAAATGAGATTCATTAGACAACATTTTTTTTTATTGGTAATGATTTTGTTTACACTTGTATATTCTTATGCTAATACAGGGGTTAGATATGAGTTCTTGCCATTAACATCATTTTTTTTAATCGGATTGTTTTCCATATATGGTTTGTTTTTGTCAATCGATAGGTATGCTATTTCTTTGAATAAAACTTTTTGTCTTTTTTATTATTTTTTCTTTTCAATTGCACCAATTACTCAATTTAAACAGAGTACAGTATTTTTTGTTAAGGATAAATATATAAGTGATGCTCTTTATACTAAAAGCTCTATTGTGTTATTAATAATTTTAGTTTTTTATTTACTACTGTATCATTTGATTTATTCTTATTTTGAGAAAATAAAATTAAATCCAAAGAAAATATTGCAAGCTGATCTCCAATTAAAAAGTGGAGATCTTTTAATTGGAATTTCCTCTATTTCAGTAATTTTTTATTTGTATTTGATCAAGTATAATTGGGATTTGTTGATTTTTAGGCCTTTTGTTTTTCGACTGAAAGACAATACTAATTTAGGTTTGTTAGGTTATGCCATTTTGCTTGTGATTCAACTTATTCCATTTGTTTGTCTAGTGCGTTATAAGTTAATGAAATCTGTTACTGATAAGAAAACCTATCTTTTGTTTTTTTTGATGTTATTGGTATGTTTTCCTACTGCTCTTTCAAGGAGTATTGTTGCGATGCTCTATATTCCAATATTTTTATTTTTCATCCCAATTCTGAGTGTAAAGAAAAATTATATAAAAATGTATTTATGGGGCTTATTGTTTGTTTTTCCTTTGTTTAATAATTTTAGGTATTTATACGAACGGAATTTCAATTTTAATTATCAATTATTTGGGACAGCACATTTTGATGCTTTTCAAAATTTTACATTTTTATTAGATGAAAAGATCATTACAAATGGAAGGCAATTACTGGGAAGTATTCTTTTTTTTGTACAAGAAGGACAATGGAGAAATAGGCCAATGGGAACGGGAACTTTATTGGCTGAAAAGTTAGCTTATAGTTACACGAATGTTGCTATGCCTTTTTTTGGTGAAGGCTATGCTAATTTTGGTTATTTGGGAATATTTCTTTTTTTAGTTTTTATTGCGGTTTTTAATGTGTTTTTGGATTATAGATTTACCCAAGGTACAATGTCACATTTGTTAAAAATAATTTTTTATTTCTTTTTAGGTTTTGAGTTTTATTTACTTAGAGGAGATTTATATAGCAGCATTAAAATACTGGCGAGTTTTGCACTAGCTATATTTTTTGTTGAAGCTATTTTTTTTATGAATAATTATACACATAGTAGGAGCGGAAAAATCTATGCGTAATTCAAAAAAAATTTTGATGGTAATTAATGTAGATTGGCTTTTTATAATGCATCGTTTATGCATCGGAAAAGAAGCTTTTGAACAAAACTATCAAGTTTTTGTTGCAACCAAGGATACTGGACGTTCAAAAGAAATAAAAAAGACGGGTTTGCATTTTGTTTCGCTTAATATGTCTCGTTCCAGTATTAATATCTTTTCAGAGGTTAAACTACTTCTTGATATGTTTAGGCTCTATAAATATACGAATCCTGATATTGTCTATCATGTTACGATGAAACCAGTTATCTATGGTTCTATTATTTCAAGAATCTTAAATATTAAAGTTTTAAATGCTATAAGTGGTCTAGGGTATAATTTTACGGAAGGCAGAAGAAGCATTACTCAGGTTGTAATGGCCAAACTCATGCAAATTGGCTTTAATTCGCATAATGTGGAATTGCTTTTTGAGAATAAAGATGACTATCAGGAGTTAAAAGATTTGGGTGTTGTCAGTAAAAAAAACAAAATTAATTTTACAAAAGGAGTAGGTACAGATCTAGAACAATTCAAGCCTGTTCTCCGAGAAGAAAATGAGAAACTGATTGTATTGCTGCCAACAAGAATGTTATGGGATAAAGGCGTGAAAGAATTTATTGAGGCAGCTCAATTATTAAAGGAAAACTATTTTGGAAGGGTTTTTTTTCAGCTTTGTGGAATGGTAGATTTAGATAATAAAGAAGGGATTCCTGAATCTTATTTGAAAGGTATTGAAATTGAAGGCTATTTAAAATGGATAGGGTTTCAAGAAAATATGGTTGAAGTATATCAGAAATCAGATATAGTAGTTTTGCCCTCCTATAGGGAAGGAATGCCAACAGTTCTTATTGAGGCTTGCGCAGTAGGAAAACCTATTATAACTACAGATGCTATTGGTTGTAAGGAATGTGTTGAAGAAGGGCTGAATGGCTATAAAGTACCTATTAAATCAGTGACAGCGTTAGCTGATGCGATAGAAAAACTTATTAATTCTCCTCAAGATAGGGAGCGAATGGGATTATATTCCAGAAAAAAAGCGGAGTCAGAATTTGATCAAAGGAATTTTGTGAAACTTCATATGGCTATTTTTGAAAATATAAAATAAAGAAGAAGCCAGAAAAAAAATGATTTACTGATGAGTAGGCAGATTTAGTTTTTGTAAAGAAAAAAGATTAATAAAAAGATTATTAAAAAAATAAGAAGATAAAGAAATTTTATTCTTGAATCTTTGTAATATTGAGAGCGAGATTAAATGATCAAGCCTCATTTATAGTAAATAAAAACAACCTCATTTTGAGTTTTAAAGTAAAAGAATAACATGAAGATAGAAAAGACACCAATCCAAGATCTAGTAATTATCAATCCAACCGTTTTTAATGATGAACGCGGTTATTTCTTTGAGGCCTATAATAAGGCAAAATTTAATGCCAATGGAATTCTATATGATTTCATTCAAGACAATCAATCTTTTTCAAAAAGAGGGGTCATTCGTGGATTACATTTGCAAATCAATCCTTTTGCTCAAGCGAAATTAGTTCGTGTTTTAGAGGGTGAAATTTTGGATGTGGCAGTTGATTTGCGTAAAGGCTCGGCTACTTATGGGCAGCATTTTTCAGTGGTCTTGAGTACGGAGAATAAAAAGCAATTGATGGTACCTCATGGTTTTGCTCATGGATTTTCTGTATTGAGTGAAACGGCATCGGTGATGTATAAAGTTGATCAGGCTTATCATAAGGAAAGTGAAAGAGGGATACGTTATGATGACCCAACCTTGAATATTGATTGGCAGGTTGATCCAAATGAAGTTATTGTTTCTGAGAAAGATTTGGTTTTGCCGATTTTTGAGGAAATTGATTGGGAGTTTTAATTTCAGTTGTCGGTTATCGGTTATCGGTTATCAGTTGTGAGTTGTCGGTTATAGATTGTTGGTTGTCGGTTTAAATGTTTAAGAGGTTAAGCTTTTTTAGCTGTTTTATTTGGAGGACTATTTGAACTTAGATATAGGTGAGAAGCTTCTCTCGTTTTAAACGATACAAGATTTTTTGTGGATTGAGGGTGTTGGATTTGGATATGCTGGATGAGGTTGCTTCGTGCCTCGCAATGACTGGTTGTGCCTTTCGATTGTCTGTTATCAGTTGTCAGTTATCGGTTGTGAGTTATCAGTTATCGGTTGTCAATTTAAATGTTTAAGGATTTAAGCTCGTTTGGAACCGGGAATCATAAGGTAAAATAAAGTATAGGAATTATAATAAAGAAATAATTTGAAAAAGATATTAGTTACAGGTGCCAATGGGCAGTTGGGATCGGAATTGAAGGTGCTGTCTTCACAGTATGCCCAATTTGAATGGGTTTTTACAGATTGGCAAGAATTGGATTTGTGTCAATTGGATGCTTTAGAAGCTGCCATTTCTAGAATTAATCCTAATATACTAATCAATTGTGCGGCACATACTGCTGTGGATAAGGCTGAGTCTGAATTTGAATTGTCGGATGTTTTGAATCATCAATCGGTTGCGATTATGGCGAAATGGGGTTATGCTAATGATTGTCAATTTATTCATGTATCGACGGATTATGTTTTTGATGGCACTGCTTCTTTGCCTTTGAAAGAGGATGCTGCAACGGGGCCAATAAATGTATATGGTCAAACCAAATTGGCGGGAGAAATTGCCTGTATGCGTGAAAATCCAAATGCTATTATCATTCGAACTTCGTGGGTGTATTCTAGTTTTGGAGCCAATTTTGTAAAAACGATGTCTCGCTTAATGCAGGAAAGAGATAACCTGAATGTGGTGAATGACCAAATAGGAAGTCCTACTTATGCTGCTGATTTGGCGCAGGCTATACTAACAATATTAACTCATTCCAAATGGGAAGCGGGAATTTATCATTTTTCCAATGAAGGTGAAATTAGCTGGTATGAATTTGCTTTAGCGATTCAGGAAATTGGTGGTTTTGACTGTGCTGTTTCGGGTATTCCTAGTAGTGCTTATCCGACTCCGGCGAAAAGGCCTCAATATTCGTTATTGGATAAAACTAAGATAAAAAAGACTTTTGGGGTTGTTGTTCCGGATTATCGATTGAGTTTGGAGAAATGTTTGGGGTTGTTGTAAAATGTGAGGTTTGTTTAAGAGTTTAAATTGTTTAAGAGTTTAAATTGTTTAAGAGTTTAAAGTTGTCGGTTATCAGTTGTGGGGTGTGAGTTGTGAGTTTCGGTTTTGAGGGATGTTTAAATTGTTTAAAGTTGTTTAACCACATAAATATATAGTTTCACTTTGTGTTTAAAGATTTTATAGGAGTTAAAACTTTTCTCACAGCTTAGGTTTATTATAAAATGAAATGTCTTTTCGATTCAATGAGGATTTGTATTTCTATTGTTTAAAATTGTTTAAGGTTTAAAGTTGTTTAACCACATAGATACATAGTTTCACTTTGTGTTTAAAGATTTTATAGAAGTTAAAACTTTTCTCATAGCTTAGGTTTATTATAAAATGAAATGTCTTTTCGATTCAATGAGGATTTGTATTTCTATTGTTTAAAATTGTTTAAGGTTTAAAGTTGTTTAACCACATAGATACATAGTTTAGCTTTGTGTTTAAAGATTTTATAGGAGTTAAAACTTTTCTCATAGTGTAAATCTTAAGCAAAGTGGACTGATTTAGACAAAAAAATAAGAAAGTGTTTTCAAAATTATTAAATTTTTCATCCTTTATTTTGGGTTAAACGGTGTCTTAAATTGTGCTAATAATAGCGTTAAAATAACTTTTTTATTTTATCTTTCGGAAAAAATGGCAAAGGTAAATGCTCCTTTTACGATTACGGGTACTATTGATGATTTGAATTTTTATGATTCCGCAGCAGGAAATATTGTTCGGATGCGTGGAAAATCAGGAATTACTAAGCAGCAATTTGCAGCTAATCCCATCTTTGATCCGATTCGGCAACAGGGTTCTGATTTTGGTTATTGTTCTAAAAAAGCTAAAATTTTTAACCTGTTAGTAAAGCCTTTTTATAAGTATTCCCAAGGAGCTTCTTTATTTGGACGTTGTATTCAATTGTTGTTAGCGATTTTAAATGAGGATACTGAAAATGAAAAAGGGAATCGCAGTCTTATTAATGGATTGCAAACTGAAACTGGACTCCACTTTTTACTTGGCTTTGAAGGCAATAGGGATCGACCTTTAGCTACCGTTTTACTGCCTAACATTACCTTCGATTGGAACAAGTTTGAATTGAATTTGAAAGAACTCGATCCAATTACCGATATTGTATGGCCTGAATCTGCCACACAAGTGTCTATTCAACTAGCAGTAGCGAATTGGGATTGTGAAGAAGATCGTTTTGAAACGTCCTATAGTAGTATTCAAATTATTGATAAAGAATCAGGTGTACAATCGTTATTGTTTGACCTGATTCCACCCACTGAAAAACATTTGTGGCTTTGTTTTATTCACATTCGGTTTAGTTATACCTTGTATAATAAGGTTAAGATTTTGCATAATAGGTGTAATAGTACTACGTTGTTAGGTTATCGGAGTTTTTTGGAGTAGCTATTGTCGGTTATCAGTTGTCGGTTATCGGTTATCGGTTATGGGTTATCGTTTATGGGTTATCGGTTGTGGATTTAGATATGCTGGATGAGGTTGCTTCGTGCCTCGCAATGACTGGTTGTGCCTTTCGGTTATCAGTTATCGGTTGTCTGTTATCGGTTGTGGGGGTGAATGTTTAATCTTGTTTAAATGTTTAAGCTGTGATATTAGTTAGGAGGTTTGTTTAAAATTGTTTAAAATAGAAGTGTGTTGTATGGGAAACGAATCTCTAATGTTTTAAAAGTATTCAACACGCAAAAAATAAAATAAGGGTATTTAGATTGTATCTGATATAAATTAATTTAAAAAAAATATGAAAGGAATTATACTAGCCGGTGGATCTGGTACGAGATTGCATCCATTGACTTTGGCGATGAGTAAACAAATGATGCCTGTTTATGATAAACCGATGATTTATTATCCGTTATCCACGTTGATGATGGCGGGAATCAATGAAATATTGATTATTTCTACCCCGCATGATTTGCCCAATTTTAAAAAATTATTGGGAGATGGATCTGCTATAGGTTGTCAATTCAGTTATGCAGAGCAAGCTATTCCAAATGGGTTGGCACAAGCATTTGTTATTGGTGAGGAATTTATTGGTTCGGATGATGTGGCATTGGTTTTAGGGGATAATATTTTCTTTGGGGCTAATATGCATACTTTGCTGCAGTCTAATACGAAACCTGATGGTGGTGTTGTTTTTGCTTATCATGTTTCAGATCCTGAAAGATACGGCGTAGTAGAGTTTGATAAAGACCTAAAAGCGCTTTCGATTGAAGAAAAGCCATTAGCACCTAAGTCCAATTATGCAGTACCTGGATTGTATTTTTATGATAATTCGGTAGTGGAAATTGCAAAAAATATTAAGCCAAGCCCTAGAGGGGAATATGAAATTACTGATGTTAACAAAGTGTATTTAGAGCAAGGCAAATTGAAAGTTGGCATTTTAAGCAGAGGTACTGCCTGGCTAGATACAGGAACTTTTAATAGTTTGATGCAAGCGGGGCAATTTGTACAGGTTCTTGAAGAGCGCCAAGGATTAAAAGTCGGCTGTATTGAAGAAATCGCCTGGAGACAAGGTTTTATTACCGAACAGCAATTGAGAGATTTGGCTGAGCCTTTGAAGAAATCGGGGTATGGGGAATATTTGTTGGGGCTTTTGAAAAATCAAATTTGAGATGTGAGATGTGAGATTGGTTTAAAAGTTTAAAAGTTTAAAATTGTTTAATGTTGTTTAATGTTTGAACTGAGTTGTGGGGTGTGCCTCTCGACTGCGCTCGAGGTGACAAGAGTTGTGAGTTATGAGGCTTGTTTGAGAGTTTAAAATTGTTTCATGTTGTTTGAAGTTTGAACAGAGATATTAGATTGTTTAAATTTAGAAGTTTGTTGTGTTTCTTTATTAAAAAATACAATATAAAATATTATTAATTTTAAGTTTTGCCATTTCTAACTAGTTTTGGTAGAATAGTAAAAGCCAATAGGCAGCATAGTTTAAAATGATTTATATCTTATTACTTTTTTTATTTATTATTATTGAATTGATTTATTTTAAAATTGCGGATTACTTCAATATAATAGACAAACCGAATAACCGTTCTTCACATACTTCAATTACCTTGAGAGGAGGAGGAATTATTTTTCCAATAGCTATTATCACTGCTTGTATAGCAGGGTATGTTTCCTGGATAACCACTATTGCAGTTGTTTTAGTTGCCACCATTAGTTTTATAGATGACATAAAACCTTTGTCTCAATTGCCACGATTTTTTTCTCATGCTGTAGCTATTGGTTTGGTTTTTTATGATTTGGGTTTGTTTTCGCAAGCCATTTGGATTTTGCCACTCATTTTTGTTTTGCTAATAGGCTGGGTAAATATTTTTAATTTCATGGATGGTATCAATGGAATTACTGTATTATATGCATTTGTTACTATTGTAAGTCTTTCGGTTTTAGAAATCAATACAGAAAGTTTACCATTATTACTTACGATGGGATTATCTTGTTGTGCTTTTGGTATTTTTAATGTTAGAAAAAAAGCCAAAACTTTTGCTGGCGATGTAGGAAGTATCAGTATGGCTTTGTTTTTGGGGTATTTTATGCTGAAAACCATTTTAGAATCGGGTCAAATAGGGTATTTATTATTCTTATCTGTCTATGGCATTGATGCCGCCATCACCATTTTTATGCGCATCAAAAAAAAGGAAAATATTTTTCAACCCCATCGTTCTCATTTGTATCAATATCTAGCGAATGAATTAGGCTATTCGCATATTGTAGTTTCTTTATTGTATTCGGGGATTCAATTATCTATTAATGTTCTGCTGCTGTATTTACAAAAAATCGGGCAGTTATCACTTCCTATTACTGTTTCTATACTGTTATTAGAAATTCTGTTTTATATCTGGATTAGAAACAGGGTTGTCCAAAAAGTTGTTTTGGACAAGTAATAGCCATTCATAAGAAATTAAAATATTTCTTTAAACCATTCTTCATTTGTATCCCCTAACCAAGCGTCTTTTTGATATTTTATTTTCAGGATTACTCCTTGTATTGTTTTTTTGGCTGTTGCTTTTGTCCTGGATTCTAGCAGCTATTGATACCCGAACTAATGGGATTTTTATTCAAGAACGTGTAGGTCAATTTGGGAAATTATTTACAATATACAAATTACGAACTATTCAAGTTGGAAAGCATTTAGATGAATTACAAATTTCTACCCTTGGTCAGTTTCTCAGAAATTATAAATTAGATGAGCTGCCTCAACTGCTTACTGTTTTAAAAGGAGAGATGAGTTTTGTAGGGCCAAGGCCTGATATTGTTGGGTATTATGATGTGTTGGAAGGAGATGATCGAAAAATACTTGAATTAAAACCAGGATTGACCAGTTTAGCTGCATTGAAGTATTATAATGAAGATGCTTTATTAAAAAAACAAGCTGAGCCATTAACATATAATGATGAGGTTCTTTTTCCAGATAAAATAAAAATGAATTTAGATTATTATTACCATCAAAGTTTTTGTACTGATTTTAAAATTATAGTTACTACTTTGAAATTCATTTTTAGAAGAGGTAAGATCAATAGTCTTATAGTGTTGTGTGTTTGATAATCAAAGTATTGGTATTACTATCTAAAAAGCTTCCTAAATGCTATTTTAGATTCAATCAAGGATGCTAATTTAGTTTTGTTAAATTATTACTAATAATGATAATAATTTGTATTTTTGTTTTCCATCAATCGTTTCCTTATAGAAACAATATATCTATAGTATGTCTATAAACTCTATATATACTGGAATTTTTTCCAGAGATAATCTTAAATTAAGTATTCGTAATTTGAGTTATCTCCCTAGGTGGATCATTGTCATGATCGATTTATCGGTTTTGATCATTACTTTTTTCTTTACTCTGCTTATATTCAGAGGAACAGGGGTGAAATACATCGTTACCACTCATGATGTTTTTTTTACGGCTTGTTTTTTTGGTGTCAATGTATTTTTCTTTTGGCTGTTTAGAACCTATTCTGGTATTATCAGGCATTCCTCTTATATCGACGCTGTAAAACTTTTGTTTTCACAAATGTCACTTTTGGTAGTATTCTTAAGTTTTAATTTTGCTTATGAATTATTATATGATGAAAGGGTATTTTTGAATACTGCACTATTCATTAACGTTGTTCTTTCGTTTTGTGGCTTGTTTATCTACCGTGTTGTTGTTAAGCAAACTTTTGAATTGTATTTGTCCGAAAAGAATGCTACTAAATTGATACGAACCGTTATTTATGGAACTGATGCCAATGCCATTTCTGTTGCTAACGCTTTAAAGTTTGAAACCCCTACACGTTTTAAAATCGTTGGTTTTGTTGATAGAAATAATCAAAATGCTTCGAAAAGAATGTTGGATTTGCCGATATTAGTGCAAAAGAAAAAGCTGCCTTCTTTAATGCGTTCCGTTGGTGCTGAAGCTGTTATTATGGCTGATAAAAGCATTGGTAAAGAAGAACAGTTGGTTATAGTCGATCAATGTTTGGAATTTAATTACAGGGTATATACTGTTCCTTTGATTTCTGACTGGGAAAACCAGAAAGAGATCTCGCAAAAAGTAAAAAATATTCAAATTGAAGATTTATTAGAACGTAAACCAATAGTTTTAGACAATAAGTCCATCTCAAAACAATTAAAAGACAAAACAGTTCTAATCTCGGGAGCAGCCGGATCTATAGGGAGTGAAATTGTTAGACAGGTTTTAACATTTAATCCTAAAAAGGTCATTATTTTAGATCAGGCAGAGACACCATTACACCATCTAAGTCTTGAGTTGGAAAGTGTTCCTCACAAAGCAATCATTAGAAATGTTATTGCTGATGTTCGGGATAAAGAATCTATGAAAAAGATTTTTAAAATGTTTAGACCCGAGGTAGTGTATCACGCTGCGGCCTATAAACATGTGCCCTTAATGGAAGAAAATCCATCCCAAGCCATTATGACTAATATTATGGGGACTATGAATTTGGCTGATTTATCTTGTGAATATGGAGTAACTAAATTTGTCATGGTCTCTACTGATAAAGCTGTAAATCCTAGTAATGTCATGGGAGCCAGTAAAAGGATAGCGGAAAAATATGTTCAATCTTTACAAATTAAGAATATAAAGGAGAATAGATCTCATGCTACAAAATTCATTACCACCCGTTTTGGAAATGTTTTGGGATCTAATGGTTCGGTGGTTCCTTTGTTTACGAAACAAATTGCCAATGGAGGTCCAGTAACCATTACTCATCCCGATATTATTCGTTATTTTATGACCATTCCGGAAGCTTGTCAGCTAGTTTTGGAAGCAGGAGCAATGGGAAATGGGGGCGAAATTTATATTTTTGATATGGGTAAGCCTGTCCGTATTTTAGATTTGGCTAAAAAAATGATCAAGTTAGCCGGATTTATACCGGATAAGGAAATCAAAATTGATGTTGTCGGATTGCGTCCAGGAGAAAAATTATATGAAGAATTGTTAAATGATACCTCTAAGACCATGCCTACTTATCATGATAAGATTATGATAGCGCAAGAAATTCAGGATGAGTTCGAAAATCTGCATGTGGATATTAATGAACTTATTGGTATGGCTAATTTTTTCCATAATGATGATATAGTGTCCAAAATGAAAGTCATCGTTCCTGAGTTCAAGAGTATGAATTCAAAATTTGAAGTTTTGGATAAATAGAAGATAATTAAAATAGTTATAAAAAAAAGGTTTGCAAGTTTGTTCTTGTGAACCTTTTTTTTTGGGATTTAGTTCAAATTCAGATTGTTTTTCTTCATGCAGATTTGGTGGAGGGTTGTTTAAAAGTTTAAAATTGTTTAATGTCGTTTAATGTTTGAACGGAGTTGTGGGTTGTGCCTCTCGACTGCGCTCGAGGTGACAGGAGTTGTGGGTTGTGGGGTTTGTTTAAAAGTTTAAAATTGTTTAATGTTGTTTAATGTTTGAGCAGAGTTGGAGGTTGTGGGTTTTGCTTTTCGACTGCGCTCGGAGGGGCAGGAGTTTCTCGCAATGACTTTGATTTGAGGGTACGAGTGTGACACTCGCACTAGCTCAATGATATCTGATGCTAGCGGACAGCTGGGTATTTGAAAATACACACAATTCAGAAGATATGTACGGAAAAAGTCGGGAGACTTTTAATAGCTTTTACGTTTTTAATAACGTTTATAAAAAACGCAAAGTCATGAGACTCTGCGGAGCGGTTTTTTTTACGCAGATTTAGTGGAGGGTTGTTTAAAAGTTTAATGTTGTTTAATGTTTGAACGGAGTTGTGGGTTGTGCTTCTCCACTGCGCTCGAAGTGACAGGAGTTTTTTGTAATGACTTTGATTGGGGGTACGAGTGTGACACTCGCACTAGCTCAATAATATCTGATGCTAGCGACAGCTGGGTTTAGTCCAAATTCAGATTGTTTTTTTTCACGCAGATTCTGCAGATTATCGCAGATTTTTGTGTTTTTTATATCTTAAAGAAAAGATTAGGGTTCGTTCTTATTAATCTGAGATCTAATGTTGTGGGTTGTGCTTCTCGACTGCGTTCGAAGTGACAAGGGGTCCTTGCAATGACTTTGATTGTGAGGGTACGAGTGTGACACTCGCACTAGCTCAATAATATTTGATGCTAGCGACAGCTGGGTGATAGGAGGAGATTCTACCAATGACGTTATTTTTTAAACCATATAAGAAATATAAGTACATTTAAGGTTTCTATTATCGCTCCACTTATATGACCTTATATATACTGGGTTAACAGATTCTTTCCGTTGTGATTTGGTATAAATAATTCATACTAAAAGTACATTTTAATGTAACTTTTTTGTACTTTTGGATGTACAATAGATGCATCTTAAAAATACTCATCATGAAAGCTGTAACCATATCAACATTAAGAAAAAACATCAAAAGTTATTTTGATGAAGTATCAGAATCATCAGAAACAATAATTGTTCCCCGAAATGAGGAAGAGGATGCTGTTGTGATTATATCAATTAAAGAATATAATTCAATCATGGAAACCCAACATCTACTTTCAACTAAAGCCAATAGAAAAAGACTTACTGAATCCATCGAACAAATGGAGAAAGGTAACTTAAAGACTTTTGATTTAGAAGAATTATAGACTGCTTAAATATGGATATTTGTTTTACTAAGAACGGTTGGGAAGAATTTGAATACTGGATTGAAAACGATACTGACACAGCAATAAAGATAAAAGAATTAATAAAATCCGTTAGGCAAAATCCATTTACTGGGATTGGAAAACCTGAACCGCTACGACATGATTTGAAAGGCTTTTGGTCACGTAGAATCAGTAGTGAACACCGATTAGTTTACAAAGTAACAGGCACGAAAGGAGTTGACCAGAAGTGCATCATACTTCAATGTAGATTCCACTACGATGATTAATAAGTTAAACTCTCCTTCGAGAGCTAGTATTCATCATTACGATTGGCATTATGATGTTATTGCAATTCATGCTGATTCTGAAATTGATGTTTTGAAAATTGCAAAAATGAAAATTGCAAAATCAAAGATTTCTAACTATTAATATTTTATCCAAGATAATTATGAATGTATTGTTTGATGCAACATGGATTGGTAGTCACTATAAAATAAATGCAATGCATGGTGGTCTGCGTGTCATTCATGAGCTTACAAAGAGATTAGAAAATTCTCCTGAAATTGATTTGTTTTATTCTTCAAATAGATACGATCAAGATATAATTAATAATATAAGATTGTATCTTGAAGAAAATAAATATGATGATTTTCAATTAAATAAAATTGCAAATAAGGAAACTGAGCGATTTAAAAAAATATATAAATTAAATTGTAAGGCAACTAAATTTTTTAAAAGAAAGTTCAATATTAATTTTGATCTAAATTTATCTCATTACAATAAAGATATTCTAACTAGAATGGATATCTATCATTCTCCTCTTGAAGCAATCCCTTCTGAAATAAAACATTATAAAAATATTAGAAGAGTTTTTACATCGCATGACTTGATGCCGTTTACAAGACCTGACTTAGCTCCTCCAAGTTTTTTTGATACTTTGAATAAAGCTTATAATTCTTTAGATAAAGAAACCAATATTATTTGTGTCTCTGAGTTTACAAAATCGGAATTATTGAACTATAGAAAAGATATAAATGAAAATATGGTAGATGTAGTTTATCTAGGAGCTGATAAAAATCTTTTTTATCAGAATTTAGATGAATTGCAAAAGCAAAAAATATTTCAAAAATATAATTTCAAATTTGAGAAATACTTGTTATGTCTCAATAGAAATCAGAAGTATAAGAATACAGCACATATAATTAACGCCTATATAAATGTAATAAACGATTCTAATTATTCAGATTTAGGCTTGGTATTAATCGGCACTTTTGAAAATTCAGAAGAAAAAAAAGTTTTTATAGAAAAATACAGTCTTTATAAAAATATTCATTTTATAGAATATGTTCCCGATAGCGAATTGTCGGTTTTCTTTTCAAACGCTTTAAGTTTTGTATATATGTCTTTATACGAAGGTTTTGGTTTGCCAATAATTGAAGCGATGCAATGCGGGAGCCCAATAATTTCATCGAATCAAGCTTCTTTACCTGAGGTGGTTGGGAGTTTTGGTATTTGTATTAATCCTTTTGATGTAGAGTTACTAAGTGAAAAAATTTGCCTACTTGCAAAAGATGAAGTTTTACAGAACAATATGAAAGAGCAATCTTTAAACAGATCGAGTTTTTTTTCTTGGGAGAAAAATTTACAAGAGACAGTGGGCGTGTATAAAAAAATAATTAATGCTTGAAATGTCATATTTAATAAAACCATAGCAATGTTATTTATCTCAATTTCATTCTATACCAGAAATTGATGAATGGAGGGGAAAAGGTTTTGCAGAATGGACAAATGTCTCTAAAGCTCAGCCTTGATTTGAGGGGGATCTGTTCAGCATTAGTATTCTGGAGAGTGGGTTGTGGATTGTGAGTTATGACTTATGAGTTATGAGGTTTGTTTAAAAGTTTAAAATTGTTTATTGTTGTTTAATGTTTTGACTGAGTTGTGGGGTGTGACTCTCGACTGCGCTCGAGGTGAGGAGACAATCTTTGCGGGCACGGATTGCAAATCCGCGCTATCGGGTTATGAGGTTTGTTTAAAAGTTTAAAAGTTTAAAATTGTTTAATGTTGTTTAATGTTTGAATTGAGTTGTACTTCTCGACTGCGCTCGAGGTGAGGAGACAATCTTTGCGGGCACGGATTGCAAATCCGCGCTATCAGATTTCTCGCCATTTCTGCAAACTGCTGTTAGTGACAGTTCTTATTTTTTACTCATAAAACTCCTTCGGATATTCCACAATTCCATTTACATTTTCCAAAGCATTTTCTGTTAATTCTATCAGCATACAGTTTTCATCTGGAACATCAAACGGCAATTTTATTCCATATTTTTTTGTCATTTCGTAACCAAACTTTGGATAATATTTTTCGTGCCCTAATAAAATTACTGAACCAAACTGTAATTCCCGAGCTATCTGATGTGCTTTATGTATCAAATTTCCACCAATTCCTTTTCTTTGATATTCTTTCAAAACGGCTACTGGTGCTAATGCTAAAGAAGTTGTTTGTCGAGAATTGTTATTTAAAATTTTAATTTTTGTCAGCAAAATATAACCAACAATTTTTTTATCAATTTCTGCAACTAAAGATAATTCAGGAATAAAAGATTCAGACTTTCTTAATCTATCTACTAAAAACTGTTCTTTGTGGTCAGTATATACTTCATTTTCAAAAGCATTTTCAATTAGTTTAAATACTTCATTATAATCTTTAATTTCTTCTTTTCGGATGTTCATTTTTCAAATTTTTAGTTAACCTACTTTAGAACGTAACTGCACCAAACTTGCTACTAACGTCTTGGCGCTTCAAGAGGTTTGAGATTAAAGATGCGAGTTTTTTTCGTTATGCATAAATCCCAGATAGAAACCATTTTTAAATTAAGCCAAATGACCAAATCTCTTGTAACGGCTGTCGTGAGCAGTACTTTTTAATTACCGCTAAAAAATGTTTTGGCCAAATCACAAAATAATTCAGGCTTTTCCATAAATACCTCATGAGAACAATTTGGAATTACACAAAATTGACTTTTCGGGATATTGTTCTTAATTTCAATTCCGTGTTCTAAACTATAAATATCACGGTCGCCATAAATTACAAGTGTTTTTGCCTTTATTTTTGTCAAATCTATTTTTGGAAAATATTCCTCCTTAAACCACATTTGTCCAATTTCTGAAATATAACGTTGCCATTTTTTATCAGATAGACTTTGATAATGTTTTATCCATCTTTTCAAATTTTTTTTTACATATGTTGTGTCTGCAACTTTTTTACATTCTTCTAAACCTTCATTAGTGAATCCATTCAATTTATAATTTGCCCCTGAAATGATTAATTTTTTTACTTTCTCTGGTCTGTTTTTCGCTAAAATTAATGCGGTATTTGCTCCATCACTATATCCAATTACATAAATGCTATCTAGTTTCAATTGGGTAATTAGTTTAGAATTATAGTCAGCAAGAAGTTGATAGCTTAACAAACTGTCTGCATATTCTGAGCTACCAATTTTCCATTAGTTCCTTCAGGGAAATATGTTCTAGTTAATACTAACACCATCCTATAATCCACTCACGGCAACCAGTGCCAATGGGTTAAAAGATCCATTTTTAAGGGAGTACATAGTGCCATTTACTTCTTGGTAAAACTCCATTCCTAGTACCAAAAACAATGGTTTTGTACTATTTGGTGTCACCATATTGGTATGAGTAATAGCAAGTGTTGGCTGCATATTCCAAGGCAGGGGTAAGGTCTCCGAATGGGATTCAACAAAGGTTTCGGCTTCAAAATCAATTTCGGTTCCGGCCGAAATGATTTTAAAATGGGTAGTTCCTGCTGGAGCAGCAATCATACTGGCAGGCATGAATGGTGCTAGGGTCACTGAAATTTCGCCACTCACTCTGTCAATGGTTCCGACATAAGGAGCATATAGGCTACTCCCCAATGTGCCATTACGATTAAATTCGAAGCCCAATAATAATTCGGCTTCTCCATCAATAACGTTTCGCTCCCCACGAATACTGGTAGTGTCGGCTTGAATTACCTTCATCATCGATTGTGTTAATCGACTGACCATCTTGCTATCCGCAGCGTTCAACAGCAGTGATCGTATTGATGTTCTCAATACCTTACCTGCTTTACCTGCCCTTCCAAATTCTGAACCATTTTCACGAGTGCGTTGGAAGGCTGGATCACTAGCCATTCTTTTGGCGTCAATGCCTCCTTTTTCACGGGCCATGTGACCGTCTCTGGTTTTGTAAAAAGTAATATCACCGATAGTACCTCTCAATTTAATTATACCTTTTTGCTGGGCCATAATTTCTATTTGTTATAATGTTGCTATTTAAAATGTTTAGGTACATTTTTTCAAACCTTAATAAAACCAATTTCGATGCATCTAAAAGCGGATCTATAGTACAAAGCTTTAATTATTATGTTTGTAATCAAAACATTAGGGTTCTGGAATGATCCATAAGGACTTTTAAAGGCTAAAAAGGACTATTTTTTCCGTATTAAATTTGGGGGCTTGGTTGTTGGTTATGGAGGTAAATGTTTAAGATTGTTTTGTGTGTTATCGTTGCAAACGAGCACCAGAGGAGATGTTTTTTTTCACGCAGATTCTGCAGATTATCGCAGATTTTTTTTAGGATATTGTATGTCTATTTTTTATTGAATTTCATTTCGTGCGAGAGGGGGTACTTAGCGTTGTCGATTTAGATTGTTGAGCTACTTGCGGAGGTCCCTCCTTCGTCGGGATGACAAAGGCTGCGTGATTTGGGTTGTGTGATTTGGATTGTGGAGCTACTTGCGGAGGTCCCTCCTTCGTCGGGATGACAAAGATTGCGTGATTTGGGTTGGGTGATTTGGATTGTGGAGCTGCTTGCGGAGATCCCTCCTTCGTCGGGATGACAAATATTGCGTGATTTGGGTTGGGTGATTTGGATTGTGGAGCTGCTTGCGGAGATCCCTCCTTCGTCGGGATGACAAAGGCTGCGTGATTTGGATTGTGTGATTTGGATTGTGGAGCTGCGTGTGGAGGTCCCTCCTTCGTCGGGATGACAAAGATTGCGTGATTTGGGTTGGGTGATTTGGATTGTGGAGCTGCTTGCGGAGATCCCTCCTTCGTCGGGATGACAAAGATTGCGTGATTTGGGTTGTGTGATTTGGATTGTGGAGCTGCTTGCGGAGGTCCCTCCTTCGTCGGGATGACAAAGATTGTGTGATTTGGATTGTGTGATTTGGATTGTGGAGCTGCTTGCGGAGGTACCTCCTTCGTCGGGATGACAAAGATTGCGTGATTTGGATTGGGTGATTTGGATTGTGGAGCTGCTTGCGGAGGTACCTCCTTCGTCGGGATGACAAAGATTGCGTGATTTGGATTGGGTGATTTGGATTGTGGAGCTTCTTGTGGAGGCCCCTCTTTCGGCGGGATGACAAAGGCTGCGTGATTTGGGTTGTGTGATTTGGATTGTGGAGCTACTTGCGGAGGTCCCTCCTTCGTCGGGATGACAAAAATTGTGTGAAGTGGATTGTGGATATGCTGGATGAGGTTGCTTCGTTCCTTGCAATGACGTGGGGTTGCTTCGTGTCGCAATGACAAAGATTGTGTGAAGTGGATTGTAGGGTTATTCAAGATGGATTCGAAGGGGTAATTACCATTAGTAATTCATTTCTCACTTTCTATAATTCATTGATTTCTTTTTACTTCAACTACTTAAAATTATTGGCTTTAATGTTTAAAATCTATAACTTCGCCAGCACGGTGAAAATATAGTTTTTAATAAATAATTAAGACTTTTCACTCTTATAGCTACTCATAGTTTTGTGACTTTGAAGGGCGAAGCCGTGCCTTTTAAGTCGTGTGTAATGTTGTTTCTTTTTTAAAAGTTTAAAAGTTTTTTATTTTACAAATTCATAAATAGTTTTGCCGATACTTGAATAATGAATACTACAAATAAGTCAGAAGACTGGTTGTTTGAAATAACGCCAAAGAATAATTTTTTTACCTTAAATCTTAAAGAGGTTTGGCAATACCGGGATCTGTTGATGCTTTTTGTAAAACGTGATATCATCACGGTATATAAGCAAACTGTTTTAGGTCCGCTGTGGTATTTGATTCAGCCGTTGTTTACTTCGGTTACTTTTACGATTATTTTCAATAATGTTGCTGGAATTGATACTGGAACGGTGCCTCCATTTTTGTTTAATTTGGCTGGGATTACGGTTTGGAATTACTTTACTGCTTGTCTCAATGGTACTTCAAACACTTTTGCGGGTAATGCAGGTATTTTTGGGAAAGTCTATTTTCCAAGGATTATAACACCGATGTCAGTAGTGATATCTAATTTGATAAAGTTTGGTATTCAATTTTTCATTTTTGCGGCTTTCTATATTTATTTTTATTGTCAAGGTGTTGATTTGAGCATAAACGGCTTGGTTTTGTTTTTTCCAGTTTTGATAGTTATAATGGGAATATTGGGATTAGGTTTGGGAATGTTGATCTCTTCATTAGTTACTAAGTACCGTGATTTTAGTAATTTGATTGGTTTTGGAGTTCAATTGCTGATGTATTTATCGGCTGTGATGTATCCAATGGAACTAATTAAGCAGAAACTTCCTGATTATGGGTGGTTGGTGCAATATAATCCGCTTGCTTATTTGATTGAAACGGCTCGTTATATGTTGTTGAATGTTGGAACAATTTCATTTGGAGGATTATTTTATACTTTTTCAATAACAGTAATTGTTTTTTTTATAGGGCTTTTGATTTTTAATAAGACGGAGAAAAGTTTCATTGATACTGTTTAAGAGCTATCGTGAGAACACAAGTATATTTTATAGAAAATCAATAATTTATATTTTGTTTAAACACATAGATACATAGACTCTGATTGTGTTGAAAAGGCATTTCATTCGACATAGAAACACATAGCTATGTGTCATTATGTGAAGTAAAACGCCTTTCACACAAAGGGAATCCTAAGTTTCTATGTATTTAAAAATATTTTTCATACAAATTGTTTCAATTTGCGTTTTTTTTTAGAATTATGTCGACACATAGGTTTAAGAGGGGAGTGCTCAGTGTTCAGTTTTTTAGTTTGAAAATTTAACTGCAGATTGAACAAATTCTTGCAGATTATTTTTTTAGAAGTAAATGGTGTCAATTGAAATTGAAGATCGAGAAAGATATTAGACAAAAGTTTTAGAATTTTAAGTTTAAATAATAAATTGAAAAAAGATATTATATTAAAAGCTGAAAACATCTCCAAGCAATATCGTTTGGGGCAAGTAGGTACTGGAACATTGAGCCATGATTTGAATCGGTGGTGGCATAGCATACGAGGGAAAGAAGATCCTTATTTGAAAATAGGGGATACTAATGACCGTTCTACTAAAGGAACTTCTGATTATGTTTGGGCTTTGCAGGATATTAATTTTGAAGTGGAGCGTGGCGAGGTTTTAGGGATTATTGGGAAAAATGGTGCTGGGAAATCTACTCTTTTGAAGATACTTTCTAAAGTTACTGCACCGACTACCGGAAGCATAAAGTCTAGAGGAAGAATTGCTTCTTTGCTTGAAGTGGGGACAGGGTTTAATGGAGAAATGACTGGACGTGAAAATATCTTCCTGAACGGGGCCATCCTTGGAATGACCAAAAAAGAAATCGCCTCCAAACTGGATGAAATTATTGATTTTTCCGGTTGTGAGCGTTATATTGATACTCCTGTAAAAAGATATAGCTCCGGAATGACGGTTCGTTTGGCATTTGCGGTAGCCGCTTTTTTAGAGCCTGAAATTTTGGTAATTGATGAGGTTTTGGCGGTGGGTGATGCTGAATTTCAGAAAAAGGCTATTGGGAAGATGCAGGATATTTCTAAAGGGGAAGGGAGGACTGTTTTGTTTGTGAGTCATAATATGGCTGCGGTGAAGAGTTTGTGTACAAGGGGGATTGTTTTGGAGCATGGGAAGGTTGTTTTTGAGGGTGGGATAGATGAAGCTTTAGATGTATATAGTCTTGATGCAACTGATTTAATTACTGAAGTTAAATGGTTAATAGAAGATGCGCCAGGAAATTTGAATGCTAAAATTACATCTATAAAAGTGATTACAGATAATGATTCTTTTCTTATTGAAAATCAATTTAAGATTGAGATAGAGTATACAAACTTTATAGAAAATCATTTAATTAATGCATCAGTTTCACTTTTTAATGAAAAGGATGTGTATGTTTTAGCTTCTCCTAATTTAGAACGAGTTCCGTTGGGAAAAGGTAGATATAAAAGTACTTGTACAATTCCTAGCAATCTACTTAATAGTGGGATGTATTTTTTTACTGTATTATTAGTGGGAAATAATTATGAAATTATAACTCAATTGGATAAGATCGTATCAATAGATATTGAAGAAGGAGGGAAAAACAGAAAAGGCTATTTTGGATATTGGGGAGGTACTGTACGTCCATATTTAAAATGGGAAAACGATCAATTAGATTAAATTTAATATTTTTTATGCTTATTAAAATAAAAAGGAGGTTTTTAAAATTTAGAAAACTTTTAAATTTTGATTTTTTTATCTTTTTCAAAGGATTAAAAAAAGTTGATTTACTAATTTATGACGATGTGTTTCCACATCCTGTTTCTGGTTTTCGACATGAAGAGTTTTCTGTTTTGCTTTCTGGATTTAAAAAATCAAAAATAATATTAAGTTCAAAATCGTATCCATTATTAAAAACGCCAATTTCAGATAATAAGAAACATGTTCAAGGACTTATTAGGACTAATAAAAAATTTAAAAGAAAAATAGTTTTTCGTACTGGTCTAATAAATATAAATGCAAAACTGTTTTATTGCATTTTTATTAATAATATTTATGAAAACATAGAATGGTTGGAAAAATATAAAATCCCTTTTGTTTTTACGCTTTATCCAGGAGGAGGATTTGAGATGAATGATGTAGAAAGTGATTTTAAATTAAGAAAAGTTTTTAACTCCGAAATGTTTCGACAGGTAATTGTAACACAAAAAGTAACAGAAGATTATTTAATTAAAAATAATTTTTGCGTAGCACATAAAATAATATATGTTTTCGGTGGTGTTGTACCTCAGATTTCATTAAATACAGGTATAGCATTGAAAAAGTATTATCCTAATAAAGAAACATTTGATATTGTGTTTTGTGCGGCAAAATATATGCCTAAAGGTTTAGATAAAGGTTATGATATCTTTGTTGAGTTAGCACACAATTTGATTAAAAAATACGATTTTGTTCTTTTTCATGTTGTAGGTGGTTTTGATAAAGAAGAAATAGATGTTAGTCTATTGGGTAATAAAATTGCATTTTATGGGTATCAAAAATTTGAAGATTTAGCTGCTATTTATAAAAAAATGGATGTCATTGTATCACCAAATAAACCTTTTTTATATGGAAAAGGAGCATTTGATGGTTTTCCTTTAGGTACAGTAATAGAAGCGGTTTTGAATGGAGTTGTGGCTATAGTTACCGATGAGCTGAACCAAAATACAGTTTTTGAAAATGAAAAAGAAATCATGATTATCAATAGTGATGTAGCCTCAATTGAGGAAATGATAATAAGTTTTATACAGAATCCAGAAAAATTGATTGCTATATCTAAAAATGGCAGGAAAAAATTTTTAGAAATTTATTCTAACGATTATCAAATGAATCCAAGAATAAAACTATTAAGAGATGAAATTGAAAAAAATAAAAAATGATTAATGTTACTAGAACTTTTTTACCGCCATTAGATGAATATACCAAGCAAGTACAAAGAGCTTGGAATAATGAATGGCTGACTAATCGTGGAGAATTAGTTTTAGAACTTGAAGAAAAGCTAAAAAAATATTTAAATATTTCCAATATTATTGTAACGAATAATGGAACCGTCCCCTTACAAATTGCTTTAAAATTATTAGGAAAAGGAGGTGAAATTATTACAACTCCGTTTAGTTATGTAGCCACTTCAGCTACAATAGTTTGGGAAAATTGTAAACCAGTATTTGTGGATATTCATCCAGAATACTTAACTATTGACGAAACAAAAATTGAGGAAGCAATTACTGATAAAACTACGGTTATTTTAGCAACACATGTTTTTGGTAATCCCTGTAATATAGTAGTTATTGAAAAAATAGCAAAGAAACATAATCTAAAAGTGATTTATGATGCCGCTCATGCGTTTGGAGTAACTTATAACGGCAAGTCTATTTTTGATTATGGTGATGTTAGTACTTGCAGTTTTCATGCCACTAAATTATTTCATACAGGAGAAGGAGGTGCAATGTTTACGAATGATTTAGCGTTACAACATCAATTGTTTTATAGCCATAATTTCGGGCATAATGGACCTTTAGCTTTTCATGGTTTAGGAATTAACGGAAAAATATCCGAATTGCAAGCCGCTATGGGATTATCGGTCTTGCCCTATATGGATTTTATTGTTGAAGAAAGAAAAAAGGTAGTTGATTTTTATAATGATAATTTGGATTTTTTTAAACTTCAATCTTTGAAAATAAGGGGAAATACAGTTTGGAACTATAGTTATTATCCAATAATTTTTGAAAGCGAAGATTTACTTTTGGAGGTACAAAAAGAATTGAATGAAAATCAAATTTTCCCTCGCAGGTATTTTTATCCATCTTTAAATACTATTGAATATACAAAAGGTAATAATATGCCAATTTCAGAGAGCATTGCCTCAAGAATATTGTGTTTGCCATTATATGTAGGTTTGTCTGAAAATGAATTAGAGAAGATAAAAGCGATAATAAATAGTAAAATATGTTAATAGTTGGAGCAAAAGGCTTTGCTAAGGAAGTCCTAGAGATACTTCATCAATTAGATCAAACAAATAATCTTGTTTTTTACGATGATGTAAATCATGATTTGCCAACCATGTTATTTAATCAATTTGAAATTTTAAAGAATGTAGCATCAGCATCGGATTATTTCAAAAATATTGATAATCGATTTACTATCGGAATTGGGAATCCTAAACTTAGAAAAATATTAACTGATAAATTTATGCAACTTGGAGGTGTTTTTACTTCTACAATAAGTTCTAAAGCTGTTATAGGTTCTTATGATGTCAAAATTGGTGAAGGATCAAATATTCTTTCAGGTGCTATTTTTTCTAATAGTGTAGCAATTGGTAAAGGATGTATTATTTATTATAACTCAATAATTACCCATGATTGTAAAATAGGCGATTTTGTAGAAATATCACCGAGTGTTACTCTATTGGGTAGATGCTCAGTTGGTGCATTTTCACAAATAGGCTCTAACGCCACAATCTTACCAGATATAAAAGTTGGGCAAAATGTTATTGTAGGTGCCGGCTCAGTTGTTACTAAAGATATACCTGATAATTGCATGGTGGTTGGTATTCCTGCTAAAATTATTAAAGAATTAGAACCATTGCATTTGTAAAATGAAAAAACTACCAAAAGTAAGTGTTTGCATGATCACCTATGGTCATGAACAATTTATAGAAGAAGCTATAAACGGTGTTTTAATGCAGGAATGCGATTTCGAAATAGAATTAATTCTTGCTAATGATTGCTCGCCTGATAAAACTGATGAAGTAGTCCAACTTATTTTGCAAAATCATCCTAAAGCTTCTGTGATAAAATATATTAAGCATGAAAATAATATTGGTATGATGCCTAATTTTATTTTTGCACTACAGCAATGTAAGAGTGATTATATTGCTCTTTGCGAAGGTGATGATTATTGGACAGATCCTTTGAAATTGCAAAAACAAGTTGACTTTTTGGAAGCAAATACAGATTTCGTTTTGTGCTTTCATCTAGTAGATATTTTAAAACCTGATGGCACAATTGTAAATGATTTTATTACAAAAGTACCTAAAAACTATGAGGTTATTGAAACATTAGCAAGATTAGGGAACTATATTCATACACCATCTGTTGTATTTCGAAATATTATTAAAGAATTTCCTTTTGAGTTTAAATTATCGCCCATTGGAGATTTTTTTTTATACATGTTGTTAGCGGAACATGGAAAGGTTAAATATATTGAAGATGTCACGGCAGTTTATCGCTATGGAGTAGGAATTCATTCTACCCATACTCAAATTAAGATGGCAAAAGCAAATTTTAAATTATTTACATTGCTGTTATCTTATTTTAATAATACGGAAATTAATAAATTTTTTTTAGAACGTCAGTTGAGTGCATTTGATAATTTAGAAACTTTAATTAGAAGTGAATATGCAGAGTCATTTGTCTCGAACCATGTTTTTTTTAAAGCAATAATGTCATTAAAACATCCTAATAAATTTTGGAGAAAGCTTAAAAATAAAATGAAGTAATCCGATGAATAATAATTTTGATTTTCTTCGTTTGATTTTTGCCTTATTTGTAGTTATTGCACATAGTTATCCTTTGTCAGGAAATTCAGTGGCGAATCAGTGGATTTATCGTTTAACAGAAGGACAGATTGAACTTTCAAGTATTGGTTTAAATGGTTTTTTTATTATCAGTGGATACCTGATTTTTCAGAGTTTAGAAAGAAGCAAAACCATTATCGGTTATTTGTGGAAGCGAATATTGCGATTGTTTCCAGCTTTATTTATCGTTTTACTAATTACCCTTCTTTTAGCTCCAATTGTTTATGAAAATAGCATATCTTATTTTAAAAATAAAGAAGTATTAAGTTATTTTCCAAGAAATCTATTCTTGTATGATTTGCAATATAGTATTGCTGGTGTTTTTGATAAAAATCCATATCCATTAGCAATCAATGGTTCACTTTGGACCATTTGTTACGAATTTTCAATGTATTTATTGATAGGAATTTTGTTTTTTACAAATAGCAGAATGATTAGACTGGTGGTTTTGTTAATTGCTTTTGTTTTTATGTTTTTTAGTTATAATTTTTTGATGGAGCAATACGGAACAATCTTCATGTTTGGGATGCAATCTTTGCATTTTTTTAATTTGGGAACTTTCTTTGCGGCAGGAGCATTGTTAGGTGTTGTAAAAATAGAAAGAATAAAGTATAAGAAGGTCTTATTGGTTTTGGTTTTATTTTTAATGGTCGTTGCTTTAAAATTTAATTTATATAATTCTGTAAAACATATACTTCTTACACTTTTAATACTGTTATTTGGTTTAATTGCTGTTGACCCAATCCATAAAGTTAATGTTATGGGAGATTTGTCTTATGGTATTTATATTTATAGTTTCCCAATACAACAAACACTAATGTATTATTTTAAACTAAGTACAGAAACCTTAATTTTATCATCAGTTCTGCTATCTATATTGTTTGGTTATCTTTCATGGCATTTAATAGAGAAAAGAATGTTAGTCTTTAAAAATAAATTTTAATGAATAGTATTTTACTCGCTATAATTATTCCTTATTACAAAATCTCTTTTTTTGAAGAAACGCTTCGTTCGTTAGCTAATCAAACCGATAAACGCTTCAAAGTATATATTGGTGACGATGCCAGTTCCGATGATTGTAGTGGTTTGTTGGAACAATTTAAAGGGCAAATTGATTTTTTATACCATAGATTTGAAAGTAATTTAGGAGGAGCTAGTTTAACCAAACAGTGGAAACGCTGTATTGCTTTAGCCGAAAATGAACAATGGTTGCTAATCTTAGGTGATGATGATGTATTGGGAGAAAATGTAGTAGCTGAATTTTACAAATTAAAACAACAACTTGATATAGAGAAAGTCAACGTACTGAAATTTGCTTCAGGAGTAATAAATGAGCAAGGAAATTATCTTTCAGAAATTTACAGGCATCCTGTTCATGAAAATGCAGCTGACGCTTATTATAAACATTATAAAGGAGAAAGTCGTAGTTCTTTGTCAGAATATATTTTTAGAAGAAGTGGATACAATAAGTATAAATTCACTGATTTTCCTTTGGCTTGGCATGCCGATGACAAAGCTTGGTTGGACTTTTCAGAAGGAGGAATTTTGTATTGTTGTAATGATGCAGTAATACAAATACGATTGTCTTCAGAAAATATTTCTGGAAAAAAAGACAATATAGCACTTAAGAGAGAAGCACGTGTATTATTTTTAGAGGATATAATTAAAAACAAATGGAGTTACTTTTCATACCAGCAAAGAAAGGCTTTTTTATTTGATTTTGGGATGGTAATAAAAGAACAAGGCGGAGTAACTTTAAAAAGGATGATTTTGGGTTTTTCTAAATTTTGCATCATGGGTGATTTTTATAATGCCTTTCGTTTTATTAGAAGAATTTATTGGATCCAATAATGAGAGTTTCTGTAATCATACCGGTTTACAATGCAGCTGCTTATATTGAAAAATCCGTTACTTCAGCTTTGTTTCATAATGAAGTAAAAGAAGTTATTGTAGTTGACGACGGAAGTACTGATAGCTCATTAGGTGTTTTAGAACAATTGCAAAAAGCCGATGCTCGAGTAAAAATTCATAACCATGAAAAGAATGAAAATAGAGGACGCTCTGCAAGCCGTAATCTTGGATTGAGAAAAGCTACCCAACCTTATATCGCTTTTTTAGATGCAGATGATTTTTATCTGGAAAACCGATTTGAAGCAGATAAAAAAATATTTCTGGAAAATTCTGAAGCAGATGGTGTTTACAATGCCATAGGGGCTCATTTTTACAGAAAAGCTTCCAATGAAGAACAGCAGGAACTCCAATTAACCACTTTAACAGAACCTATTTTGCCAGAAAAATTATTTCATTATCTACTAAATGGTGAAAAAGGATATTTTTCAATTGACGGGTTAACTATTAAAAAACAAGTTTTGGTTGAGATAGGCTTTTTTGTTGAATCGTTAATTGTTGCTGAAGATACTGATTTGTTGTTGAAAATGACTCTTTGCTCTAAATTGTGGCCTGGCAATATTAAAGAGCCTGTTGCCATTAGAGGCGTTCATGGAGGGAATATTTTCAATCAAAATGATTTATACCGGCAACAACGTACAAAAATGTATGAGTCTGTAATTAATTTTACATTGAAAAAAAAATTACCGATTTTAAAGATAGATGAACTTTTAAAATGGCTTTTTTATTATAGAAATAAAGAGAAGTATACACTGGAAGAGGATTTGAAATATTGGTTTTATTTAATGAAGATGCAACCCCAGCTTTTATTCTCGGTTTTAGGGATCAAATATTTTCCAATCATTAGGAAAAGAAAACAACTTTTTCCATTTCTTTTCCGATAAAACATAACAGTTTGCAACCAAAAGTCTCCATTATTATTCCAACATTCAATAGTGCTTCCACCTTGGCTGAAACATTAGATTCTGTGTTCTGTCAAACGTATTTCGATTGGGAGTGTGTGGTAGTAGATGATGGCTCAATAGATTTTACAGAGCAAATTGTAAAAGGCTATATACAAAAGGATATTCGTTTTCATTTTTACAAACGTCCGGATACATTACCTAAAGGACCATCTTCCGCACGAAATTTCGGCGTAACAAAAGCCACGGGTGAATATCTGCTTTTTTTGGATGCCGATGATTTATTGGCTTCCGCATGTCTGGAAAATCGTATAACCGAATTTGAACAACATAAGGATTCAGATTTTCTCGTCTTTCAAATGGAACGATTTCAAACCGAACCGGATTTTTCAAAAAAGGAAGTGACTGTTGAACAGGATAAAAATCGGATTTTAGAATCGTTTATCCATTTGCACGGACAATGGCCTATAACTTCACCCATCTATAAAACTGTTTTTTTTAAAGAAAAAATAGATTTTAATCCTAATTTAATTGTTTTTGAAGATTTGGAAGTAGCAATAAAATCAGTATTATCGGCGAAGAATTTCATAATTTACAACACTATTGATTGCTATTACCGCAACGATGAGAATTACAAAGTAAAATACAATTCATTAGCGGTAAAGACCAAAATGGTAAAAAGTTTTCAAAAGTTTATTTTGAGTGTGACTAAGATTATCGAAAAGAATCCGGAACATCAATTTAAAAATGCAGATATCAAATCTTATTTGTTACAATCGTATAAAAAATTCTTTCGATTTTATATTTTAGAAAATAGTCGTGAATTTAAAGAAGACAACAAAACAACACTACAATTGTTAGCAACCAATTTTTTTTTATCAAAAACTGAAATTTTAAAATTTTATTTTGTTGATCGCATTTTATTGCCTTTTGCTACAATAAAGGGTAGTGGAATATCCAGATTAATTAAATTTATTTACAACTAAGATGGCAGATTTTAGCTTTCAAAATAAAAATGTTGTTATTCTCATTAAAGATGCAATTTTGGGAGGAGCCGAAAGACAAGCTTTAGGCTTTGCCAAATATTTGATAGAGGATTTTAATTGTTCAGTTTCGATTGTTATAACTTATTCAAATAATCAATCTGTTGAATTTCAGGAATTTTTAAATGAAATTGGAATTGATAAAGTATATTACTTTGGAAAACCGTCTCTATCAGTTAAGAAAGAGATTTCAATTGGAAATATTAAAAAGTCATTGCGAGCTTTAAAGTATTTGATTAAAATTACTTTCGGCATAAGGAAGTTAAAGCCGGATGTGTTGGTGCCATTTATGAATGGTCCTTCAAAAATAGCATCGCTTATTTATAATTTTACAGGTGCTGAAATAACTTTTTGGCATCAATTAGGATTGGAAGTTTGTTTTTATGATTGGTTAGAAAAAAAAGCCGTAGAAAAAGTACCTGTAATTATCGCTAATGCTGAAAACGGATTAAATGTTTTTAAAGATTATTATAAAGTTTTAGATAAAAAACTATTTGTTTTACCACAATATGTTGCAATCAAAAAAGAAGAACTTAATAAGGAGTCATTAAAGAATAAGTTTTCAATACCTTCAAATTCAATTGTGATTGGAATGGTAGCACATTATAGAGCCGAGAAATTTCAAGAATTGCTGATTGAAGCATTTGCTGAGATTGCTTTTAGCTATGACGTCTATTTGGTGCTATTGGGTAATAAGGAAAATAATAGTGATACATTGTCAAAATATGAACGATTAAAATTATTAATACATGAGCTTAATTTAACTGATAAGATATCGTTGTTGTCAGGAATTTCTGTTCATGAAGTATTGAATATTTTGGATGTTGGGGTATTGATTTCTGGAATAGAAGGTACACCAAATGTTGTGATGGAATATATGTTGTATGGTTTGCCTGTAATTGCTTCAAATCATAAAGGATGCCAAGCACTTTTAGGAGATTCAAACTTTTTAATTCCAAATGATAAAAATATTTTAGTCAATAAATTAAAAAATCTTATTTTAAAAGAAAATTTAAGAAATCAAGAGGGACAAAAAAATCTTATAAAAATCGGAAATAATTCTCCGAAGCATTATTTTGAAAAACTGCAAAATATTCTAAATAAATCAATTTAAATGAAAGTTCTTTTAATTTCCATGCATTCAATTCATGCTACTCGTTGGATCAATAATCTAAATGAATCAGAATATGAATTATATTGGTTTGATGTTACCGGTAAAGGAAAAATTAAGACTCTTGAAACGGTTACTCAATTTGTAGATTGGAAAAAAAGGAAAATTCCATTTGTCAAAGGGGAATATTGGTTGTCAAAAAAATTACCTAAATTGTATAAATTGATACGTCCTTTTTTAGAGGTGACAGAAAATGAGGCTTTAGAAAATATCATAAAAACCATTCAACCCGATTTAATTCAGAGTTTCGAAATGCAAAGTTGCTCCTATCCAATTTTGCAAACGATGTTAAAATTTCCAAAGACAAAATGGTTATATAATTGTTGGGGAAATGATATTTACTACTATCAAAAAATACCAACTCATAAAACGAAAGTCAACCAGGTCTTATCAAGAATTGATTATATGACTTCCGATTGTGACCGGGATCGTCTTTTGTCCATGAAAAAAGGTTTTAAGGGAACATTTCTTGGTGTAATCCCTACTGGTGGGGGGTACGACCTTTCTTTTTTTGAATCATTCCGAGAACCATTTAGGCGGAGGGATATCATTATCGTAAAAGGATACCATCATCATTTTGGCAGAGGCCTAAATATTATCAAAGCTCTTAAAGAAATTGAAGAAGAAATTCGAGATTATAAAGTTGTTGTATTTGGAGCACATAAGATTGTTGAAGACTATGTGAAAAATCATGAACTTCTGTTTCAAGTGAATGACAGGCATGGGTTGAAACAGGACGAAGTTTTAAAAATAATGGGGAAAGCTGCCATTTATATCGGTAATAATGTTTCAGATGGGATGCCTAATACATTATTAGAGGCTATGATTATGGGGGCTTTCCCTATTCAGTCCAATCCCGGGGGCGCGACGGCAGAAATTATTGCTCATGGTAAAAACGGGTTGCTCATTTCGAATCCAGAAGATGTAAATGAAATTAAAAGTTTACTTTTACAAGCCATTTATTCTAAAGAAATGAGAGCGAGCGCTTTCGAATATAATGCTAAATTAGCAAAAGAAAAACTGGATTACGAAAGTAACAAAAAAAAGATTGTCGGTATTTATCAAGGTTTAATAAAATAACATAAATGCGCATAGGTTTTAATCCCAATAAAGATCAAACGATTACAAAATCCGATTATTTTCATCAGGTAATCATCCCAGTGCATATACCGGATCAAGTAGGTTATTTCAAAGACAGTTTTACGATTTTAAAGTATTGTTTAAATTCACTTTTCAAAACCAGTCATTCCAAAACATATTTCACGGTAGTTAATAATGGCTGTTGTGTGGAAGTCGTTGTTTACTTAAATATGCTGCATCAGCAGGGACAAATACATGAGATTGTCCATACTACAGCAATAGGTAAACTCAATGCTATTTTAAAAGGGATTGCAGGTCAGCAATTTGATTTGATTACCATTTCCGATGCGGATGTTTTATTTTTGGATCATTGGCAAAAAGCAACCTATGAGGTTTTTGAAGCTTTTCCGAAAACAGGAGTGGTAAGTACTACTCCAAATCCCAAAATGTTACGTTATTATACCTCAAATATTTTATTTGAAGCATTGTTTTCAAAGAAGATTCAATTTACAAACATAAAAAATAAAGAAGCGCTAACTGCTTTTGCACATAGTATTGGGAATGTTAACTTATTTAAGAAGGTTCATTTCGAATATAACTTAACGGTTTTTAATAAAGGTGTTAAAGCAGTAATTGGGGCGGGGCATTTTGTTGCTACTTATAAGAACATTTGCTTTAACCGTATAAATTCAACATATACTAAATTTAGTTTGGGTGGTGATAGTGAACAATTATTTTTAGATGAGCCAGCAATTAATTTGGGACTTTGGAGATTATCAACAGAAGATAATTTTACATATCATATGGGGAATACAAAGGAAGATTGGATGGAAAATCAGCTAAAGAGTCTTACTGTTAATTGTGATGTTTTTTTTGCGCCAAAATTAAAGCCGGCGGTCAATTATAATTTTTTTAATTGGTTTAAAACTGAATTTTTTCCACGAATTATTTTTAGAAAATCTTTATGGGAATTATTTTTGCGTTATAAAGGTTTATCTAAAGAAGAAGCTAATAATTATTGATAATGAAATCTATCGCTATCATCCCTGCAAGAGGTGGTTCCAAACGATTACCTAAAAAAAATATTCGGATGTTGGGAGGTTTGCCTTTAATTGCCCACAGTATTCTTTATGCCCAACAACATTCGTTTATTGATACGATTTATGTTTCTACGGATGATTCTGAAATAAAAGAAACTGCTACAAAATTTGGTGCTACTGTAATAGATAGACCAACAGCTATTTCAGGTGATTTGGAGCCTACAGTATCAGCTTTAAAACATGTTTTGGGAACTGTGAATGAAACGGTGGAAAACGTTATTCTTTTGCAGGCAACCAATCCACTGCGTCCCGAAGGATTGCTTCAAGAAGCTTTTGCAATTTATCAGAAAGGTAAGTATGATAGTTTGTTTACAGTCACACGTAACCATCAGAAATTTGGTAAAATTATAAATGAAAAATTTGTTCCGTTTAATTACGAAATAGGACAACGTAGTCAGGATTTGGAACCGCTTTATTTTGAGAATGGGTTTTTGTATATCAGCAAAGCAGAATTGATTTTGAAGGATACTATCATTAGTCAAAAGGCCTTTCCTTTTGTTGTCAATCATCCTTTTGCGAATGTGGATATTGATACACAGGATGATTTGGATTATGCTGAGTATCTATTAAAGAGGCAGTGATTAGTTACAAAAAAAAGCGTCTCGACTGCGCTCGACGTGACAAAGTGAGTATAAAGTAAAGCAAGGTGTCTCGACTGCGCTCGACATGACAGTAAATATTACGGATGTAATGATTAGTTGCAAAAACAAGGTGTCTCGACTGCGCTCGACATGACAGTAAATATTACGGATGTAGTGATTAGTTACGAAAATAAGGTGTCTCGATTGCGTTCGATATGATGGTAAAAGGAAAGTTAATTGAAACATGAATTTGTCTAATCGAGCGCAGTCGAGATACGTTTAAACTCAAAATTATTTAATACAATTATGAATCCATATTTAGATATTGCAGGCAGAAAAATAGGCACTGATTATGCTCCTTTAGTTATTGCCGAAATAGGAATTAACCATGAAGGTTCTTTACAAATTGCTAAAGAAATGGTTGATGCTGCACATCGTGCTGGTGTTGAGATTGTAAAGCATCAAACGCATATCGTGGAAGATGAAATGAGTGGTGCTGCTAAAAAAGTAATTCCTGGTAATGCCGATGTTTCTATTTATGAAATCATGGAACGTTGTGCGCTAAACGAAACTGACGAACTTGAATTGAAAAATTATGTAGAGAGCAAAGGCATGATTTTTATCTCGACTCCGTTTTCCAGAGCGGCTGCCGAGCGTTTGAAAAAGTTTGACATTCCAGCCTATAAAATTGGTTCTGGTGAGTGCAATAATTATCCACTGCTGGAGCATATTGCTACTTTCGGAAAACCAATCATTTTAAGTACAGGAATGAATACGATAGAAAGTATTCAAAAAGCTGTTGCTATTTTTGATAAACATAAGGTTCCCGTAGCGTTGCTACATACGACCAATTTGTACCCAACTCCTATTCATTTGGTTCGTTTTGGTGCGATGATGGAAATGCATAAAGCTTTCCCGGATAAAGTTTTCGGGTTGTCGGATCATACATTAAATAATAATGCCTGTTTGGGTGCAGTGGCTTTAGGGGCTTCGATTTTAGAACGTCATTTTACGGATCATATGGACCGAACGGGGCCGGATATTGTTTGCAGTATGGATGAACAAGCTACGAAAGAATTGATACAAAACAGTGCTGAAATAGCTTTAATGCGAGGCGGGACAAAAAAACCTGCTCATGAGGAGCAGGTAACGATTGATTTTGCTTTTGCTACTGTTTGTTCCATTACGGATATTAAAAAAGGAGAAAAATTATCAAAAGAAAATATTTGGGTAAAACGTCCAGGAACGGGGAAAATTTTGGCTGAACATTTTAATGATCTAATTGGAAAAATAGCTGCAAGAGATATCGGGAATGACGAGCAGTTGAGTTTTGAGGATATAGTATAAAGCGTCTCGACTGCGCTCGACGTGACAAAGAGATTATGAAGTAAAGTAAAGTGTCTCGACTGCGCTCGACGTGACAGCTCAAAGTGAAACAAAGTGTCTCGACTGCGCTCGACATGACAAAATGGGTGTAGTCGAGATTGGTTTTAATAAGTGATCTTTGTTGGAGAGGCGTCTCGACTGCGCTAGACGTGAAAGTGTGGGTGTCGTTTAAATAAAATGGTCTCTTGTCAAATCGAGCGCAGTCGAGATTTAGTTATATTGAAATAAATTTTTATTGGATCAATTATGAAATTCTATTATGTGTATATCTTGAAATGCAATGACAACTCTTTATATGTGGGGGTAACCTCTGACATAGAGAGGAGAATGATAGAACATAATGCTGGTAAGTATCCAGATGCTTATACACATTCTAGAAGACCTGTTGTATTGGTTTTTTATCAAGAATTTACAGAGCCTAATCAGGCAATTGAGTTTGAAAAGAAAATTAAAAGGTGGAGTAGAGTAAAAAAACAAGCTTTAATAGATGATAATTTTGATCAATTGCAAAATTTATCTGAATGTAGAAATGCAAGTCATTATAAATATAATTCAAATAGTGATGAGGAGTAGAGTAAAAACGTCTCGATTGCACTCGACGTGACAAAGTGGGTATGAAGTAAAATAAAGTATCTCGACTGCGCTCGATATGACAGAGTGAGCATGAAGTAGAATAAAGCGTCTCTACTACGCTCGATATGACAGAGTGAGCATGAAGTAGAATAAAGCGTCTCGACTGCGCTCGACCTGACAAAGTGAGTATGAAGTAAAATAAAGTATCTCTACTGCGCTCGATATGACAGAGTGAGCATAAAGTAGAATAAAGCGTCTCTACTGCGCTCGATATGACAAAGTGAACATGAAGTAAAAAAAAAACGTCTCGACTGCGCTCGACGAGACAAATGAGGATGGTATTAAAAGCATGTTTATAAATCACACAAAAGAAATAGTCTGAAGTATTTAAAATGAAAAAAATCCTTTTCCTAACAGGAACCCGAGCCGATTTTGGTAAAATTAAATCACTTATTTCGATACTTGATACACATGAACAATTTGAAGTTTTTGTTTTTGTAACTGGTATGCATTTGCAACAGCAGTATGGCTTTACACTTTTGGAAATTGAACGCTGCAGTTTCTCGAATCTGCACACTTTCGAGAATCATACGCATGAGACTACAATGGATTTGACATTGGCTAAAACTATAGAAGGACTGTCTACATACGTGAAGGACTGTAATCCCGACATGATTGTATTACATGGGGATAGAGTAGAAGCTTTGGCTGGTGCTATAGTAGGATCGTTAAATAATATTTTGGTTGGTCATATAGAAGGTGGTGAGGTTTCGGGAACAATAGATGAATTGATAAGGCATTCAACCAGCAAGATGAGCCATGTTCATTTTGTATCTAACCAACAAGCAAAGAAACGCCTTATACAGATGGGAGAACTATCGGAATCCATTTTTGTTGTTGGTTCCCCAGATGTAGATATCATGTTTTCAGATAATTTACCTGATTTGGTTACAGCAAAAGATTATTACGGGATTGATTTTGAAAATTATGCTGTAGTAATGTTTCATCCAGTAACCACAGAAGCTCTAAATATACAATTGTATGCAGATGATTTTGTGGAAGCGCTGCTTGAAGATGACCATAATTATGTTGTAATTTTTCCTAATAATGATTTGGGTAGTGCTTCGATTTTAAAAGCGTATGAAAAACTAAAAAACAATAAACGTTTTAGAGTTTTCCCATCCTTACGCTTTGAATACTTTCTTACCTTATTAAAAAAGGCTCAGTTTATTATTGGGAATAGCAGTGCCGGTATTCGTGAAGCACCTTACTATGGATTGCCTATCATAAATATTGGTACACGACAACAAAACAGAGCAATGCATACTGATATTATACATGTAGATTATAATAAAGATAGTATTAGTGCTGCACTTAAAATTATTGATTTTCATAAAGTACATCCAACTAACGGAGATTTTGGTAAAGGGGACAGTGCACAATTGTTTTTGCAATCGTTGGAAAAAAACGAAATTTGGCAATTGAACCATCAAAAGCAATTTAGAGATATATAATGACAAAAAATAAAGTTCTGTTTATAATACCAGATGGAGTTGGGATCAGGAACTATCTTTACTCTGACTTATTGCACCAACTAAAAGAGGCGGAAATTACTTTTTTAAGTCCTTTACCCAAAAAAGCTTTTCAGGAGTTAAAGGTTGATTTTACCTATTTCCATCTTACTTTTTCCAAAGAAAGTTTTTTGACCAGAATAGCTCGGGAAACAGCTACATTTGCCCGTTTATGCTATAATGCAGAAAAAGTAAAGAATCCCAGTATTTTAGAAAATTGGAATTATGAACCCAAAGGGATTAAATTAAAATTTTTAAATAAAACAGCTCAATTATTTGGGAAAGTTGCATCAAAAAAATACACATATATTCTAAAATTGGAAAATTTTGCCCAAAAACATTGGTCAAACCAAGTAATTGAGCAATATAAAAAACAATTGTTGCAAATAAATCCTAAGGCAGTATTTGTTACCCATCAAAGAGTAGCTTCTTTAATGCCAATATGTATAGCAGCTAAGCAATTAAATATTCCTGTAATAGCGGCTATTTATTCGTGGGATAATTTGCCGAAAGGACGTTTAGCTATTATAGCAGACAAATATGTCGTATGGTCTGATTATATGAGGGATGAGATGCAATTATTTTATCCGGAAATTCCTTTGGAAAATATTATTGTAACAGGTACCCCTCAATTTGAGTTTTATTTGCAGCAAGACAAAATTATCGAAAGAGAATCATTTGCCAAACAACATGGTTTAGATGTCAACAGACCATGGATTTGTTTTAGTGGAGATGATATAAAAACATCCCCTTATGACCCACAATATTTAAATGACCTAGCCCAAGCTGTTGTAGAAATAGAGGAAAGGAATAGACCTCAAATAATTTTTAGAAGAAGTCCAGTAGATTTTTCAATAAGGTATGATGAGGTGATTAATCAATTTAGAGATAGTATTAAACCCATTGACCCACTATGGAATGTGCCTGAGGCAAATGGAAATTGGGGTACATTTTTCCCAAAAAAAGAGGATATTATTCTGCAGTTTAATTTGGGCTATCATTGCGAATTGGTTGTGAATTTAGGTTCCACTATGGCGCATGATTTTGCGATCTTCAATAAACCATGCTGTTATTTTAATTATGATCCTGTACAAAATGAGAATTGGTCGGTAAAAACTATTTACAACTTTCAGCATTTTAGAAGTATGGAAGGTTTAGAAGCGGTGGGATGGTTTAATTCGAAGACTGATATTAAAAATAAAATAGAGACGCTTCTTTCTGAAAAAACAACTATGGGGAAGGACAGGAAATTATGGCTGGAAAAAATTGTTTTGCATCCTGTTAATGAGGCGTCTGCTAATATTGCTAAGCTGTTAAAAGGCTACAATGGATAAAATAAAGCTTTTTACAGATTTTGAAAAAGTAAAGGAAGCTCCTCATTTTGGTTATGTTTTTCCTTTAGTAGAATATTTGTATAAAAATAATGAGCTAATCCTAGACTATTATGAAGTAGTGGATGTCATTGAGGAAGCTAATTATGTTGCATTGCCATTAGCAGTGGAATACTTATGGCAAAATGGAAGGAAAAAATATTATTATGATTTATTAGCCTTAGCCAAAAAGCATAATAAAAAATTATTGTTGTTTACTTCCGGCGATTCAGGGAAAACAATAACAGATACAGCTGTTATAACGATTAGACTAGGGGGATACAAAAGTAAATTACCCGAAAATACATTTATTATGTCTCCTTTTTTTGATGATCCGATAACTGATTTTAATTTAGAGTTTTATACTCTAAATAAGACTGATAAACCAGCAATTGGTTTTGTGGGGCATTCAGCAGCGGGATTGTTAAAGTGGACTAAGGAATTTTTGGTTTTTGTTAAAGGAAATTTGAAACGATTCGTAGGTAAAGAGAGTACCGATTTTCAAATTTTTTACCCGTCCAGTATAAAACGGTTTCATTTCTTAAAAAAAATGGAAGGAGAATCTGCACTTGTGACAAATTTTATTCACAGACAAAAATACAGAGCTGGAAGTCGATCAAAAGAAGATCGTTTAAGAACAACGTTGGAGTTTTTTAATAACATTCAGACGAGTCCATTTACATTTTGTATGCGAGGAGCAGGTAATTTTTCGGTACGTTTTTATGAAACTTTAGCTCTAGGCAGAATCCCTGTTATTGTAAATACAGATATCATTTTACCATTTTCAGATCGTATTGATTGGGGGAAACATTGTGTTTTGGTGGAAGAAAATTTTGCTGACTTTATTTTGAAAGTAACGGAATTTTACCAGTCCATTTCAGAAGCTGATTTTGAGAAATTACAACAAGAGAACCGAAGTATTTGGGAAAAGTATTTCACTAAAGAAGGATATTTTATTACTTTTCATGCAGAATTAAAAAAACAACTACTATAATGCATATCTGTTTTATTTCGAATGAATATCCCAAAGAGGGATTTTCTCATGGAGGAGTTGGGACTTTTTTAAAAACGATAGCTCCTAAGTTAGTTGCTGCTGGACATACAGTTAGTGTTGTAGGGATTAATTACGAGCGAGTTGATGAAATTTCGATTGAAGAGGGTGTTACCATTTTTAGGTTAAAAAGAAATACAACCAAAGGGGTTATTTGGTTACAAAATGCCATAGCCATCAATAAAAAAATCAAAGCAATACATAAAATAAATCCCATAAGCATAATCGAATCGGCCGAATTAGGACTTGCTTTTCTTAGGAAAATAAAAGGGATACACTATGTAATTCGTTTGCATGGTGGTCATCATTTTTTTGCCGAAGCAGAAAACAGAGGAATTGATTGGTGGAAAGGTTTTCAAGAAAAAAGGTCCTTTTCTAAGGCTGATGCATTTATAGCTGTTTCTGAATATGTAAAATCTCATACCTCAAAATATCTGAAAATAGAAAAGTTCAATAAAATTATATATTCACTGGTAAATTGCGAACATTTTTCCTCGACAAATGTCCCTGTTATTAATCACAATATTGTTTTTGCTGGAACGATTTGTGAAAAAAAAGGGGTACGGCAGTTGATTCAGGCACTTCCTTTTGTAAAAGAAAAATTTCCAGAAACGACTTTAAGTCTGTATGGTAGAGATTGGTTTTTTTCCGATGGAAGTTCTTATATTGAAATGCTAAAATTAAAAGAATTGCCCAGAATAGTTCCTTTTGATAAAGATGTTATTTTTAGAGGAACCGTTTCGTATAATGAAATTCCTGAAATTTACAGAAAAGCCCACGTTTGTGTTTTTCCGTCACATATGGAAACGCTTGGTTTGGTAGCACCTGAAGCTATGGCTTGTGAAAAACCCGTAGTGTTTAGTCAATTAGGGCCAGGGCCTGAGGTTATTCAAGATGGATACAATGGATATTTAGTAAATCCACAGGATCCAAAAGATATTGCTAAAGCGATACTAAAGGTTTTTGAGGATAATGAAAAGGCCATGCTTTTGGCTAAAAATGCAAGAAAAACAGTTGTAGAAAAGTTTAATCCAGAAACAATAGTGCAGCAAAATATTGATTTCTATAATACCTTATTAAAATGATTTTTTGGTCATTACTGATTTCAGATTATAGAAAGTATAAAAAATATGGAGGCAGTTTTGGTTCTATAGTTTTTTTTACCCAAGGATTTTGGGCTATTATTCAATATCGATTGGCTCATGCTGTATTCCAAATGCGATTCCCAGTTGTGAAACAGCTTTTGCAAGCTATAATGTTGGTTTGGCAAAAAATAATAGAGTTAAGTACAGGAATTAGTATTCCAGCATCGGTAACAATTGGGCACTCTTTTTATATTGGACATTTTGGAGGTATTATTTTAAATGCCAATGCAATAATAGGTAACAATTGTAATATTGCTCAAGGGGTGACAATTGGTGTATCAGGTAAGGGATCCAAAAGAGGTGTTCCAACTATTGGCAATGATGTTTATTTGGGAGCGAGTGCTATTTTGGCTGGTAACATAAAGGTAGGTAATAATGTGCTCATAGGTGCTTGTTCCTTAGTTACAACTGATGTTGGAGATTATTCAGTGATGCTTGGTGTGCCCGCAATTAAAATTTCGGAAAAGGGATCTGAAGGCTATATCTAAAGAGATTTATTAGAAGGATAGATTTTTGAAGACCAAATAAATATAAACAAGTAAGAATCAAAATTGAGTCAAAAATTGAAGTTGTTAATCGTTTCATCAGCACCTATTGTTCTTTTAGAAGGCCAGGCTTATATGTATAGTCCCTATCAAAAAGAAATGATGATTTGGGCTAAATACACTGATGAAATTCAATTTTGTTGTCCTATTTGGAAAGAGGACAGAAAATTATTAGTGGATAAGATTTCTTTTTCTACACTCGAAACAATAGCATTAAAAGAATTTGATATAAAAACAATATCTAATTTTTTTTTAGCGTTTTACTACTCCGTTTTGAATTTTTGGTTAATTCTACAATCCATGAAAACAGCGAATCACATTCATCTGCGATGTCCTGGAAATATTGGATTATTAGCTAGCATTGCTCAACTATTTTTTCCTTATAAAAAGAAAACAACTAAGTATGCTGGAAATTGGGATCCAAATAGTAAACAACCATGGTCATACCGCTTGCAAAAATGGATTTTGAGTAATCCTTTTTTGACTCGAAATATGAGAGTTTTAGTGTATGGGGAATGGTCTAATCAGTCTAAAAACATTGTCCCTTTTTTTACAGCCACTTACGCTGAATCCGATAAAATGGACTTAGGAGAAAAAGCATTGGTACAACCCATTCGCTTTATTTTTGTTGGTACTTTGGTCACAGGTAAGAATCCGTTATATGCCATTCAATTGGTAGAAAATTTATATAAAAAAGGGTATGCAGTTCATTTGGAGATGTATGGGGAAGGAGAGGAACGAGAATCTTTAGAGCATTATATTTTAGAACGTCATTTAGAAAAAATGATTTCGTTAAAAGGAAATCAATCTAAAGAAATAGTAAAAGAAACCTATCAAAAAAGTCATTTTGTGATCCTGCCATCTAAAAGCGAAGGTTGGCCAAAAGCTATTGCTGAAGGTATGTTTTGGAGGTGTGTTCCGATTGCTACTTCAGTTTCTTGTGTGCCTTATATGTTGGATTTTGGACAAAGAGGGATGTTGTTGGAAATGGATTTGGAACGTGATGTTCAGCAATTGGAGACTGTCTTAAATAATGAATTTGATTTTCTAGCAAAAAGTAAGGAGGCAGCAGATTGGTCAAGGGGATATACGCTTGATGTTTTTGAAGAAGAAATTAGGAAATTGTTGTTGGGATGACAGATGTGAGCTATGAGTATTGTGGAGCTACTTGCGGAGGTCCTTCGTTCCTCAGGATGACAAGATTGGGGTGAAAAGTCGTCAAATCATTTTAATGTCATTATGAAGAGTTGAAAAAAATGCCACTGATTTCACTGATTCACACAGATTGTTTTTACCATAAATTGCACAAATTTTTACAAATTAGATTTTAGAAATTTGCTTTGTCAAGATGTCTTATATGCTGGATGAGGTTGTTTCGTTCCTCAATGACTGTTGGAGAAGCTTGTGGAGATTGTTTTGTCAATTGGTTTTGCTTGGGTCTTGGTGTCTGGGGATGTCAAAAATGTGATGGCAATTTATAATACTATCAAAATAAAATGAGAATACTTCAATTAATAGATTCTTTAGAGGCAGGTGGGGCAGAACGGATGGCTGTTAATTATGCTAATGCCTTGACTACTGAGATCGAATTTTCTGGGCTAGTGGCTACTAGAAAAGAAGGTTCTTTGGTAGCTCAAATCGATCCGAAGGTTTCTTATTTGTTTTTGAATAAAAAAAAGACTCTTGATTTTGCCGCTCTTTTTAGATTTCGCTCTTTTGTTGTAGCAAATAAAGTAACACATATTCATGCCCATAGTACTTCCTTTTTCTTGGCTTTTTTATTGAAAATGATTTGTCCTTTTGTAAAATTGATTTGGCATTATCATTATGGGAATAATGGGGTTTTATCTAAAAAAAGGGTAGTAATTTATAGAATGGCTATTCCATTTTTTGGAGGAGTTATAGTGGTTAATCAAAATCTTAAAATTTGGTGTATAAATAATTTGAAAGCAAAAAAAGTGATGTATTTGCCTAATTTCTCAATAAAGGAAATGAATGTTATTAATTATACCAGTTTAAAGGGTAAACAAGGGAAACGCATTGTGTCTTTGGCCAATTTAAGAGAAGATAAAAATCATTTTTTATTGTTGGAAGTGGCACAAAAATTAAAACATTCGCATCCTGATTGGACTTTTCATCTGATCGGAAAAGATTTTGAAGACGATTATGCTACGCAAATAAAGCAATTAATCATTGAGTATAATTTGGAGAATATTGTATTTCTTTATGGCTCTAAAGAGGATATTGGAAATATATTGGATCAGGCTTCTATCGCTATTTTGACTTCACAATCTGAAGGACTACCTGTTGCTCTTTTGGAATATGGTCTTTATAAAAAAGCTGTTGTTGTTACTGATGTAGGGGAAGTGCCTACTATTGTTGATCATGGAAAAAACGGGTTTATGGTACGTTCTAATGAATCAGACTTATTCTGTCAGTCTTTGATCGAACTTGTAGACAATGAATCTTTGCGAATAGATTTTGGAAAGGCTCTTTCGAATACCGTTCAAACCGATTATACTGGGGAAGGTGTCATGAGGAAATATTTGGAGTGGCTTGAAGAAGTTGTAAGTTAAAAAAATGATAATTACAAAAAGAATTATTTTAGAATTATATATTACAAATTGCGACATTTGCAGGCAGTCAAATGTTGAATGCAGTAATTCGAATAAAACTTAAAATAAATTAATTTAAAAAAGAATGTTTTTTAACTCCTTCGCTTTTGCGATTTTCTTACCCATTGTATTTTTCCTATATTGGTTTGTTTTTAATAAAACGAAAAGTTCCCAAAATGCGGTTCTTATTATTGCCAGTTATTATTTTTATTCTTGTTGGGATTGGCGCTTTTTGTTTTTGTTGATTTTTTCCACCCTTTTGGATTATTATACTGGGATTTGGATTGAAAAAAGTCAGACGGAAAAAAGCAGAAAATTTTGGTTTTGGTTGAGTATAGTTGTCAATTTAGGATTCTTAGGTGTTTTTAAATATTATAATTTTTTCTCGGAGTCTTTTACACAATTATTAACGACTGTTGGTTTTAAGGCAAGTCCTATATTGTTGGATGTTATATTACCCGTTGGAATTTCGTTTTATACGTTTCATGGATTATCCTATGTGATTGATATTTATTTTAAGAGAATTAAAGCAGAGTATAATTTTGTGGATTATTCGCTTTTTGTGAGTTATTTTCCACTGTTGGTAGCGGGACCCATTGAACGTGCTACCCATTTATTGCCTGAAGTAAAGGTCAAAAGAACTTTCAACTTCGATCAAGCTAAAGAAGGAGTGTGCCAAATGATCTGGGGACTGGTAAAAAAGGTGGTCATTGCCGATACTTGTGCTACCTATGCCAACGCTATTTTTGATAATTATAGCAGTATGAATTCTCTCTCTTTGATTTTGGGAGCAGTTTATTTTGCTTTCCAAATTTATGGTGATTTTTCAGGATACTCGGATATGGCATTAGGGATGTCTAAATTATTTGGATTGGAATTGTTACGCAATTTCAATTATCCTTATTTCTCAAGAGATATAGCCGAATTTTGGCGTCGTTGGCATATTTCGCTTACTACTTGGTTTAGGGACTATTTGTACATACCACTAGGCGGTAGCAGAGGCGGTTTGGGTATGAAAATTAGAAATACCTTTATTATATTTCTGGTCAGTGGCTTTTGGCATGGCGCGAGTTGGACCTATATTGCTTGGGGATTCATTAATGCGGTTTATTTCCTGCCTTTACTTTTATCTAATAACAACCGAAACAATTTAGATACCATACAATTACAATGGAATTTAGATTCCATAAAAGTGGTCATGAGCATAGTTTTTACTTTTCTATTGACTTGTGTGGCATGGGTGTTTTTTAGAGCTAATACTATTACCGATGCGGTTTTGTATTTGAAACGAATAGTGATCAATGGTGAGTTTGCGTCACAATATCTTCCAAATGAACGATACAATTATGAACTGTTACTAATGGTAAGTTTGTTTGTAGTTGTAGAATGGAATAATCGGACAAAGATGGAACCCATTTCAGGGAAATATTCGTATCTAAAATTGGGTTTATGTTTAATGGCCATTATTGCATTGGGGACGTATTCTGATTATAAAGAATTTATTTATTTTCAGTTTTAACATTGATTTTAATCGTCAATGTGAATCATGTTTTTTTATAAAAACGATATAAATTGGTGTTTTTATTGTCAGGGCGTACGTAGTCGAGATTGATTTTAAGGTACACAGGATGTCTCGACTGCGCTCGACATGACAGAGTCTGTAATTTGTTATTGTTAAATCGAGCGTAGTCGAAATTGATTTCAGGGTTCACAAAGTAACTCGATCGAGTTTGACGCGACACTGATCAAAAAAGTAAAAAAGTATTTAAAAAAAAGAATAAAAATTTAATGCAAAAATTTATACGATACACTTTAAAAGCATTAGTCTTAACGATTGTAATTGCTATTGCTTTGGATTTCATATATACAGCAGTTTATTTACAATCGGCTAATAGAGGGAAAGTGGATTATGTCTTTAACTCAGAAGCCAGAAATTATGATGTGGTTATTTTGGGTTCGTCTCGAGCTAACAATCATTTTGTAGCTTCTATGTTTGAAGACAAAGGTTTGAAAACTTTTAACTACGGCATGAGCGGCGGACATTTGTTCGAAGCCGATTTATTATTGAAATTAATGGTAGAACGCCATTACAAAATCAAAAATGTAATCTTAGAAGCCGATTTAAATCTTTCCAATGATAAAGAATCAGAAGGAGTTGCTGCCAAGTTTATGCCCTATATTCATGATTCTGAAACCATTAAAAATCATTTTGAACATCAAGAAGATTTTACTGCTTTATATTACATCCCTTTTTATAGATATATTAGATTCGATAATGTTATTGGGTTTAGAGAAATGTATAAAACTGCCACTTTGCAGCGCACTAGTATTTTAAATAATTTGGGTTATTATCCTTTAGGTAAAAAACCGAATGCCAATATGAAAAACAATATTGCTTCTTTAAAGCCTTTATCACATAATAGATATTATGAAGAAATCAAAAGTATTTGCAAAGCTAATAATATTCATTTAATAACTGTAATGACTCCTATGTGTGAAAATGTTGTGGGAATGGATTATTTTGATAAAGTAAAAAGAGCCTATCCAGAAATACATAATTATGAGAATGTGGTCGTTGAAGATAAATACTTTTCTTCTTGTGGCCATATGAATGATACAGGAGCACAATTGTTTACGGCCCGCATTATAAAAGATTTTTTTTAGAGAGGATTAGTGATTGAACAATTAGTTGTGACTAATAAAATGATTAGATATTTAAAATTTTGGTTTTGCATCTTGATTTATGAGTTGTATATAGAAATCTTAAAATGGTAAAGAGTTTTAAATGAAAAAGGAAGAAGTATTATATATTTATTTACTGCTATTTCATGTTTTTATTGGAATATTGGTATTTATATTTCCTTTTATTTCCAAGTTATATACAGTAGCAATATTTGTTTATGGGGTTTATTATATTATTAGAAACAAAAATAAAAATAATGAAGCACTTGTTGTATCTGCTTATGTAGTAGGTATTGAGGTACTTTTGCGCATGACGGATGGGATGATTTTTAATGAATTTGGAAAATATTCTATTCTGATTTTTATGTTTTTGGGAATGGTTTATTCTAGTTTCTCTAAATATGCAATTGGATATTGGTTTTTTTTATTTTTGTTACTACCAGGAGTTGTTCTAGGAGCTCTTACTTTAGATTTTGATACGAATATACGGAAGGCGATTGCCTTTAATATATCAGGTCCAGTATGTCTAGCTATTAGTGCGATCTATTGTTATCAAAGAAAAATAACTTTTGATCGATTATTGGGGATCGTTACAGCATTTTCATTGCCTTTAGTTTCAGTAATTCTTTATTTGTTTCTGTATACGCCGAATGTGCGAGATGTGATAACAGGAACTTCTTCTAATTTTGAAACTTCAGGAGGATTTGGTCCTAATCAAATGTCTACTATACTAGGGTTAGGAGTGTTTTTGTTTTTGGTCCAGTTTTTATTTAATTCCAAAAATAAAGTTCTCCAGATTATTCATGTAGGTTTGGTAATGGTTTTTACATTTAGAGGTCTTGTAACTTTTTCTAGAGGGGGAATGATGACAGCGATAATGATGGTTTTCATTCTTTTCGTCATCCTTTATTTTAAGGGAAATAAAAACACAAAGCCTAAGATAGGAATGGTCATTCTGTTCTCTATTTTAGGAGGACTGGGAGTTTGGGGATATAGCTCTCTACAAACTAACGGATTGATTAATAAACGATATGCCAACCAAGACGCCAGAGGAAGGGAGAAGAAGAGTAAACTGACAGGAAGAGAAACTCTTATTGCCTCGGAATTACAGATGTTTTGGGATAATCCTATTTTAGGAGTAGGTGTGGGACGAAATAAGGAAATTAGAGAAAAAGAAACGGGGATTTTGGCTGCCTCTCATAACGAAATTTCCAGAATGTTGGCTGAACATGGTTCTTTAGGTTTATTGGATTTAATTATTTTACTATTCACACCAATAGTTTTATTTATGCTCAATCGGCAGAATATTTTAGCTCTTTCTTTTTTAGCTTTTTGGTTGCTAACGATCAATCATGCTGCTATGCGATTAGCTGCTCCCGCTTTTGTTTATGCACTTTCATTGTTAAAAGTTTATACTGTTGAAAAACCTACTCTACATAGGGAACAGACTATCTAAGCACGGAATTACTCCAACGACTATCGAAACTCTTGGTCCACTTTTAGAACAGGAGGGTTTTAAGGTGCAATATAGCTCTTCCCAGAAGAATCAAATTTTGCGAATGATGGTTATGTTGTGGAGCGTCTGTCGTTATAGAAGTGTTGATTATGTTCTCATTGATACGTATAGTACCGCTAATTTTTGGTATGCTTTCGCTACTTCTCAATTGTGCCGTTTTTTGCGAATAAAGTACATTCCTATTTTACACGGAGGAAATTTACCTTTTCGATTGAAGAAAAATCCAAGGGTCTGTAAAATGATCTTTGCACCTTCTTTTCAGAATGTAGCCCCTTCTCTTTTTTTGGTTAGCAAATTCAAAGCTGAAGGATATAGTAATGTGATTCACATTCCCAATGCTATTGAATTGAAAAACTATCCTTTTTTGGAACGAGAAACAGCAACTCCTCATTTATTATGGGTTCGTTCTTTTGCTACAATATACAATCCTACAATGGCCGTTGAAGTGTTTGCCAATCTGAAAAAAATATATCCTGAAGCAACACTTTGCATGGTAGGACCAGAGAAAGATGGAAGTTTATTAAAAACCAAACAAAGAGCTCATGAACTTAAGGTTGAGGTCACTTTTACAGATAAATTGTCCAAGCAGGATTGGATAGATTTATCTAAAAATTATTCTGTTTTTATAAATACCACTCATTTTGACAACATGCCTGTGAGTTTGATTGAAGCCATGTCTTTGGGTTTAGCAATTGTATCTACTAATGTGGGTGGCATTCCATTTTTAATTGAGGATGAGAAAGATGGCTTATTGGTTCCTGATAGTGATGTAGAAAAAATGGTAACGGCGATAGATCGTTTGTTGCAAAATAAAGGTTTGTTTACGGTAATAACCACTAATGCAAGGATGAAATCAGAACAATTTGGATGGAATAAGATTAAACAAGAATGGATTACAATTTTGAAATAAAGAAATAGAATTTTATATTATTAATATTAACTTGCAACGAAATTCATCTCTAAAATAAACAATGGGTAGTTCTAAAAAAATGCATTTCGAAATATCTGAGCGTAAATTGCTTTTGCGTATTTTCGATGTGGTTTTTGTATTGTTTGGACTCTACTGTCTTGGATTTATTCCAGGGGTCAATTATTTTCAATTTTCTTTTAATAATTACTATTGGTTAGTAGTTTTAGCTATTTATATTAATGTATTTGGTGCTGTTTTTGAAATGTATAATCTTCAAGTAGCAAGCAATCAATTTGACGTATTACGCAGTACAATTTTAACTACTACTTCAACAGTACTATTTTATTTACTGACTCCTGTTGTGACACCTCAGTTACCCAAAAATCGTTTACAGCTGGTTTTTTTTTATATTGCTTTTTTTTTAGCTCTATATATTTGGAGAACGATTTATGTTCGTTTTATAGCTTCCAATAGATTTGTACAATATGCAATTTTAGTATGCGATAAGAGTCAAGTTGAAGAACTGGTTATAGGCTTAGAGAGTGTTGATCCTCATTATAAGATAATTGGATATGTGGACTTAGAAAATAATTCCATTTCCAATTTAGATTATCAATATGTGAGGCATATACCAACAGATGAGTTAGCTTCATTTGTAACTGAAAACGGTATTTCTGAAATATTAGTAGCTTCTCAAAAGACTGATGGAATTACAACTGATTTATACCAGCAATTACTTCATTTATTAGAATCAGGGAAGAATATTAGAGAATATACTCATGTGTATGAAAGTAAAATACAACGTATTCCAGTTCAGTATATTTCGAGAGATTTTTATCGTTTTTTTCCATTTAATCGTAGTAATCAAAATAAATTGTATCTGTCTTTTATTCGAGTATTGGAAATTATTTTGTCTTTGATTGGCTTAGGGATTGGTTTTGTTTTAATTCCAATAATTCTTATAGGTAATCTTTTTTGGAACAAAGGGAAATTATTTTATACTCAAAAACGAGTAGGAAAAGACGGGGTTGTTTTTAAGATTATTAAATTTAGGACAATGATCGAAAATGCTGAAAAAAATGGGGCTGTTTTTGCCAAATCTAATGATTCCCGGGTGACTAAATTTGGAAAATTTTTAAGAAAAACCAGAATAGACGAGTTTCCACAATTTATTAATATTTTGAAAGGCGATATGGCAGTGATTGGGCCAAGACCTGAACGTCCAGAATTTGTGAATGAAATTGCTCAAATAATGCCATTTTATGAAACACGTCATATTATCAAACCAGGACTTACCGGCTGGGCCCAAGTCAATTATTCGTATGGTGAAAAACTGGAGGATAGCTTGATAAAGCTACAATATGACTTATATTACATCAAACATCGCAGCGTTTACTTAGATTTAAGCATTGCATTCAAAACAATTTCTACTGTATTGTTTTATAGAGGACAGTAATAAAAGTTAGCAGTTTTCAGTTTTCAGTTTTCAGTTATCAGTTATCAGTTATCAGTTGTGAGTTATGAGTTGTGAGTTGTGGGCAATGGGTTATGAGTTGCGGATTTTGGGTTATGCACCTACCGTCTGGACACAAATAATAAAAATTATTTTTTGCCACTAATTCCACAAATTTTCACTAATCTTTATCTTAATTCGTGTAATCAATTTCACGAATTTAAATTAGTGTCAATTAGTGCTATTCGTGGCTGTTTTGATTTGTGTCCAGACGGTAGGTTATGCACTCAACATAGTTCTCCTGGATTAAATGATTATTGGAATACGTTTTTGGTGCTTAATGGCTAATCGTATTAGCACAAATAAATTCGTTATAAATATTGGTGTTACGATTACCAGATGAATTTTAGTAATAATAAAGCATACATACATGATCATTATTACAATATTAAAAGCAGCTAATTTGTAGGTCCATTTAGAGTTTTTGGTACTCCAGAAATACAATAGCAGTAGGAGTGTAGGATTGAATAATAGGATGTTGTAATTGTAACCTAATTCTAAATGGGAGGAATAAAATCCTAAAAAAGTGAATACTACTCCCAATAAACCTATAATCAACAAATAAATATAGTCGATAGTTTTCTTGTTTATCAAGGTTACAAAGCCTAAAATTAATAGATACGTATAAGAGTTATTCCACCAGGAAGTTGGTGCTTCTTCTTTAAAATTTAATATTGTTTGACTTTGTTTGCATAAAGGTTTTCCTTGATATTGGGTAAGTGCTAAACTTTTTTGCAATTCAAAAGGCAAGAATATTTTAGTTCCCATTAAATCTACTTTTGTTCCAAATAAAACACTAGTTCCTAATTTTTCGTAAAAATGATTTTCGAAATACGGAAACAAAATAGATCTATAACTTTGATCGGTATCTATTTTTTTAGTGATTACATTAGCTTTTAGTGTTTTGTTAATTACATCTACGGCCTTAGAAGTGCAATTATTATCAATGAATTTGTATTGATACAAACGTTCATCAGATAACATGGATTGGGCTAAGTTTTTATATAATTCTTGTTTGAGGGTTAACGGAATATTTAATTCTTGTTCGTAAACATCTCTTCTTTCATAATTATACTGATTGATAAAATCAACATACCGATTGTTGGTTATGAAATAATCTAAATCTCCTTTGGCAAAGCGCATTGCAAAATTAGGTGTATCAAAATCAAAAGCTCCATAATTATAAACGATATCCAGATTGTTTTCTAAATCACGAACTCTTATGGCGGAGTGCCCAAATAAAGAATAAAGTTCATTACCAATACCGCAAGTGATCACACTAACAGTGGCATTTTTTGACAAAATAACATCTTGAGCAAATGAATTGTAAATTGAACTCAATAAAAGAATGTAAACAAATATTTTTTTAAGAAGTGTAGTTTTCATTTTACCAGTTTTTTAGATGTTAAAATATTTTTATAAAATATTCAAAGTTAGTTTCTAAAAAGGGATAAATCAATTTTTAAAGAAAATACATTTGAATACATGGCTGTACTTTGGTTTCCTAATGCCGTTAAAGCATAATCTATAGCAATTCCTTTGTATTTGAATCCTAAACCAATATTAGGTTGGAACCCGATTTTTTCAGAATTATCTAATTGGGTTACATGTTGAAAATTTCCAATACCCGCTCTCAAAAATGCCAGTTCGGTATAACCAAATTCCAACCCAATTGCTGGGTCAATACTGATAAAATTGGTCGAAATCAGATCGTTTGTTTCGGTAAACTGCATATTCATATTGGCAGTCGTCAAAAGACTGTAATCATCATGGAAAATGAATTTTTTGGCTACACCCAGTTGCGCTTTTGGTAATGTGATTTCAGAACTCTCGGGTACTTCTTGATTTTCGCCAGGGATAGCATCGGCTATTTTTTGATATTTTTCTTCATTGATATTCCAAATGTTGTAAGTAGTAGTAATATCACGGAGCATTAGTCCATATTGCCAATCATTTTTTTCGAATTGTAAACCCAAATCAAATCCAAATCCCCAAGAAGTGGCAAAGTCACCAATGATGCGTCGGATGATTTTCGCATTTACACCATATTGAAAACCTTGTACGGGTAGTTTTTGAGCATAGGAGAATGTGAAACCGTAATCTGCTGTCGAGAAAAGACTAATTCGATTGTAATCAATATTGCCTTCGTTGTCAATTAAATCAGTTGTATTCATAATATCATCAACACCAAAACGAATCATGGAAATTCCCCAAGCACTTCGATCATCGATTGGACTTGCATAAGCGGCATAGTCATATTTTGCGATATTAGCGAAGTAATTCGAATGCATTAAAGCCATTTGATTGTCCTCTAAATGCATCAGTCCCGCCGGATTCCAATAACAGGCATTCACATCAGCGGTGGAAGCAGTAACAGCATTTGACATCCCCAAAGCCGCAGCATCTACACCAATATTCATGAACTCATTCGAATATTTACGAACGGTTTGACAATAGATGCTATTCACAATCAAAAGGAATAAAAAAAGCTGAATCTTTTTCAAAGGATATTATTTGTGGTTTTAAAAGGGGCAATTATTTTTCAAAAATAAAGTTTTTTGATGATGTATCTACTTTAATTCAATTAAATACTAAATTTTTGTTATTAAGAAATCAAAATCTCTCCATAAAACAGGCATCTCTTTTATATATTGTATTAAATTTGCCAAGCTTATATTTCAAATTAAACACTATGAACATCAAAAAACACATTCCAAACACCATTACTTTGCTAAACCTTCTGTGCGGCTGTATTGCTTTAGTATTTGTGAGTAAGGATCAATTTGAAATGGCATTCTATTTTGTTTGTCTTGGAATATTTTTAGATTTTTTTGATGGTTTTTTTGCCCGTTTGTTCAAAGTTTCTGGTGCTTTGGGATTGCAATTGGATTCTTTAGCGGATATGGTTACCAGTGGTGTTGTACCTGGATTTGTAATGTACAAAATGATGCTTTCGAGTAATGTTAATATGAGTGAAGGTTGGCTTCAATTCTTTCCCTATTTAGGTTTTATCATTACTTTGGGTTCTTGTATGCGTTTGGCAAAATTCAATATCGACACTCGTCAAACCGATTCATTTATAGGATTGCCAACTCCAGCGAATGCTCTTTTTATATTGAGTTTACCTCTAGTTCTCGAATTTTATTCGGCTGATTCCTTGATGGTACTCGAAATTTTAACGGAGAAATGGGTGTTGCTATTGATAGCATTGTTCAGTGCTTATATTTTAAATGCCGAAATTCCTTTATTTTCTTTAAAAATAAAAAAGTTCAATTTTAAGGATAATGCCCTTCAGATAGTTTTTTTATTACTTTCCCTTTTGTTATTAGTTTCCCTAAACTATTTGGCTATTCCATTTGTGATTATTTTTTATGTTTTACTTTCAGTAATTAACAATAAGTTTCTAAAGAAGTAATTTTTTGGATGAAAAGCAAGAATAGAAGAACTACCTATACCCGAAAAACCAAAAAGAAAACGACTGCTTTTAAGGCTAAGGTTTTGAATTGTCTCAAAATTGGAGTTTTCCTTTTTATTTTCATTGCCATAATCTATCATTATCGCTCTGGTTTTGCCCATTATTTAGGGTTTAAGTCAGACTATACTACTAAAACTGATGTTTTTTCAGAAGCACGCAATCTTAAGGTTTTAGAGAAAAATGATGGAAAAGTGGTAGGTATAGACGTTTCCGAATATCAAGGAAAAATTCGTTGGTCGTATGTTGATACCATCGAAGACAAATATCCTCTGCGGTATGTTTTTATTCGAGCAACAGTGGGTTGCGATAGAGTTGATCAGGAGTTTAAAAAGAATTGGCAAGGAGCCAAAGGAAATAAAATGATACGAGGCGCCTATCACTATTATCGTCCAAACGAAAATTCTCTTGATCAAGCGGATCTTTTTATTAAAACAGTTACTTTGAAAAAAGGGGATTTGCCACCCGTTTTAGACATCGAGAAATTACCTAAAAACCAGTCTATCGAGCGATTAAAAGTAGGTTTGAGACGTTGGTTAAACGCAGTTGAAAAACATTATGGAGTCAGGCCAATAATTTATACAGGAGAGAAATATTATGATGATTTTCTGAAAGAAGAATTTAGCGATTATCTTTTTTGGATCGCCAATTATAATTTTTACAGAGAAGAAATTCAAGACGATTGGCTTTTTTGGCAATTTACAGAGAAAGCTACTGTTACCGGTATTGATACTAAAGTTGATGTGAATATCTATAATGGGGATTTAGAGCAGTTGCAGTTTATTACGGTGGAGTAGGTTTTTAGTTATCAGTTGTCAGTTATCAGTTGTCAGTTTAAAAGTTTAAAGTTCGATGTTAACCTAAATTTTTTTTATGCAAAATTGAAAAAAGAACGGTTCCGAAAAAGATTGCCGCCACCAGTAAAGCTACTATTGTTTTTGGGTTTGCAAAATTTACGGTACTGCCCATTTCTTCCTTTTTCTTATCGACTAAAATACGTTTGTCTTGTTTGTTGAAATAAAAAAATCCTAAGAACCAGTTGTTGGGATTGTTTTTCCAATCGTTATAATCTTTTTGGGTTGGCTTTTTTGAATCCATTTTACTTGATGATTTATTTGCTCTAAAATAAACTGAACACTGAATACTTCTCTTAAAACTCCAGTTTTTTCTTTCTTAATTCGAAATTCTGACCCAGATATACACGGCGTACCATTTCGTCTTCAACGAGTTCTTCAGGGATTCCTGCTTTAAGAATTCCTCCTTCAAACATAAGATAGGTTTTGTCTGTAATAGCTAACGTTTCCTGAACGTTGTGATCGGTGATTAGGATTCCGATGTTTTTGTTTTTTAATTGCGCTACAATCCTCTGAATGTCTTCAACGGCAACTGGATCCACCCCTGCGAAAGGTTCGTCCAATAAAATGAATTTTGGATCAGTAGCCAAACAGCGTGCAATTTCGGTACGACGACGTTCTCCTCCCGAAAGTAAATCACCACGGTTGGTACGAATATGCTCCAAACTGAATTCAGCAATCAAACTTTCCATTTTGGCTACCTGTTCTTCTTTTGAAAGTTTGGTTAATTGCAATACGCTTAGAATATTATCTTCGATGCTTAGCTTTCTAAAAACAGAAGCTTCCTGGGCCAAATATCCAATTCCTTGTTGAGCTCTTTTGTACATTGGATAATCGGTGATATTTAAATCGTCCAGGTAAATATTGCCAGAATTTGGTTTTACCAAACCTACAATCATATAAAAAGAAGTCGTTTTTCCAGCACCATTTGGTCCTAAAAGCCCAACGATTTCTCCTTGATTTACTTCCACCGAAATTCCTTTTACAACACTTCGGCCTTTGTAGGTTTTTATTAAATTTTCTGCTCTTAATTTCATTTTTCTAAAGTTGCTAAGTTGCTAAGTGCTCAGTTGCTAAGTTTTTTTATATTGCGAAGAAGCTTTTTTGAATTAGTTTTTATTTTAAAATCTGTTGTCTAAACTGTTTACTAATTTCTGCCCACTGCAATCTGATAACTGTTAACTATTTATTTTCTTCTAACGCTTCCCAAAATTCATAGGCTCTACGCAAGTGAGGCACTACAATTGTTCCTCCTACAAGGGTTGCAATTCCCATGGCTTCCATCATTTCTTCTTTGGTAACGCCTTCTTTATAGCTGGTTTCTAGGTGATATTTTACACAATCATCACATCTCAAAACGGCAGAAGCTACTAATCCAAGAAGTTCTTTCGTTTTTACATCCAAAGCTCCTGCAGCATACGCATTCGTGTCCAGGTTGAAAATTCGCTTTACAATTTTGTTATTGTCAGCCAATAATTTTTCGTTCATTTTAGAACGGTATTCGTTGAATTCTTCTACTATATTAGACATTTTCTTTCTTTTTATTATTTGACACTACAATTTTTGAAATCAAGATACTTACTTCGTAAATTAGTAACATTGGGACAGCAACAATGGTTTGGCTCACTACATCTGGCGGCGTTACAATAGCAGCTACAATCAAGATAATTACTACAGCGTACTTCCAATACGTTCTTAAAAAAGTTGGAGTTACTAAACCTAATTTGGTTAAGAAATAAATGATTATTGGTAACTCAAAAAATAATCCACTGGCTAGAATACTGGTTTTTACCATCCCAATATAAGAATCCAGTGTGAATTGATTTTTGACAACATCACTTATTGTAAAAGTGGCCACAAAGTTTACCGACATCGGGATTACAACATAGTATCCAAATAAAACCCCCAAAAAGAAAAGCATTGATGATGTGAATATAAATACTTTCGCGTTTTTCTTTTCTTTTTCATACAAAGCAGGGCTGATGAACTTCCAGATTTCCCATAAAATATAAGGAAAACTTAGAATGAAACCTGCCAAAATACACATCCAGACAAAAATATTAACCTGACCTTCCATTTCAGTATTCTGAATAATAAAAGGCATTTCGGTTATGCAAAGACCTTCAGCAAATCCCAATTGATGTGATAATTCACAAAAATAGCGATAGGTAAAAAAGGTTGGCCTTGTAGGGCCAAAAATAATGGTGTCAAACAAATAATCACTTATAAAATAAGTAACAAATGCCATAATAATTACAGCAGTTGTACTTCTCACTAAAAGCCATCTTAATTCTTCCAGATGGTCTAAAAACGACATTTCGCCTAGATTTTTCTTTGCCATTATACAATTCCTTCTTTTAAAATATCATGTAAATGTAATACTCCTTTGTATTCTCCGTTATCAACAACGATCAATTGAGTAATCGAGAAATCTTCCATAAGGTTAAAGGCATCTACGACCATAGTTGTAGATTGTATTGTTTTTGGATTTTTGGTCATAATATCTTTAGCGGTTAATTCTGCAAAAGTATCTCTGTCATTCAACATTCTTCGGATATCACCATCGGTGATGATTCCAACAACTTTGTTGTTTTCGACTACTGCTGTTACCCCCAAACGTTTTTCGGAAATTTCGAAAATCGCTTTTTTGACAGGAGTGTCAGGAGTTACTTCTGGTTTTAAAGTGTGCTCTAACATGTCTTTCACACGAAGTAATAGTTTTTTGCCTAAAGCACCACCAGGATGATAGATTGCAAAATCTTCGGCTTTGAAATCTCTCATTACCATAAGGCAAACTACAATTGCATCTCCCATAACTAATTGGGCAGTTGTGCTATTGGTTGGCGCTAGGTTCAAAGGACAGGCTTCGGCATCCACAGTGGTATTTAAAACATAATGAGAACCTTTGGCCAAAAAAGAAGTCATGTTTCCCGTCATGCCAATTAAGGTGTTGCCAAAACGAGTTAAAAGAGGGACTAATGCTTTGATTTCTGGACTATTACCGCTTTTTGAAATGCAAATGACAATATCGTCTTTTTGCAGCATTCCTAAGTCTCCATGTATTGCTTCTGAAGCATGTAAAAATAAAGAAGGCGTTCCTGTTGAATTGAATGAAGCTACCATTTTTTGAGCAATAATGGCACTTTTTCCAATTCCTGTTACGACCAGTCTTCCTTTAGAATTGTAGATACTTTGTACCGCTTCCGCAAAGGTATCGTCAATGAAATCAATTAGTTTGGCTATAGATTGACTTTCAGATTCAATAGTTTTTTTAGCGTTAGCTAATATGTTTTCTTTAGTAATCAAAACAGATAGTTTAAAATTTGTAAAAGTAAAAGAAAGTTGTATCTTTATGTGCCCGCAAATTTATATAAAATACCACATATTAAAGAATGAATTCAAACGAAATTGACATAGACAGAGAATTAAAGAAGTATTTTGGCTTTAGCAAGTTCAAAGGCCTACAAGAAAATGTTATAAAAAGTTTGCTAAATAAGCAAAATACGTTTGTGATTATGCCTACAGGTGGAGGAAAATCACTATGTTACCAATTACCAGCTTTAGTTCAAGAAGGAACTGCAATAGTAGTTTCTCCCTTAATCGCATTAATGAAGAATCAAGTTGATGCTATTAGAAGCCTTTCTTCCGAAAATGGGATAGCCCATGTTTTAAATTCCTCACTTACAAAGACAGAAATTGCTCAGGTTAAATCCGATATTTCAAAGGGTATAACCAAATTATTATATGTTGCTCCAGAATCTTTAACTAAAGAAGAGTATGTTGCTTTTCTTCAAACGGTACCCATTTCATTTGTTGCCATTGATGAAGCACACTGTATTTCAGAATGGGGACACGATTTTAGACCAGAATACCGTAATCTGAAAAATATCATTAAACAATTAGGAGAAGTGCCAATTATTGGTCTTACTGCTACTGCCACTCCAAAAGTGCAGGAAGATATTTTGAAGAATTTGGAAATGGCAAATGCAACCACTTTTAAAGCTTCATTTAACAGAGCGAATTTGTTTTATGAAGTTCGTACCAAAACCAAAAATATCGAAGCTGATATTATTCGGTTCATCAAACAACACAAAGGGAAATCAGGTATTATTTACTGTTTAAGCCGTAAAAAAGTAGAATCTATTGCCGAAGTGTTGCAGGTAAACGGTATCAGTGCCGTTCCATATCATGCAGGATTAGATGCCAAAACAAGAGCGAAACATCAAGATATGTTTTTGATGGAAGATGTCGAGGTTGTTGTGGCGACTATTGCTTTTGGAATGGGAATTGATAAACCCGATGTGCGTTTTGTGATTCATCATGATATTCCAAAATCGTTAGAAAGTTATTATCAGGAAACGGGTAGAGCTGGTCGTGATGGAGGAGAAGGACACTGTTTGGCGTATTACTCGTATAAAGATGTTGAGAAATTAGAAAAATTTTTATCAGGCAAACCTATTGCTGAGCAAGAAATTGGTTTCGCTTTATTGCAGGAAGTAGTGGCCTATGCTGAAACTTCAATGTCGAGACGGAAATTTTTACTTCATTATTTTGGAGAAGAATTTGACAGTGAAAATGGAGAAGGAGCGGATATGGATGACAACGTTCGTAATCCAAAAACAAAAGTCGAAGCTAAAGATGAAGTTCTTAAGTTGTTAGAAGTTGTCAAGAAAACCAAACATATTTATAAATCCAAAGAGATCGTTTTTACTTTAATTGGTCGTGTGAATGCGGTTATTAATGCTCATAAAACAGATTCTCAATCCTTTTTTGGATCGGGATCCAACCATGATGAAAAATATTGGATGGCATTATTGAGACAAGTTCTCGTGGCTGGTTTATTGAAAAAAGACATTGAAACCTATGGTATTATAGAAATTACCAAAGAAGGTTTGGCTTTTATGAAAAACCCAGAATCTTTTATGATGTCTGAAGATCATGAATACAATGAATCTGAAGATGATGCTATTGTAACTGCTGCAAAATCATCAGGAACAGCCGATGAATTATTAATGTCGATGTTGCGAGAATTGCGTAAAAAAGTAGCTAAAAAACTAGGAGTTCCTCCATTTGTGGTTTTTCAAGATCCTTCTTTGGAAGACATGGCTTTAAAATATCCAATTTTACAATCAGAATTGATTAATATTCATGGTGTTGGAGAAGGAAAGGCTAAAAAATATGGTAAGGAATTCTTAGAATTGATAAGCCGTTATGTCGAAGATAACGACATTATCCGTCCAGATGATTTGGTTGTAAAATCCACTGGTGTAAATTCTGTTAACAAATTATATATTATTCAAAATATTGACAGAAAGTTAGCTCTAACGGATATCGCTTCCGCAAAAGGGTTAAAAATGGACGATCTAATCAAAGAGATGGAACAAATCGTTTATTCTGGAACCAAATTAAACATCAAATATTGGGTTGACGAAATGTTGGATGAAGACCAACAAGAAGAAATCCATGACTATTTTATGGAATCAGAATCGGACAGTATTGAAAAAGCCTTGAAAGAATTTGACGGAGATTACGATATTGACGAATTGCGATTGATGCGTATCAAATTTATTAGCGAAGTAGCTAATTAATTTCAGATTTCAGATTTCAGATTTCAGATTTCAGATTTCAGATTTCAGATTAAGAATGTTAAACATCTAATCTGAAATCTGTTTTTTTTATATGCGTTATGTAAACTGAAATCTGCAAACTGATTATTCAATATAAACTTCCCCTCGATGTGGTTTCAAAGCATCTCTTACCTGAATCATATTTTCTTCGGTAACAACCATAAAAGCGGTAGCATGCATATCGTTTATAATTTGGAAACCCGTAATGTTCAACGGAAGTTTTTCGATAGCAATATATTCTTTCAAATGAATTTCGTGATGTTCGGCGGTTTTTGCTGATGCAGGGCCTCGAAAATCCCAAATTAGTTTTATTTTTCTAGACATTTTTTTGTTGTATGGTTTGAAAGGAGCAAAGGTAGGGTAACCGCACGAGTTTTTTTGCCACTGATTACAGAGATTAGCACAGATTTTCAATTATTCTAAAAATAAACTATGCAAATTTTATCTATTTTGGGTAAATCAGTGCAGTTTGTGATAGTTTTTTGTTTTTGAAACTCATACGTTTGTCTTAGGTGTAAAATTTCAAAACTGTAAATGTTTCACTTCAAAAGACTATTTTTGCATATTCTTTCATAATCCTTTCATAAAAAGAAAGCTAAAAGCATAAATAAGATACAATGCCACAAGAACTTCTATTACAAGTTACTCCCGAGACAGCAACAAATGATTCGTTGCTAAAAAATCATTTAGCAAAACACATTAAAGTTCCTGTAAATGAGATTCAGCATGTTACTATTCTAAAGCGATCTATTGACGCCCGTCAAAAAGCGATCAAAATCAATTTGAAAGTGGTGGTCTATTTAAAGGGAGAACTTTTTCAAGAACAAAAAATAGAGCTTCCTGATTATAAAAATGTGTCAACTGCTCAAGAAGTAATCGTTGTTGGAGCAGGACCTGCGGGGCTTTTTGCCGCTTTGCAATTGATAGAATTAGGTTTGAAACCTATTGTAATAGAAAGAGGAAAAGATGTTCGTGGTCGTCGTCGTGATTTGAAAGCGATTAATAGAGATCATATTGTTAATGAAGATTCGAATTATTGTTTTGGTGAAGGTGGAGCGGGAACTTATTCGGATGGGAAATTATACACTCGATCTAAAAAACGCGGTGATGTTACCAGAATCTTAGAGTTGTTGGTTGCTTTTGGTGCTACCACAGATATTCTTGTAGATGCTCATCCACACATTGGAACCAATAAATTGCCTCAAATTATTCAAGATATACGTGAGAAAATTATCGAATGTGGTGGACAAGTTTTGTTTGAAACGCGTTTGACAGACATTCTTATAAAAAATAATGAAGTTCAGGGAATTGTAACTCAAAAAGGAGATACCATTTTGGCTAATAAAATGATTCTGGCGACAGGACATTCTGCCCGTGATATTTTTGAGTTACTCGATCAAAAGAAAATTTTTATCGAAGCCAAACCTTTTGCCTTGGGCGTAAGAGCAGAACATCCACAGTCTTTGATTGACAGTATTCAGTATAGTTGTGATTATCGTGGAGAACATTTACCACCAGCGCCTTATTCAATTGTGAAGCAGGTTAATGGTCGTGGAATGTACTCGTTTTGCATGTGCCCAGGTGGTGTAATTGCGCCTTGTGCTACAAGTCCTGGCGAAGTGGTAACTAACGGCTGGTCGCCTTCTAAACGTGATCAAGTAACTGCGAATTCTGGGATTGTAATTGAATTAAAATTAGAAGATTTCAAGCCGTTTGCCAAGTTTGGCGCTTTGGCTGGAATGGAATTTCAAAAAAGCATTGAACAGAAAGCATGGCATTTGGCAGGACAAACTCAAAAAGTGCCAGCACAAAAAATGATTGATTTTACTCAAAATAAAGTTTCTTCAGAAATTCCTAAAACGTCTTATGTTCCAGGTACTAGTTCGGTAGAAATGGGCCAGGTTTTTCCAGGTTTTTTATCTCAAATATTGAGAGAAGGATTCAAAGAGTTTGGGAAATCCATGAAAGGCTATTTGACCAATGAAGCGATTTTACATGCACCGGAAAGCAGAACTTCTTCTCCGGTTCGTATTCCGAGAAATCCAGAAACTTTAGAACATTTACAAATAAAAGGCTTGTATCCCTGTGGAGAGGGGGCTGGTTATGCAGGTGGAATTATATCTGCTGCTATTGATGGCGAAAAATGTGCCTTGATGATTGCAGAAGCCTTGAAATAAAATTTTTGATGCTTCTTCTAAACATAATTTTTTTTGCGTTTTTTTTTAAAGCAATAGCCTCATTTTCTAAAAGATAAAATGCTTTCTAAAAACAGTTAATTATTTACTGGTTAGTCTTTTTTTGATGATATCGAAATAATTAATAGCAATAATTGTGTTTATTTGTTTTTTGTATATTTTTTTTAAGTTTTATTGAAAAAAGATATAGGTAAAAATAGTAAAATTAAAAAAAAATGCTAATTTTTGTAATCGATTACCAAGAGATGTTAGAGTGTTTTTTTTGAAGAATAAATATTGTTCCAGAAAAATACTTTTTAAGTAATTGAGTCTTTGACATAATTCTTGTAAAAAATCGATCATTGCAATTTTTAACCCAAATTTATTCAAAATGAAAAAGATTAGAACCTACCTTGTGTTATTATTTACAAGTGCTTCTTTAATGAGTTTTGCTCAAAAAGCACCAAAAATAGATTTAAGTTTATGGAGGCTTACTATTCCAGAAGGAGCTGTGACAACCTATAAAGGGCCAAAACTTTTAGATTATGCTGAAAACTTAGATATTCAAAAATACATGTATAATGATTTGTCAGACAAATCTTTGGTGTTTTTTTTCACTCCAGCCCTAAAACCTGTCGGTAAGCCTATAATGAAAACTGAAATAAAAGAGCAAAATTCATTTGGAGGTGATGCTGGTTGGACGTTCAGAAATGGCGCCAAACTAAAAACTACTTTGAGAATGGGTGATCTGTCTAAAAAAAATAATGAGTACCCACGAGTTATTTTTCTTCAGATAGGTGGTCGATTAAAAGAAGAACAAGTTAGTTTGATTGGTGCAAAAGATAAAACTGCTCCAGCAATTTTGAAAGTGTATTGGGATAATGGATTTATAAAATTGAGATCAAAAAGACCTGTAAATCCAAAAATTTCCGGAAACGATTTGTTGAAAGATGATAATTGGATTGATGATGATGGTTTTACATTTAAAAAGAGTGTAGGTTTTGATAAATTTACTTTACAAATTTCAATTTCAGAAGGGAAAATGGAAGTGAGTGTTGACGGAGAGAAAAAGGTATATTCAGGAGTTAATTATGAAAATTGGGGAGTATTTGATAATTATTTCACCGTTGGATGTAATCCTCAAACAGACGATACAGCAGTTCGCGCTAGTGTAAAATATTATTCATTAGAGCTTTCTCATTAATAGAATAAATAATTAAATAAAAATCGGAGTTTGACTTTTTGATAAAAGTTGAACTCCGATTTTTTATTTGAGTTAATTGAAGATTTGGAATTAATGATCGTAGCTTATCATTCTTGTAATTTTCCATTGAGTACCAATTTTTTTCCAGATAGCAACAAATTTAAAAGTACCCACTTCTTCTTTACCATTTTCAATATGACGAAATTGATGTGTGCCTATTTCTAAAGCTCCAAAATCTTTTATGGGATGTACTTCAAGGCTTCCTTTGACCAATTGGCGAGTGAGTTTGTTTTCGTTTTTAAACATTTTTTCAAAATTAGAAAAAACAGTTTCATACGAAAGTAAACCGCCATTATCCTGATACCATTCTAAATTTTCATCAAATAAAGGTTTGAATTTAGCCATATCTTTAGCATTAAATGCGTCAAAAAGCATAGTGTCCATTGCAGCAATTTCATTGTATAATTCTTGAGAAGTAGGGGCAACTTTTTTTTCTTGTGCCTGAGACAAATTGGAACCTATTAAAAATAGAAAAAATAGAAAACAGACTTTATGTTTTAATTTATTTGATACCATTTTGGTTTAGTTTGAAATTTATAGTTGATTTTTTTTAGCATTTTATGATATTAAAGGTAGAAAAGAATATTTGATTTTAGAATTCTAAATGAAGAAGTGATTTTGCTCTATTTGTGTCAAATATTTGATTTTTAGGTATTTCCAGAAAATAATCTAGCTGCCATTTTTGAGTTTTTTGTGCTTGCTTGCTAGTGGTTACATCCCAAGGCGGATACACACGAATTGCTCGTTTACCTTCTTTTTTGTCCGAAACGATTTCTTTTGTAATAAGAACTTCTTTAGGGAAAACAAACAATCCAAAGTGATTGTCCTTACGAACGCTAATCATGAATAAATCAATTGGGTCTGTATTGTCGAATGGTTGAATAAGTCCTTGGTTTATTCTTTTCCACAATGTCACGAACTGACCCGTTTTGGTTGGAGTTATTTTGGCGGTCCTAAATAGGATTTTTAAATTATTTAAAATAAAAGTACAGGATCCGTATTCTGAACTTTCAGGTTCAACGACAACTTGACTGATTTCTAAGTCTTTGATTCTTGATAGTATTTCTTTTATGAGTAAGAACTCTTTGGGTAATTCTTTTTTTGATAGGGTTGAATTTTGAATGCTCATTTGTTTTTATTGAAGAATTGACAGTTGTTATTTAGTTTGAAAGTACAAAAAAATCCTCCAAAAGTACTTTTGAAGGATTCTGTTTTGATAATGACTTTGATTAATGAGTTTTCGTTTTTAATTTATCTTTAAAAACTTTTTCAAATTTCTCTAATTTAGGCTGTATAACCATTTGACAATAAGGCTGATTCTTGTTATTGGCATAATAGTTTTGATGGTAATTCTCAGCTTTATAAAATTTAGTAAAAGGTTCTACGGTCGTTACAATTGGATCTTGATAGACTTTTGCCTTTTGTAATTCAGCAATAATAGATTGTGCTGCTTGTTTTTGCTCTTCATTATTATAAAAAATCACAGAACGGTATTGTGTTCCTTTGTCAGCACCTTGTCGGTTAAGGGTTGTTGGGTCATGTACCGTGAAAAAAACTTTGAAGATTTCATCTAGATTTGTCACATTTTTGTCAAATGTAATTTGTACGACTTCGGCATGACCAGTTGTTCCCGTGCAAACTTCTTCGTAACTAGGATCGACTAATTTTCCACCAGAAAACCCTGAAACTACTGATTTTACTCCTTTTAAATTTTCATAAACAGCTTCTACACACCAGTAGCAGCCTCCGCCTAGTGTTATGGTTTCAAAATTAGATTGTGTCATTTTTTTAGTTGTATTATTGTTTTGTGAAAATAGTGTTCCTGCAAAAAGTAAGCAAATTAAAATAAGCGTTTTTGTTTTCATCATTATTGATTTAAAGTCAAAAGTTTTTCAATTATCAAATTATTTAGCTTTCACATCAGGGACAAAATCAAGAGCGATAGAATTCATGCAATATCTTTTTCCAGTTGGCTTCGGCCCATCATCAAATAAATGACCTAAATGCCCACCACATCTACCGCAAAGAGCTTCAATCCGTTCCATCCCTAAAGAATTATCCTCTTTGAATACGATACTTTTTTTGTTTTCTTGTTCAAAAAAGCTTGGCCAACCACAACTGCTGGCAAATTTAGCTCCTGATCGGAAAAGAAGATTGCCACAAGCGGCACAATAATAAGTTCCTTTTTCGTCAGTATTCCAATATTTTCCAGTAAAAGGTCTTTCGGTATCGGCATGGCGGGAAACTAAATAAACATCTTCAGGCAGAATTTTTTTCCATTCAGCATCAGTCAGATTTAGTTTAGTGGTGTCTGTATGGGAATAATATGGGTTTCCAGGTTTGCTTAGATTGGTTTCAACCGAAGTTGTTGTGTTGCCTTTTGTTTCTTTATTTTGGCCACACGCTTGAAAAACAACTAAGATTAATAGTAAAACACTAAAAAAGGGGGGTGTTTTCATAATGCTGATTTTTATATATCAAATGTAAAAGAAGTTTAACAACAATGATTGAGTCGTTTTGAAAATTTTAAGATATTAAATTTACGAAAAAATAAGCATAGAACTGTTGGGATTAAGCTTCTAAAGATTCTCAAAAAGCAATTTCACCCAAAAGCAAAAACAGGTTTACCTCTTCATAAAGATTTCTTTTTAGTACTTTTGTTGCATCAACGTAGAATATGGAAGAAGAAAAAGTAATATTAGTAAATGAATTGGATCAGCAAATTGGTTTGATGCCAAAATTAGAAGCACATGAAAAAGCTATTTTGCATCGTGCTTTTTCAGTTTTTGTTTTAAATGATCAAAATGAGATCATGCTGCAACAAAGAGCGCATCACAAATACCATTCTCCTTTGTTATGGACCAACACTTGCTGTAGTCATCAACGTGATGGAGAGTCTAATATTCAGGCAGGTAATCGCAGATTGTTTGAGGAAATGGGGTTCAATACCGAGTTGAAAGAGCTTTTTCATTTTATATACAAAGCGCCTTTTGATAATGGTTTGACAGAACACGAGCTGGATCATGTCATGATTGGTTATTATAATGGCGAGCCTGAAATTAATACAGAAGAAGTAGAAGCATGGAAATGGATGAAAATTGAAGATGTAAAAAATGATATGCTTTCTAATCCAGATGATTATACTGTTTGGTTCAAAATTATTTTTGATGAATTTTATCATTTTTTAGAAGAACACACTTTAGAACAAAAGAACTAATATTTCAATTCTTCCGAATTTAAATTTTCAACCCCCAAATATGAGAGTAACGATATCTAGAAAAGCTCATTTTAATGCCGCACATCGTTTGTATCGAAAGGATTGGACTTTTGAACAAAACGATGCTATTTTTGGTAAATGCAATAATCCTAATTTTCATGGACACAATTACGAATTAATTGTAAGTGTTACAGGAGAGATAGACAAAGAAACGGGTTATGTTTTGGATGTAAAATTCCTGACTGATATTATCAAAGAAGAAGTTGAAGATCAATTTGACCATAAAAATTTAAATCTTGACGTTCCAGAATTTCAGGATCTGAACCCTACAGCTGAAAATATAGTAGTTGTAATTTGGAATAAAATCCGAAGAAAAGTTAAGCCAGAATTAGACTTAGAAGTTGTTCTTTATGAAACACCCCGCAATTTTGTAACTTATAAAGGAGAATAATGGAACTGAAAGTAGGAGACAAAATTCCAAAATTTACTGCAAAAGACACCAACGGAAATGATTTTGATTCCCAAGATTTGATTGGTAAAAAGCCATTGGTTATTTATTTTTATCCAAAAGATAATACTCCGGGCTGTACAACCCAAGCTTGTAGTTTTAGAGATCAATATGAGGATTTTAAAGATCTTGGAGCTGAAGTAATTGGGATAAGCAGTGATAGTGTGGTGTCGCATCAAAAGTTCACTCAACAATTTAAGTTGCCTTTTATCCTTTTATCAGATTCGGATAAGAAAATCAGAACACTTTTTGGTGTACCATCTAATTTGTTTGGGTTACTACCGGGAAGAGTTACTTATGTTGCTGATAAAACAGGAACTATCATTATGGTATTTGATAGTATAAAGGCAAAAGGTCATATTTCGAATGCACTTGAGGCAATTAAAAGTTTACAACAATAAATATTTATAAAATATAGAATTTAAATAAAAAGACATGAGTTCAAAAAATTATCCCTTACAGTTTGAAGCAATTCTAAAAGAAAGAATTTGGGGAGGAGAAAAATTGAAAACAATTTTGAATAAACCAATTACTTCGAATATCACTGGAGAAAGTTGGGAATTATCTACCGTAGAAGGCGATGTAAGTGTGGTTGCCAATGGCGAGTATAAAGGAAAATCTTTGACAGAGTTAATCGATGCTTATCCAAATGAAATTCTAGGGACAGCTGTTCATGAACGATTTGGAAAACAATTTCCACTGCTTTTCAAATATTTGGATGCTCGTGAAGATTTATCAATCCAAGTACATCCTAATGATGAGTTAGCCAAAAAACGCCACAATTCTTTTGGGAAAACCGAGATGTGGTACGTTATGCAAGCAGATAAAGATGCTAGAATTATTGTTGGATTCAAAGAAGATTCAAGTTCAGAGGAATATGTTAAGCATTTGAATAATAAAACATTGGTTGATATACTTGATGATGTAAAAGCAAAACCAGGTGATGTATTTTTCTTAGAAACTGGAACCGTTCATGCTATTGGTGCTGGATTGGTAGTGGCCGAAATTCAACAAACTTCGGATATCACCTATCGTTTGTATGATTTTGACAGAAAGGATGCTCAGGGAAATACTAGAGAACTTCATGTTGATTTGGCATTAGATGCTATCAATTATAAAAAAGTCAATACCTATAAAGAATACAGTAAAGAGGCAGATCAATCAAATGTTGTTGTGGATTGCCCTTATTTTACCACCAATTTTATACCGTTGGAAAACGAGAAAACTGTTGAGAATTCTGGGCTTTCTTTTACAGTATATATGTGTATTGATGGTTCTTTCGAATTGGATTCTGATGGAGTAACTTACCAATATAAAAAAGGAGACACAGTACTTATTCCTGCTGCTTTAAAATCTTATAATCTTAAAGGAAAAGCTTCAATTTTAGAAATTTACATTTCATAGATGTAAAATTTGTTTTTTTTTTTTGGTCATCTATGTTATCGCTTTTTAATTATTTGGTATTGTTTATAATAAACTTGTTTTAATGGCGATTTCATAGTTGGTAATAGAAAGTTTATATGTACTTTTGCAAACGCAAATTAAATAAATATAAAATGGCAAACGTTAAGAATTTAAAGAAAGACATCAACTACGTATTAGGAGATATTATTGAAGCAGTTTACTTGTTTGAGATTTCTACAACAGGAAAACCTACAGATGAAACGAATGCATTAATTGACGAAGCTATTGCTGCTTTTGATACTTTGATCACTAAAGTAAACGCTAAAAACGTTGAAAACAAGAAAGCACATTTCAAACAAATAAATGTAGAATTGGAACAAACTGCTAATCAATTGATTGCTAAAATCAACGATTTGTAGTAAAAAAAAGGTCAAAAAAAGTTAGTATTTATTTTGGAAAAACGAAATACCGACTTATATTTGCACCCGTAATGAGACGCCAGCGTAGCTCAGTTGGCTAGAGCAGCTGATTTGTAATCAGCAGGTCGTGGGTTCGAGTCCCTCCGCCGGCTCAAAGAAAATCATCTTTTTAGGTGCTTTTTTATTGACGTTGAAAAATCATTACAAAACATATTGAGTCGCCAGCGTAGCTCAGTTGGCTAGAGCAGCTGATTTGTAATCAGCAGGTCGTGGGTTCGAGTCCCTCCGCCGGCTCAAAATAAAACCATCTAACTTTTGTTAGGTGGTTTTTTGTTTTTTGGAGGTTTCAAATCTAATTTTATTATGGATTCCTATTGGTTGCGAGAGGGATAGTAGGGAGCTACCAAAGTAGCCCGGATAGCCCGACAGCGATCCGATAGATGGGCGTATATACACAAAGAGAGTTAGCCCATTTATTGGAT
>Ga0308157_10000798_pt1 | contig 85163 bp, 62 predicted proteins | sample PhyBR1_FD_201035 | JGI IMG/M metagenome (GOLD analysis project Ga0308157, IMG submission 201035) | Phyllosphere microbial communities from UC Gill Tract Community Farm, Albany, California, United States - DLSLB.R1 | ecosystem: Host-associated > Plants > Phyllosphere > Unclassified | place: USA...
AGAACCACTGTAAACGGGTTTGTCAATGCTGTTTGAGGGTTACCTTCAAAAAGAGAAAATCCGTACATACTCAGAATGGAGGGGTCGCCTAATGAAACTCCTTCCTCGAAACTATCAGTGCCATTAGAAACAATACATGTCAAGCCATCAATTCGGTAATAATTTGCTATTAAGTGGGGATATTCTTCATATAATGCTTTGGGCAAAGCTCCAATGGTTGTCAGCGGAAGACCTATTCCTTCCTTCTTGTAAGAGCTTTGAAGGATATATTGTTGATCTTTGTTTCTTAATTGGTTATTAACCTGATGTGCATCCCAAATATATGCACCTACCAACATAATAAAGGTAATTCCGCATATTAAACCAATTAAATTAATGAGATTCTGAATCTTCTTTTTACTAATATTTCTCCAGGCAATTTTTATGTAGCTCCAATTCATATTTTATTTGGTATTTTAATAGTATAAGAAGGTTTCAAAAGGTGATTTTAATACAATTAGATTGCCTGTTTTGTAAAAGTCTGGTAGTCAGTTTATTTTGTGATTGTGTTTTTATATAATTGTTCGATAACGAACAGTTTTTGTTCGAAATTGAACAGGTTAAAGCGGGTAATGATGAGATTAAAATATTTAAATAAATTTTTCTTAAGTTTATTTCAGGTTTAATCACTGTTTTAATTTCTCTAAGTTTAGAAATGTTGAGGATTTATCCAAAACTTTCGATGTGACTCTATTGTTTAAAAATAAAACTTGTACGATATGATAATAAAAGCGTGTCCAAAACTACCCATGCGAGTAAAGGCAATAACCAGGGAGTTTTATGTCAACCAACTAGGGTTTGAAGAAATTGGTTTTGAAAACTTTGAAAGCTATATGATCCTGAAAAAAGAAGGGATTGAACTTCACTTTTTCATATTCTTAGATTTAGATCCTTTGGAAAACTATGGTCAAGTTTATATCCGTACAGATCATATCGATGAGTTATATCAAAATTTAATTAATCAAGGAGTGTCTATCCATCCCAATGGTAATTTAGCCGTTAAACCTTGGGGGCAAAAAGAGTTTGCAATACTTGATCCTGATTCGAATTTGTTAACATTTGGCGAAACCGTCTAAACCTTAGGTTTACTGTTTTTGTGTTTTTTTACAATTGCTAATTGTGAAGAGCTTCAAGTTCAGGTACTTTGTGTTAAAAAAATCATAAAATTATGAACAAGCAAGAAGTCCTATCTATCCCAAAACATTACGTTCATATTTTATCTGCTTAATCAGCGTTTAAATATGAACGACAGCTCTTAATGGTTTATAAATTGCAAGTACTATATTTAGACTGATTTGTTAGAATTATTGTAGAAGTTAAGTGTAAGAAAATGAGAGGATTAATGATGTTGTTTTTCAAAGCATCTATAATTTGTCTTTTTCTCCTAATCCAGAATTTAGGATTAAAAGCAAATGACAGTACAAAAACAGTATCGAGACCTAATATTCTGATTATTATGGCTGATGATTTAGATAGTAGGCAATTAAGCTGCTATGGAGGTAAAAATATTAAAACAACTAATATTGATAAGTTAGCATCCGAAGGAATTAAATTTAATAATATCATTGCATCTGAAGCTATGTGTGTACCCACAAGGGCATCATTATTTACAGGATTATATCCGGCCAGACATGGAGCGTATCAGAATCATAAACCTGTTTATCCACATTTGAAAAGTGTTGTTCATTATTTAAATGAGGTAGGATATCGTGTCGGACTTTCTGGAAAAGATCATGTAACGAGCCCCAAAGATATCTTCCCTTTTCAGATCATTCCAGGGTTTGAAACGGATTGTGTAGCTTCCACAGATGAGTATTTTTTAGATAGCATTTCTACTTTTGTTGAGGACAACAGAAAACCATTTTGCCTTTTCGTTATGAGTATAAACCCCCATATTCCATGGAATGTAGGGGATCCATCTGAATTTAATGAACAGGAACTTAAACTTCCCAAACATTGGGTAGATACAAAACAAACAAGAAAAGACTTTAAAAATTATCTAGCTGAAATACGACGGTTGGATAATCAGGTCGGAGATCTTATAAAGATGTTGACTGATAAAAATTTATTAGAAAACACAATTGTTATTTTCTTAGGAGAACAAGGTGCCCAATTCCCGGGAGGAAAGTGGACCCTGTATGATAATGGGCAAAAAAGTTCTATGTTGATTCGATGGCCAGGAAAGATTGCACCGCATACTCAGACAGAGGCTATCGTCCAATATGAAGATATCCTTCCCACTTTGGTAGAAATTGCCGGAGGTAACAGGATCGATTCTATCGATGGAAAGAGTTTTTATCACGTTCTTTCTAATCCAGAAGATTCTCATCGGAGCTATGCTTTTGGGATTCATAATAATATTCCTGAAGGACCTGCTTACCCTATCCGAAGTATTAGAAATGATCATTATAAGCTTATCCTCAACCTGAAATCGGATAGTAATTATTACATCAAATATATGATGAATCTCAATCAAAAGAATTTGGCATACACAACGTGGGTAGAAAGGGCAAAGACAGATGATGGAGCGAAGGTTCTTACCCAAAGAATTTTCAAAAGACCAGCGATTGAATTTTATGATATCAAAAATGATCCTGATGAGCTGTATAACCTAGCTGATAAAAAAGAATACACCAATGAAATGAATAGCATGAAATCTATCTTGGAAGGCTGGATGTACAAACAAGGAGATAAGGGAGCGGAAATGGATGTTCCCTTCAAGAAATAAATAAAAATGAGTTAACCTATTGCTATGAGATGCTTTTTAATAATAACGTTATGGTTATGCCTGTCCAATAGTTATTCTCAGACGGAATCCAAACCACATATCATTATTATCCTGGCTGATGATTTAGGTATTGGAGATCTTAGCGCTTATAATGGGGATTACAAAACGCCTAATTTGGATCAATTAGCTGCTGAAGGTATAAAGTTTACCAATTATTATAGTGCTTCACCTATTTGTTCGCCTTCGCGAGCAGGATTATTAACAGGTCAACAACCCGCGAAGCTTCACTTTACCACATTTCTAAATACCCGAGAAGATAATAGGAGAAAACAGCAGGTTGATTATTTAAATCCTGAAATACAAAATATTCCTAAAGTATTGAAAAGCGTAGGCTATGCTACTGCACATTTTGGAAAATGGCATTTGGGAGGAGGGAGAGATGTTCATGATGCGCCAAATTTTGATAAATATGGTTTCGGTGAATGGTCTGGTACATATGAAAGTCCTGATCCTGATCCCGCTATAACAGCAACAGATTGGATATGGAGTGAAAAAGATAGCGTTAAAAGATGGAATAGAACCAAATATTTTGTGGATAAAACTTTGAACTTTTTGAGAAACAATAAGGATAAACCATGTTTTATTAATGTTTGGACAGACGATGTACATACTCCGTGGATTGCCGGAGATGATGAAAACGGCAAATACGCTGGAAAACCCCAAGAAGAAAAAAGTTTCAAGGAGGTACTAAGAGAATATGATAAACAAATAGGAAGATTGATGAGCGGTTTAAAAGAAATGGGGATTGATAAAAACACCATTGTGATATTCATCAGTGATAATGGTCCATTACCTAATTTTAGACAGGATAGATCAGCAGGGTATAGAGGTAGTAAATTATCCTTATATGAGGGTGGAATCCGATTACCCTTACTGATTCGCTGGCCATATCGGATAAAAGCTGGCTTAATAGACTCAACTTCCATAATATCCGCTTTAGATTTTTTACCAAGTCTGGCTAAGATTGTAAATGCAGAAATAGTTGGTTTTAAAGATTTGGATGGACAAGATGTACATGAAGCCTGGTTAGGGAAGGCTATAATCAGAAAGAATCCACTGTTGTGGGAATATGGTAGAAATGATACTACTGCATTTAGTTTCCCCAAGAAAGAGAATAAAAGTCCGGCTCTTGCCATTCGAGATGGCGATTGGAAATTCTTAATGAACAGTGATAAATCAGGTGTCGAACTTTATAATCTCAGGAAAGATCCGAGAGAAGAATTGAACGTAGCTAATAACCATAAAAAGTTATTGAATAAATATTCTCAGATCCTCTCAGAATGGTGGCAAAATCTTCCTGAATACTACAAGAAAAGAAATTAAATAAATATTAATCTTCTATTATTTTTATTTTAAATAGTTTTTTGTCATATTGCTTTTAATTAAGAATTAGTTTGTGCTAAACTGTTTTAATTACCAATCGAATCCTAAATATGAATGAAGACTTTTTAAATAAAGAACTCTTTAAAAAGTATTATAAACCTCTTTGTCATTTTGCATGGGAAATGGTGAATGATACTGATTTGGCTGAAGATTTAGTTCAGGATGCCTTTATTTCTTACTGGAGTAAAAAAGATGAAGTTTCCAGTGATGAAAATTCAATTAAATCTTTTCTTTATACCAGCATTAGGAATGCTGTTTACAATCTTAATCGCAGGGATAAAGTCATACAGAAATATTTTCGGAGAAATCATAATCTCGACATTGATGATGTTGATTATGAGCATAAAATTATTACTGCTGAATTTTTCGCCGAATTACATAGGGTAGTTTCCTCGCTCCCGGCTAGTTGCCAGCAAATATTTAATTTAAGTTATATGGATGGCTTGTCTAATCAGGAGATTGCTGATCAATTATTGATTTCTATTAATACGATCAAGACTCAAAAACAACGTGCTTTAAAAGTTATCCGACAAAAAATCAATCCCGAATTACTTGCAATTTTTGTTGCTTTATTTTTTTGTTAAAAAAATATTAAATTCTTGTCACCCCTTTTGATGATTTAAGTTTCTTGTACTTAAATTATGAATAACCAACCCTTTATTATATCTAGATTAATAATCAAGAAATTCCGTTCGGAGTTAACAGAACAGGAAAGTCAAATTCTTACGAATTGGCTTGCTGAAAATCCTAAGAACGAAGAATTAATGCATTCACTTTTGGATAAGGCGGCTACCCAATCTAATTTATCTATTTTCGATTCATTTGATGAAGAAGAAGCTTATCAGAAAATATCAAGAAAAAAAATAAAGAAACCTTTTTCTTTTGTGTGGTATGCCGCAGCAATTTTGATAGCAAGTATAACCATTTCCGCGATTTTCTTTTTTAATGAACCCCAAGAGACTAAAACGAGATTTGCGGCAATTGAAAATCAAAAGCATAAAAATGATGTATTACCTGCAGAGGTAGGCGCTTATATTATCAAGAATGACGGTGAGCAGATTCAAGTTGATGGAAATATCCTGATTAATGATAGTGGTTTAATTGTCACAGAGGATGGCAACTCCTTAATTAGTGATATTGAAAATGTCAGTACTGAAAATACATTAGTTGTTCCTGCCGCTCATTTCTTCGCATTGACATTGTCTGATGGAAGCAAAGTATGGGTAAATGCGAATAGTGAATTGAATTTTCCTTCTAAATTTTCCAACAAAGAAAGAAAAGTAAAAATTAAAGGGGAGGCATACTTTGAAGTAGCCAAAGATCCTGAGAAACCATTTATTGTTGAAAGTAACGGAGCTGTTATTCAGGTATTGGGAACACACTTTAATGTAAATTCCTATAACAAGCAAACCAAAGCAACGCTAGTTGAGGGGAAAATTTCAATTTCAAATAACTCTGAAAACAAAATTTTACTTCCGGGACAGCAGGCTATTGTTTCGGAAAGCAGATTAGATGTGGGGGCGGCCAATATAGACAGAGATCTTGCCTGGAAAAATAATATTTTCAGATTTAAATCAGACAATATTGTCAGTATTGCCCATCAACTTAGAGACTGGTATGATTTAGAGATTTCCTTTTCTAAAAAAGTTTCATTAACTCAAACGTATACGGGAGAAATCAGAAGAGATGCAAAATTATCTGAAGTACTTAATATGCTTGAGTATGTCAGTAACCTTGATTTCAGAATTGAAGAGAATAAATTACTAATCTTAAATAAAGAATAATATGAAATAGAATTACTATCCCAAATTATGAAAATGAAAACAGAGGTGTTGCAGCACCCCTGTTTGATTCATTAAGCTAACGAGAAAATTAACCATTAACATTAACTCAACTGATCAAATGTATGAATAACTTAACATTTGGCAAAAGGTGTAGTGACCAAACACATTCACCTTTTCCAAAAATTTTCCGAATTATGAAAATGACTACAGCGTTATTACTAGTTGGACTGACTTTCGCTTATGGCAGTGGGAAGGCCCAAAAAGTTACGCTCTCTTTGCATAATGCAAAGTTGGAAGATGCTTTTAAAGAAATCACTAAGCAAACCAAGTTTAAATTTCTGTATAATGATAATCTTATAAAAAAAGCAAGCAGAGTGAATCTTAACGTTGAGAATACGCCTTTACAAGAAGTTGTGTCACAACTATTAGTGAATTATAAGCTCGACTATAAAATTATTGACGAAACAATTACGATCAGTTCCAAAGCTGGCGTAAATACAATTGAAAACTCTACGGTTTCTGTAGCCATTGACCAAAGTACAGTTACGGGAACAATTAGAAACACAGCGGGTCAGACATTGAGCGGAGCTTCTATTTTGGTAAAAGGAAGCAATGCAGGAACGACCACCAATGCTCAAGGAGAATATAGTATTCAAGCTGCAGCAAATGCTACTCTTGTTATTCGTTATGTAGGGTATCAAACTCAAGAGATTTCAGTCAATAGTAGAACGACCGTTAACGTTACATTAAATCAGATCGATAATAAATTAGAGGAAGTAAGTGTTGTTGCTACTGGATATCAAAATATTGATCGTAAGTTGTTTACAGGTGCAACGGCTAAAGTGAGTGCAGCAGATGCTGAGCGTAATGGTGTCCCAGATATTTCCAGAATGTTGGAAGGGCAGGTTGCAGGTGTTTCTGTTCAGAATGTGTCAGGTACATTTGGTGCAGCTCCTAAAATTCGTGTTAGAGGTGCCACTTCTTTATCAGGTGAAAATAAACCACTATGGGTAATAGATGGTATTATTTTAGAAGATATAGTTAATATTTCTAATGAGGCGCTTTCAACAGGAGATGCTAATACTTTGATTGGATCTTCTGTGGCAGGTTTAAATCCTGATGATATTGAATCGTTTACGATACTAAAAGATGCTGCTGCGACAGCTATGTATGGTGCAAGAGCTATGAATGGAGTAGTAGTCGTAACTACTAAAAAAGGAAGAAATACGGAGGGCGCCCCACATGTAAATTACACGGGTAATTTTACCACTTACTTAAAACCAAATTATGATCAATTCGATATTATGAATTCTGCTGAGCAGATGTCTGTATTATTAGAATTGGATAATAAAGGTTTCTTCAATCATAGCGGGGTTTCGAGAGCCAGTACCGGCGGTATTTTTTATAAAATGTACAATAAAATGTATGAATATGATGAAGCTACCGGGACCTATGGACTAGAAAATACAAGGGAAGCAAAACTTGGTTTTCTTGAACGATATGCACAAGCGAATACGGATTGGTTTGATGTCTTATTTAAGCATTCATTATTACAAGATCATTCGGTAAGCATCACTTCCGGGTCAGCAAAATCTCAAACCTATGTGTCTACAAGCTTTATACATGATTCGGGTCAAACTATGGGAGATAATGTGAAAAGATATACTGCTAACCTTCGGAATAATATGAAGTTTAGCGATAAGTTTAGTGCAGAAATACTATTTAACGGTTCTATTCGTGACCAAAGAGCGCCTGGAACATTAACCAGACAATCGGATCCTGTGTATGGGAAATATTCAAGAGATTTTGATATTAATCCATATTCCTACTCCTTAAATACAAGCAGATTGCTGACTCCTTATGATGAAAACGGAAATCTTGAATATTTTACAAGAAACTACGCGCCATTTAATATTATCAATGAACTAAATCAGAATTATTTAAATCTAGGAAACATGGATTTAAAGGTTCAGGGAGGTTTAAGGTATAAAATTATACCACAATTGACAGCATCTGTTGACGCAGCTTACCGATATGCACGAACCGAGAGACAGCATTATATCCTGGAAAATTCTAATATGGCAAGTGCTTTCCGTGCTGCAGGTGATGCAACAATTGCTGATGGAAATGATTTTCTATATAATGATCCGGATTTACCAAACTCTTTACCTCAAGTGGTACTTCCAGAAGGAGGTTTCTACAATACCTATCTTGATAATTTGAAAAATTATTATTTCAGATCTAATTTAGAATATGATAATACATTCAATGTGGATCATCGTCTAAATTTATTTGGTTCATTCGAAATTAGACATACAGATCGTCAAAATTCGGGATATGAGGGTATAGGGTATCAGTATAAGAATGGAGGATTGGTAAATCCAAATTATAGGTATTTCAAAAAAATGATTGAGGCGGGAGATCCATATTTTGGTATGGGCTATGAGTATGATCGTTTTGTTGCCGGAATGTTCAGAGCAGCTTATGCTTACAAGGAGAAATACAGTTTGAATGCTACCACAAGACTAGATGGTTCAAATAAATTAGGTGAATCCCGTGTTGCACGTTGGTTACCAACATGGAATGTGTCCGGTAAGTGGAATATAGATCAAGAAGATTTCTTTAATGAGGATAATGGGATTGTTTCAGCCGTGGGAATTCGAGGTACTTATGGTTTGGTTGCAAGTTTAGGGAATGCTAATAATTCTTCGGCGGTATTTTATAATCAAATTGCCTATAGGCCTTATGAGGATGAGAAAGAGACACTTACAGAAATTAGTAGCTTGGAAAATTCAGAACTAACCTGGGAGAAATTGTATGAAGTAAATATAGGAGCTGATTTACAATTGTTCAATAAAATTGACGTTACAGCAGATTGGTATAAGCGTAATATATTTGATTTAATTGGAAGCATCAGGACTTCTGGCATCGGGGGACAATTTATCAAACAGGCCAATTATGCTGATATGAAATCTACTGGTTTTGAATTAACTGTTGCGGGGAGTCCAATCAAAAGAGAAAATGGATTTAATTGGAGAACGCAGTTTAATTTTGGTTATAACAAAAATGAAGTCACTCGATTAGATGTAAATCAAAATATCTGGACCTTAGTTAGGGCAGAAGGTGCAGCTGTGCAGGGACATTCACAACGAGGTTTGTTTTCAATTGTATTTGATGGATTGGATCCTGAATATGGATATCCAACCTTTATCGGAACAGAAGGTGAGAAAGATACTTATCTCTATCTTCAAAGTGAAGACGTAGATTATTTAAAATATAATGGACCTGTTGATCCGACATTTACAGGAGGGTTTTATAATAATTTCCGTTATAAGAATTTTGGTTTGACAGCATTGTTCACATTCGCAACGGGTAACTATATCCGTTTACAACCATCTTATGCCTCCGTTTATACCGATATGGAATCGATAAGTAAGGATATGGTCAACCGTTGGGTTATGCCTGGCGATGAGGCTTTTACTTCTATACCTTCGTTATTAGACCCATTTACTATGGGGTATGAAGTTTTACGTCCGAATGGTACAACTGTAAATGCAGTATATCCGTATAACGCTTATAATTACTCAGATCAAAGAATAGCAAAGGGTGATTTTATTCGCCTTAAACAAGTCCAATTCTCCTATTCCTTACCAGCTTCTTTTGCGAATAAATTAAAAATGAGAAGTGCTCAAATTGCATTGGTTGGAAATAATATTGCTTTGTTGTATTCGGATAAAAGGCTCAATGGGGCTGATCCTGAATTTTTTAACAATGGAGGTGTGGCGATGCCTGTTCCTAGGCAATACACATTCTCATTAAAGGTTGGATTTTAATACGTAGAAATAATGAAATTATATAAATACATAACTTTAGCATTTACTGGAATCGTAGCATTTAGTTCTTGTAATAAATATTTGGATCAGAGTCCGGATATGCGAACTCAGATAGATGATATTGATAAAGTTGCTCAATTAGTTGGATCTGCCTATCCCAATTATAATTATTTAGCCATGGCTGAAACCGTATCAGATAATGTTTCGGATAAGGGAGTAGGTAAAGGCAGTTTGGATGATCCTTATGTTTCTTACTATTATTGGGAAGATGTAGAGGGGGATGATAATAATACTCCTACTCAATATTGGAATGGGGTATATGCAGGAATAGCGGCTGCAAATCAAGCTCTCGAAGCCATTGAAGAAAACGATTTTGGACCGGATGTAAATCCATACAAAGGAGAAGCTTTAGTAGCACGTGCATACGGTCATTTTATGCTAGCCCTATTTTTTGCACAACCTTATAATATTTCCGGTGACAATTCGTCGCCAGGAATACCTTATGTTGATAAACCCGAAACTGTTGCACTGGCTCAATACTCCAGAGAAACAGTTAAAGATACTTACGACAAGATAAGAGCTGATTTAGAGGAAGGATTAGCATTATTACAAGGTGGACAATGGAAAGTGCCAAAATATCACTTCACACCAGCTGCTGCAAATGCTTTTGCAGCCAGATTCTATTTGTTTATTGGAGAATATGATAAGGCAATACAAGCAGCCAATAATGTCTTTCCGAGTGGGGATTATACCGGTAAATTACGACCTATTACAACAACTATTCAGGATTATTCTTTAGCTCAACAGTTAATTGAATTAACTAAAGCAGATAAAGATTATAACCTTTTAATAACGGAAACTTATTCGGTTGTTCAAAGAAATGCTCCATTTCAAAGATACGGTTATAGTCAAAGACTCTACAATGAATTGTTTAACATGCCGGTATTTGATGGTACGACAATGTATTCAAGAGGTATAAGTTATAATTCGGGTCAGGATTATACGATTTATATGTATAATGAGTATTTCTATTATACCAATGTTCAGGCCGGAATAGGTTTCCCATATATTATGCAGCCCTTGTTTACTGCCGATGAAGCATTAATTAATCGGGCGGAAGCATATGTTCAAAAGGGTGATTTTGGAAAAGCATTAGCAGATATCAATCAATTTTTAAGTGTAAGAGTTAGAAATTATAATGCTTCCACACATAATTTAACAATTGAAAAGGCTACCAATTCTTATGGTATTTCCGATCCTAAAGAGGCTTTAATTGAAGCAGTTTTGAGAATAAAGCGGGCTGCATTTATGAGTGAAGGAATTCGTTGGATGGATATTGTACGCCATAAACTAACTGTTAAACATCTCGTATTAGATGCAAACGATTCTGAAACCGAAATTGAGTTAAAGCCAGAAGATTTAAGAAGAGTATTTCAAATACCTTCTGAAGCTAAATTGGCTGGTGTAGAACAAAATCCAAGATAACTAGTTATGAAAAATATAATCTATAGTATATTAGGTTTATCATTTGTGATAAGCTTTTCATCTTGTAATAAGGAAGAAAATCTAAATGTAGATATGTCTTCTTATAATTATGATGATTTTGAGAAACTTCCTATCGACGACTATATCTATAATAATCTGACAAAACCTTTCAATGTAGAAGTTGTTTATCGTTTTGATCGTAGTCATACTGATATAGGAAAGAATATTTCTCCTCCAAAAATTGAACAGGTTCAACCTGCAGTCGATATGGTTTTGGATGGATTTATTAGAGTTTATGATAAAGTTGCAGGGCCAACTTTTATCAAAACATATACCCCAAAGCAATTTGTATTATTTGGTTCTCATGCTTACAACTCCAATGGAACAGTAACCTTAGGAACAGCCGATGGTGGAAGAAGAGTTGTCTTATATGATATCAATAATATTAATCCAAATAGTTCCGCTGATATTAGTAGAAGGTTACAAACTATTCATCATGAATTTACGCATATCTTAAATCAAATTGTTGCCATTCCATCTTCTTTCAGAACTGTGACTACTGATTATGTAGCAGATTGGACTGCATCTTCCAATACTGCGGAAGAAGCACAAGCATTAGGTTTTATTTCTCAATATTCAAGAAGTAGTTTTCCAGAAGATTTTGCTGAAACCGTTGCTCACTTACTTATAAAGGGCCAAGTATACTATGATTTGTATGCTTCTGGATCAACAGAGGATGGTAGCGCTAAATTAAAATTAAAACAAAGTATCGTAGAAGATTACTTTAAACAGTTTTTGAATATAGACTTTAAAGAGTTGCAATATGAGGTTCATAAAGTCCTGGTAGAGCAATATGCTGATGAATCACAACTTTTCATTACCGCATTAAAAAATAATAATATCGAAAGCATCGGAGTAGATATGGATGGAGGTTCTGAATATTCTATCTATGGAAAGTCAGCAGCATTTGATCAAGTTTGGCAAGAAGTTAAACAATCATTTGCCAGTACCCAAAATGGTGGATTTAAGCCTGGGAAATTTTCAATAGTGTTCCAATCATCCACTCGGATGCAGATCCAAGCTGAATTTCCAAATTCAAGTGGTTCAACAACCTATCTTTCATGGTATGATTTTGATTTGACATATAATTCTGATGGTACTGTCTCTTTTAAATATATTGATGAAGGCAAAACAGGTACAGGCAATGTTCCGTATGATAATGGAAGGTTTATAAAAGAGGGTTGGCAACCACTATTAGATTATTTTCAAAATAATATATTCACACCGGAATGGGTTTCTCCAGAGATTGTTGGATTTGGTAATCTTATGAAATTTGGAGGCTTGAATGTTGAGGGAGAGGTTGATAATTATATCTATGGACCAGTTACATTAAAATAAAACAAAATGAAAAGAATACTATATTTCACGTTCCTGCTCTTATTTTTAACTGGATGTAAAAAAGGAGAAGTCGACCTGGTTTTTGGAGAACAACCAGAAGAAAGAATGGGCGAAAAACTAACTGAATTACGTAGCTTATTAACTTCCTCAGAGTATGGTTGGAAAGCGAAATTGCTCGTGGAGAAACCTAGCGCATATTCGTTTTATTTTAAATTTGATGATGGCAAATCATGTACTATGATAAGTGATTTCTCGAATACGACCTCTTCAACTCCCAATACTTCAACTTATAGGGTGATGTGGGCCATGAATGCATCATTGTTATTTGATACATTTAATTATATTACGATGCTTCAAGAACCCTCAGGTAGTTATGGAGGAACAGCTCCTAATGGATATCTAAGTGATATTGAATTCGAATATGTTAGAAGTTCTGGCGATAGTTTAATTATGACAGGGAAAAAGTACAAAGTACCATTATTAATGGTCAAGGCTACCCAGGCCGAAAGTGAGTCCTATTTAGCGGGAAATCTTACTGAGTCTATCGAGAAAACAAAACAATTTTTTAATGATAATAAGAACTCCTATGTTTCAATTGATTCGGCAGGACATAGTTATAAGGTTGCTGTTGATCTTTTGTCGCAAGATAAAACTGTAAGTTTATCTACGATTACGCCAGAGAAAACCGTTAAATCGGTATCAAATTTATTTGTATTTGATTTGAATGGATTTGAATTAGGCACAGATAGTGTAGGTTTTCTAGGGGTAACCTTCAAGACTGCAGTTTGGGAGGGGAATAAGCTTTTAATGGTTGATGATAAAGGTGCTAAGTATGAAATTAAAAATGACACACAACCAATTATTCCATTAAATAAAGCTATTGGGGTTAAATATAGCAGTTTGTTATCCCCTTATTTAACTTATTATCCTGGTACTTCTGCAGAAGGCCTGACAATTTTGAAAAGATTCCATGAAGGGTTGGCAAGTGGTGCAACCGGATATATCTTTAACTCAGGTTATATAAGTTTTGCTTGGGATAATTTTAATAAGAGAATTACTTTAAATGGTTTCTCAAGTCAAAATGGCGGATCATCCGGATGGACGACAACAATTGTCTATAACTTTGAATTTGACGAGACAGCAGAAACTTATACATTAACTAAAAGAAGTAATGCAAGCGGAGGGTATACAGCGCCTATTTTAGATCAAATGGATAACTTCCTGTTGAACAGTAAATTTAAGTTAGAATATCATGTTGAAGATGGTGTAACTTATGGAAAAATGATTGGTGTGGATAGACCAAATGTCGTAATTACATTTTTACTTCGATAAATAATATAGATAATAGTAAATAGTAAGTTTAGAAGAGCTGCCTTAGGGCGGCTCTTTTTATTTCTTCAGGTATTTGTAAGTATTGTTAATAAATGTTACAAACTGTAAGATGTTGAAGGTTTAATATTATTTAATAAGCTTTTGTTACTATTTAAAATTTATTTTTAAATCTTTATGGTTACTAAAATTTCATATGAATTAATAATTCAATTTATCATCAATTCTCTGTAAAAAAGGTTTTGGAAATAAGAGCTATTAAACTATTTTCGATCATGTACTAAACTAAACTAAATATGATAAAAGCTTAACGAAACAAAAAAAGACACCTGATTTAAAAACAAACAAACACTAAACAAACGCCTTCTTAGGTAACTATTCACTATCAATTATCTATTATTATGACTCAGAAAAATCGTAATTTTTTTGGGGCAAAATCTATTTCGTTACTCACAGTGTGTCTATTAGCAAGCTCACCTGATGTATTCGCAGGAAAAAATGATTTTGCCTCTATTGTTGTGACCCAACAACAGACTGTTTCCGGTACCATCAAAGATGATACAGGGAACCCAATTATCGGTGCTACCGTTTTGGTAAAAGGAACCACCAAAGCTACTGGTTCCGATTCTAAAGGAGAATTCTCTATCGCAGCTAACAATGGAGATGTTCTTATTATCAGAAACTTAGGGTATTTGACCCAGGAAATTACAGTAACAAATTCGGAAAACCTTTCGGTGACATTACTCCCAGACAACGCAAATATTGATGAAGTGGTGGTTGTAGGATATGGTACGCAGAAACGTGCTAATATTACCTCTGCGATCTCAACTGTAAATGGGGATGCATTGAAAAATGTTTCGCCATCTAATTTATCGAATGCAATTGCTGGTCGTGCTCCGGGGGTCAAAGTGACGGGTACCTCAGGCATGTCTGGTGCAACTTCTAAGATAAGATTCAGGGGAAGTTTTGCTGAACCTTTATTTGTTATTGATGGAATCGTTCGCGATAAGGCTGCTTTCGATGCATTGGAAGCAAATGAAGTCGATCAAATGTCATTCCTGAAAGATGCAGGTGCGGCGGCAGTATATGGTACTCGTGCAGGTAATGGAGTTGTTATTGTTACTACAAAAAAAGGAACTATTAAAAAACCAGAATTTAATATCCAAAGTAATGTTGCCATTAGCGAAGCGACCATGACTCCCTTAGCAGACTTAACAACAGCTACTGATGAACTTATTTATCAAAACCGTGTAGCAGAGTTTCAAGGCCTGCCAATTCCTAATGGAGATGAAGAGTTTGAGTATTTTAAAAATCGTAACTATGCTGTAAATGATGTAATTTGGAGAAATCCCATCAGTCACCGTCAATCAATCTCAGTTTCAGGTGGTAGTGATCGCATTACTTATTATAATTTGTTGAGTTTCAGAAATGAAAATGGTTCTTATAAATCGTTGGATCATCAAAAATTTAATCTTAGATCTAATGTATCAGCCAACATAACAGATGCATTCAGCATTGATATGAATATTTCGGCAAATCAACAGAATTCTAATCGTTTTTATTGGCCATTTAGTACTTCAGCTAATGACGATGATTTTGATGTTTCCGATTTTTATCGTGTTACGTTCAACTGGCCAAAAATGTATCCATTCTATCTTACTCAAGATGGAACACCAAGTGATACACCAACCGAATATCCTGTACAGACTCCGATGGGTAGCTGGCAGGCTTGGAATGTGATCGATCAAGTAATAGGTGATCGTTATATCGACAGGAAAGTAAGACAGATTAACCCTATACTATCTTTGAATTTAAAGCTGGATAAAGTAATTCCAGGATTATCAACAAAATTTGTGGGTAGTTATATCGCTGAGGATTATTTACGTAAGCGCTATATGAGTTTCCAAAAGAATTATACGTTTACTTCTCTAGATCCTGATGGCAATCCATTTATACCTGCCCCACCTTCTGAAGATCGAGTAAATATTTTCACGTTTAGCCAGCAAAATCCATTTATGGATTATTATACGCAAAGGAAGTGGGAGTATCAGATGAACTTTTTCATTAATTATGCCCAAACCTTTGGTAGTCATGATATTGGTGCCACACTTGTTTTTGAGCAAGGTGAAAAGGGATATACGAATATTACTTCCATGGCACAAAGTCCGATTACTGCCTTAGATCAAATGCATGTTTATCCGACTGACCGAAACTTTCGATCAACCAATGGAATAGAAGGGATCGATGCACGTCAATCTATCATCGGACGTTTCAACTATGCTTACGGAAGTAAATATCTTGCGGAAGCTTCTTTTCGTTATGATGGAGCAGCCTTATTCCCCGAACAAAAGCGGTTCGGATTCTTTCCGGCAGTGTCTGCGGCGTGGAGGATTTCTGAAGAAGAATTTTTTACAGATATCAAAGACAAATTCTCTGACTTAAAATTGCGTTTCGCTTATGGGGCAACAGGTAACTATCTGAATATGGATGGAAATTCTATTGGTGCCTTTTCCTATGCTGAAAAGTATACTACCACGACAGGTTTTATTTTCGGAGATCGGTATTATAATGGTTTAGAGTATGGATCAACTCCAAACCCAAATGTTACTTGGACTAGATCAGAAAGTTATAACCTAGGATTAGATTTCGGATTTATCAATAATAAATTAAATGGATCGATCGAAGTATTTAAACGTGCTGAAACCAATATTTTGGCTCCGAGAACCATTTTGTTGCCAGACACCTATGGTAGAACGCTGGCTCCGGAAAACTATGCTGCCAGAAGTTATCGGGGGGGCGAGTTTTCCCTTAACTGGAATGATCAAATAGGAGAGGTTGTTTATGGTATTTCCGGTAATTTAGGATATGCTGTTGATCGCTGGGATATTTACGATGAACCTGCGGCATATGCAAAAGGGGGCAAAGAAGAGTTCAACTCCAGAATCGGTAGACCACATAATAGAATTTATGGTTTAAATTCATTGGGTTTAGTTCGTACACAGTCACAGCTTGATGAGCTGTTGGCAAATGGATTTAAAACCTATGGTAGAGATCCTTATTTGGGAATGATTTTGTATGAAGATATCAGAGGGCAAGGGTTTTCTGATACCCCAGACGGTATCATCGATGGGAATGATGTAGCTTTATTATCAACTGATAATTCACCCAGATGGGATTATGGTATTGGACTGAATGGTTCATGGAAGGGGCTTTCTATCAGTGCATTATTTCAAGGGGTTTTAAAATATGACCGCATGATCTCTAACCAAGAAGGTGGTGGTATGCGTCAGCATGGTGGTACTTTCCGCCCTTATTATCCAATTTGGGCCGATGATGTATGGACCCCTGAGAATCCGGATGCGAAATATCCTCGTCCGGTAGGAAATAATTGGGCAGAGTCAGGTACTAACCCTTCCTCTTTCTGGATACGTAGCGGTGCTTTCTTTAGATTGAAAGATCTGAATGTCGCTTATGCATTGCCAACGAGTTTCACAGAAAAAATAAAAATGAACAATATCAATGTTTTCTTCAATGGTACAAACTTGTTTGTTTTCTCTCCAATGACTGAGTTTCATGATCCAGAACAGTTGAATTATGACTCATACCCACTGATGAAAACCTTTACGTTTGGATTGGACATTAAATTTTAACCGGAATTAAATCATGAAAAAGATATTTATAATAGCAATAGGATTATCAACCATTTTTACTTCATGTAAGAATGTGTTAGATATCGAAGATTTACAATCACTAGATGAGGAAAAAGTGTGGAAGGATCCAAACTTAGTGAATGCCTATATGGCAAATTTGTACACTGTTTTCGGAAACTGGAATTCAGGTGCCGATCGGTATAGTGAGCAGCTTATAGGTATTCCCTTTCAACTAAATACGATCTCACCAAACTCCTCGCCATTTAATGTGTGGAATTATACCAGTATAAGAAGAGTTAATACAGCAATTCAAAAAGTTCAGGAAAGTGAGAGTTTAAGTGATGAAGTAAAAAACAGAACGCTTGGTGAAGCTTACTTCCTTCGTGCATTCATTTATTTTGATATGGTAAAATATTATGGGGGTATCCCTTATATTACTATTCCTCAGAACCTTGAAACAGATGATTTAAATACTCCAAGAAATTCTACTAAGGAAACTTTCGATTTATTGATTAAAGATTTGAATGAAGCGATTACATTATTGCCTGAAACGATTGAGAAATCATCATCTGATTATGGTAGGATTGACGGGAATTTTGCAGCAGCATTTAAAGCTAAGGTATTGCTTTATAAGGCTTCACCACAATTCAATCCCTCCAATCCTTATAATAATGCGTATTGGAATGAGGCTCATGGAGCCAACAAAATTGCTTATGAACAGTTAATTGAGAATGGGTACGCGTTAACACCGGATTATGCAAATATCACGCTTCAGGAAAAAGGAACTGAGGTTGTCTTTGCAGTAATCAATACTTATCCTAATAAAGTGGCTTCCTGGGATTATGGTGTACGACCCGGGTCTGAAAGTCGTGGTGCAGCAGGTTCTGTTCCTACCTGGGAATTTGTAAAATCTTTTCCTATGAAAGATGGTAAACTTTATTCTGATGCAACGAGTAAATACCATAAAACTGATGATCAATTCTTGCAGTCATATTGGGAAAATAGAGATCCTAGATTCGAAAAATCCATTGTATGGAATGGGAAGATTTATGAAGTTTCGGGCAAAGCAGGAAGGCGTCAATATACTTCTTTAGGTATTGCGGACGCTTTAGATAATTTTGGTGTTAATCCTGCTGCAGGTATTAACTCTGAAAATCTGGACAGATATAGCGGTTTCTTTATGCTGAAAAACAGTAAATTATCCTTAAAGCAAACAGAAGTGGAGACACAGTATGATGTGGATTTTGTATTGATGCGATTAGCTGAAGTAATGTTAAATTACGCGGAAACAGCAAATGAAACGGGTGACTTAGGAACAGCTTTGGATATGTTAGTACAATTGAGGCAGCGTGCAGGAATAGAAGCAGGCACTGATGGTAAGTACGGGATTACAGCTACAAGCCGTGAGCAAATGCGTGAAGCAATTTTGGCAGAGAGAAATATAGAGCTTTGTTTTGAAGGTCATCGTTTTTGGGATTTAAGAAGAAACAGAAAAATGAATATTTTAGACAAAGCAACTAAACATGGTGTAGAAGCAATAGCCATCACTGCTAGTGGTAATGATATGGATATAAGACAAGCCAATGAGCTGGCAAAATCTTATGAATTGACCGAAGAAAACTTCAAGTATAATGTTCTGCAAGTTCCCAAAACTGGGGTGAAAGTTAGTGAGGTTCCGGATACCTATTATTTCTTTCCTATTCAGCAATCCATTATTGATAGAAACCCAAAAGTTCTTCAAAATAACAATTGGGGAGGAGAATTTAATCCGACAATGGAGTAATTTATTTATTTAATATTTGAAACGAGGAACTGTTTATTTAATGGTTCCTCGTTTTTATTTATTAATTCATCCATTTCTTTTATTTTGTCCTTGTTTTATTTCTTAGTAGATTTAGCTATGCCCATAGAAATCAAACATCTTTGGCAATTTTATAAGCCTATATTTTTCATCAACATTGTCTTGTCGATCGCATTAAGCATGGGCTATTTTGAGACATATCCTTATGTTTTTATGACTGTGGGTTATTTATGTTCTGCTGGAATCGTAAGATTCTTTGAGGGAAATACGAAGTATATTTTCTATAATTTGGGTTTAAGCAGAAAGAATTTATTACTCTATACTTTTCTTGCAAACTTTCTGTTTTCTTTGGTTTTAATATTGATCGTGCGTTATGGCTATCCAGGATAAAGAACTATTTGTAGATTCTGTTCAGTTTAATTACAAGAGCGACCAGCCATTATTGACAGGTGGATACTTGGTTCTGAAAATCGGAGATATTATTGGGTTATTGGGAAGGAATGGAACAGGTAAATCTACCTTAATGAAAATTATTTTTGGTGCATTAACCGCGCATCATGCCTATATCCGCGTCAATGGGAAAAAAGTCAGAGAAGCATTCACAACGAGGGAGGTTTGTTATTTACCTCAGAATAGTTTTTTGTCCACATCTTCTACTGTTCTGAAATCCATTAAGTTCATGCTTAGCAATCCTAAAAGTCAGGAGAAACTAATAGAAGATGATATTTTAAAACCTATTTTGGAAACAAAAATTGCCGATATATCTGGAGGCGAGTTAAGGTATTTAGAAATTATGGTCTTGATTGAACAACCTGCTACCTTTATTTTACTTGATGAACCCTTTTCAGGAATTTCTCCAATTCTTAAGGAGAAAATTCAAAAAGTTATAGTAGAGAAATCCGCAGAAAAAGGTTTTCTAATTTCCGACCATGATTATATGAATGTATTAGACATAAGTACGCAGCTGATGTTATTGGAAAATGGAGGGTGCAGAAAAATAAACAAAAAGGAAGAATTAGAACAATTTTATGTTCCTATAGGTACTTTTGATCATCCAAATAAATCCATAGACGATAATTAAGGAAGAGTCTTCTTCAGATTAACTAAAACTCAGCTACAACCCCTTGTACAGATGTTAAATTAGTATATTTGTTTAGTGTAACTCTAAAAGATAATTTACATGTCTACAATATTGATAAAGAATGCACAGGTCGTTAACGAAGGAACTATTACTGTGCAGGATCTTTTTATTAAAAATGGTCGTATTGAAAAGATTGCCGGAATAATTGATGCTCCAGCCGAAAAAGTAATTGATGCTGAAGGATTGCATTTATTTCCGGGATTGATTGATGATCAGGTTCACTTTCGTGAACCCGGATTGACTCATAAGGCCACTATCTTCACAGAAAGTAGAGCTGCGGTTGCAGGTGGTACCACATCTTTTATGGAAATGCCAAATACAGTGCCCAATACGCTTACACAAAAGTTGTTACAGGATAAATATGATATTGCTCAAGATACTTCATTAGCGAATTATTCGTTTTTTATGGGGGCAGCAAATGACAATCTGGACGAGGTTTTAAAAACAAATCCTCGCGATGTTTGCGGGATAAAGGTCTTTATGGGTTCATCTACAGGCAATATGCTAGTAGATAATGAGAAAGCACTGGAAGCTATATTTAGTCAATCTCCTACTTTAATAGCCACACACTGCGAAGATGAAGCTACTATTCAAGAAAATCTAGCCATCTATAAAGAGAAATATGGTGAGCAGGTTAGCATTGAGATGCATCCGTTGATTCGTTCCGCAGAAGCTTGTTATTTATCTTCATCTAAAGCTGTTGAATTAGCAAAGAAAAACAATACTCGATTGCATATCCTTCACATTTCCACGGCAAAGGAAACTTCTTTATTCGATAATAGTATCCCTCTTGAGAAGAAGAGGATTACCGCAGAAGCTTGTATTCACCATCTTTGGTTTTCAGATGCCGATTATTTAACAAAAGGTAATTTTATTAAATGGAATCCTGCAGTGAAAACAGCAACAGATCGAGAAACCATTTTAAAAGCTGTTTTAGATGGTCATATAGATGTTATTGCAACAGATCACGCACCTCATACGCTAGAAGAAAAATCGCAAGAATATCTTAAAGCTCCATCAGGAGGGCCACTAGTTCAGCATGCTTTACAGGCTTTATTAGATATGGTGAAAGAGGGCAAGTTGACACTGGAGCAACTTGTACAAAAAACAGCTCACAATACTTCTATTTTATTTCAAATTGAACAAAGAGGTTATATAAGAGAGGGATATTGGGCTGATTTAGTTCTGGTAGATCTGAACAAACCATATACCGTCACTAAGGAGAATATCTTATCTAAGTGTGGATGGTCTCCTTTCGAAAATCACACATTTACATCTACTATCGAGCATACTATTGTTTCCGGATTATTGGCTTATTCCAATGGACAGATTCAAGAAGTAGGTTCAGGACATCGTTTACTTTTTAATCGCTAACAAATGAATAAACGTTCATTTATAAAATCTTTAGGGATAGGTTTGGCATCTATTCCTTTATTTGGTAAATCAGAAGCTATGGAAATGGCTCATCAGGTACAATCATTATTAAAAGGAAAAGTTTTAAAGGCAGGAGATACTATTGGTATTATCACACCGGCCAGTGCTGTAACCGGAGAGGATTCCATTACCCTAACACGTGAAGTCTTAGAATATTTTGGATTTAAGGTCAAAGAAGGTAAGTACATCAGGGAGCGGTATGGCAACTTAGCCGGTACGGATGACCAACGTTTAGAAGATCTGCATGCTATGTTTTCTGATAAATCCATAGCCGGAATTTTATGCATTAGAGGTGGTGCGGGAGCCTCAAGACTTCTTCATAGGATCGATTATGATATGATTGCTAAAAATCCAAAAGCATTAATTGGCTACAGTGATATTACGGCTTTAATTATGGCCTTTCAAGCAAAGATAGGTTTGGTGACTTTTCATGGGCCAGTAGGAACAAGTACCTGGAGTAATTTTGTAGCTAAGACATTTACGGATCAGTTTGTTGATAATAAACTAGCAACCTTTAGTAATCCTCAGAAAAAAGCTGAAGATATTGTTCAATATAAAGACAGAATAACTACTATTAATCCTGGCGTTGCCGAAGGGAAATTGTTAGGGGGTAATCTCACATTGATTTCGGGATTATGTGGATCAGCTTATCTTCCGGCCTTTAAAGACAGCATTTTATTTCTTGAAGATGTTAATGAGTCACCGGAAAAAGTAGATCGCATGTTTTGTCAATTAATGAATTCAGGAATATTCTCCGTGATCAAAGGATTTGTATTTGGAAAATGTACGGACTGTTCTCCATCGGGTGGATATGGTTCGTTAAATCTAGATCAGATTCTCAACGATTACATCAAGCCCTTAAACATACCATCCTATTCAGGTGCGGTTATTGGCCATATTAATGACCAGTTTTTATTACCTGTTGGAGTGAAAGCTAGAATTGATGCCAATAAGGGTACAATAGAAATTCTAGAGAAAGCGTTAATATAATATGAAATTATTTGTCCTCTCCTTAGGGCTCTTGGCCGCAACAACTTGTAGTAATCCTTTTTCCGGATCTTCTTCGAATGTAAATGTTCCGGGATATCAGTTGGACACTGCGCAGATGAATCAGATACATTCATCTTATAAAGAACCAGCTTTATTTTCCCGAAGATTTAAACACAAAGAAGTTGATTCTTTGGTTCAGGTACATAAAAAGAGTAATCTTTTTCAGGTTTCAGAAATTGGAAAATCTGTAGAGGGAAGGTCTATTTATGAGTTAACGTATGGAAAGGGTGATAAAAAAGTAATGTTATGGTCGCAGATGCATGGAGACGAGCCCACTGCAACGATGGCCCTATTCGATCTTTTTAATTTTCTGGAAGGAAAAGATGATGGTTTTGATAGTGTAAGGACTATTCTTAATGATAACTTGAATATCCATTTTATCCCTATGTTGAATCCGGATGGAGCAGAACGCTACTTGCGTCGAAATGCGCAGAGCATTGATCTTAACCGAGATGCCCGAGCCGGTCAAACGGTAGAAGGAGCTTTGCTGAAATCCAGGGCGCAAGTGATTAAACCTCGTTATGGATTTAATCTGCATGATCAAAATATTTATTATAATGTTCCCGGAACCCAAAATCCGGTTACTATTTCCTTATTAGCCCCAGCATATAATACGGAGAGAGAAATTAATGAAGTTCGGGAAGGCGCTATGCAGATCATCGTAGGCATGAATAAGATTTTACAACAGTATGTTCCTGATGCTGTAGCTAAATACGATGACACCTATACGCCAAGAGGATTTGGTGATAACTTCCAATCTTGGGGCGCAAGTACAGTGTTGATTGAGTCTGGAGGATTAAAAGGAGATCCCGAGAAACAACAAATTCGTAAACTTAATTTCATCATTATTCTCAATGCTTTAATGGAAATTGCTCAGGGGACTTATGAGAATTATGATGCTAAAAGTTATGAAGATATTCCTTTTAATGCAAGCAATATGCACGATGTTGTTATTAGAGGATTGCAATTTGGTTCTGATTCCATTCCATTGAAGAGTGATATTGCTCTTAGGAGAGGAGAATATACGGAAGGTAGAGATTTCTTTGTTAGAGGACGTGTAGAAGATATAGGGGATTTACCTGAATCATTTGGGTATGATGAAGTAAATGCAGAAGGACTTCGTTTTATTCAGGGGAAAATCGCTGAACAAGCATTTCCGACTTTGGAATCTGTTACGCCGGAAGTGGCATTTGGTTTATTGAAAAAAGGCTATATAGGTGTGCAAATAAAAGAATTGAAACAGGAACAAACTAATATGTTCCATAATCTTCCTATTCAAATTTTCAGCTCTCGAGCGTTTGCAGCTACTCCTTTTATTGACTTAGGTGGCACGGCAAATTTCTATATTGGCGATAGTAATGGCAATTTAAAATATGCTATACTTAATGGATATTTAATTGATCTCTCAAAACCATTGAATGAAGTAGGCTTATTGAAAAATAGAATTCAATGATGGATACAATAGGGTGTAAGATATGGCAACCGATACTATAATAAGCTATTACTTTAATAAGAAAGGCGAGTCCAATTTGGATTCGCCTTTCTGTTATAAATTGTTTGTTGTTTTTATTGTTTATCCCACCATAGCTCAGTACTTAAAGGCACCTCTGCAGGAACATTAGAACCATTTTCAGTAATTTCTTCTATCGGATATGCCACTCTTCTAATAAATTTATCACCTAAAACTGCTCCTACCGGAATTTTAAAATCTTTGTATTGATAGTCAAAACGACGGGCGTCATTCCAAGCTTCAGCATTTAAATAAGTGACAATATATTTTTCTCGGAAAATATCTAATAAAGTAAGATTGGTCGCGCCTTTTGAGATAGCGGTAATGTAGCTATTCGCATCTGAAGCAGCAACACCCAATTTATCCATGCTTGCTTTGACAGCAGCAAGAAAAGCGGTATATGCTAATGTTTTATTATTGTCTCTGAATGCTGCTTCTGCCTCAATAAATTTAACCTCAGCATAAGTCAAAATCGCTAGTGGAGATTCATCATTACTCAAAGGTGAATTACGACTTATATAACATTCATCTCTAACGGTATTGGCAGCACCAGTATTTCCTTGTCCATTTCGAGTACCCACATATACACCATGCACCGTTTTATCAGTGATTTTTGAGACCCTTGGATCCTCTAGTCCATATGTTTTTCCATTTAATTGATCAATGAAGTTGCTTGATAACCAACCGCCCAACACATTTTGCAAGTTACTGCTGGCAATTGAAGCCCAAGGATTAACCCCATCAAAAGTTGTCATTCCTACATCTTCAGTATTTGACGTTAATGATGCTTGTGCCGCAGCGATAACAGCTTTGGAGTCATAGCTGGATTTCTTACTAATTTTATTTAAGGCACGTGCCTTCAGACCATTTGTGAATTTTATCCATTTATCTAAATCAGCTCCATTTAATAAATCATCTTTTGAGCTTAATTCCTGGGAAACCTCCGTTTTTTTGAAATTTTCCAAAGCTTTGTTAATTAAGCTGATTTGTTCATTATATAAGTCTTCTTCGCTATCATAAGGTACAGTTAAAATAGGTTCTTTCCCAAAAGCCTGACTGTAAGGTACGCTTCCCCATGTATCACACACTAGCGCTAACTGATATGCCATTAAAGTTTGAGCTACTCCTAAATGATGGTATGCTTCTGCTTCCTCTGATTTAACCATAAAATCATATAAGTCAGCCAATGCATAGAATAAGTTATTCCAAGTAGTCGAATTGTCTGTTGTCTGATAGGTATCAGTATCCGATCCTCCCGAAGGACTAGCTAAGTATTGTGTGTAATAATTGTTAAATGACGCAATTCTATAATTATTAAAGGCCGCCTTATGCGTAGCCGTAGTTAATAAAGCATTTAACGGTGGGTTTTGTACAAGATTGGGGTTTTCTGTTAATTCGAAATAATCTTTACCACAGCTGTTCAAAGAAAGTAAGGCTAAGGCCAGCATGGATATTTTTCCTATTTTGATAAATTTCTTCATGATTTTAAGAGTTAAAAGCCAACATTTAAGCTGAATAAGAAACTACGAACGGCAGGATAAGTCATTCCCGCAAATCCTTCAATATTTGATCCACTAGCTGTGGTCGAATTTTCTGGATCATACCCTGAATATTTAGTCCATAAAGCCAGGTTATTACCAATCACTGAAACCCTAGCGTTTTTAATAAACTTGCTTTCTAGCCATTCTTTAGGAAGACTGTAACCTATTGAAACAGAACGTAATCTTAACCATGAAGCATCTTCAACAAAAAATTGGGAGTTACCTCTATAAAAGTCGCGATAATACCCATTTCCATAATCCAAACCAGTTTTAGGATCCTCGCCCTGACCCAACCAAACCTCTTTTGTATTTTGGTCACCGTTAGCTAATACACCGTCGAATACCATATAATCGTTTCTGTTTTCGGTATAATCTGCCAGTCCAAAAGCTGCCATAAAATTTCCTAATTGGTTGTAACGATATTGACCTACTCGCGCATCCACTAAAACATTTAAGGATAGATTTTTATAGTTGAATGTATTATTCCAACCACCAACCCAACTTGGTTGAACATTCCCTAATTTTTTAGGTACAGAAGTAGATTCTAAAACAGGGAATCCATTGTCACCAATTAATAGCGGGCGGCTTTCATCATACTCAGCAGATTTATCTAATCCCTCTGCAATTTCTGCTTCGGAATAATAACGTTTGTAAGTTCTTCCATAAAGGACACCATAGGATTCGCCGGGTCTTAGGCGCATAGATACATCTGAACTTAAATAACCAAACTCGGATGATACAACAATTTCATCATCCAAATCTTCACGTATCTCCAAAATTTTATTTCTATTAAAAGAAAAGTTAATATCAGAGTTCCAAGTAAAATTATCTCTTTTGATCGGTGTTGTATTCAAAGTAATTTCCATACCTCTATTTCTTATACTTCCGGCATTGATAGAAGCCGTCACATAACCTGTAGTAGAAGTTACAGGCACCTGAATAATTTGATCCTTACTTGTAGAGTTATACACGTTCAAATCCAATCCTAAACGGCTATTTAGAAACTTTAATTCCATACCTACTTCATAAGTGTTGGTGAACTCTGGTTTTAATGCTACATCACCCAGTAATGATGGTCTTGTGAAGCCGATATAACCAGTAGGCAAAGAGGTGTAAGGTGCAAAACCAGCCGAAGTAGAGTAAGGAGGTGCATCTTTACCAATCTGAGCGTAGGATAACCTGATTTTACCATAATTAATAGCTTCAGTCATGTTAAATTGATCCGAGAAGACATAGCTCAAAGTAGCCGAAGGATAGAAAAATGATCTATTGGATTTACTTAATGAAGATGTAATATCATTTCTTCCTGTTAGGGTTAAAAAAAGATAATCTTTATAAGCTAGGTTAAACTCACCAAAATAACCTATTAGTCTATACTTTTCATTGTAAGTTGATGCTTTAATGATATTTGCATTTCCGAGGTCAAACCAGTTATAAACTGTTAAGTCACCTCCTTCCGTAGCGTTCATCTTGATATTTCTATCGTATATATCCTGACCTAATCTTAGAGTTGCGTTTAAATCCTCATTAAAATCATGCTTAAAGGTCGCAATTAAAGTGCTTGTGAGTGCTCTAAAATCATTCGTATAGACATTATAGTATCCACGACCATCCGCTCCTTCAACTCCATTGTCATAGACAAGACGTTCATCAGCTAAACCCTGATATCCAATTGCAGTCGCTTCACGATTATCACGATAAGCATCAATGCCTAAACGATAAGTGAAATCTAACCATTTCGCAGGAGAGTATGTAAAGTTTATCCCGCCTATTACTCTCATAACATCGTCTTTGAATTTATTTGTATTTGCAATATAAATAGGGTTGTCAGTTTCACCGTATGACTTCATGGTGCCGTTTTCCATCAAATAATCTCTTACATCGTGTCTCGGAGACCAGTAAATCAACTGTTCTGCATATCGATTTGCATTTCCTCTATACCCCCCTGAATTCGTAAAAGATAGAGAAGATCCTCCTTTTAATTTTTCACTAATAGTAAAATTTGTATTTAATCTAGCTTGATAGTTTTTGAAATCAGTAGCGGGTAAAACACCATTATGTTTTAATTGAGAAACGGATGTAAGGAAGGCGAATTTCTCAGAACCTCCAGAAAAGCTAATTGAATTTCTAAATTGGGTGCCTGTATCAAAGGCTTCTTCGAATGGTTTGTATAGTGAAGAAGGATGGCTTGGGTCCTCTTTAACAGCTTCCTCTATTGTGGGGCCAAATGCTGGCCAGAAATCATCTTTATCATAAACTCCTAACCAACCTTGACTAAACCTATCTTGCATTTTAGGAAATTTGTTAACATTTTCAAAACCCACTGTTCCTTGATAATCGATCTTTAAGGTTCCTGCTTTTCCACTTTTTGTTGTAATTAAAACGACACCATTTGCGCCACGAAGGCCATATAGGGCAGTAGCCGCTCCACCTTTTAAGATGTTGATGGTTTCAATATCATCGGGATTAATATCTACTGCTCGATTACTCATCCCACGAACTTCTGAATTTCCCCCTTGGGTAGATGTTGAGTTGTCCATGAGAATTCCGTCAATAACAAAAAGAGGTTGACCAGGACGGTTAGGATCAATTGAATTTATTCCCCGAATTTGAATATTGGCTCCTTGACCAGGGGCACCACCTGTAGAACTAATTGTAGCACCTGCAATTTTACCTTGTAGGGCATTTACTAAATTCGGTTGCTTATTCGCATTTAGTGATTCACTCGTGACACTTTGGGCTCCGTATCCTAATGATTTCTGAGATCTCTGGATACCTAGAGCTGTCACCACGACTTCGTCGATTTCACTGTCATCCGTTTGAAGTTGAACTGAAATATTTGTACGACCATTGATTCCTACCTCTTGGGTAGTGTAGCCAACAGCACGAATTAATAATGTTCCATTGCCTGGGGCATTTAATGTGAACAATCCGTTCTCATTACTGGAAGTTCCCTGTTGGGTACCCTTTATGAAGACAGAAGCCCCTATAATAGGTTCTCCTTCGGCATTCGTAATCTTTCCAGCAATCGACAACTGTTGTGCGGATAGCATCTGTATGGAGCATAACGATGCAACCGCAATGGATAAGCAAGTTGGTAGATTCATCTTTAGCGTTATTGGTTATTAGATAAACTAATATAACTGATTTATGTTAATAAAAATTAATTAAATGCAAAAAAATGCAAGATTATCTGTCAAATATTTAATATAATTTTGGTTTTCTATTGAAAATATCAATTCTTATGCGTTTTTATGAATGTTTTTGGCTTTGTGTAACGAATGTTAATCTTATAAAATACAAAAGCGGGAAAGATTTTACTCTTTCCCGCCTTTATTTCCTAAATATTAATTAATATTCAGGATTCTGTTGAACTTTTATGTCAGGATTTGCATTCATCTCATCTTGTGGGATAGGTAATATTGTCTTATAGAAAGTTCTGTTGATAGACTTCTCTCTATGAGATAAATTTACACCTACATGTTCATCATTGAAAGTAATCGTTTTGTTAGTTCGGATGATATCCCAAAAACGATGACCTTCGCCGTAAAGTTCTTTACTCTTTTCATCTAAGATCATTTGTTCTGTAACAGAAGCTGGGGTTGCTAATGCTAATTTCGGTGCACGCTTACGAATTTCATTTAAATAATTAGCGGCTTTGATCTTGTCCGGTGAACTTTTCTTAAGAGCAGATTCAGCAGCTATTAGATAAATTTCAGATAATCTAATGACCTTAATATTTACTGCAGTATAAGTGTCCTTTCCATCTCCTGATTTATCAACAGAGCCAGCATATTTATAACAAGAAGCTTGTCTGCCTAGCTCATCTTCTGTAAAAACACCCCAACGAACATCCGTTTCATCCTGATTTAAACGATCTAAGAAATAATCAGATGCAGTAAAGTTGCCTAAAGCGTTTTCATCTCTACTTTTCATATAGTAAAAAGCTAAAGAGGATGTTCCTAGATCTCCCTGATCTTTTGCTATATTAATTTCATATATGGATTCTTTGGCGTATTGACTTTTCCACGATGTAACCCATTCATTGTTGGAATACAAAGAATATTCATCAGAATCTATAATTTCCTCTGCGGCAGATAGCGCTTTGTCAAAATCGCCCATGGTCATATATACTCTGGCGAGAATCGCCTGATTTGCATAATAATTTACATATCCAGAGGACTTTGTTTTTGATAATAATGGTGCTGCTTCTAATAAATCCTCTTCAATTTGTGTATACACTTCAGACACGGTATTACGTAATGGTTGGGCTGAAGTTGGCAATAATTCAGTAACTATAGGGATACCTAAAGAATTAGGATCTTCAGTATAAGTTTTACCATACAATCTTACTAAATCAAAATGCAATAGCGCTCTTAAAGTTAGTGCCTGACCTTTATAATTACGGAAATCTAATTCAGTTCCGTTGGCCTCCAGCTCATTTATACTCTTAATAATATTGTTGGTTTGTAATATAGCATTGTATCCATCAGTCCAAAAGCCTGAGTAGCTATTGGTATTAACGGAATGATTAAAAACATATAATGCATCAAGCCCGCGCCCTTGAGAGACAATTGTTAAATCGCCTCCTTTTGCATCTGCATACAGCAACATGTTCCTACCGTATAATGTCGATTGTATTAATTTTTGAGATAACCCATTGATCATGACTTCAGCATCAGCTATTGTTTGTATAGTTACACTTGAATCAGTAGAATTAGTGGGTTTTACATCTAAAAAATCCTTACAGGCTAATAATGAAAAACTTGCAAGGGCTATGATATATAATGATTTCTTTTTCATGATGATAATAATTAATAATTATAAACTAACTTCTAAACCGAAGGTGTAAGTTTTACCAAAAGGTGTTTCCCAACCTCTTGTTCCATATTGATTTACTTCAGGATCCGCCCATTTAAATTTAGACGCTGTAAATAAATTAGTACCATTGAAGAAGATTCTTGTGTTACTCAGACCAATTTTATTAGTAACGGTGCTCGGTAATGTATAAGAAAGATTAATATTTTTCAAACGGATGAATGAAGCATCATATAAATGACGAGTAGAACGTGTGATTCCATCTTCCGGATCATTTCCACTGATTTTAGGATACAGAGAATTTGGGTTATCAGTACTCCAAGCCTCATCTATTGCATAATAAGAGCGAATTCTTTCCCAATAGTACCCGTCCTCGGCAACATCTCTTGATCCTGAATCAAATAATTTACCTCCGATTTTATAAGTAAAGTTTAATCCTAATGAAACCCCCTTATATTCAAAATCCGTGTTGATACCTCCAAATGCTTTAGGGATAGGCGAACCTGCAATAATGAGGTTAGCTTTTGAAACAGAATTACTTGCGCCACGACCATTGTGCACAAAATCGCCTTCGGTATCGTCATTTGTGTACCATATTGGGGCGCCGTTACTTGGGTCAACACCAGCCCATTCAGCCATGTAATATGAATAGACATCTTCACCCTCTTTATATAAAAATTGTACCCGACTGTCACCACCTGTAGGATCCCACCAAGAGAGATCTTTTCCGCCGTAAAGTTTGGTCACCTTGGACTTCAAAAGAGAAGTGTTCACGTTTGCTGACCAACGGAAATCATCATTTTTAATCAGATCTCCACCTAATGAAATTTCAACTCCTTTATTGTTAATTTCACCAACATTCATTAAGGTAGATGCAAATCCGGTGACTAATGAAATGTTAACATCCTGTAAAAGATCTTTAGAGTCTCTACTGAAGTATTCAAAAGTTCCATATAATCGATTATTGAACAAACCGAACTCAGCGCCCACATTAAATGTGTAGCTTTTCTCCCATCTCAAATTTTTATCAGCAATTGTTGTTAAATTTCCACCGGGTTGATCCATGTAATTAAACCCATATGTCGCTAGAGATCTGAAACCGAAGTTATTGTCCGGTAAAGTTCCATTTGTACCATAAGAAGCTTTAATTTTTAGTAAATCAATGTCCTCAATTTGAGTGAAGAAACTTTCGTTTTTCAAATTCCATGCAGCAGATAAGGACCAAAAGCTTCCCCAACGAGTGTCTGGTCCCAGTTTAGAATTCCCATCTCGTCTAAAAGATCCTGATAAAAAATATGTGTTTCTATAATTGTATTCTGCTCTCGAGAATGCTGACAACATGTTGTTTCCCCACAGATAAGCATTGGCATCTTTGACACCTGCTGTCGCAACTGTATGAAGCGAACTTGATGGTAGATTAGAACCACTAGCATACTGGTAGTTTACTTCATATTTCTCAGCTTCAAAACCTCCTAACAAATCCAAAGTGTGATCTTCTGCGAATGTTTTGTTGTAATTTAAGGTCGTAGAAGATATTATTCTTTTGTAATTCGTACTGAATTCGAATACTGTTCCGTTAGCAGTTACGCCATATGATGAGTAATGTAAAGGACTGTAGTATAAGTGATCTTTGACTTCAGCGTTATCATATGAAAAAATAGTTTTTCCTGTTAATTCAGGTAAGAATTTTATGGTTAATGATGGAGCTGCAACAACCCTTAAGGTCTTAGAATTATTTTCCCATTGCTTATCATAGTATAATGGATTATAGCCTAAGGAACCATAGCGAAGAGCGTATTCTTCCCCTGTTTTATAATCAGTCGGCCAGTAAAGTGGAAATAACAAGTTATTTGCCAAGTACATATAATTGGTACCTGTGTTACGAGTATCATTGTAACCTTGTTTATTGTTATTGTTTAAATTGATATTTGCTGCAAATTCCACTTTGTCTGATAGCTTCTGAGAAAAGTTTAAACGTCCTCCAATGCGTTCAAATTCGTTGGTATAGGCCCTTCCTTTATCAGTCGTATATGATAAAGAGGAATAATATTTGGTTTTATCATTCGCGCCACTAATAGCTAAATCATTTGTTTGATATTGACCTGTTCGAAAAAGAGCATCATTCCAATCAAAATATTTACCTTCTCTGTTTTCAATACCATCGGTTTTACCTGTGATAATTACCTTATCTTTCAGACCTACTCCTTCACTAGTGAACTCATAACCATGTTTTCCAAATCGATTGTTGATGCTGTTAATAGCATATTCATTTGCCTGTTCATCTGTAAATCCGTTAGATGTTCTGTAATCATGAAAGATTTCATACATATATTGAATCTGTTGTTGAGGATCCCCAGGTTTATAATTATCGGTTGACCAACCAGGTGTTAACCCAAGAGAGGTTCGGAAATCAATTTTAGATTTTCCGGCTTTACCGGATTTAGTAGTGATAATTACAACACCATTTGCTGCTCTTGATCCATATAATGATGAAGCTGCCGCATCTTTTAAAACGGTAATATTCTCAATGTCACTTGGATTTATTGTGGACATAATATTGTTGGAAGTTCCGGCTAGTTGACCTTGCATTTGACCGGCATTTCCAGAATTAACCGGGACACCGTCCACAACATACAGTGGCTCATTGGAGGCATTCATTGAACCTATACCACGTACTCGTATCGTCGAAGTAGCTCCTGCTTGTCCAGAAGTCGTATTAATTTGAACACCGGGAATACGACCGGTTAAGGCTTGTTCAAATGAAGTCACGGGGATATCTTTCGCTTCTTCAGAATAATTAACTACTGCTGCGGATCCGGTAAAAGAGCTCTTTTTTGCTGTTCCATAGGCAACTACCATGACCTCATCAATCGCTTGATCATCCTGGGAAAGGCTGATGTTTATAGCCTTTCTTCCATTGAGGGCAACTTCTTGAGTTTTGTATCCAATGTAGGACACGACTATTGTAGCATTTTGATCAGCATTTAAAGTGAATAGTCCACTTTCATTTGTACTTGTACTGATACTTGTTCCTTTTACAGACACTGTAACTCCTGATAGTGGCGTTCCATCGGTGCCTGAGACTTTCCCAGCTACTGAGATTTGTTGTGCATTAACGACTTGCATGGAAGCACAAGCCATCACGCACAAAGTCGTGAGTAGATGATGTTTCATAATTTTGGTTATTTAAAATGTATTACTTAGGTAATTTGTTTTTTATTTTTTGAGTATGCCAATTCCAGGTCTGTCTGGTAATTTACAATAACCGTCTTTTACCTGCATCCCATCATATATATCGTTTCCAATTAATAAGGCGCCATCCAGATCAGCCCAATCTACCAATGGTGCGAGTTGTGCTGCTGCAGTAATTGCGCATGACGTTTCTGTCATACACCCCAGCATAACTTTCATATCCAGCGCGCGAGCCAGTTCAGCCATTTTTTTTGCCTCCCGCATTCCTGTACATTTCATTAATTTGATGTTAATTCCTGTATAGACATCCTTTAGGTTTGGTACATCAGAAAGTCGCTGACAGCCTTCATCTGCAATAGTCGGAATAGGAGAGTGTTCCGTCAACCACGCATTTTCATCAATCATTTCTTTAGGCATTGGTTGTTCAAGAAAAACTATATTTCTTTCCTGAAGCCAATGTGCCATCTCCAGAGCATCTTCTTTATTTTTCCAACCCTGATTGACGTCAGCACATAAAGGAACGTCAGTTACTGAACGAATGGTGTCAATAATCATCTTATCCGTATCTAAACCTAACTTAACCTTCAAAATCTTGAATTGACCAGCCTCAGCTACTTTTTTACGAATCATGTCCTCGGTGTCAATTCCTATGGTGAAGGAAGTTGGAGGGATTAAATCCGGGTTGAGTCCCCATATTTTGTAGAAAGGTTGACCCATTAATTTGCCCAAAAGATCATGAAGTGCAATATCTACTGCTGCTTTTGCAGCTGTATTTTTTTGATCTATATGATCAACATAACTAAGAATTTCTTCCGTTTGAAAAGGTGAATTGAATTCGGATAGATCCAATTTATTCAAGAAAGACATGACAGATTCCTGAGATTCTCCCAAATAAGGCGGCATACTTGCTTCTCCATACCCTACAATACCATCATATTCTAATTCGGTTAATACCACAGGTGTGGTAGAGCGACTGAATGAAGCCACTGTGAAAACATGTCGTAATTCTAGTGTGTATGGTCTGAAACGTAAGGTAAATTTACCCATTTGTTTGCTGTGCCACTCGGTACTGTTCATGATAATTATTATTTATAATATGGGTTGTCTTGGATTTTTTGTACTTGCTGATCGTCTACATCAATGTATCTTCTAGCGGCGACTACTGTTCTTGTTTGAAAGTCATCATAATTACTAGCATCTTTCAGCATGGAATTTATACGCACAGTTCCTGCTGCATGAATAAACTCACCATTGCCGATATAGAGTGCTACGTGTGTAACCCGCGCATTTGGATTACTGTTTTTCCCCGAAGCGAAAAATAATAAATCTGCAGGTTTTAGGTTTTTCAAAGCTTTGTCAGGATCAAAATGTCCTTCTTTATCAAGAATATCAATTTTTTGACCAGCCAAAACTTGTTGTGAGGCATCTCTTGGAATAATGTAGCCATTCATAAAATAAGATGTCTTCGTAAATCCACTACAGTCTACACCTTTTACCGATGTTCCTCCCCATAAGTAAGGTAGTCCCATCATTGTTTTAGCACTTGATATTATATTTTCAGGAGTTAATTTTCTGCTGTTTAGCCAATTATCAAAAGTGGTCGCGTCATCTTTCGGAATAAAGGCAATCCGATTATCAGGATAAGTAACTTTATAATAGTGTTCTTCTTCCGCTAAGAGACCTAGAATATCTCCGTATACTAAATCAGATACGCGAATACTTTTAGGGTCTGCTTGAGAAAGGGATTTCCCAAATTCAGCAGTATAGATAAGTTTTGGGATCTTTTTCCAATTTTCCCAAGTCACTTTATCCATTGCGGTAATGGAAGAAGTAGGAACATAAGAAATATATCCTTCAGGAGTTCTGGCCCGAAACTCACCGTCTATCTTTTGTAATAAATCCACTTCAGTTCCTAATAAAGCTTGAGTTGCCATTTCAGATGCATTTCCGGGTTTTGTACGAAAGTTGGCAACAGAGAGATTAACAATACCATGTACTTTTTCACCAACAGAAGCATCAGGTAATGAGTTGATATTCACGGTTGCAGGTAAATTTGCAGATTGTGTTTTTATAAACTCTATAGCCTCTGGAACAGTTGATTCAATCGTGTATTGGTTGTTAGTAATATTAGCTTCTTTGAAGGCAACGATCTTCGTCCGTTGGTCAGGAGCAAATTGCTTTTTTGCATCTTGCACAATCAGGTCTAATTTTTTGTAAATTGTAGAATCTGTTTGCGCATTCGTAATGTTATTTATACAGAACAGGGTGCAGAATAGAAAGGCAATACGAATCATGATCTAGTCTTAAAGTAATTAATATTGTAAACAAACAGCATAAATATGCGAAAATTTGGATATAATATAGCATATTATTACGTTTTTTATTGATAATTAACTGATAATACCGCATGATTTAGATTTTGATTTAGTTCTTGTTCATTGTAAATTCTATTTATAATATTGTAATACTATGCATTCACGAAGAAAATTTATCAAACAGGGTATTATTGGGGCAGCCAGCCTGGGAACAGTAGCCACAGCAATTTCATGCCAATCAAGCGAAAACACTAAGAAAACAGTCCGTAAACCTATTGTAATTTCTACCTGGGATTTTGGGGTAGCTGCTAATCAGGAGGCTTGGAAGGTATTGGCGAAAAATGGAAGGGCATTAGATGCTGTTGAGCAGGGTGTAAAGGTTCCTGAATCAGATTTAAAAAACACGACTGTTGGAAAAGGTGGTTATCCTGATCGAGATGGACATGTGACTTTGGATGCCTGTATTATGGATGAATTAGGGAATTGTGGATCTGTAGCTGCTTTGGAGGATATAGAACACGCTATTTCTGTAGCCCGATTGGTAATGGAAAAGACCCCACATGTGATGTTGGTTGGGGCGGGTGCCAGGCAATTTGCTTTGGAAAATGGCTTTACAGCTGAAAACCTATTGATTCCAAGTTCAGAAGAAGCATGGAAAGAATGGCTAAAGGAGAAAGATTACAAACCAGTAATGAATATTGAGAATAAATCTTTTACTACCGAGAAATTACCCGGAAATAAATATAATCATGACACGATTGGTATGTTAGCTTTAGATGCGAATGGCAATCTCTCTGGGGCTTGTACAACAAGTGGTATGGCTTTCAAGATGCATGGTCGTGTTGGTGATAGTCCGATAATCGGGGCTGGGTTATATGTCGATAATGAGATTGGGGGCGCGACTTCTACAGGAGTGGGCGAGGAAGTAATCAGAAATGTAGGAAGCTTTTTGGTTGTGGAATTAATGCGTCAAGGATATAGTCCCGAAGACGCTTGTAAAGAGGCGGTAATGCGTATCGTGAAGAAAAAACCGGAAATCGCAAAAGATATACAAGTAGGCTTTTTAGCATTGAATAAAAATGGTGAATATGGATCTTATGCTTTGCAAGACGGGTTTACTTTTGCAGTATGTGATGAAAATAAACAAGATTTAATCGAAAAGGGTAAGTTTCATTACCAACCTACAGCAGGTTAAAGCTATTAATTAATCATCAACGATGAAATGGATTAAATTTCTTTGTTGATTAAAAGAGACCGTATCTAACTCTAATGATTTGATACGGCCTCTTGGTTATTTATAATACGTTGTTAAGAAATAATAATTATTGAATTATTCTGAAATTCTATATTGTTAGATTAATTATCCTCCGGTTCATTTCCTCCGAATAATCCTAATTGACCATTATCATCTATTTGAATGTCATCAGGGTTGGTTATCTCAAAAGTAATATCCTCTGAAGAAGAAGTATCTTTTTCTATTTCTTTTACTTCAGGTTCAGCCTTCCGTTTTTTTATTTTATCCTCTGTTTTATTTTCAACCTTAATTTCCTCGATAGAAATTTCTGTTTCAGGTGTTTCCTCTGTTTCAACCTCAACAGTTTGAGATAGGTCCTTCTCTTCAGATAATAATTTAATTTTCTGAACAGTATGAAAGGATAGGCGATTTCCCTGAGCTTTCATTCCTTTAACATCTACAATCTCTGTCAGTGCTTGTTCTAAATGCTCATGTGTCTGAGATTTTCCTTTCAGAATATCCAATTCCACGACAGGGGAATCATTATTAGTCAGCACTATTAATTTGCTGTCTTCAGGAATAAACTTTACCCGTTTCCCGATTGGTGTATCGTCAAAATTGAAACGTTTGACGTAGTATGTTCCTGTTTTGGTGTCCTGATGTATAGCGGTATATATCTGTTCGGGGATAAATTTCTCAAGTCGAATCATCTTCTCATCGAAGTGATTGTTTAGGTCGAAATTCGAGAGTTCATAAGAGCCGTCATTCACTGCCATTAATATTTTGTCATCACCATCAAATTCTCCTAAAAACTTACCTCGAGCATCCGCATTTAATCTTTTCAAGATGTCATCATACCAGATCTTTCTACCTGCGAGGGTTGAGACTCCGGCACTTTTGAAAGTAACCTTCTTGAGCGGGTATTTGCTGACAATATTACCTTGTGAACCACGACCTTTTATAGCAATTTCCGCAAAATCTAAATCAAAGTTAAGCTTACGAAGTTTAGAATGAGGCTTCAGCTGTATATTAACAATTTCAGCCTCTCCATTAGGGTTCGCGGTAAAGTATAAGATTTTACTGCCTTTACTTCCCTTACCTATATCGTAATCTTTGTCTCGGGTTACACCTGTTACAGAGAAGCGTTTTACATAGCTTGTTCCGGTAGCTCCATCTTTGTACACCGCATTATACACTGTTCGTTCATCACCTCTCTTGAACACTGCAACATATAGAATATCTTTTCCTACGAAAACCTTATCCTGTACTTTTACGACCGAGTACTTACCATCTTCGCGGAATACAATAATATCATCAATATCAGAGCAATCACTTACCAATTCATCCTTACGCATATTGGTTCCGATAAAACCTTCAGCGCGGTTTACATAAAGTTTAGCGTTTGCTAATGCTACTTGTGTTGCTTCCACTTTGTCGAATACACGCAATTCAGTTTTACGTTCTCTTCCTTTGCTATATTTTCCACGGATATACTCATACCATTTTATCGCATACTCTGTCAAGTTTCTTAAATTCTTACGAACTTCTTTGATCTCATCTTCCAACGTTTTCATTTGTTCGTCAGCCTTTTTAACATCAAAACGTGTAATGCTACTCATTGGCTTGTCGATCAGTCTTTTATAATCCTCCGGAGTAATAGGACGATAGAATTGATCGAAGAAAGGTTCAAACAAGCGATTTAATACTTCAACTACGGTGTCAAAATCTCCAGCATTTTCATAGTCAGTATGTTTGTACATGCCTTCCTGGATAAATATTTTCAGTAAGGAACTGAAGAATATTTTTTCCTGAAGTTCATGCAGCCTAATCTCAAGTTCCTGTTTCAGTAAACTTTTGGTTTGCTTCGTGTTTTCTATCAAGATATCATTTACACTCAGGAAATGAGGTTTGTTATTCTTAATGACACAGGTATTAGGCGAGATAGAAGTTTCACAACCTGTGAAAGCATAAAGTGCATCTATGGTGACATCCGGAGAAATTCCCGGAGCAAGATGCACCATTATTTCGACGAATTCAGCAGTGTTGTCTTCAATCTTTTTAATTTTTATTTTACCCTTTTCATTCGCTGAAACAATACTGTCTATTAAAGAGCCGGTTGTTGTTCCAAAGGGGATTTCCGTAATGGCGAGGGTCTTTTTGTCGCGTTCTTCTATTTTGGCACGGATACGGATCTTTCCTCCGCGCTGGCCTTCATTATAGCCTGTTACATCTGCCATCCCGCCTGTTGGGAAGTCCGGATAAATGGCAGGTCTTTCACCTTTCAAAACTTGTATTGAACCATCAATTAGTTCGATAAAGTTATGGGGCATAATTTTGGTAGCCAAACCCACGGCAATACCTTCTGCACCTTGTGCTAATAATAAAGGAAATTTAACAGGAAGGGTTATTGGTTCTTTATTTCGACCATCATAACTCAATTGCCAATCCGTTGTATCCGGATTGAATACGACTTCATTGGCAAATTTGGATAACCGTCCTTCGATATAACGAGGTGCGGCAGCAGAATCTCCCGTAATAGGATCTCCCCAGTTACCTTGACAGTCAATCAATAAATCCTTTTGTCCTAATTGTACCATGGCGTCACCGATGGATGCATCACCGTGCGGGTGATATTTCATGGTATTTCCGATAACGTTTGCCGCTTTGTTATATCGTCCATCATCCAATTCTTTAAGGGAGTGGAGAATACGTCGTTGAACAGGCTTGAAACCATCATTAATATGTGGTACTGCACGATCCAAAATAACATAGGAAGCGTAATCTAAAAACCAATTCTCATATAATCCCGATAAAGGGATGGTATTGCTTTGCTGGTCTTGATTTGGATTTGAGTCGTTATTCTCTTCTGTATAGTTGATTTCGTCACTCATGTACTTTTCCGTAAGTTTTTGATGGGTTTTTCGGACTTGATTTCCGCAAACCTCGTAAAAATACAAAATTCATTTTATTTGGGGGGCTTACCCTTCGGTTCTATTTTGGCTATTGTCAGAATTGTTTTACTTTTAAGTATTATTGATCAATCTATTAAATTATTTCCTATGAAAAGGTTCTTAATCCTATTATTTATTTGTACTCCGATTTCTGTTTTATTTGCTCAACAATCCACGTATGAGCTTAAACAAAACATTCCTTATACTGCCGACAATGGAGATCCTTATGTTAAGGAAAGATGTGTTCTTGATCTGTATTATCCTAAGGATAAAAAAGATTTTGTTACGGTAATATGGTTTCATGGCGGGGGACTGGAAGGCGGTGAAAAAGAGATTCCTACATATTTAAAAGAAAAGGGTATTGCCGTAGTTGGTGTGGGATACAGATTATCACCGAAAGCAAAGGTGGAAGATATTATTAAGGACGCTGCCAAAGCCGTATCATGGACTTTTAATCATATTGAAGAGTTTTCCGGTAGCAAAAAGAAAATTATTCTTTCAGGGCATTCTGCAGGAGGATATTTAGATCTTATGCTGGCTTTAAACAAGCGCTATCTCAATGATGAGGGAATTGATGCTGATGATTTATTTGCTGTGGTTCCTTTTAGTTCTCAATGCATTACTCATTATACATCAAGAGCTGAAAAAGGAATTGCTATGAACCAACCGATTATAGATGAGTTTGCTCCCCTTTATTGGGTTCGTAAGAATAATGTTCCTATTACTTTGATTACAGGGGATCGCGAGCTGGAGATGGTGGGTCGCTATGAAGAAAATGCTTATTTGGCAAGAATGTTCAAGATCGTTGGGCATCCCGCTATCAAACTTTTAGAATTAGATGGCTATGATCATGGGATGACTTATCCGGCTTTCCCGCTTTTGCTAAAAGAAATTGAACGTTGGTCAAAATAGAATAGTTATTCTTTTCTTAACCTCTTCAGATTTAACAATTGTTTTGCTAAAAAAATTAGTAATTTTGAATTATTCTTTATTCAAAATTATTATGAATTTATTCGATAACAAACGTTTTGTCGCTCATCTGGACCTAGATACATTTTTTGTAAGTGTAGAGCGTTTGAAGAATAGTAAATTCATTGGTAAACCTTTGATTGTAGGAGGAATGAGTGACCGCGAGGTTGTCTCTGCCTGTAGCTATGAGACGAGAAAATTTGGAGTACATAGTGCCATGCCAATGAAACTGGCCTTACGTTTATGTCCGCATGCGATTGTAGTACGTGGAGATATGGATAGCTATAGTTATTATTCCCGAATAGTGACGGATGTGGTGAGAGAAACGGTTCCTTTGATGGAGAAAGCCAGTGTGGATGAGTTTTATGTGGATTTAACGGGTGTGGATCGTTTCTTTGGATGTAGTCAATTTATGATGGATCTAAAGAATAAAATCCGAAAGGAGAGTGGTCTACCCATTAGTTATGCCTTAGCTTCGAATAAGTTAATAAGTAAAGTTGCTACGGACGATGCTAAACCCGATGGACGTAAAGAAATCTTACACGGACTGGAAAAGGATTATTTGGCTCCTTTAAAGATTCAACGTATGCCGGGAATAGGAGATAAGACCAGTATGTTATTGTTACAGATGGGGGTTCGGACTATTAAGATCTTAAGTGAGATCCCGGTTCCCATGATGCACAATCTCTTAGGAAAAAATGGAATTGAACTTTCCCGAAAAGCCAACGGCATTGATTCCTCACCTATTATTCCTTATTCTGAACAAAAGAGTATCGGTACAGAAGAGACCTTTCAGCAGGATACCATCAATATGCAATTCTTGAATAGCGAATTGATTCGCATGACGGAGAGACTCACTTTCCAATTACGTAAGCAAGAACGCTTAACGGGCTGTGTGACTGTCAAATTACGTTATGCCAATTTTGACACAGTAAGCAAACAGATGGTTATTTCTTATACAGCTTCAGATACGGTATTGTTGAAGAAAGTAAAGGAACTCTTTGCCAAGCTTTATGATAAGCGTATGCTGGTCCGCCTGATAGGGGTTCGTTTCAGTCATCTGGTTCAAGGGTCTCAGCAAATTAATCTATTTGAAGATACGGAAGAGGCGGTAAGATTGTACCAAGCCATGGATGCTATGCGTGCTAGATATGGTGATGAGGCCATTAAACGAGCCATCTCCCTGAAAAATGTAGAAAAAAAAGATCGGACTCCGCACTTTTAGAATTCTTTGGAATGAATGAGCTTTAAAGGAGATTTTCTATAAGTCAATGCTTTAAATACTTTTAAGTATTCTTTAGACATCAATTCCCAACTATAATTTTCCAAGCTATAAGATTGATAAACCTTTGCAAATTTTCGATAATCATCAGAAAGATCCATCGTTTCTTTTAGTTGTCGGATCCAAATTGCCGAATCACCCGAAGGGAGAAGAATCCCGTTTTTTTTATGTTGTATAGCATCAGTAATACCTTCAATGGAAGCAGCAATTACTAGAGTTCCAGAAAGTGAGGCTTCCAGACAGACCAAACCAAAACCTTCCATATCACCATGAACCTGTATATTCGGCATCAGGAATGCCGTAGCATTAGAGAGGAGAGTTTGTAAATGAGAAAAAGGAACCTTACCCAAATGTTGAACGCGGTTGTTGATATCGGGTATAGTGAGTAATCTTCGAATCTCTTTCTCATCTGAAGGATAACCAAGGAAAAGGGTAATTAAGTGATAAGCCTTTTTAGGAAGTAAATGGAGCAATTTTTCAAGAAAACGAGTTTTGCGCTGGAAAGGACCCACCATAAGCAATTGAAAATCCTCGGGCATTTGGGGTACTACCTCTTTCAATAACCATGAAAATCCTTTTCTCTTCACCGGTCTTCCTAAAGTGATCATGTATTTCTTGTAAGGATTCAGGTTTGGATAATAAGGCAGTAACTCCTTGAAGGAGGGGTATGTTATTTTGGAAATATGAGGATCGACTCCATTTCTGATAACAGTTACTTTATTCCTGTCAATTCCGCGTTCTATAGCTGCCGCCGCCGTAGCAGAACTTACGGCAATAATATGATCATATTCATTAAATCTACAGAAGATGTTTTTCTGAAAGTAAGGCAATGGAAATACAACATCTAAACCATGCAAAGTCACTACTCGTTTCAAATGTTTGTAACCTGAATGGAAAAGAGCAAGGGAGGCAATTAAACCATCATTAAAATGAATGATTTGGATTCCGGGATATTGCTTTAGTATTTTTAAAATATTACGGTTCAGATTCCAAAAAAATATCAAGAGGTTTTCTTCTCCTTTTCGGTAAACCAGTTTATGAACTCGCGCTTCCTTTGCAACTCCATTGATGAGCTCAAAGTTCTGTTTCTCCATCCCACCGGTTGCAGGTGGATATTTATGACTAACAAATAATATTTCCATTATGAAAAGTAGAGGTTTGTTTGAAATCCTTTTTGATAAACAGATAAAGGAGAAATCCGATGGCTATCCAAAAAAGCTGTCGAACCCGACGTAAGATCGATGCGGAAATCCAGATACTTCCCACACTGATTCCAATAATTTGCAGCATCATTTTATTACCTATTTCTTCGACTCCCAATTGACCGGGAACAAAAGCTCCAGCACTTTTAAACACAATTACCCCCATATCTAATAATAAACCATGCATGGGTACAACATCGTATCCCAAAAAAAGCAAAATCAGATAAAACTCTAAACTTCCGATAACCCAATGAATAGCAGCTAGTAAATAGGAGTGCCAGAATAGTCTCGGGTTGAAGCGATAAGACGTACGGATATTAAAAAATAATTGTTGAGTTTTATACTTGAGTTTTCCGAAGAGACTTTTCGGATTATTTTCAGAATCATTTTTTTGCTTGGGATCGCTGAATATTAACCAGTATAAAAAGGCTAAATTTAAAAAGATTAACAACCCGATGAAGATGTAAAAACTTATACCTAATCTCTTTATTACAAATTGTGCGGGCTCTGTACCGGATAACCAGAGGCAGGCAGTTAAAAAAAGTAAGATCTGGGAAAGTACTACTGTGATTCTTGAAGTAGCTACTGAATTTAACGCCTCTTCTGCGGGTATCCCATAGGGTTTAAGCATTTCGGCTTTTAGTAGGTCACCCCCAACGATACTGGTAGGATTGTATTGCCCCACTGTTTCACCTACCTGTCGAATAGCAAATAATTTTAGAAGCGATATTTTTCCTCGATTTTCTCCCAAACAGATATGCCAGGACCAAGTAGCAAAGAAATAGGCCAAAAAGGTAATTCCTATTAAATAAATAAACTTGGAACCAATCGTCTGTAATTCTTTTTTGCTGGCACTAAAATCTGTATTTAGAATAAAGATGCCGATAAAGATCAGAATGATGAGGATTAAGATCAGCTTGATTCTTTTTTTACTAATCTTTAAGTGCCAACCCATGCCAGCGTGTTTATAGGTTCAGAAGCAAGTTCTTGTAAGTCCTGAAAATATCTTTCAGCTAGTTTTTCCCAATCTAGTTTTTTAACATAGGCTAATCCTGCTTCTTTAATTTCAAGTTTGAGTTTTTCGTTGCTTAGAATTTTATGGATAAAGTAAATATACTCAAGGGCATTATTGGGGACACATTTAAAGCCCGAATGGCCATGTTCTACCAAGCTTGAGCTTCCTCCTCCATTGGCAATAACGCATGGTAGACCTGAAGCCATGGCTTCTATGACCACGTTACCATAAGTTTCGGAAGTTGATGTGAACAAGAACACATCAGCGGAAGCATATAGTTTAGAAAGTTCATCATGATCCAGTTTTCCAAGAAAAAATGCGTCGGGCATTAGCTCCTGAGCCTCCTCTTTGGCAGAACCATCGCCCGCAATAATTAAGTTATAAACTAAATCAGATTTTTTGAGTTGATGATAAATATCGATTAATGTTTGAATGTTTTTTTCCCATACCAAACGGCTTGCAAAGAGAATATTAGGTTTATCATTATTCGTAATCTTGCGAATATACTCGGGATTAGCTTTTTGAGGGTTGAATAATTCTAAGTCAATACCTCGTTGCCATAATGTCAATCGATCTGATTGAATACCTATCTCCTTAAGTTCCTCCATAATATTATTGGCAGGGACATAAACTTTTTGACAATTGTTATAAAAACGAATCATCGCCTTTCGCATCCAATATTGTACAGGTTTTATGAGAGAAGAAAGGTTGCGTAGGTAATAAGCAATGTAGGAAACAAAATGTGTATGATAGATACTCAGGATAGGGATATTGTTTCTTTTAGCATAATTCATAGCAAAAAATCCTAAAAGGGAAGGGGTTGCGATATGTATGATATCCGGAGCAAAATGGTCTAAAGTTTCTTCCAGTTTCCATTTAGATAATTGAGGGACTGCAAATGAATAGTCGTCATTGATAGGGATACGGAAGGTCGGAACCTGATAAGATTGATGATTTTCAAATTCCATAGAACCCTTTCCATATATAAAGAGATAAGAGAAAGCAATGGGATCAATACGGTTTATGATTTGGAACATCGTCCTGGAGGCTCCATCAAAATCTTCAATTAGGATCTCCGAAAAAAAAGCAACTTTCTTCATGTAGAAAACAAATCGTATGTAGGATAAAAGTATCATCTTAATGTTTCTTTATTGATAACTTATCATTAAGTAATGATGATCGAAATGTTTAGATTTTGTAAAGTCTTAATAAATAAAGTATATCAATTCAACAAATCTTTAATCTTACTTTAAACCTGGGTTTAATTGTAGGTTATACTTTTGTAATAGGATTAATGAATTGTTAATTATGCAAATCAACCTTACTTATCCTCAAAAAAGTAGAGCTTGGCATCTCAGGTTAATAGGTCTACTGACGATTGTTTTTTCACTAATATTTATTTTTAGCTATAAACAGAGTCGTGGTTCAAAGTCAAACAACATACTTAATTATCCGGTATTGGAACGACTTGAGTCGGGCAAAATTTCTGTGCTGACTTATAATATAGCCGGTTTGCCAGAACTAATCTCTAGTGCAGAAACACCCCGCTCTTCCAGTATTCGCACCATCGGGCAGCGAATAAATCCCTTTGATATTGTTAATGTGCAGGAGGACTTTAATTATAATACTGAACTCTATTCTTCAAATTCTCATCGTTATAGAACTCACACTAAGGGAGGCGTTCCATTCGGAGATGGGTTGAGTACCCTTTCTAAATTTCCTATCATGCACTCTTCTCGTGTTGCCTGGAAAGATTGTAGTGGTTCAGATTGCCTGACACCCAAAGGTTTTAGTTATACCAGAATCCAAATTACAAAAGATGTTTTCCTGGATGTATATAATGTTCACGCTACTGCTCAGGATAATAAAGATGCGGTTCGGGCAAGGAAAAATAATTTGGATCAATTAGCAATGTTTATTCTGGAGAAATCTAAAGGAGAAGCCCTACTTGTCATGGGTGATTTTAATGCTCATTATGCATTTATTGAAGATAATGTGCGTGATTTTCAAGAGAAAACCAATCTTACCGACAGTTGGATAGTATTACGCAATCAGGGTAAATTACCAGATCATAAACATGATTTTAGTGCGCAACATGCATTAAAAGTAACTAATGATTGTGAGAGCATTGATAAGATTTATTTTAGAAATAGTGATCAATTGATTTTTAATCCTCAAGATTACCAGGTTCAACATGAACTTTTTTCTACCGATAAAGGGCAGCCATTATCTGACCATTGTGCGATCTCATTAAATTTGGAATGGGAATTGACTAATTCTATCCAGCAATGAGATGAATATTAAAACTTAAAGAAAAATTAACATCAAAAATATAGTATAAATAATTTAAAGACGATATTTTTATTTCATATAAGTTAATAGATGACCATAATTTTAATACTAGCGGGTTTAATAGTTGTTTTACTATTTGTATTCAAAAATTTAAAGAGAAAACTAATCTCTGTTGCAATTCCCCATGACACCTCTCCTGAGCATTTTATTCAAGGAAATATTTCTTTACTAACGTATAATATTGCAGGGCTTCCGCAAGGAATCTCTGCTGCCCAATTACCTAGGAAAGCAAGTATTGCTGAAATTGGAGAAAAAATTGAACCTTTTGATATTGTTAATGTACAAGAGGATTTTAACTATAATACTTCTTTTTACTCCAAAAATCTCCACCCTTATCGAACGCATCCTAAAGGCAAGATTCCACTTGGAGATGGCCTGAATACCTTATCTAAATTTCCCATAATCGAATACCGACGAATTCCCTGGAGACATTGTAGTGGACCTGATTGCTGGACCGTCAAGGGCTTTAGTTTTGCTCAGATCCAATTGGCTAATCAAGTAACGATTGATGTCTATAATGTACATGCTAATTCCAGTGATGTGGCTCGCGCTGCTCGTGCCAGAAGAGAAAATTTTAGACAACTGGCAGCTTATATAAACGAACATTCCGCAGATAGACCACTGATTGTAATGGGAGACTTTAATGCACATTATGCTTTCAAAAGAGATAATTTGCATGAATTTATTCTAACTACAGGATTATCGGATGGCTGGGTACAATTCCTTCGTAAAGGTGTTTTTCCTGAGATTATCCCTAAGTTCATCGCTCCACACATGTTAAGCTTAAATAATGATATTGAAAGCCTGGATAAGATATTCTACCGTAACAGTAAGAATTTAAAATTCATTCCTAAAGATTATCAAGTCGAAATAGAACGATTCTGCAATGCCGAAGGAGAGGCTTTGTCTGACCACCTAGCAGTTTCTATGCAGTTAGAATGGATGTGGGAAGACCCTTCTTAATTTATTTTACTAAAAATATTAGCAAAAAACTTAAAAAAAACCTAATCTTGCAATATGTTTTTGAATTGCAAGACTTGGTTTAGTTTTCACTATGGAACCTTTCCAACGCTAGATTTGGTGGAGCGTGCGCAGTTATTGGGCGTGAAGGCTATGGCCTTAACCAACATTAATAGTACTGCTGACTGTTGGGATTTTGTCTTAAAATGCCAACAATCGAATATTAAACCAATTGTAGGCGTCGAAATTCGTAATGAAAATGATTTGTGTTATATTCTTTTGGCAAAGAATAATACCGGTCTCCGTGAAATTCATAGCTTCCTTTCTTTTTATAAACAACGGAAATTAAATTTTCCGAAGACAATACCTTTCCTTTCTCAAGATATTTGGGTGATTTATTCCTTTGATAATCATCCGGAAATTGAAACATTGGGTGCTCATGAACTTATTGGACTCCGTATAGAAGATCTCAATAAGTTGAGTTGGCAAGATGCTCTTCATGCAGACTGCTGGGTAGTTTTACACCCTGTAACCTATCAAGACAAAAAGAACTATAATTTACATAGAATTCTGAGGGCAATCGCCAAGAATACGCTGCTTTCCAAATTGAGCAAAGAAGACTATGCAACAGCCAATGAGACATTTGTAGATGAGGAGACCTTGGTAACTTCTTTTGCCAGATTTCCATCTGTAATCAGTAAGACGATCCAAGTTATAAAGAGTTGTTCTATTGAGATGGAATTCCAGGTGGATAAAAACAAAAAGCATTTTACGGCATCCCTGGAAGACGATCATGAATTGTTAAGGAAATTGGCCATTGAGGGATGTAAAATTCGGTATGGTGTCAAGAACAAAGCAGCGATGGAACGTGTCGAAAAAGAACTTTCTATTATTAATAATCAAGGGTTCAGTTCTTATTTTTTGATTATCTGGGATATGCTTCGGTATGCCAATGAGCAAGGGTTTTATCATGTCGGTCGGGGTAGTGGCGCAAATTCTGTTATTGCCTATTGTTTACGGATTACCGATGTTGATCCCATTAAATTGGATCTTTATTTCGAACGATTCTTAAACCCGAATCGCACCTCGCCCCCCGATTTTGATATTGATTTCAGCTGGAAGGATCGAGATTCAATTTTCGAATATCTTTTTATGCGGTATGGTCGTCAACATGTATCCTTACTGGGAATGTATACTACTTTCCAACGCAGAGCAATTATCAGAGAGCTCGGCAAAGTCTTTGGATTACCAAAAGAGGAAATTGATGAATTAGTTCACAGAAAGGAGTGGAGTACGGAGGATAAAATCCAAGGCTGGATTCAAAAATATGGAGACCTGTTAGTTAATTTTCCGAGTAATATGAGTGTTCATGCTGCGGGAGTACTGATCAGTGAAAAGCCATTGCATGAATATGGCGTTTTAGAGATGCCACCTAAAGGGTTTTTAACCCTTCACTTGGATATGTTTGAAGCAGATCGAATAGGCCTAAACAAACTTGATATCCTTAGCCAACGTGGATTGGGACACATTAAAGATGCGTTAGAACTGATTCTGAAAAATAAGGGAAAGCATGTGGATATACACCAGGTGGATCGTTTCTTTGAAGATCCTAAGTTGGCAGATATGATACGAACTGCCAATACCATTGGGTGTTTTTATATTGAAAGTCCGGCAATGCGGCAGTTATTAGGAAAATTGCAATGCTCTGATTACCTCACCTTGGTTGCTGCTAGTTCTATTATTCGTCCCGGTGTAGCACAATCGGGAATGATGAAACAATATATTGAACGATATCATGACCGCGACAAAATCGAGTACCTACATCCTAAAATGAGAGAACTTTTAGCAGAAACCTTTGGTGTAATGGTTTATCAGGAAGATGTTATTAAGGTAGCTCATTTTTTTGGGGGAATCTCATTAGAAGAAGCAGATATCTTACGGAGGGCCATGAGTGGAAAGTACCGATCGGAGAACAAGTTTGAATTAATGCGCGAAAAGTTCTTTGCTAATTGCAAGGCCCAAGGTTATGAAGATAAGATTACGACAGAAGTATGGCGACAGATGGAAAGTTTTGGCGGTTATTCTTTTGCCAAAGGACACTCTGCATCCTTTGCCGTAGAAAGCTATCAAAGTCTTTATCTCAAAACTTATTATCCTCGTGAATTCTATGTTGCTGTAATCAATAATTTTGGTGGATTCTACCATACAGAGTTTTATTTTCATGAACTAAGAAGGAATGGCGGAATAATAGAATTGCCCTGTATGAATAACAGTGATTTCCTAACGAATATTCAGGATGATAAGGTATATGTTGGCTTAATTCACCTACAGGGTTTAGAACAAGAATTCGGAAATCGGATTGTAGAGGAAAGACAAAGAAAGGGTGTCTACAAAAATCTGAATGATATATTGCAACGCCTGCATCCCGGACCTGAGCAATTGAATATCCTGATTCGTATCGGAGCCTTAAGATTTACAGGAATGGATAAGAAAACGTTATTGTGGGAGGCTAATTTTAGAAATAAACGAACAGACAAAAGCGATTCTGTAACCTTATTTGAAACAGATGAAGTCAAATTCTCCTTACCCGCTTTTGAAAAAGACAGAATGGAAGACCTGCGGGATGAGCTGGATTTATTAGGCTTTGTAGTTGGAGATTACTTTGAACTCCTTAATAATCAACACTTAGCTGGAAGTGTCTTAGTGAAGCAATTTCCAAAATATTTAGGACGTCAAATTAAAATTATTGGTAGGATGGTCGCTTTAAAAGAAACACGTACAATCAAAAAGGAACGCATGTGCTTTGGAACCTTTCTGGATGCAGAAGGGAATTGGTTAGATACTGTTCATTTCCCCCCGGTTTTAAAACAATATCCTTTTCAAGGAAAAGGATTTTACGAATTGCATGGTAGAGTGATCGAAGAATTTAATGTATATAGTGTGGAGATCACAGCAATGCGAAAATTAGGATTTAAAATATCAACAGAATAAAAAAAAGAGCTTTAAAGCTCTTTTTTTTATTCTGTTTTATCATCCTTTTTGTCTTCATCTTGCGGTATATCTTCGTAAGGAAGTTCTTCAGACTCGTTGATTTCTTTATAAGTAACATCAGTCTTCGGTTCTCCCCCGGATTTATCATCTACATGAACATTGACGTCCATTTTAATCTTTTTCTTGTTTTTAGGTAATCTTACAATTCCCCACTTCATTAGCAGTTCCTGTGTAGAATTCCGTTTTAAGTGCTCTTTTTCAGGTTCACCTATCAGGAAGCCTATTGCTTCCATATTAGGATTCGCGTCGAAAATAACTTTCAGTGTAGCAATAAAAGGTAAGGCAATGATTAATCCCGCAAGTCCGAACAACATACCACCTAGAAGGATACCAATAATAGCCATCAACGGATTGATACTTACTTTACTACCTACAATATTAGGAGTGATGATATTACCTTCTAAGAACTGAACAACCTGGAACCAGGCAACTACTCCCACCGCATACCAGGCACTATCTTTTACTGCTAAAGCGAATAGGGCAGGGAGGATAGAGCCGATGGCAATTCCAATATAGGGTAACAACATTAATAGCGATGCCAAAGAACCGAAGAACCAGGCATAATCAATTCCCAATGCCATTAAACCAACGGTATTTAAAACCGCTACAATACCCATTACCGTAATAAGCCCAACGAGATAACTTTGTACAACATCATAAATCTTATTCAACACTTCGTTTACTTTATGTTGAGGGGAAGACTTAAAGGCCTTGAAAAAGAATTCACGGAAGAAATCACGGTAATACAATAGGAAAAAGCTTAGTAAAGGAACCAAAATTGCACTTGCAAGTATATTACCAATCGAGCCAAAAGTACTGGATAACATTCCGCCGGCATTTTCCATTGATTTTTCTCCCTGCTCCCGAAGTTTTGCCATAATCTCGGTACGCTCAATCCCAAAGGTAGTCTCCAACCATTTTTGACCACCCTCTAAAACCGACATCACCTTATCTGTAATAGCAGAAGCATCTTTACCAATTAAAATACTCTCATATACAATAAACCAGCTCAATCCGGAAATCACAGCGATTGCTACAATAACAGCCAAGATAGCTGAAAAAGCTTTGCCCAGACGAAGTCTTTCGAATAATCGAGCAAGGGGATAAAGGGAAATTGAAATTAAGATTGAAAATATAAGTGGCAATAACACACTCTGAGTAGCATACATGAGTGCGAGAATAAGAGCCAAAGCCAATAAGCTAGAAGCTAACTCAAAGGAATAAGGTCTTTTGGTTTGTTTATTTTCCATATGATTCCTATAACACGATGTGACTCTTTTTGTTTTTATAATTCCAGTAAATTACATAAATAAATGCTAAGAACACCACTAGGGCATTTCCATAGAAAATATAAGGAATTCTTAGTATTTGATCATGATAAATATAGCCTGCAAATAATGCGCCACCTCCAATTCCGGCTTCTAATGCAATATACATCGTCGCAACGGCTTTTCCTCTGTATTGAGGTAATGACAAATCAATAGTCCAAGCATTAACCGCGGGCGAGAAAATACCGGTACCAATACCATATAGGCATGCGCCAATGATTAATTGCGTGATGTTATCTCCAAAACCTATATAGAGTGTAGCAAGAGCAATGATGATCAAACCCACCTTCATTACAGAAACCCTACCGTATTGATCCGCGACTTTACCGGATACAAATCGTATTCCGATAGAAGCTAGCGTATAAGCCGCAAAAAACAATCCTTTATTGGCAATTCCTATATGCTCACTCCAATCGGGAATTAAGGTCAAAATTACCCCATAAGCCGTATAGGAAAGCAAAGTAACAATAGCAGCAGGTATTGCTCTTACCTCAATTACATCCCTACGCGATATCTTGAGCATGTTCAAGGAAAACTTATTTTTATTTTTTAGCGTTTCTTTCATATTCATCACAATAATGATGGATAAGAAGGCAAAAGCTGAAGAACTATAGAACATGGTGTTGAGGTCAAATGCCTGCGCAATATAACTCCCGATTGCAGGACCTATCGCACCACCTATACTGAAACAAAGGCCATGCATTCCTAAGGCCTCGCCCCAACGATTTGAAGGAATAATATCAGCTACATAGGCGGAAGTTGCTGTAGGCTTAAATCCTGTTGAAAAACCATGGACAAGACGCAAGAGGAAAAAACCAGCTACACTACTTAATATCGGATAAAGGAAACCACATAGCACACAAACAGTTGAGCCAATAGCCATGACAGGAACTCTTCCCCATTTATCTGTCAGTCGGCCACTAAAAGGCCTTGAAATCCCAGCAGTTAGGGTGAATAAAGCAATAATTAACCCCTTATGTGCTGCACCCCCCAATGAAGATAAGTAATTGGGTAGCTCAGGGATTATCATGTTAAAACTTGCCGAAAATAAGAGGGAGCTTAAGCATAATAAACCAAACTGTAAAGTATATAAAGGACGTTCATCCTTTTCGATATTATCCATTCTTCTTTCGCAAATTCTGTCTCGTCAATTCTGTGCAAAATATTGTTGTCGCAATTGCCACATTTAAAGATTCTGCATTTCCTATTCTAGGAATGGTGACCGCTTTATCTACCTTAGGTATCAGGCTTGATCGAATTCCATTTCCTTCATTCCCCATCATAATCAGACCCTCTTGTCCAAAATCCGTTTCATAGATAGAATCCCCTTCCAGTAAAGCGCCAAAAACAGGAAGATTATTCTTTTCGATGAAATCATCGAGGTCCACATAATGTAACCTAACTCTAGAAAGGGAGCCCATGGTAGCTTGTACGACTTTTGGATTATAAGCATCCACAGTTCCTATAGAACAAATAATATCTGTGATTCCGAACCATTCAGCAGTTCTTATAATCGTTCCTAAATTACCGGGATCCTGGACATCATCAAGAATTAAACTGTGTTTATTACTTAAATCATTGATGGAAAGTTGACTGTTTTCTGGGATTTCAACCAAGGCTAGTGTGCCTTGAGGATTCTTTAAACCACTCAATTTATCAAACTCTGTTGCGGTAAGTTCTTCAAGTTTTATATTCTGCGGTATTTTGCCCAATTTTGCAGCTGCTTCTGCCGTCGCAAAAATTTTACTTATTTTGTAGGTTGATTGGATAAATTCCACAACAGATTTGATGCCTTCTACAACAAATAATTGGTGCTGATTGCGGAACTTTTTATGCTGTAATGACGTTATAAAACTGATTTGAGCTTTTGACAACATGGGATGATTGAAAAAAAAAGAAGTTTTTTATTTTTTGCAAGTATAACGTTTTTGTCGCTAATTATTGTGTCTTGTCGTTCTGCGAAATATCTGGAGGACAATCAATATTTAGTAACAGATGTTGATTTAAATGGTGTAAATCCAGAATTAAAGGAATCTGCTGGGATGTATGTGGCAAATGATATTCGCCCTAATTCTCCGTTATATTTAACGATTTATAATCTTTTCAATACCCGTGACGGTCGATATAAAACTGAAAAAATAAAAAATGTCGGGGAGGCTCCTCGAATATTAGATTCTGCAGTAGTGGAACTATCAGCCAATCAAATCCAACGATTTTTACAGACTAAAGGATATTTCAATGCCACGGTTCAACCGCAGGTGGAAATTAAAAATAAGAAAGCAAAAATTGATTTTAATGCGAATCTGGGGGAACCATATATTTTACGAAATATAAATCGAGATGTTGCTGACCCTAAAGTAGATTCCATTTATCAGGAAAAAGTAGTCTCTACTAGCCCGTTGAAACCCGGAAAGCAATATGATGCTTCCGACTTATTTTTAGAAAGAGAGAAACTCTATACTAATATGAGGCAGGCAGGGTATTATGACTATTTGCGGCAGTATATGCGTACCGGAATTGATACTATTGATCTGCGCAATCAGGCGGATTTATTCATACAGGTATCTAACAGAGAGGATTCAACAAAACATAAAATTTATTATATAGATAGTGTTTTCTTCAGAATAGAACCAGCCATTCCTGAATTAAAAAAACAAAGTGCCGGGAGTTTTGATTCTCAAACGAAAATCTACTATACGGATGAAACCGGGAAATTTAAGCTAAGACCATTGTCTCGGTATGCATTTTTAAGAACCGGCCAGCGATTTAATAGTCAAAATGAAGAATTGGCTTATGATAGGTTATATGAAATGAATGGGTTCCGATCGGTAAAGATTAACTATCAAAAGAAGGATTCCAATAAATTAGATGTTTATTATAATCTAGTGCCTCGCTCTGCCATGAGTAATCAGATTGAAGGAGAATTTACCTTTAGTTCCGGTATGAGTGGTTTTAACGTAGGAAATACATTCTCACACCGCAATGTCTTCGGTGGATCTGAGACAATTGAAGTCAAGATGCGTTACGGGGTGTTATTTGATTCCCGTCTGCCGGGTAGCCTTTCAGATAAAATATTCAATAATGACTTTCAAATAGGGGTTAATTTATCATTCCCAAGGTTACTGACTCCTTTTAGAGTTAGAAGTGTCGGGCGATATGGTCTCCCTCGGACAACTATCTCTTCCAGTTTACAATTATTTTTTCAGGATCAAACTTATGCGAACCGATATTGGATCAATAGCCTAAACTATATCTGGTATGAAGCTACTAATAAAATGCATAGTTTGACACCTATTGTTATTGAGTATAGACATGGTCAATTGAATGAAGAATTTAAACAAAGTCTGGAAGATCAAGGCTATGGATTATATGTTCGGAGCAATGATCGGAAATACTTTGGTTTAGGTTCTCAATATGCGTTTACCTACAATGCCCCCAAACTAACCAGTAAAGAGAATTTTAATTATTTCCGTGGCGCATTGGATATAAGTGGAAATTTATTGGGGCTATTGGGGAATGTGATGAAGTTTGATGAAAATATTGATGGGGAAAAATTGATTTTCGGGGTTCCCTTTTTACAGTATGTCAAAGGTGAGATTGATTACCGTTGGTATAAACACTTAGGTGGCAACCGGCAGTTTGTCTTTCGTATCAACACAGGTGTTGCGGTTCCATACGGAAATAACTCCTCATTGAATATGATTTTTGAAAAGAGTTTTTTTACCGGAGGCATGAATGGAGTCCGTGCATGGCAAGCCCGTACCTTGGGCCCGGGTGGATATAATAGGTCTTCTATGAATCCCGAATTCCGTGTGAATTTGAGAAATTTAGATCAATTAGGGGAGATTAAATTAGAGTCTAATGCTGAGTTTAGATTTCGTATGCTAGATAATTTCTTTGGAGCAAAGTTGAATGGGGCAACCTTTTTGGATGCGGGGAATGTCTGGAGAATCCGTGAAGATGTCATTAATCCTAATGGTGAATTCAGAGGAGATAAGTTTTTGTCCCAAATTGCACTGGGCACAGGATTTGGTTTACGGATGGATCTGGATTACTTTATTATCAGATTGGATGCAGGACTTAAGTTGAAGGACCCTCAGTTTAGCGGATCCAACCAATGGGTCATCAAGGAACTATTTAACGCCAAAGAATTTAAAAACGCATATTATCAGACTAACTGGCCCGATCGCTATAGCTTTATACAATACAATTTTGGAGTAGGAATGCCTTTTTAAAATCTTAAATCAGATCTTTTAATCCCATTATTGTACTTTCAATTAATTGTCTTACATCAAGTCCTTTGCTGTGGTTCAAATAGAAGTAAATTATCGCCAAAACTAATAAGGTTATCAAGAAACGTTTAAATTTATAAGCTATATAAAGGATGAGTAGGGGGATAATAATTAATAAGAACCCGCTGATTTTATAAGGTGTAATCCCTTTATCTGTAAGTCTAAGAAAAAAAAGCTTCCCAATATCCTTCCCATCGAATTTATACTTAAAAAACACAAAGGTTGATGACTCAATAGGGTTACTTGTAACAGCAACTCCATCCGAAAAATTTAAATCTTGCTGAAAGCCATTAATTGTGAAACTATAATTTCCATTAATCGTATTATCTGTTTTTTCAGCAGTATCAATCGCAATAATTGCCAATTTACCATTTTGAGATAGATTTTCCTTCACCGTAAAATCTTTGATAGCCATATGCTGAGCCCAAGATGTTTGGGGCAAGAAGTAGAAAATACTAAGGGTTAAGTAAAGGATCCATCTGTTTTTCATGATGCAATGATACAAAATTGGAAGGATTCTAAAAATGGAATTGCTACAAATTCAAGTTTATTAATTGCACGGGTCTTCTTATCTTTGGGGACATTTCAAATAAAAAAGCATAATTATATGTTGCAGTTAAATTACATCCGTGAAAATCGGGACCATGTAGTTGAAAGACTTGGAATCAAGAATTTCAATGAAGTAGAATTGGTCGATCAGATCATTGCTTTAGATGAACAACGTCGCAAGATCCAAAATCAATCAGACTCTATTGCAGCTGAGGCAAATTCGTCGGCCAAGCAAATCGGAGATTTGATGCGTCAGGGTAAGAAAGAGGAAGCTGAAGTAATTAAATCGAGATCCGCATCATATAAGGAGCAAATCAAAGAGCTTACAGATACCTTAGCAGAAGTTGAAAAAGAACTGAATGCGAAATTAGTACAGTTACCAAATCTTCCAAGCCCTTTAGTTCCAAAAGGAGTAAGTCCTGAAGATAATGAAGTAGTCCTAGAGCATGGCGAAGTTCCGAAATTAGGAGAAGACGCGCTTCCGCATTGGGAATTGGCTGCTAAATACGGTATTATTGATTTTGAATTAGGTACAAAAATTACCGGTGCCGGCTTTCCTGTTTATAAAGGTAAAGGAGCTCGTTTACAACGTGGATTAATCAATTTCTTCCTAGATCAGGCTGCAAAGGTTGGTTATGGAGAAGTTCAGGTCCCAATTGTAGTCAATGAGGACTCTGCATATGCTACAGGACAGCTTCCTGATAAGGAAGGTCAGATGTATCATGTTACAAATGATGATTTATATTTAATCCCTACTGCCGAAGTTCCGATTACCAATATTTATCGTGATACGATCGTTAAGAGCGAAGATTTTCCTATCCAACATTGCGGCTATACGCCTTGCTTCCGAAGAGAAGCAGGTTCATATGGTGCACATGTCCGTGGTTTAAACAGGCTGCATCAATTTGATAAGGTCGAGTTAGTGCAAATCGTTCATCCGGAAAAGTCATACGAAACACTTGAAGAGATGAGCAATTATGTTCAGTCTTTATTACAAAAACTGGGATTGCCTTATCGTGTATTACGCTTGTGTGGCGGAGATATGAGCTTCACTGCTGCTATGACCTATGATATGGAAACTTATTCTGCCGCACAGCAACGCTGGTTGGAAGTATCATCTGTTTCCAATTTTGAAACTTATCAAGCAAATCGCCTAAAAGTTCGCTTCAAGGGCGAAGATGGTAAAACGCAGTTGGCACATACCCTAAACGGTTCTGCATTAGCCCTACCAAGGATTGTAGCAACTTTATTAGAAAACAACCAAACCGAAAAAGGAATTAAAATTCCAGAGGTGTTAGTGCCTTATGTCGGTTTTGAATACATCGATTAAATTCAGTAAATAAAAAACTAAGAACCCGAAGTATTAAAAACACTTCGGGTTCTTGGTTTTTATAAGAGATCAAAATACTAAAGTAAGCCCTATTTTAGTTTTTATTCTAACCATAAAAACCCACTATACATAAAATCTTATTCTTCGTGACTCACCAGATTCTTGTTAGAATTTCATCTTTAACTTACTCGTATCTCACCCATATCTCACCCGTTACTCACCCAATGAAAATAGGGTTTTTATTGGGTGAGTAATGAGTTATTAAAGTATTAGGTTTGCGCGAAAACTGAAGTAGAGAGTTGATTTATGGATAGAATTCTTACTAATTTCTTGGAGTTTGATTTACTTTCTGGGTTCCATTCTTACCAAGTATTGATCATTGTCATCCTCAAATAAGATTTGTACTACCCAGCCTTCCTCATGGGCAATCTTGATGAGGGTTTGTTGGTCTATATATAGCCAGTGGAAAGGTTTTCCTAGATGTCCTTTGTACTCGTATTGGAAGTTTATTTCACCGAAGTAATGGTCAGGTCTGGGAATTCTGTATTCTTCATAGAGGTAAGAAATATCGGAGCTATCAAAGATCAATTGACCTTTTTCACTCATTAGGGTTTTGGAGTGTTTAAGTAATTTTTTGAAGCCGGCTATCGTTTCAGCAATCCCGATGCCGTTCATAAGAAACAGAAGGGTATCGTATTTTTTGTTGGTTAATTCAAAGAAGTCTCCATGAATAACATTTTTGACCTTGCGTTTATGCATGACATCACAAGCGGTTTCAGAAATTTCAAGCGCATCTACTTCAAAACCTTTTTCCTGAAGATATAGTGCATGAACACCGGCGCCGGCGCCGACATCTAACACCTTACCATCGCAGAGCGATAAAGCTATATACTCTAATTCAGGTATATCTTCCTCGTCGCGGAAAAACACATCAACAGGCATCTCTTCAATATCCCCGTAGCTGCTATGCAATAATAATGGTTCGGAAAGTTTTCCGAGCTGATGGTAATCGTAGAGAGCTTCTCCGTATACATCTCTAATCATTGAACGGAATATTTAAGAAACGTTTTGCCATTTTTATTTCCTCCGGGTCTCCGGTATGTTTATTGGGTTCATCTGAAAGTTTGATAACCGGCGTCCATTCACCTTCATCCGGATAAGCTTCGGTCATTTTAATCACAATGTTCATTCGGTCCAACCCTACATCGTTTGTGAAATCTGTACCAATTCCAAAAGAGTGACCAATTTTATTTTGACAGAATTTTACAATTTTCTCTACTTTTTGATAGTCCAAGCCATCAGAAAAAATAATGGTCTTATTTAACGGATTAATACCTTTGCTTTCATAATGATCTATGGTCTTTTGGGCAAATTCTATTGCATCCCCGCTATCATGTCTAACCCCATCAAATAACTTACTTAATTTCTTGTCAAATTGTTTAAAAAAGACTTCTGTTGTATAAGTATCTGAAAGCGCAATCCCCAAGTCTCCGCGATAAACATCTGACCAATTTTCTAACCCGAGAAGATTAGCCATTTTATATCCAAATTTAGCGGCATGAAACATAAACCATTCGTGTGCATGTGTGCCGATTGGTTTTGTTTGATATTTCATTGCAAAATGAACATTGCTTGTGCCAATAAATGTGTTTGAAGGATGTTCTTTTAAGGCCTTGATGACTAAGCTGTGAACAGCATTAGAATGACGTCTTCGCGTTCCGAAGTCAGCAATTGTAATGTTTAATTTATCGTATTTGTCCATTTTATCATTTACGATTTTCATTACTTCTGTGTCATCTACGCGTTTTTGATCCGTGATCTCATAATAAATTTCACAAATTAAGGACATTAATGGCACTTCCCATAAAATGGTACGGTACCAATAGCCTTCAATTTTGACTTCTAAATCACCTCCGTTCTGTATTATTTTTACTTCCTCCGGGTCGTAGTGATAACCTTGAAGGAAATCAAAATAGGTAGGATCAATATAGGGACATGTTTTAGAAAAGAATTTTTTTTCAGCTGCAGTCAGTTTTAAATTAGCCATTTGGTTTACAGCTTCACGCAGTTTCTCGGCAAATCCTTCAGGGAATTTGTGCTGTCCTCGGTTTATAAATTGATATCGTGCCTTTGCCTTTGGAAATAATTTTACCACAGCATATTGCATGGTAAATTTGTAAAAGTCATTATCTAAAATGGATGTAAGTTTTGCCATTCAGTATATAAATTATGCTAGTGCTTTTATTGAAGTTAATAAAAAGCAAGCACAAAAATGCTTTTTTCCCTAGAACAAAACAAAGGAGGATGAATAATTATCACCCTCCTTTAACAAATTGTTTCAACTAAATATAAATTTTATCTTCCGTTTGTTCTTCCTGAACTACGATCAGAACGTTGGCTCGATTGAGGTCTTGCAGTAGATTTTGAACCTGTACTCGAACTACGAGTAACTGCAGGGCGACTTTGTGAACTTGAAGTATTGCGAGTCTGGAAGACTTTGTTTTGCGGAGTCGCCTGTCTCTGCGGAGTTGCCTGTCTCTGCGGAGTTGCCTGTCTCTGCGGAGTCGCCTGTCTCTGCGGAGTTGCCTGTCTCTGCGGAGTTGCCTGTCTCTGCGGAGTCGCTTGTCTTTGCGGTGCAGACTGTCTCTGTGGAGTCGCTTGCTTTTGCGGTGCAGACTGTCTCTGCGAAGTTGCTTGCCTTTGTGGTGCAGACTGTCTCTGTGGAGTCGCTTGTCTTTGTGGTGTAGACTGTCTCTGCGGAGTCGCTTGTCTTTGTGGTGTTACACGTCCGTTAGAAGTTCCCCGTTCTACATTCTGATTATTAGAATTGCTACGGTTACTTGTTCCATTACTATTAGGACGATTATTAGACCCGCCAATATGCATTTCACGTTGTCCATTTGCATTCCTGGTGATAGTGTAATCGCTTCCGCTACGATTAGTCGAATTATTGCTGTTAACACGCGATGAAGGTCTATTATTCTCTACACGAGTGTTACGTTTGTTTTCCGAACTAGCGCTTCTGTTACTAACAGCACGATTATTATTTGAGTTTCTGTCAGGACGGTAAATTGATACTGAACTACGGCTAACACGACTTGCACCACGTCTATTATCAAATTGGACATTTCTTACTTCTACACGTCTTCCGATATTCCTTTCGATATCACGACGAGCAGGTCCACCATAATAGCGGTTGTTGTTTACGATATACGTGTTGTTGATAATAGTTGTTCTGTTATAGATATTGCGACGGCCATAAGACCAGTGTCTGTTTATATATCTATCATAGATGCGGTTTGTAGGAATAAAAACCCATAAATCTAAAGGCAGTCCGATGTTTACATTAATGCTTACACCAGGTCTCATAGGTGCCCAGCCGTAGTATCCACCACCACTACGCCAATCTACCCAAGCTGGTCCCCATTCATAACCTGGAATCCAAGCCCAACCTCTATGTGCTCTATGAACCCAACGTCCATAATGGAACGGAGCCCAACCCCAAGAATAATTGGATACCCAAGTATTTCCATATTCAGTCATTGCCCAATATCCGTTACTTCCGTAAGGTCTGAAATCTGAACCTGCATCAGGGTACCATACTTGTCCATATTCAGCATCCTGATCCCATTGACCATAAGGATCAAGCTCGTTGTAGAAAACATCGAAATCGACATCATCATAACCTTGAGCAAGAGCAGGCTTTATAGTGAATATTCCAAGAAGCAATAATAATGATGCTGTGAATATCTGGTATGTTTTAAGATTTTTCATATGTCAACAAGTTAAAATTTGCACTTATTTTGGAGGTATGACATCAAGTTTTAAGGAAAGGTTTAATTGTATAATTTTTTTGTCAAACTTTTTAGGGTCTGTTGATGTTTGTGATTATAATGTAATTCTATTTAAATTGTATAAAATAAAAGTTTGTACATTTGCCTGAATTTATTACCGAATGAATTTTGGTAAAAAGACGCTAATAAAAATAATTAATGGCTGGAAAATTTGAGTCCTTATTACTGGAATTTGCGAAGATACATCGCTTTTTAATGCGATTTTTTCGTGAGGTGCTTAGTCCACCATACGAGTTCAAAGAGATAATAAGACAGTGTTATGAAATTGGTTGGAAATCTTTCCCATTGATTAGTTTAACGGGTTTTATTGTGGGGTTTGTTTTCACAAAACAATCAAGACCATCACTAGAAGAATTTGGTGCCAGTTCATGGTTACCGGCTTTAATCTCCATTGCTATTGTACGTGCTTTAGCACCATTGGTTACAGCTTTAATAGCTTCGGGTAAAGTTGGTTCTCAAATAGGGGCTGAATTAAGCTCAATGAATGTTACTGAACAAATCGACGCTATGGAAGTATCGGGAACTAATCCCTTTAAATTCTTAATTGTCAGCAGGATTATTGCCACAACATTTATGATTCCTGTTTTATGTTTTTATGTAGCGGGAATAGGATTAGCTGGTGGTTACCTAAGTATTATATCTAAAGACCAACTGAGTATCTTAAGTTTTATTAATCAGGTCTTTGAGGCAATTGCTCCAAAAGATATTTTTGCAATGGTTTTCAGGGCAATTGTTTTTGGTTTTACGATTGGATTTGTGAGTACTTATGTGGGTTATTACTCTTCCAAAGGAACCGAGGGAGTTGGTAAAGCGGCAAACAGTGCTGTAGTAGCTTCAATGTTTATTGTATTCATTGAAGAACTTTTAATTGTTCAGGTTCTAGCGTTAATGGGGTAATTGATATATGGAACAGAAGAAGCCGGTAAATATAAATTATGACGATATCGTAATCGACGTAGAGGGCGTTAGTAAATCCTTTGGGGATTTACATGTTCTACGTGATGTAGATCTTGATCTCTATAATGGAGAGAATCTTGTTGTTCTGGGTAGATCCGGGACCGGTAAATCAGTTTTAATAAAGTTGATTTCTGGCTTATTAAAGCCTGATACCGGAAATATTACCGTATTGGGACAAATTGTAAATGAGTTAGATGAAAAAGAATTACGTGCTTTGCGTTTGAAAATCGGTTTTTCTTTTCAGAACTCGGCACTCTATGATAGTATGACGGTAAGGGAAAATCTGGAATTTCCATTGGTGCGGAATAAACGTAACCTGACAAGAGCAGAAATTAACATGGAGGTTGAAGATGTTTTGGATGGCGTTGGCCTTTTAAATACCATTAATCAGATGCCCTCAGAACTTTCCGGAGGTCAAAGAAAACGTATCGGTATCGCGAGAACATTAATTTTACGCCCGGACATCATGATGTATGATGAACCGACTGCAGGATTGGACCCTATTACTTGTTTGGATATTAATTCATTAATCAATGAAGTGCAGGAGCGTTATAAAACTTCCTCTATTATCATTACGCACGATTTAGCCTGTGCTAAAATGGTGGGTGACCGTATAGCGATGCTATTAGACGGAAAATTTGAAAGAGTAGGGAAGTTTTCAGAAATATTTGACACAGATGATAAAAGGGTTAAACCTTTTTATGATTATAATTTTATTGTATAAAAAGATATATGGCAGCATCAGAGAGAAAACGATCAATCATAGTTGGATTGTTTACCTTTATCGGATTAATTATTTTGGTTGCAGGGATTTTAGTGCTTGGAACACAACAAAATAAGTTTTCTAAAAACCTGGTTGTAACGACCTATTTCAAGGATGTAAAGGGACTTAAGGTTGGGAACAATGTTTGGTTTTCAGGAGTAAAGGTTGGGATAATCAAAGAAATCGGCTTTGAAAGTGTTGAAAATGTCCGTGTGGTTTTGAATGTAGAGGAGAAATCCAGTAAGTTTATCCGTAAGGATGTTATTGCGACTCTAAGTTCAGATGGATTGATTGGTAATGCAATTATCAGTTTAGTGGGGGGGACAGAAAGCTTTCCGCAAATACAGGACGGTGATGAGATTAAATCCGGTGTATCCGGAGGAATGGATGCTATGCTAGCGACTTTGCAGGTAAATAATGAGAATCTGGTTGAAATCACCAAAAACTTTGCTGCTTTGTCCAAGAGTATGTTGGAAGGTAAAGGAGCTGTGGGAGCAATGATGACCGATGAAACCATTGCTAATAACTTACGACAATCCGTTTCTACTTTAAATGGGACAATGAGTCAGGCTAACCAGGCAGTTAATAACTTAGTTACTTTGACCCAGAAGTTAAATAGTAACGAAGGATTAATTCACGAATTAACGACAGATACAGCAGTATTTGCTAGCTTAAGAGAATCAGCAGCCCAACTGCAAGGAGTAACTCAAACAGCTTCAGCTTTAATGTCTAATTTAAATGAGACCACCGCTAGATTAAATGATAAAAATAATGCTATTGGTGTATTAACGAATGATCCGGAAGCTGCGAGTGAAATTAAACAGATTTTAAGAAATTTAAATACGAGTACTGAAAAACTGGATGAGAATATGGAAGCCCTTCAAAGTAACTTTTTATTAAGAGGTTTTTTTAAGAAAAAAGCAAAACAAGAGGCAGAAGCAGTTCAGGATAGTACAAAGTAATTTTTGTTATTTAAGGATAAATAAAAAATAAAAAGCGTCTGCTCAGGACGCTTTTATAATTAATATGGCTGTTACAGATCAAGACGTTCTCTACGAGGATAATCATTTTATTGCGATTAATAAGCACGGTGGAGATATTGTGCAAGTGGATGTTTCCGGTGATCCTTCTATGGAAGATATGCTAAAAGAGTTTTTGGCTAAAAAATACAATAAGCCTAACGCTGCCTTCTTGGGGGTTATTCATCGATTAGACAGGCCGGTAAGTGGGATGATACTCTTTGCTAAGACCAGCAAGGGGTTAGATCGGATGAATAGGTTGTTTCATGACCGAAAAGTGGAAAAAACGTACTTAGCATTGGTGCGTGAGAAACCTCAGAAATCCAAAGGTACATTGAAGAACTGGTTACTTAGAGACCGTAAGAAAATGATAACCAAAGCTTATGATCGTGAGGTAAAAAACGGTAGTTATGCCGAACTAAATTATGAGCTTATAGGTCAGTTAGATGGGTATTATTTGTTGAAAGTGAATCCATTGACAGGTAGGACACATCAGATTCGAAGTCAATTAGCCTATATGGGATGTCCTATAGTAGGCGATAATAAGTATGGATATCAGAGAGGTAGCCATCGTAGGACGATCTGTTTACATTCCAGATCGTTAAGTTTTGTTCATCCGATTAAAGAAGAGGCGATGATTATTAAAGCTCCATTACCCGAGGATGGGTTTTGGGAGAAATTTAACGTATTACTCAAAGGAGATATATAAGAAATTGTTTTAATAAAGTTAACTTTGCAATATGAGTTTCATACATAGGTTCAGAATTAAATTAATCGTAACGGTGTTGAGTATTGTTTTGTTAGCAACACCGACCCTAAGCTCTGCGCAATGTGCAATGTGTTCCTTAAATGCTGAAAACAGCACAAAAGAGGGGAATACACAGGGTAAAGGGCTTAATGATGGGATTTTATTCTTATTGGCGATGCCGTTTATGATTGCTGCTGGGGTAGGTTTTCTTTGGTATAAAAAATTTAGAAATTCTAGCGATAGAAATAATTTTACTTTAGGAAAACAGATCGAAGAGTAAGCATATGATTTCAAAAATACAGGCAGTTTGTCAGAGTAAATGCCCAAAATGTAGATCCGGGAAGATGTTTAGTGGATCGGCTTATGGATTATCAAAGCAGAGAATGTATGAATATTGCCCCAATTGTGGGTTTAAGTTTGAAATAGAACCAGGGTATTTTTATGCAGCAATGTATGTAAGTTATGCTTTTTCAGTTGCGGAAGTATTGACAATGGCTATGCTTACGGCTTTTATTACCAAAAGTGAATCTCCTTGGCTCTATATTGCAGTACTATTTATTGCAATCTTTATTTTCGCACCCTTTAACTATCGATATTCAAGATTAGTTTTATTGCACTACCTTTCTCCGAAGGTTTCTTTTGATCCCAAACGATATGTTGAGAGAAAGAATAGTGCAGACATAAAGGTTTAATTATGCGGGATATATTGCATAATGCTATCAAAAAGAAAAGCTTTTTCGCCATGATTCTTTGTGATATAATCCTGTATTTTTTGAATTACTTTTTCTTTAATCTGATTAATTTCATTTTCATCATTTACAACAGCTTGAAGGCAATAGGTTTGCCCTTCATAAGGAGAATGAAGCATTTTTAATAATTTAATCTCACTGTCTTGATTTTCTTGAAGTATTTTCTTTGTCCATGCGAATAAATCCTGATGAATAGAATCTTCTATGATAATTGAAACATTGTATAAGTACATGAATTTTCAGCTTTGTTTAAGCTGTAAAATTAAGGTTGCAAACGCAATTTTACCGTATTTTTTTTTAATATTTGATGCTAGGCAAAAAAAATAGGATGAATTTTAAATACTTATTCTCTATTCTTAGTGTGATTTTGATCTTAATGTCGTGTAAACAAGAGCAGGGAAATCAAAATCATGTTCCGATTGAGGATTTTTTTGTTAAATCAGAACGGAGTTCATTTAGGTTATCTCCTGATGGAAACAAGATAGCTTATTTGGGTATACATGATCACTGTAAAAACATCTTTATTTTAGACCTTCAAAATGCTGATTCTTCTAAGCAGCTTACTTACCAAGCAAACCTCAATGTGCAGAGTTTCTTTTGGTTAGATAATAAACGAATTATATTTTCAAATGCTCAATCCCAAATGGACAGTTTGAAAATGTACCAGATAGATGTAAAGTCTGAGAAAAGATCATTGTTATTTGCTCCTGAAAAAGCCAGATTAAGATGGATATCTCCAATTGTTGAGAACGATGGAAGCTTGTTGGTGAGCATGAATGTACGGGATTCATCTTTATTTGATTTATATAAGATTTATACGGATGGTCGTCCTGCAAAAATGATAGAGAAGAATCCTGGCAATGTGATGAATTGGATTGGTGCTCCCGATGGCATTGTGAGATTGGCGCTGACCAGTGATAGTGTTCAGGAAAGTATATTGTATCGCAAGGATGAAGCGTCAGCCTTTAAAGAAGTAATGAAAAGTGATTTCGAAACTATTTTTATTCCACTTGGTTTCGTAAAGGGTTCGGTCACAAATATCTATGCTCTTTCTAATAATGATAGAGATAAAATGGCATTAGTAGAGTTTGACTCTGAAAATGGTGAAGAAATCCGCAATATTTATGAGCATCAACAAGGGGATTTAGGAACAGAAGGCTATTCTTCCAGTTTGCAGGAAGTTCTCTATACCAGCACATTTATTGATAACTATAAGAAAACGATTTTTAATCCGGCGCTTAAAGATGTATATAAAAAATTGAAATCTAAATTTTCGGATTCTGAGATTGGTTTTATGGATTATGATACCAGTTTAACCGGTTTTATAGTTCGGATATATAGCGATATTCATCCTGGTGAAACATATTATTATAATCGAATAACAGAAGAAATACAGCTGCTGAATGAAGAAAATCCAAAATTGAAAGGAATGGATTTTGCTCAGATGGAGGAGGTGGAGTTTCTATCAAGGGATAATAAATCTATTCATGCTTATATAACCTATCCTAAAAGTGGAAAGAAAAATAGTAAGGTTGTTGTTTTGGTTCATGATGGTCCAAATCGACGTGCAGAATGGGGTTTTGATCCCGAAGTTCAATTCTTAGCTAATAGGGGTTATACTGTATTCCAAGTTAACTATAGAGGGTCAATCGGATATGGTAAAGAATTTTGGACTGCAGGATTTAAAGAATGGGGAGGTAAAATTCAATCGGATATTACAGATGGAGTTGCTTGGTTAATTCATCAAGGAATTGCAGATAAGAACAAAATTGCCATTATGGGGACTGGGTTTGGTGGGTACTCCGCATTATATGCAGCTGCTTTTAACCCATCACTTTATAAATGCGCTATTTCATCTTCCGGCTATAGTAATTTATTTACTTATTTCCGAGAAATTCCACCTCACTTGAAACATTATGTACAATTGTTTTATAGGATTATTGGCAATCCAGAGACAGAGCCGGAGTTGTTTCAGGCTATTTCGCCTATTTTTCATGCGGATAAGGTTCGTATACCGGTATTGTTTTTTCAAGGAGGAAAGGATAAATACAGTTCCGTTACTGATGCCAATCAATTTGTAGGGAAATTAAAAAGTAATGAAATTCCTGTTCGATACGTTTTTAAGAAAGAGGAAGGAAAGCGATTTAGAAATGAGGAAAATATAGTGGAGTATTATCAAGAAATCGAAAAGTTCCTTTCTACTTATCTTAAGTAGTAAACAAATGGTTAGGAAAGTAAGTAAATATAGAAAGAACATTGGTTTATTAATTGCTTTTTTAGCTTTCTTAACTGTATTATATATTATTTCGGTCATCTTGGCGAGGGTTATGATGTCCAATTTTGTGGAATCAGAATTCTATAACCGAAAAGTGGAAGTGTTTGATGCCACTTTAAAACCTTTCTACAGTTTTTCTAAAAATGAGATATCTGAGGTGTCAAATTATCAAGGATATCTGGATTCCGTTCATGCAATCAATTATTCAGAAAAAATTTTACGGAAAAACCCTTATGTAGAAGAAGTGATGTTTTACGATGTTCTGTTTACGAATCAGAATGTGGGAATTCGTGGAGTTCGTATCCAGAATTTATTGATTTATCCCAGATCGATTTTCTCTTATAGTTTAAATAGTGAAAACAAATTTATCAAACAGAGTGTATCTGCTATAGAGAATCGGTCGAGTTCGGATGATTTCAATAATATGGCTATCAAGATGGTGAATTTTCTGGATGTACTAGATGATTCAACATCTTTGAGTGAAAATGATATTTATAGGATATTTTATAATACGGTTCCAGGTAAAATAACTTATTTAAACATTCCTCGAGTTAATACTTTAAGAGCCTATAAATCCCTCATGGAGGATACAACAGGACTCGCAGCACCTATAGCATTTGATCAGGACTTATTTGTTTACAAAATAAATCCTCAAAAAATAAAGATTGTAAATAATCTACCAACTCTATATGAGAATATAAGTATTAAAGCAATCGCTGATCCAAATGTGATGGAAGAAAGTGCAGATTTGTCTACCGATATGCCGTTGCCGGGTGCACTTTCTGAGTATAAACTTCAATTTGATTCATCTCAACATTTTTTACGAGGAGAGATTAATAGAAGGTTTTTTCCTGTTGTTTTAGGAGTTTCCTTTCTATATTTGATTTTGTTGGCGATTGTATATTTGATTTATAGGAATATATCAATCAATAGTAGGTTGTTTCAATTACAATATGATTTTATAAATAACTTGACCCATGAGTTTAAAACTCCGGTCAGCGTGATTAAAATTGCAGGGAATAATATTCGAAGTGCAGAGAAAATTAGTGATCAAGAGAGGTCAATGTATGGAAAAATATTGGATCAGGAAGCAGATAAGTTAAATAATTTAATGAATAAGTTGCTGTCTTTCACGCAGATAGAAAATAAATCATTAAAATTTAAGGGAGAATACGTGGATTTGAACAGTTTTTGCGAGGAAGTATTTGAAGGCACTCGAATTAAATATCAGGATTTGACATTGACTTCAAATATAGATGTAGATAGCAAGATGTATACAGATCCTGTTTTATTAAATTCAGTGTTTCAGAATTTAATTGATAATGCCTATAAATATTCAGAAGTTTCGAGAAAATTTATAGATATTAGTGTGCAACAATCAAAGAAGCACTTTGTCATGAAGTTCGTTGATCAAGGGATTGGTATTAATAAGAATGAACTTAAGAATATTTTCAAAAAGTTCTACCGGGTTAAGAACCAATTTAATCAAGGAGGAAGTGTGGGGTTAGGTTTAGCATTTTGTAAAGAGATTACCGAGTTTATGGGAGGCGAGATTAAGGTACAGAGTGTGGAAGGAGAGGGGACGATATTTACATTAATCTTTCCCAAATAATCTATAGAATACTATGAATAAAGATATTACTATTGCCGTTGTAGAGGATGATGATAATCTAAGATTTTTAGTTAGTCATCGTTTGCAAACCGAAGATTTTCAAGTAATTCAGTGCAGTGATGGAATTGAAGCGGAGAAGATTATTTTGGATCAAAAGCCTGATATTGTTCTTTTAGACTGGATGTTGCCAGGAAAAGAAGGGATAGATGTCTGTGAGTCCGTAAGAAAATCGGGATTTGAAAATATCATCATCATGATGACTGCAAAATCTCAGGACATTGACAAGATTGATGCTTACAGTTATGGAGTAACTGATTATATTACTAAGCCATTCAATATGGATGTTTTAGTGGCTATGATTGAGAACAAAGTTCGTTTTTTTGTTCCTAAAACACAGAATGAGGTTTATCATTTTGGGGATACGGAACATCATCCGAATGTACACTCATTAGTACGTGATGGTAAGAAAATTGAATTAACTATTCTGGAAAACAGAATCTTACTGCATTTTTTACAAAATAAGGGTAGGGACATCACGCGTGAGGAATTGATGGAAGTAGTTTGGGGGTACAGTTCTAATGTTAATACCCGAACACTGGATATGCACGTTGTGCGTTTAAGGAAGAAAATTGAAACAAATCCTGATAAACCATATTACCTTCAAACGGTTCGTGGGTTGGGATATAGATTTATAAATGAAGAGGCTGAAAATGTAAGTTAAGGATTTGTTTTATTAAAATATATTATATAACTTCGTCAGAAGAGCAAGACCATGTTGTCCTACTATGGACGGTGTGGTCTTGTCTTTTTTTGTTTATTAAAAAATTGGAAAATAATAAAAAAGCGTAAAGGTTAATATTATGGCAGAAGTAACTTATTACACAGAAGAAGGACTAACAAAGTTGAGAGAAGAGCTTCAATACCTTAAAACAGAAGGTCGTGCTAACATTGCAAAAGCGATTGCAGAGGCCAGAGATAAAGGTGATCTTTCTGAGAATGCGGAATATGACGCAGCGAAGGAAGCTCAAGGTCATCACGAAGCAAAAATTGCTAAGCTAGAAGAAGTATTAGCAACAGCTCGTATCATTGATGAGTCAAACTTAGATACTTCAAAAGTTTTGGCTTTGTCCTATGTGAAAATTAAAAATAAGAATAACGGATCGATTATGTCGTATCAATTGGTTTCAGAAACTGAGGCTGATTTGAAAGCAGGTAAAATCTCCGTTAAATCTCCGATTGCACAAGGCTTATTAGGTCTTCAGGTAGGAGATGTTGCGACGGTTGAAGTTCCGGCGGGACAACTTGAATTAGAAGTCTTGGAGATTTCAAGATAATTTTTAAAAGGTTATGTGCGGTGATGCCATAACCGCACTTACAATAAAAAAACATAAAACCTCAATCAGAAATGGTTGAGGTTTTATGTTTAGAAAGAAGGATCATCGATAAAATAAAAATGTTTTTTTTAAGATTTTCTTGCTTTATGGATAAGGGGTTCGGTAGGCTGAATGTAATAAAATAGTTTAAAAACCATGTGAGGGTGGCATTGAAACGATCTGGTCTTAAATTACTGTACATATCTAGGGAAAATTATTATCTTTGTTACTCACGAAATTGAACAGTAATTTATGTCTACAATATTCTCTAAAATTGTTGCGGGAGAGATCCCCGCGCATAAGGTTGCTGAGAGCAATGACTACTTGGCATTTTTAGATGTAAATCCATTAACTGAAGGTCATGTTCTAGTGATTCCAAAGAAAGAAACAGATTATATATTCGATATTAACGATGATGAATATATGGGGATGTGGGTATTTGCGAAGATCGTAGCACAGGGTATTAAGCAAGCGTTTCCATGTAAGAAGGTCGGCGTAGCTGTAGTAGGTTTGGAAGTAGCTCATGCACATATTCATTTGATACCATTAAATCATGTCCACGATATGAATTTTAATAAGCCGAAGTTAACATTGTCAGAAGAAACGATGGTTACCATTGCAGATACAATTCGTGATGCAATCTCATCAATAACAAATCCAGCTTAATTCCTTACAAGCAGTAAGCGGGAAATAAATATTACGTATGCAAGAATATTTGTTGTCTTTTCAACAATTGCTAGATGCTGAATACCTTTTGAGTCACGGTGGTTTTTACATCGTTTGTCTTATAGTCTTTGCCGAGACCGGATTGTTTTTTGGTTTTTTCCTTCCCGGAGATTACCTTTTATTTTTAGCTGGACTTTTTTGTGCTTTACATAAAATCGATGTAGATATTGTTACATTGTATTTCGGGATTTTGGCTTCAGGAATACTTGGTAATTTTGCGGGATATTGGTTTGGGCATCGGGCCGGTCCAATGCTATTTAAACGAAAAGACTCTATTCTCTTTAAACGGAAATATGTCATCATGGCAGAGGAGTTTTTTCAAAAATATGGTGGAACTGCATTAATAATTGGACGATTTGTACCCATAATTCGTACATTTGCACCGATATTTGCAGGAGTAGTTCAGCTGAACTTTAAGAAGTTCGTGTTGTTCAATATTCTTGGCGCAATTTTATGGGTATCTTTATTGACACTAAGTGGATACTATTTAGGTGTTCAATTTCCATGGATCATAAACTATGTTGAATACATTATCGTAGGTTTGATTGCCATAGCATTTTTACCCATAGTAATCGCACTATTGAAAAGATGGTTGAAAAATAGAAAAACAAAAGACGAAATAAACAAACAGTAATTACTTAATGAGTACACAACATCCTTGGCATCAAGTCTCTCCTGGAGAGGACTTACCTAACTCGGTAAATGCCATTATCGAAATTCCTAAAGGTTCAAAAGCGAAATACGAAATTGACAAAGACAGTGGTTTAATTAAATTAGATCGCGTATTGTTCTCTTCTGTTATGTATCCTGCTAATTATGGATTCATCCCTCAGACTTATTGCGATGATAAAGATCCTTTGGATATTTTAGTTTTATGCTCAGTTGATGTTTACCCTATGTGTATGATCGAAGCGAAAGTTGTCGGTGTTATGCACATGATTGATAACGGGGAGCAAGACGATAAAATTATTGCCGTTGCTAAGCATGATATGTCTGTAAACTACATAAACGACTTATCAGAACTTCCACCGCATACCATGAAAGAAATTGTTCGATTTTTTCAAGATTATAAAGCATTAGAAGGTAAAAATGTGACCATTGAAAATCTATATGGTCGTGCTTATGCTCAAAATATCATCTTAGAAAGTGTTGAACTTTACAATAAAGAAATAAGGACTAAGTAACCTTATTATGGACCTCACGATTTTATTGTCGCTGTACTTACTGTTTTCTAATCCGTTAGGGATTAGTCAGCAACAGCATCCCTGGCATCAAGTTTCTCCGGGGAAGGATGTTCCAAATACAGTTACTGCAGTGATTGAGATTCCGAAAGGATCCAAAACGAAATATGAAATCGATAAGGTTTCAGGAATAATTAAATTAGATAGAGTGTTGAGCACTTCTATGGTTTATCCTGCAAATTACGGATTTATTCCTCAGAGTTATTGTGGCGACAAAGATCCATTAGACATATTAGTAATATGTTCAGTGGATCTTGCTCCAGCATCCTTAGTGGATGCAAAAGTCATAGGGGTGATGAGCATGACGGATTCGGGAGATCAGGATGACAAGATTATCGCTGTAGCAAAAAATGATGAAGCGGTAAATTATATCAATGATATAACTGAACTTCCACCTCATACTATGAAAGAAATCAAGAATTTTTTTCAAGAATATAAAAACCTTGATGGGAAAAAAGTTATTATTAATAAAATTAGTGGGCGAGCAATAGCTCAAAATGTTATATTAGAAAGTTTAGAATTGTACAAAAAAGAAATCGCTAATAAAAACCTAGATCATGGCAATTGATATTTTTTGGACGATCTTTTTAGTGCTTGCAAATGGGTTCTTCGTTGCAGCAGAATTTGCTATTGTCAAAGTTCGAGCATCTCAAATCGAACTTCAAGCAAAGTCGGGAAGTAATGTTGCTAAGATAGCGAAGAATATTACGGATCATTTGGATGGTTATCTGGCTGCTACACAGTTGGGTATTACTTTGGCTTCTTTAGCTTTAGGTTGGGTTGGTGAGGCTGTCATGACGCAGATTGTGCATGAGATCTTCGGTATATTTAATATTGAACTTACCGGTAAATTGGCTACTAATCTTGGCCATGTTTTGGCTTTTAGTATCATTACCTTTTTACATATTGTCTTTGGGGAATTAGCACCAAAATCTATTGCTATACAAAAGCCGGTAGCAACGACTATGAGAGTTGCATTGCCGCTTCAGTTTTTTTACTATATATTCAAACCAATTATCTGGATATTAAATGGTTTTGCAAACTTTTTATTGAGATTAATTGGTGTTCAGGTTGGAGCCCATGAAGCCAGTCATACTTCCGAGGAATTACAATATTTATTAGAGAAAGGTAAAGAAAGTGGTGCATTGAACAATGCAGAACATGAGTTGATTAAGAATGTTTTCGATTTCAATGAACGTATTGTGAAGAATATTATGGTCCCACGCACCAAAATTGTTGCTGTGGATAAGGATGAAACGGCCAGTGAGTTCATTAATACCGTTACGGAAGAGGGATATTCCAGAATTCCAATATACGATGACAACATTGATAAAATCATTGGAGTTGTCCATACAAAAGATATTTTACCACTAATTGTAAAGGGAAAAGAGGTTGTCCTAAAAGAGATCATGCGTAAACCTTACTTTATTCCTGAAACCAAAAAGATCAATGATTTAATGGCTGAATTTCAGTTGAAAAGAATTCAAATAGCTTTTGTCTTGGATGAATTTGGCGGAACAGCAGGTATGGTTACATTAGAAGATATTGTTGAGGAGCTGGTTGGAGAGATTCAGGATGAATACGATGAAGAAACACCATTAGTTGAACAGATTTCAGAAACTGAGTTTATGGTAGATGCAGGTTCAAGTGTTCATGATGCGAATGGATATCTTCCGTTGGAGCTACCTGAAAGTTCGGATTATGATACGGTTGCAGGATTAGTTTCACATTTATTTGAAAAGATTCCTGATGTTGGAGATAGCACCGAAGTATTGGGTTACCGATTCACCATTATGAAGAAAACACAACAGAATATTGAATTTGTAAAACTAGACCTTATCGAAACGCCCAACGATGAGGATGATGAATAAAACTGATTAAGGTGCATTTATTTTACACAGCTGATATAAATCCCGAGCAATCTCAATTTCAACTTTCGGAGGAGGAGAGCAAACATGCTGTTCGTGTATTACGATTAAGAGTTGGCGATCGAGTCCAGCTTATTGATGGTGTTGGGGGATTTTATAAAGCGGAGATTTTGGATGCACATCCTAAGCGCACCCAACTTAAGATTCTTTCTTATATTTCTGAATTTCAGAAACCAAATTATAACTTACATATTGCCATTGCGCCTACTAAGAATATTGATCGTATAGAATGGTTTTTGGAAAAGGCGACTGAAATTGGGATTCAGGAAATAACACCAATAATAAGCGAGCATTCGGAGCGTAAGGACGTAAAAACCGAACGACTGAACAAAGTGGTCATCTCGGCGATGAAACAGTCTCTGAAGGCTTATATGCCTATTCTAAATGAAGCTGTATCCTTTGACCTATTCTTGAAAACGATAGAAAGCGAACAGGGTTTAAATAAGGCAATAGCCCATTGTGAAGAGGATAAAGATAAAAAATACCTTAATCAAGAATTCCAATCTAATCAAAAGTATTTAATTTTAATAGGTCCTGAAGGTGATTTCTCTCCCTTTGAAATAGAAAAAGCCATCTCTGCGGGATTTGTTCCGGTTTCTCTTGGAGAAGCCAGACTTCGGACAGAGACAGCTGCTGTGTATGCCTGTACTGAAATAGCGCTGTTAAATCGTTAATTGATTAATTCAGCATCCATAATTTGAATCTCTGCATTTCCCTTAAGAGGTTCAGGATTAAATTTCATCTTACCTTTTATTTTAATAGGTTCGTCAGTATACTTTACAGTACCTTTTTTCATGAATATTTCTACCATAGGCGGAATCCCATTAGTTCCACAAAACTGACATTGGGTAATAGGCAATACGGAAAGCATATAAGTACTGTGATTTCTACCACTAACCAATGGAACCATATAGCCAGGTAATTCTACTATGGTATTCTCTAATTTCTTTAAAGGAGCAGGGTAGCTCGGTGTATAGACTTTTTTATTTCCTACAGTAGAAACTTTATACATCATTTTATCAATAGCTTCCCATGTATCATTCATCATAGGTGTATGATCCGGTACCTGCGCTTCATTGTAATTTCCGATTTGAGCTTTTGAAAAGCTCACTGTAATTGCTAAAATAAATACTGTAAATAATATCTTCTTCATTTTATTTGTTTCCTAAAATCGTTGAAATTGTTGTGTTGTATGCTTTAACAGCAGGAATGATTGAAGCAATGACTCCGATTAAACATGCAGTAATCAAAATTAACCATTCTTTACTGTAAATCTGGAATGCTTGTATAAAGTCTGCACTTTGACTTGTTTGTGTACTGATAAAATACAACCCTATATGTCCAATCACTAAACCTAAGATACCACCAATAAAAGTTATTATTAAACCTTCGACAATGAGCATGGTGAATAGTTTAATCTTACTTGCTCCCAGCGTTCGCATAATGGCAAGATCATATTTCCTGTCTTTTAATGCATTGTATAAACTAATGAAGACACTTAATCCTGCAATAATCATAATCACGTAGGCCAAAATTTCCAAAGAATCAATACCCACGCCCATTAAAGAAAATAATCTCGCCGTTTCCAAAGCGGGGGATGCCGCTTGCATGCTTGTGGATTGATTAACTAATCTCGGAACAACTCCAATGGCAGCAGGTGAACTAAATTTGATTAATAGTGCCGTAATTTCAAGACTTTTATCCTGGACAATATCATCCGCTATACTTTTAATGAAAACATCAGATTTCGGACGTTCAGTAACGATGCTGTCTTCAGCAAGGGTTGATTCGTGCTGATGATCGTGACTAGCATGGTCGTGATCATGATCATCGTGACTATGACCTTCATGGTTATGTTCCGAATGATCTGCGTGATCGTGGTCATGCTCCTCTCCAGCATGGTCGTGGTCATGATCTTCATGTCCAATTCCATGTATATCCCATACGCTTTCTAAATTACTCAATAAGAGATTGTCTACTATAGATCCTGAGGGTTTCATGATACCAACCACTGTAAATGGATGTTCTTCGTGGATATGTGCATTTTCAGCTAAGCCATGTGCCCCATGAATTTTATCTCCTAATTTAAGTTTATTCTTTCTAGCGGTTTCGCTACCTAAAACTACTTCGTAACTTTTATCCCACAAACGTCCCTCAGCTAACTGCATTTCATACAAACCTATAAAGCTGGTGTCTGTACCGACAATCCTATGTCCTTTGAAGTTATCCCCTAAAGAAATCGGAACTGCCTTTTCGATGAAAGGATTCTGCATGAGTTTCTCAGCCTCTGCCAATTTAATATTTCCGGTCGGGTTATCAACGTGGTACAATGCGCTTAGGATTAACTGTAAAGGACTTCCTTTAGCACCAACCACTAAATCGACCTGTTTGCTATTACTATCGAGTTGCTTTTCAAATGTGTCACTGGTAATATAGATACTGACTAATATAGCTACACCAAAAGCGGTAAGTATAATACTCAATAAAGTCGATCCCCATTGTTGAGAAATGTTTTTCCAAACTAATTGCAGTGTATTCATTCTATTGAGTTTCTAAAATATAGTTGTTAGAAAATTCGTCTTTAAGTCTTTTATCGTGCGTTGAGATAAGTAAGGTACTTCTTTGTTCTTTAGCAAGACCTTTAAGAAGTTCGATGACTAGAAACGTGTTTTTGTCATCCAAAGCAGCGGTAGGCTCATCTGCAATCAATAAAGCGGGTTTATTAATTAAAGCTCGGGCAATTGCGACTCTTTGAACTTGACCTCGGCTAAGCTCATTTGGTTTTCTATTGGAAAAGTCTGCAAGCTGTAATTTCTCTAATAAGGTGAGTATCGTTTGTTCTTCTACTGCAAGCCCGGCTAAGCTTTGAGCAAGCTTAATATTTTCCAATACGGTCAGATTTTTTAACAGGTGTGCCTCCTGAAAAATAAAACCTAAATTTTGCGCACGGAATCTGTCCAGTTCACTTCCCGAAAGTTGATAAAGATTTTGCCCATTGATAGTGATTTCTCCAGATGTAGGAGAAGAAAATCCAGCAATAAGATTTAATAACGTAGATTTTCCGGAACCGGAATCTCCTAATACAAGAGTATGTTGTTGATCGGCAAGTAATAAATCCTGAAAGGATAACTTACTCCCTTTAGGATATTGATAGGAAAGGTCAGCGGTTTTTAATACAAAATCACCCATAAATAAAACTTTGTTGCAATTTAATGTTATTTGTTGACTTAAGCCAATTCTTGAGGTAACAAATTGGTCTATAGACGTCTTAACAATTAATTAATAGGACGCTAATATTAACATAATAGACTTTTAATATTCACGTAACAATCCGATTATACTTTTGCAACATAATATTAACATAGCATGAATTGTATTAAAAAATTAATTTCACTTATGGTTTTGTGTTTGGGCGCGATTGCTACCTATGCACAGCAAACGCCATATGGAGTAAAAGGTACTGTAGTTGATGTTGAATCTTACAAACCTTTGGCAGGTGTTACAATAACAATTGCAAACTCACAGTTTGGAACAACAACAAATGACAAAGGGGAGTTCTACATTCCTTTGCCAAGTGACAAAACAGCTGATTATCTGATTAGGGCTTCATTAATGGGATATGATGCACAAGAAATGAACTTTACTTTGAATAATAATGACATGGAATTTCTAGCATTTGCATTAAAAAATGCGGATGCTGTGATTGAGGAAGTTGTTGTTACACGTCGTCGGGAGAAGTTCAGTGAGTTGGCCTTATTAGAAGAAAGAAAAAAATCCAATTTAATGTTGGAATCCATCGGCGCACAGGAATTATCCAGAAAAGGAGTGAGTGATGCCAGAGCCGCATTAACGAAAATGGCTGGTGTGTCAAGGCAGGAAGGTGTAAAAAATGTTTTTGTAAGAGGTCTCGGCGACCGTTACAATTCTTCATCTATGAATGGGTTGCCTTTACCTTCTGAAGATCCTTTAAATAAAAATATTTCATTGGATTTTTTTAGTTCGGATGTAATTCAAAGTATCAATGTCAATAAAACTTTTAATGCAAATATAGCAGGGGATGTTACAGGAGCTAATGTTGATATCTATACAAAGGAAGCTACGGGAAATAATTTTGAAATAAGTGTTGGTGGAGGTGTTAACTCACAAACGATAGGTCAAGATAATTTTAGAAGGATTGATGGTACGAATTGGGTAGGAACTTTACCTGGTGGATCTAAGCCTAAGTTAACGAGTTTTGAAACCTATAATTTTAGCAATAGCTGGAATCCGAATCCTCAAAAAAACCTATTTAACTCAAACTTTAGGTTATTAGGTAATCATCGTTTCATGATTGGTAATAATCCTCTTAGTTTGTTTTTTACAGCAAGCATGGATTCTAAATATAGATATGCAACAGGAAAGATTCAACAATCCTCTACTGCTCGAGATATTATGTTGGACCAAGATTTTATCAATAATGAATATTCTGTTTCTCAAACAGGAATGCTTAATCTTCGCTATGTATGGGATAGGAATTTTATTAGTTTCAATTCCCTATATATACATGATCAAAAGCAGAATCTTAGTGATTTTGATGGGATGGATGTAAATGTTGGTGATAAAGCTGGTGATAATGTAATCGTAAGACGCCAACAAGTTAATGATAATCATGTTTTTGTTAATCAAATTACCTCAAAACTTGAGATAAAAGAAAATTGGTCTACAGATTTAGGCCTCGCTTTAAATTATGTAATTGGTAATGAGCCTGATCGTCGAATAAACAGATTTGTTGAAAATAATGGTGTCTTAAATTATTCAAGAAACAGCGCTGGAGAAAACGAGCGATTCTATTCAAACATGAATGAAACTGGTCTTATCGGAAAAGCACTCATTAATTACGATTTTAGTAATGGTTCTGACTTAGAGAGAAAGATTAATTTCGGATATACCGGTAATTTTATCCAACGGGATTTTAATTGGTGGGAATTCAATCATCAACTTAAGCCGGTAGGATTTCCAACCTTGGATATCAACAATGTACAAGCAATTTTAGGTCCGGATGGTTTTGGTGAATATTTTGATTTAGTAACAAACAGAGGTGGGTCCGGTGATGTTGATAATTTGTTACCTTATTTCTATAAAGGTAACCGGAGAACTCAAAGCGCTATCGCCTCTGGTATTTATCAATTCACTTCCGAATTTACCGCTGTATTGGGGATAAGATTTGATAATGTTTTTCAATCGGTAAGCTTTGAAACTAATCTTCCTGATTACTCAAATTCAAATTTCAATAAAATCAACAAGAACTATTTCCTTCCGAGTTTAAACCTGAAGTATGCCCTTAATGAAAATATGATTTTACGGGCTTCTGGATCTAAAACTTACACTGTTCCTCAATTTATTGAGTCTGCGCCAGTGAGATATAGAGGAAATAACACCTTTACACAAGGTAATCCATATCTTATCCCTTCACAAAGTTTAAATGCTGATTTAAAATGGGAGTTTTATCCATCTTCCAGCGAATTAATTTCAGTAGGTGCTTTTTATAAAAATATTAAAGATCCGATTGCAAAAGTAGAAGCCGGGGGCGCCGGTACTACCTTAAGCTTTTTCAATATTGGAGCTGATGCAGTTGTCTATGGTGTTGAACTTGAACTTAAAAAGGATTTGTTAAGAACAGCGAACGATAATGGGGATCATGTGTTCTCAGGAGGAATAAATGTCTCTTATTTACATTCTGACCAAAAGCTAAGTTTAGAAGGAAGAACTTTTGAAAAGTCATCCGACCAACTTGAAGGCGCCTCTCCATTATTAGTTAACGCAGATTTAACCTATAAAATGGCATTTAGAAATGTTGATGTAACTCCATCCGTAATGTTTAATTATTTCTCTGATCGGATATTTTCTTATGGAACTGCCGGTTTTAAAAATATTATTGAAAAAGGTATACCATCCCTTGATTTTGTCACACAGATAATGGTCAAAAAGAGATTAGGTGTCAATATTAAGGTGGAAAACATACTTAATCCTTATAGAGAATTGTCTCGAGAATTTGCTGATGGTCAGCCAAAATTACTAGTAGAACAATATAAGAGAGGTGTAGATTTTAATTTAGGTTTATCTTATAAGTTTTAACAATAAATTAATATTAAACTAACATTAAGGTTAATTTATTAAACTTTCTTTGTGTAGAAATTAAAAAGATTATGAAAGCAAAATTATTTTCAATTTTAGCAGCTAGTTCATTAGCATTTGCGGCATGTTCAACAGACAGCCCGGTACCAACCCCTGAGAAAAAAGCGGAAGATTTAGTAGGAGCAATCAAGGACAATACTAAATTAGATGCGAATGTAGAGTACACTTTAACAGGTGCATTGTATGTTGAAAGTGGGGCTACGTTGGAAATTCCTGCTGGCACTACCATTAAGGCAAAAAATGGAGGAACTGGAGTTTTTGTTTTAGTGAAACCAGGTGGTAAAATTATGGCTAACGGAACAGCTACTGATCCAATAGTATTTACTTCAACGTCAGCAACACCTAAAGAAGGTGATTGGGGTGGAATTATTATAAATGGAAATGCGCCTATTTCCGGACCTGCAGGGACTGTAACGACGAATACTACAGAAATGGATGCTACAGTTAAGTATGGCGGTTCAGATGCTAACGATAATTCAGGTGTTTTAAACTACGTTGTAATTGAATACACAGGAGCACGTATTGACTCTAATAAAGAGCATAATGGTTTAACGTTAAATGCTGTTGGTAAAGGAACTACCATTAGTAATATTCATTTAAGATATGGTGCTGATGATGCAATCGAGTTTTTTGGTGGTAATGTAGATGCAACTAATATTTTAGTAGAAAATTGTTCAGATGATATGTTCGACTTTACTGAAGGCTATAGAGGAACAGTGACAAATGCATATGGTATTCGCGAAAAAGGATATTCAGACGCTACATCTGATCCAAGAGGTATTGAAGCTGACGGTAATTTTGACGGTAAAGGACCTACACACATTAATCAATCAGATTTTAAAGTAAACGGTATTACTATTATAAATAATGCTGCTGATATTAAAGGAGCAGATGGTGCTGTATCATTAAAAATGAATACCGAAGTTTTCAAGATTAGAAGAAACGCTAAAGCTACTATAACTAACGCATATGTTAAATTTGGTGAAGGAACTACAGCATATGTTTTAATTGATGTTGATGGTGCTAATGCGGAAACTTCAATTCAGTATAACTTTGATCCGGCTAATGGCTTAGACAAAGCATCAATTATCAATCCGGTAAGTGCTATTTTAACTAAAAACACCGAATTGAAAGGTGCTGATGTATCGGCTTTTGCTTGGACTGGATACAAATTTTAATATAATCAAGAACTTTGTAAGTGCATAGGTAATAATATGAATGGTCATCCTTGTTGGTGACCATTTTTTATTTGATCAAAATATATCATATTCCAAAACTTATATTTTTTTACATATAATTCAAGGTTAACAAATTAAGATTATAATTATTGATAAGCGATCAACTAAGTTTATTTAGGTTTTTTAGATAGCATAAATACCAAACACCTTCATACAGCTCTTCGATATATCATAATTAAGTTCTTTCTAAGAAAACTCAATTATTTCTTTATTACACCTATTAAGTTTTAGGTTCATATATTAAAAAAGCCCCCGGAAAATGTCGAGAGCTTCTGATATATTTTGAAAGTACAATAGTATTAATTAGTTCTTTCTAATGTTTAGGTATCTGATTTTCCACTTGAAGTTCATGTTTATGCCTAAATAAAATAGCGAATAGAATTGCAATTACTAATGTATACAATGCAAAAGCAATCCAGATATGATGCCAGTCTTTTAAATGGATTACCTGATCAAATATTCCATTGTCACTTTCTACTCCTCTGGATCCTATGAAATTTTGTAAATTTTGATTATCAGCTGTCGTATCTAGAAATTGTGCCAATGAGCTTGTATCATGAAAGGATATTGTATAATATTTGTCAATTAACCAGCCTGAAACCCAAGAACCAAACACTGCACCAAAACCATTGGTCATCATCATGAAAAGCCCCTGTGCAGAGGATCGAATTTTATTATTGGTATTTGTCTCTACAAATAACGATCCGGAAATATTGAAAAAATCAAAAGCCATCCCATATACAATGCATGATAACACAATCATCCATAAGCCAGTCGATGGATTTCCGTAAGCAAATAATCCGAAGCGTAATACCCAGGCAACCATAGCAATAAGCATGACTTGCTTGATTCCGAATCTTTTCAAGAAGAACGGTATCGCTAAGATGAATAAGGTCTCAGAAATCTGAGAGATTGACATGATGATGGTAGAGTATTTAACAACAAATGAGTTTACATATTTTGGAAAAAATTTGAATTCATCCAGAAATACATCTCCATAAGCATTTGTTAATTGTAAGGCAGCGCCAAGAAACATGGAAAAGATAAAGAACATTGCCATTTTGAAGTTCCCGAACAATTTGAATGCTTCTAATCCTAGGATTTGGGATAGACTTGCATTTTCTTTGATATTTCGCTGTGGAGGGCATTTTGGTAAGCTAAAAATAGAATAAATGCTTAAGAGTATTGACCCTGCTGCAGCAATATAAAATTGCCCTACAGTTGCTTTGTTACCTGTTAGATTTGTAATCCACATTGCAGCTATAAACCCTATGGTTCCCCATACACGGATGGGAGGGAAGGCTTTAATAAGGTCGTAGTTTCCTTGATTAAGAGCTGTATATGCAATGGAGTTGGATAATGCAAGCGTTGGCATATAGCAACACATACTTAACAGCATGACTGTAAAAAATGATTGGGGATCCTGAACTTGAGTAAGATAAATTAAGCATCCACCATAAAGAAAATGAAGTGCTGCATATAGTTTTTCTGCGTTAATCC
>Ga0308157_10000799_pt1 | contig 85135 bp, 84 predicted proteins | sample PhyBR1_FD_201035 | JGI IMG/M metagenome (GOLD analysis project Ga0308157, IMG submission 201035) | Phyllosphere microbial communities from UC Gill Tract Community Farm, Albany, California, United States - DLSLB.R1 | ecosystem: Host-associated > Plants > Phyllosphere > Unclassified | place: USA...
AAACAAAATAAAAGTAGATTATTAACAACAGAAACACATATAACAAATAGTGCTATAAGTGTATTTTTTAGGAAGAATGTAACGCGATATGCTTTCTGTTGTTTTCACAATAATAATTTTTATAGTTTGAAATATTATCTTAAACTCTACTAATCCTATAGACAAAGTTAAATTTTATATAATAAAAACCAAAAGTTTGTAAAGTTTTTTTCAAAAAAATATTTGTTTAGTTTATAATCTAAAGAATTGATTCTCTTGAAATGCCTTATTTCAATTGATTTCGTGCTAAATTATTGATTCACAGAAATGTTAAATTTAAAATTAGAAATAAAGTAAAAATGTAGTATTTATACCCTTTTTTTATAAATATAAGAGTACCTAAGACGTAAAATGGAGCTCTTAAAACGTCTGAAAACCATCTTTATAATATTAATTTATAAAAAAATAATAGAGCACATATTCTTTCTTTGTGTTGCAATTGGTTGTTTTATAAATATTTATTTTTCAATAATTAACGTTTTATTTTAGTAAAATACCTTTTTATCCTTAATATGATATTTGTCATTTTTAGTAAGAATTTAACCCTGTAGTTTTGCTTTGTAATTGAGGAATAGTATTCTCAATCTAAATCAAAGTAATTTTCTATTTATGGGTAATCTATCTCAGTCTCACAGAATTTTATTCCTTAACACACTTGCTTTTACAATTTGTTTTGCTTGTTGGACTTTAAACGGCGTTTTGATTACTTTTTTGGCTGATAAGGGAATATTTAATTTCACTGTTGTGGAAATTGGTTGGCTTTTAGGAATTCCAATTCTTTCAGGCTCTATATTCAGACTTCCAATCGGTATTTTAACGGATAAATATGGAGGGAAAGTTATTTTTTCTGCTTTATTATTACTTTGTTCAATTCCACTTTTTTTAATGCCGTTTGCAGATTCTTTCTGGACTTTTGCCATTCTTAGTTTTTTCTTTGGCTTAGTGGGAACAAGTTTTGCTGTCGGAATAGGTTATACCTCAATTTGGTATCCTAAAGAATGGCAAGGCAGGGCTTTAGGGATTTTCGGAATGGGAAATGCAGGTGCAGCAGTGACTACTTTTATAGCGCCCACTTTATTAAATATTTTATCAGAGGATGATCCTACTAACGGCTGGAAAATGCTTCCTGTTATTTATGGAGTAACATTAGTACTTATAGGAATCCTGTTTATTGTTTTTGCTAAAAACAAAACCAATCAGGTAGTATCAAAAACTATTGGCGAACTAATGTCGCCCCTTAAAAAAGCCAGAGTCTGGAGATTCGGTGCCTATTACTTCTTAGTTTTCGGGTTTTTTGTTGCCTATTCGCAATGGCTTCTTCCAAACTTTGTGAATGTGTACGGTACAAGTTTAGTCTTGGGAGGAATGTTTGCCACAATGTTCAGTTTGCCGTCTGGCGTAATTAGAGCTCTAGGAGGCTATCTGTCAGATAAATTCGGAGCCCGAAAAGTGATGTATTGGGTTTTAGGATCTTCAATTATAATTAGCTTTTTGTTGATGTTTCCAAAGATGGAAATCATTACCGCTGGTCCTGGCGTTATGTCTCTTACCAACGGAACAGTTACAGAAATTACTGCAAATGAAATAATTGTAAACGGGAAAAAACATCAAATCAACAGTAAAAAAGATTTAGAAACTAACAGCGAATCTTCTGTTTTTCCTGTAAAGAAATCATGGCAAGAAATTGTTGTAGAGCAAAATCAGGAGGTTAAAAAGAAAGAATTATTAGCTCATGGCATTACGCAAATTAATTTCAGTGCCAATCTTTGGGTTTATCTCGTTCTGGTAATCCTGATAGGCATTTCTTGGGGAATTGGTAAAGCAGCAGTCTACAAACACATTCCAGAGTATTTTCCAAATGAAGTTGGTGTAGTAGGCGGAATGGTTGGTTTAATAGGCGGTTTAGGAGGGTTTTTAGGTCCCATAATCTTTGGATATCTCCTTACCTATACTGGACTCTGGACCAGTTCATGGATTTTTATATTTCTAGTTTCTGTGCTTTGTCTGGTATGGATGCACCGCACAATCATAAAAGCTATGAGAACAAAATCACCAAATTTTGTAAGACAAATAGAAGATAATCAATAATTTAAATAAAATAAAGATGAAAACTTGGTTAGAAAAATGGAACCCAGAAGATGAAGCATATTGGAATTCTGACGGAAGTAAAATAGCATGGAGAACTTTAATTATAACAACAATTACTTTAACATTATCATTTGCTTCCTGGTTTATGATGAGTGTTATTGCAGTAAAATTGCCTGGTTTAGGATTTAGTTTTTCTAAAGATCAGCTTTTTTGGTTAACTGCAATTCCAGGGTTGGCGGCAGGGTTATTAAGAATTATTCACACCTTTCTGCTTCCAATATTTGGAACTCGTCATATTGTATCTTTTGCGACAGCAATTAAATTAATTCCCGTAATCGGAATTGGTTTTGCAATTATGGATGTAAATACGCCATTTTGGGTTTTTGCAGTTTTAGCATTTACTACAGGTTTTGGTGGAGGAGATTTTTCTTCTTATATGCCAAGTACAAGTTTGTTTTTTCCGCAAAGATTAAAAGGAACTGCTCTTGGGATTCAGGCAGGAATTGGAAACTTTGGAGTTTCTCTCGCACAATTTGTTACGCCTTTAGTAATTAGTGTCGGAATTTTTGGAGCTTCGACAGTATTTACGAGTATTGACCCAAAAGAAACCATAACGGTATTTGAAAATTCATCAGGGCAGAAACAAAAAGAAGTTTTTGCTTCTTTAGACACAGAAGTTCAGGCTCGAATCTTATCTAATGTGAAAAAGAATATTGTAGATTCTGTTAGCACGGCAGTTAATTCTCAAGATAATGCAGTTATTTTTTCGTCACTTCCGCTTAAGGCTAAGGCAAAAGCAATTGCAAACGCTAACCCTAAATTAGCCGAAAAAGTACTGAACAATTTGAGCCCCGAAAATTCGGCTGTTAAAAACAAACCAATTTATCTACAGTCTGCTGCATTTTGGTTTGCGCCATTTTTAATACTTATGGCATTTGTAAGCTGGTTTTATTTGAAAAGTATTCCGATGAAAGCTTCTGTAAAAGAGCAATTAGATATTTTTTCGAATAAACATACTTGGTACTGTACAATTACTTATGTAATGACTTTTGGGACATTTGCCGGTTTGTCAGCAGCATTTCCTCTTATGATTAAATTTTTATATGGCGATTTTCCCAATGCACCAGATCCTTTGGTATATGCATTTTATGGTCCACTAATTGGTTCTGCCAGCAGAATAGCTTTCGGTTTTGTGGCCGATAAAGTTGGAGGTGCTATATTAACGACTATAACAGGCTTAGGAATTTTAGCAGGATCAATACTTTTAGTAACACAAGGTCTGGTAGCGCCGACAAGTATGGATCAGTTTCCGCTTTTTGTAACTGTAATTTTAGGAATGTTCTTTTTTACAGGTATTGGAAATGCAGGAACATTTAGACAATATCCAATTATTTTTAAAGAAAATCCGCGTCAAGCAGCGGGAGTAATTGGCTGGACTGCTGCCATTGCTGCTTTTGGACCTTTTATATTCTCTAAATTAATAGGGAATAATATTTCAGCAAATGGTACCGTAAATCAGTTTTTTATAGGTGTCTGTCTTTTTACCCTTTTAGCTACAGGTGTCAACTGGTGGTTCTACAATCGTAAAAATTGCGAAAAACCAAGTTAAATAAGTAATCAATAAATTTTTAGTTAATGATGAATAACAAAACATATAATACCAAAGCTTTACTGGTTGCTTCGGCTGTTTCTATACTTACAGTTGTGTTTGTATTTTATGGTTCGAGAGAATTACAAAATTTTGATGCAGCACTTGTAACATACCTTTTTGGAACGATATTCGCCTTCTTCGGAATCGTTTATAGATATACCGTTTGGCTGCAGCGTCCTCCAACATGGATGTACTTTAAACGAAGTATAAAATTTCTATTTACTGGAAAAGTATTTTCTCATTTATGGTTTTTAGGAAAAGAATCGGTGCAGAATATTGTCGTTCAGAAATTTATTTATCCGAGAAGTAAATATCGCTGGTTTGCGCATTTTTGTATTGCATTAGGTTGTCTGTCAGCTTTTGCCATTACAATACCGCTTACATTTGGATGGATCCATTTTACATTGGCTCCTAATTCTATTTCGATTTACGAAGCACATTTTTTTGGATTTAAAATGATGGATTTTGAAATAGGATCGTTTCTTGCATTCTTAATATTTCATGCCTTAAACTGGTCTTCATGGCTTGTAATTATTGGCTCGGTTTATTACTTAAGAAGAAGATTAACCAATCCGGGATTAATTGCAACACAAACTTTTGAAGGCGATTTGCTGCCTCTAATTTTATTGATTGCAATTTCAGTAACGGGTTTATGTCTGACGTATTCCTATCAGTTTATGAAAGGTTTTGCTTATGACTTCTTAGCTGTAATTCATGCCGTAACAGTTATCATGTTTTTGATTTGGATTCCCTTTGGAAAATTCTTCCACATTATTCAGCGTCCGGCACAAATTGGTGCACACATTTACAAACAGGAAGGCATTAAAAAAGGAATGGCCGTTTGTCCGCATACAGGAGAAGAGTTCGCAACAAAACTTCATATTGATGATTTAAAAATCGTGACTAATCAGTTGGGATTTGATTTTACACATGAAGACGGAACTTCTCATCTCGATTTAAGTCCAGAAGGTAAAAGATCACGATTGGCTCAGGCACATTTAAAAGCCAGATCGCAGGGCGGTAAGTTATTTGGGTAATTTTAAAAGTTTCAGGTTTAACGCTTCAAGTTTGTGCGAAACTTCAAACTTCAAATAAAAATATAGTTTCCTGTTTTAGGTTTCCAAGTTGCACAATCTGTGGATAGCTTGAAACCTGAAACTTTAAACAAAAAAACAAAATAAGCATGGCAAAATTACCAGTATCAGCAGAAAAAATCATAGAAGTTTTCGGACCGCATAAAAATTACGCGCCTCTTGACGGTTATGAAGGAAGAGATGAACCAGATGAGGTTGTAAAAACACATTGTTGTTTTTGCGGAATGCAGTGTGGTATTCAATTATTAGTTAAAGAAAATAAGGTGGTTGGTTTTGAACCTTGGATGGAATTTCCTTTTAACGAAGGTCGTTTGTGTCCAAAAGGTGTACAACGTTATCTTCAGAACAATCACCCTGACCGACTTTTACATCCTATACAAAGAGTTGAAGGAAAAGGTTTTGAAAAAATATCATGGGATGATGCAATGGATAAAACTGTTGCGGAAATAAAACGAATTCAGGAAAAATATGGAAAAGATGCTTTTTCAATGCTTTCAGGAGTATCATTGAGTAACGAAAAAAGTTATCTGGTCGGAAAATTTGCCCGAGTAGCCCTTAAAACAAAGAATCTAGATTATAACGGAAGACTTTGTATGGTTAGCGCTGGTGCGGGCAATAAAAAAGCTTTTGGTTTAGATCGAGCTTCAAATAATTATTCAGATCTCGAATATGCCGAAGTTATTATTGTGACAGGAGCAAATATTAGCGAAACTTTTCCAACATTAACACACTGGATTTGGAAAGCAAGAGACCGTGGTGCCAAACTAATTGTAATTGATCCAAGAATGATTCCGTTGGCCAGAACAGCAGACATTCATTTGGATATAAGACCTGGAACAGATTCTGCTTTGTACGGTGCCATGTTGAAATATTTGGTAGACCACGACATGTTAGATCATGATTTTATAGATAGTTACACATCAGGTTTTCAGGAAACGATAGACGCTGTGAAAGATTATACATTAGAATGGGCAGAGGAAATAACAGGCATTAATAAAAACAAAATTAAGGAAGCAGCAGAATTATGGGGTAAAGCTAAGACAAGTTTTTTACTTCACGCGCGAGGCATCGAACAGCATTCTAAAGGAGTAGATAATGTGGTGGGGTGTATCAATTTAGTTTTGGCTACAGGAAGAATTGGAAGACCTTATTGTGGATATGGAACAATAACCGGACAAGGAAATGGACAGGGAGGAAGGGAACACGGTCATAAATGCGACCAGTTGCCAGGAAATAGAGATATAGAAAATCCAGAACATCGTAAATACATATCTGAAGTTTGGGGTATTGATGAAAAAGATATGCCCGGAAAAGGACTTTCGGCTTATGAAATAATTGATGCTATTCATAGAGGAGAAATCAAAGGTTTACTTTCGATTTGTTTTAATCCATTAGTTTCTCTTCCAAATAATAGTTATGTGCGAGAAGCGCTGGAAAAGTTAGAGTTTTATGTTTGCATCGATTTCTTTTTAAATGAGACTGCCCGCCACGCCGATATTGTTTTGGCAGGCTCCTTACAGGAAGAAGAGGAAGGCACAACAACTTCTGCAGAAGGGCGTGTTATAAGAGTTAGACAAGCAGTGAAACCTCCGGGAGAAGCTCGAACAGATACTTCGATACTATTAGAAATTGCCAAAAGATTGGGAGAAGAAGATAAATTTACCTATGACAATAGCGAAGCCATTTTTAATGAACTTCGATTGGCCTCGAAAGGAGGTACAGCAGATTATTTCGGAATTTCTTATAAAAAAGTAGAAGATAATATGGGAGTTTTTTGGCCTTGCCCGACTGAAGAGCATCCGGGAACTCCAAGGCTATGGGAAGATAAAAAGTTTAAAACTCCAGATGGAAAAGCGCATTTTAACCCAGCGCCCTATAGATTGCCAAGTGAAGTGACAGATAATGCATATCCGATTACTTTGACTACTGGGCGAGTGGTTTCTCAATATTTAAGCGGAACGCAAACCCGTAGAATTGGAAAATTAGTAGATCAATTTCCTGAACCATTCGTAGAAATTCATCCAGATCTGGCAGCAAAATACGGAATAAAACAAAGAGAATTAGTGAAGGTGTTAACAAGAAGAGGAGAAGGAATTTTTCCAGCAAATATTGTAGAAACAATTAGACAGGATACTGTTTTTGTACCCTATCACTGGCCAGGACTAAAATCAGCAAATCAATTAACTATTGCTACGCTAGATCCTGTTTCTAAAATGCCCGAATTTAAAGTTTGTGCGTGCCAATTAGAACCGCTGGGAACAATGGCCCCGCCTTCTAACGAGTCTGATGCGTATGCAAGCGTTTAATCTGTAAAAAAGAACTTATGAATTTAACCAATTTTAATACCAGCGAGGAATTTTTTGTAGATATGCAACGCTGCATTGGCTGTAAAGCCTGTGAAATGGCCTGCGCCGAATGTGAAACAAATGGTCAGCAAACTTTGATCAGTGTAAATTATGTTGATCGTGCTGCCACAATTCAAACCACAGTGCAGGTTTGTATGCATTGCGAAGATCCGGTTTGTGCCAATGTTTGTCCTGCAGATGCCATTTCTCAGGATGAATTTGGAGTCGTACACACCGCCAATACAGAAAGATGTATTGGCTGCTCAAATTGTGTAATGGCCTGTCCTTTTGGTGTTCCAAAAAAAGTCGAAGAATACGATTTGATGATGAAATGTACAATGTGTTACGACAGAACAAGTGTTGGCAAAAAACCAATGTGTGCAACCGTATGTCCAAGTGGGGCTTTGTTTTACGGAACAAGAAATGAAATAGAAGAAATGAGACCCAATAGCACACCAATTAATAATTTCATTTTTGGCAAAGAGAAAGTTAAGACTAAAGTCAACATTATGATGCCAAAAGGGAGTACAGAATTAAGAATTTATTAAATATCGAGTCATGTCTAAAGAAGATAACTTAAATCAAAACTGGAAAAAAGATTTTCCAATAAAAAAACAAGAATCAACTCAAGTCAGCCGACGCGATTTTGCTAAATTCTTAACGTTTGTTTCTGGTGGATTAATGGTTGGAAGCGGTTTTGTAACTGCAAAAGCATTTTTATTGCCAAAAGAAGAAGTTCAGGGCGAGCATTTTATTTGCAATAAAGAAGATGTTCCTGTAGGTGGTACAAGAGGCTTTGTTTTGGAAGGAAGTACGATTCCGTATATTTTGATTCACTTAGAAAATGGTGAGTTTAAAGCATACGAACAAAAGTGTACACATCTTTCTTGTTCAGTATTCTACAAACCTGGAACTGGAATTATACATTGTCCTTGTCACGAAGGTTCATTTGATGCCATGACGGGAGATGTAATCGCAGGACCACCGCCAAGAGCTTTGCCACAATTAGAAGTAGTTTTTAAAGAAAATGCTGTTTTTGTGAAAGCATTTATTGAGAAAAAGGATAGCTAAAAAAATAAAGATATGAGTAATTTTAGAACAGGTCAGAACAATTCAAACCCAAATAAGTTAAATAACATACTTTCAACACTTATATTTATTTTAATTTTAAACGTCAGTATACAAATATGGCTTTTGTATGCTTCTCTAAATAATGCATTAGATAACAATAAAGAAATTTTAGTACCTGCATTTATCGCTTCGGCAATCCTGTTTCTTATTGGTTTTTCATGGTTGTATTATCTTCCTAAGGGAAATTTCAAAAAAGAAAGAAAATAAAATCCTTAATTTCTTAAAGATATTTTGGTTTTTTCTAAATCAATTAACGGTAAATGCATTAAATTTATATTTTTTAAAAGAATTAAGATTATTAATAATTCAAACTAAGTAAAAGTACTTATATTTGTAATAAGTATTTTTTGCTTTTTAATACATACCGATAATGATTAAAGTTGAAGAAGCCATAGCAATTATTGAAGCGAATAGTACTAAAATGCCTTTGAAAAGTATTCCTGTCAGCAAAGCACTGGGATATGTTTTAGCAGAAAAAGTAATTTCGCCAATCAATATGCCTCCATTCCGCCAATCGGCCATGGATGGATACGCATTTAAGCACGGCATTCGACATCAATATGATATTGTTGGTATTTCGCAAGCTGGAGATCATTCCAATTTCAAATTGAAACCGACAGAAGCTGTTCGTATTTTTACTGGTGCGTATGTTCCTAATGATGCAGATACCGTGGTTATGCAGGAACATGTAATGGCAAGCGAAGATTCAATTTTGATTGCAAAAATGCCAGAACCATTTGCCAATGTAAGAAACAAAGGCGAACAGATAAAAGCAAATGATGTTGTTTTTGAAGCTAATACATTGATTACGCCGGCGGCAATTGGTTTTTTAGCGTGTTTAGGAATTACAGAAATAACAGTTTATAAAAAACCAAAAGTGGCTATTTTAGTCACAGGAAATGAATTAGTAAAACCAGGAAAAAAACTTTCAAAAGGTAAAATTTACGAAAGTAACTCTTTAATGCTTCAAGCTGCACTGCAGACTATTAGAATTAATAAAATTAAAGTTCATACTGTTAAAGACAATTTAAAAGCAACAAAAAAAGCCTTGCAGTCTATTCTGAAAAAGAATGATATTGTGCTTATATCTGGCGGAATTTCTGTTGGGGATTATGATTTTGTAAAAGAAGCTTTGTTGAAAAATGGAGTAGAAGAGCTTTTTTACAAGATCAATCAAAAACCTGGAAAACCAATGTTTTTTGGTTCTAAAAAAGATACTTTGGTTTTTGCGCTTCCTGGAAACCCCGCTTCGTCTCTGACAAATTTTTATATTTATGTCTATCTAGCAGTCAAAAACCGAATGGGATTTTCTAATGCACATTTGTCAAAGATTGTTCGAAAATTAGACAACGACATCGTAAATAACACAGGTAAAACACTTTTTTTAAAAGCATTATATAATGAAACAAGTGTTGAAATTTTAGATGGACAAAGTTCTGCAATGCTAAATTCTTTTGCTGTAGCGAACGGATTAGTAATAGTACCAGAAGATGTTGAAAATATCAAAAAAGGCGAGTCGGTAACGATTCTACCAATTGATTAGAGTTTTTTAGATAGAATAAAGAATAAAGAATAAAGAATAAAGAATAAAGAATAAAGAATAAAGAATAAAGAATAAAGAATAAAGAATAAAGAATAAAGAATAAAGAATAAAGATTTTTGGTTAAAAACGAAAAGCGCTATATAAATAAAAACACATAGCAATAAACTTGAAACAAATAAAACAAAATACATGAGTCTCCTAACTTCCGAAAATATACTATTATTCAGTTTTGCCTTAATTATAATAGCGTTTTTATATTCAAGCGTAGGGCATGGCGGAGCATCGGGATATTTGGCATTGATGAGCATTTTTGCTTTTCCGGTTTCGGTAATGAAGCCATCGGCTTTGCTGTTGAATTTGTTTGTTTCGAGTATTTCGTTTTTGTTTTATTATAAAAACAATTATTTCAAACCAAAGCTCTTTTATCCGTTTGCCATAGCATCGATTCCAGCAGCGTTTATTGGCGGTTTTATAACCTTAGATAATGCGATTTATAAAATTGTTTTAGGTATTGTATTGGTTTTTGCGGCCTTGAGATTGTTTGGAGTTTTTAATTTTAAAGAAAAAGAAGAAGTAAAAATAAATCTTCCATTTGCTTTGGCAATTGGTTTTGCCATCGGGTTATTATCTGGAATGCTGGGAATTGGCGGTGGAATTATTTTAAGTCCGATTCTATTATTTTTAGGATGGGCATCAGTAAAAGAATCGGCGGCAATCTCGAGTTTATTCATTTTTGTGAATTCATTTGCTGGAATGTTAGGATTCTTTTTAGGAGGAAAAACAATTCCGATGGAAAGTTTCTATCTCGTTCCAATTGCTGTAGTAGGAGGAGTGTTAGGAGGTTTTTACGGAAGTGGATCTTTCTCCAACAGAACATTAAAAATGGTATTAGGAACAGTGATTTTAATGGCAAGTGTTAAATTGATTTTTCCTTGAAAATAAAATTGAATTTAACCGCAAAGCATGCAAGGTTTTGTAAAAGCGGTTTTTAAAATAGCAAAGTTCGCAAAGCTTTGCGAACTTAATTTAAAAGTTAAATGAATAAAAAACTTAGCGCACTTTGCGGTAAAAAAACTCATTGCAACTTAAAAACCTGAAACAAAAAAGACCATGGAAACACTAACAGTATTTATTCTTTGCGGAGGAAAAAGCACCAGAATGCAGTCAGAAAAAGGATTGGTTTTGTTTCAGGATAAGCCATTTATAGAGCATATCATTCAGGCGATTTTACCTATAACAGATCAAATTAAGCTCATTACAGGATCAAAAGAATACGATTATTTAGCGTATCAAAAAATACAGGATTTAGTAGTAGACAAAGGTCCGCTGGGAGGAATTTACACCGCATTATCACATTCTGAAACCGAATTCAATTTGATTTTAAGCTGTGATATTCCGTTAATTTCAACCGAATTATTGCAGGAATTAATTTCAAAACATACGCAAGAAGCAGGAATTACAGTTTTTGCTTCCGAAAGTAAAACCCATCCGTTAATCGGAATTTATTCAAAAAATATTGTTCCGGTTATAAAAGAAGCAATTGATTCTAATGAATTAAAAATGATGGATCTGCTAGCTAAACTACCGCATCAGATTATCAATATAGAAGAAAGTGAAAATTATCATTTGACCAATATCAATTCGGCCGACGAATTAAACGATCTGAATATCAATTTAACTTAAAGACTATGCGAAATTTTAAAACACCAAAATTGACGATTGTAGGTGCAGGTCCAGGCGATGTTGAATTGATTACTATAAAAGCAATCAAAGCTTTAAAAAGTGCCGATGTGGTTTTGTACGATGCTTTGGTAAACGAAGAATTACTCGAATATGCATCAAATGCAGAAATTGTTTTTGTTGGAAAACGTTTAGGCTGTCACGCTTACACACAAGATCAGATTAACGAATTGATTGTTTCTATGGCAAAGCGTTATGGACATGTTGTACGTTTAAAAGGCGGTGATCCGTTTGTTTTTGGAAGAGGAAGTGAAGAAATCGAATTTGCAGAAGATTTTGGAATCGAAACGGCTATTGTTCCTGGAATTTCATCCGCTTTAGGAGTGCCAGCTTCAGTCGGAATCAGTTTGACACAGCGTAAAGTTGCCGAAAGTTTTTGGGTTATCACAGGAACGACTTCAGATCATAAATTGTCAAAAGATATTTTGTTAGCATCAAAATCGGCAGCAACGGTGGTTATTTTAATGGGAATGCATAAATTAGACGAAATCATTTTGATCTATCAAGAAAACAGAAATGACGATCTGCCCATTGCGATTATCCAGAATGGAACAAAAAACTCAGAGCAAAAAGTAATTGGAACTATCAATACAATTACTAAATTGGTAGCTGAAAAAAATATATCATCGCCTGCTATTATTGTGATTGGCGAAGTAGTGAGAAATACATCAAGTTGGATTTCGTATTTTCAAGAACACTTTGAAGACGAATTTATTTTTCAGAATTTAAATTTATAAAAATGATCGAGGTTAAATATTTTGGAGCTGTTGCTGAAAAAACAAAATGTGAATTCGAAAAATTATCTTTTTCGGAAGAATTATCATTGCAGCAATTATTACAGGATTTAAACGAAAAATACGAGTTTGATTCGCTGACTTTCAGCGTTGCTGTAAATCAGAAAATAGTTTCTAAAACTTCAGATTATACTTTACATACTAGTGATATTGTAGCATTATTGCCACCATTTGCTGGAGGATAAAACCAAACCTAATGAGCGAAACTTCACGATATAACAGACAAATTATTCTTCCTGAGATAGGAGAGGATGGCCAGTACAAATTGCTGAAAGCTAAAGTTCTGGTTATTGGTGCAGGAGGTTTGGGCGCTGCGATTCTGCCTTATTTGGCTGGTGCGGGAGTTGGTGAAATCGGAATTGTAGATGATGACGTTATCGAAATTTCAAACCTTCATAGACAGGTAATTTACAAAAGTTTGGCAGTTGGAAAAGGAAAAGCGGCCGAAGCGAAAGCGATGATTTTAGAACTGAATCCGCTTATTAAAGTGAATGTTTTTGCAGAGAAATTATCAAGTAAAAATGCCATTTCCTTATTTGAAAACTATGATATTATTGTTGACGCAACAGATAATATTGCAATTAAATATTTGATTAATGATGCTTGTCTAGCAACCCATAAACCAATGGTTTACGGATCGATTTTTAGATTTCAAGGACAGGTTTCGGTTTTCAATTATCAAAACGGACCAACCTATCGCTGTTTATATCCAGATGAAAATAACAGTGCATTAAATTGTGAAGATGCTGGCGTGATCGGAGTTTCGGTTGGAATTATCGGAATGTTTCAAGCCAATGAAGTCATAAAAATGATTCTTGGAGTTGGAGAAGTTTTGAGTGGCAAAATCTTGGTTTATAATATTTTGAAAAATGAGCAACAGAAATATGATTTCGAAAAAAGTTCTGAAGTAGAAATGACCAAAGAAGATTTTGAACAGAAATATAATTCATCTGAAAATCAGGTTGAAGAAATAAAATTTGAGCTTATTTTGGATGAAATAGAAAACGATGAGGTTCTTTTTTTAGATGTTCGAAATGAAGACGAACTACCAAAAATAAATTTGAAAAACACCCTTCAAATTCCGTTGGTAAATCTAGAAAATGAAATTAAAAAACTGAATTCAAATCAAACGATTTACGTTTTTTGCCAATCTGGAATAAGAAGTAAAATTGCAACTGAATTGCTTCAAAAACATCAATTTAAAAATATAAAAAGTATTTCTGGTGGTGCTTTAGCAATGAAACAATCATTGCATGAAAAAATCCAGTAAAACTAATTAATAACGGCTACTATGAATAAAGTCATTTTCGGATTGTTTTTGTTCTTTTGTTTTTCTCAATTTGGGTTTTCACAAACTCATGTTGACGCTACTGGCGAAACAGAGCTTTATGAGGCATATGATAAAGCTGATAAAGAATTGAATAAAGTTTATAATCAGCTGAAAAAGAAATTAGGAACAAAAGATCAGACAGCTTTAGTCGTTTCTCAAAAAGACTGGATAAAGTTTAGAGATTCAAATTGTAAATTTAAATGCTATCCAGAAGGTTACGGTGGTGTTATAGCAAATAAAATGTACGCAGATTGTAGAATACAGCTTACCATTAGCAGAACAAAGGAATTGAAAAGTTTGATGAATGGCTTTTAAAGTCCTTATTAAAAAACATAAAAATGAGTAAAAATGTATTTGTAGAAGGACCAATTGCTCCTGAATTTATAGCGGAATCAATCGCTAAACATCAATCAAAACATACGATTGGAGCGCATAATATTTTTCTAGGGCAAGTCCGTGCCGATGTTATTCACGACAATACTGTCGTAGCAATCGATTATTCGGCGTATACAGACATGGCGAATGAAGCTTTGTATGCAATTCGAGAAAAAGCTTTTGCTAAATTCGATTTAACCTGCATGCACATTTACCACAGTTTAGGCGTTGTAAAAGCAGGCGAAATTTGTCTATTTGTTTTTGTTTCGGCAACACGTCGCAAACAAGTTTATGAAGCCACAGAAGCCATTGTAAATTGGATTAAAACCGATGTTCCGATTTTTGGTAAAGAAATGTTTGAAAACGATACATTCACTTGGAAACAAAATACCTAAGAAATTATAATGGTAGATATTACGCATAAAATAAGCACTTTAAGAGTCGCAACAGCAACCGCAATTGTAAAAGTCAGCAAGCAAGAAACAATTGATGCTGTTGTCAACAATTTAGTGCCAAAAGGGAACGTGTTTGAAATGGCAAAAACGGCTGGACTGTTTGCAGTCAAAAACACCCATTTATCCATTCCAGATTGTCATCCGCTTCCAATTGAATTTACTTCTGTAGAATACAATATCGAAGGTCTAGACATTCATATTATTTTCAAAGTAAAAACCGTTTATAAAACGGGAGTTGAGGTTGAAGCCATGCACGGCGCGTCAATTGTGGCATTGACAATGTACGATATGCTAAAACCAATTGACAAAGAAATCGAAATTTCGACTATCAAATTAATTAATAAAGAAGGCGGAAAATCGTCTTTCAAAAATAAATTCCCGAATGTAATTAAAGCGGCAGTTTTCGTTTGTTCCGATTCGATTTTTGCAGGTGAAAAAGAAGATCGTTCTGGAAAAACAATTGTAGAAAAACTGGATTCATACGGAGTTGAAACTTCTCATTACGAAATCATTCCAGATGAATTGGATATTATTCAAGAAAAAACAAAAGCTTTCGCTAAAGAAAACCAGCTGGTCATTTTTACAGGCGGAACTGGATTATCTCCAAGAGATGTTACGCCAGAAGCTTTAGAACCATTATTAGAAAGCAGAATTCCAGGAATAGAAGAAGCCATTCGCAGTTACGGCCAGCAGAGAATGCCGTATGCAATGCTTTCTAGAAGTGTTGCGGGAACTTTGGGTAAAAGTCTGGTTTTGGCTTTGCCGGGTTCAACAAACGGAGTAAGAGAATCTATGGATGCTGTTTTTCCGCACGTAATGCACGTTTTTCATATTTTAAAAGGAAAAAACCATGACAGCCTCTAACACTATTTTGACGGATGGTTTTGGGCGCAAGCATAATTATTTGCGCATTTCGCTGCTGGAAAAATGCAACCTGCGTTGTACATATTGCATGCCAGCGGATGGAATCGCATTATCTCCAAAAGCCAGTTTAATGACGGCCGATGAGATTTTTGCAATTGCGGAAACTTTCGTAAAAAATGGTGTTGACAAGATAAGATTAACAGGCGGAGAACCTTTGTTGAGAAAGGATTTTCCTGAAATTGTTTCTAAATTATCAGAACTTGGCATTTCGCTTTCCATGACAACAAACGGAATTTTAGTTGATCGCCATATTGAAGTTTTAAGACAGTTTAAAGTCAAAAAAATCAATTTGAGCCTAGATACTTTGGTTGCTTCTAAATTTGCTTCTATAACGCTTAGAAATCAGTTTGAGAAAGTAATAGATAATCTGCATTTGCTTTTAAATCATGATTTTCAGGTAAAAGTAAATGTCGTTTTGATGAAAGGTTTTAATGATAACGAAATTGTAGATTTTGTAAAACTGACTCAGTTTCTTCCTATTTCGGTTCGGTTTATTGAATTTATGCCTTTTGCAGGAAACGAATGGGACAGAAGCAAAATGGTTTCGCAACAAGAAATTTTATCTTTAGTTGGAACTCAATTTTCTTCAGGAGAAATTCTGAAATTAGAAGACGAAAAAAACTTTACTTCAAGAAATTATAAAATTAAAGGTTTCCAAGGCGATTTCGGAATTATTAGTTCCATTACAAATCCGTTTTGTGACAGCTGCAACCGCATCCGCTTGACGGCAGACGGAAAAATAAAAAACTGCCTTTTCTCTAATTCAGAAACCGATTTGTTAACGGCTTTTAGAAATGGAGAATCTATCGAAAATTTGATTTCAGAATCGATTCAGAATAAAAAGAAAGTCCGCGCGGGAATGGCTACGATGGATGAAATGGACGATCCCACAAAACATTTTGACAATCGCAGTATGATTGCGATTGGGGGGTAATATTAATTGTGAATTGTGAATTGTCTCGCTGAGCGAAGTAGAAGTTTTGACCGCATAGTTTTGTCATTCTGAGGAACGAAGAATCACACTAGCAAATCGACAAAGATTGACAAATTACTGTGAGAAGTTTTTAGTATGATTGCTTCGTCAGTTCGCTATCGCTCGTGTCTTCGTTCCTCAGAATGACAAACTGTATTTACATTGCTAATGAAAATAAAAAAAGGTTTAACTTTTTTTAAGTTAAACCTTTCTAAATACTATTTTTTCTTTTTAGCTTTTGTCTTTTTCTGAGCTTTTGCTTTCTTTTCAAGTTTCTTAGTTTTCGCTTTTTCTTTCGCTTTTTTCGCTTTTTCTTTTTTCTTTTCAGTCGCTTTTAGTTTTGCTTTTTTCGCTTTTTCTAATTTTTTGATAACGGCTTTAATCGCTTTTTCTCTTTTCTTTTCTTTCTCTTTTTTTGCTTTAAGTTTAGCTTTTAGCTTAGATTTTATGTCGTTTTTCTCCTTACCAATTTTTTCAACAGTTACAATAGGTTTGTTTTCGGCAACGTCATTGGTTTTAATTTCTACAATTTCAGAAACGATAGGTTCTGTTTTTGCAGATGTTGTTACAGGTTTTTTCACAGTAGCTTTCGGTGCTGTTTTAGAAGCTGCTCTTACAGGAGTTTTTGCTGCAGTTTTGACAGTTGCAGCAGGTGCTTTGGCAGCAGCTGTTCTTGTTGTAGCTGTTTTTGCAGTTGCTGGTTTTACTGCAGTTCTAGTAGTCCTTTTAATTGTTGTCTTAGTTTCTGGCTGTATTTCTGTAGTGCTTTCTACAGCTGTTTCTGCCGGAACATCGGTAGCTTTATCAGCAGAAGATTGTGTTGTTCTTTTTATCATAACTGTATTTTTTATTGAGTAAATAGATTGTAACCAAGTGGTTTTAAAGCTTCTGAAGTATGACGCTTTAGTGTAAATTCTTAGTTAAGCTAAATATACGCAATTTTTGAATACAGAAATAATAGAACTTATTAATTTTCAACTGTTTCCAAAATTCTAAAATTGCTTTTTGGCGCTTCACAAAGAGAACAGCAATACGTTTCAGGAAGATTTTCAAACAAAAGACCTTTTGGAATTCCCTGAGTTTCGTCTCCGTATTCTGAATTATAAAGCGTTAAGCATTCCTGACATTGGTAAATGTCCTGTTGTGGTTTTTCTTTTTTCTGTTGTTTTTCGGTGGTTTCAGATGTTGTATTTCCTAGTTCTTCAAAATATTTTCGGCTTAATTCAATGAGAATAGTTGGCAGTTCGAGCTTATCTATATCTTGTGAATGCACGATATATTCGCGAGTATTTGGATCGAAATTTTTGGCGAACAATACATTATAAGTATCTCTGATTTTTATGGATTCTAAAGCTGTTGGTAGTTCATTTTTTTCGATGACAATCGAAGTAAAATAATGCCCGTCGCGATTGTATTCTGAAATTCCGAAATTCAATCCATACGTACTGATATCAAATTGATCTAATGTTCTAACCAAAAAAGTTTTTAGGTTTAAAGCCCATTCCATCGCAACGGGTAAATGCCAATTCAATTCTAATAACGAATGGCGAACATTGATACCACGTTTTCCTAAGAATTTTTCCCATTCTAGTTTTCGGTCTTTCGGGATTCCTTTTATAATGAAAGATTTCCAAGGCGTAATACAGATTTTCCCGATTTTGCATTCAAAACACAAATCACACATTTCTTTCAGGAAATCCAAATCGTATAAATTGTTTCTCCAGTACAATCCCAGCCAATATTGATCAATTCCCATTCTGTTCATTCCTTCGTAATACGGAAATGGGTAAAAGGGAATATTCAACGGTTTGTCAATTGTTCTGTTGTTGGTGTCTAAAGCTTCACTAACCAAAGTGAAAAGCAGTTCGATATCAATTGCATCTTCTTCGGAAATTTTTTCGATTTCGTAATAAATCTTAGCTAAATCCCAACTGTAAATTAAAACAGGATAAACTTCTATTTTTTCCCATTTTGGAAGACGAATGTATAAATACCAATAATCTTCGTGTTCTGCAGCAATGAAATTCAAATGTCCTGTAAACAAAGGAACCAATTGCTGCTTCGGATCGGTTATATTAACTTTTAGTTTTGGCTGTTCTTTAAATTCTTCTAAAACATATAAAAAACGGTTTCCTGTAAGCCAATTTGTATTTCTAAAAATATCAGTCGAAACATAAGAAGAAACAATATTGTTGCCGCTTTTTTGATCGGGATAAACAAAATGATGTTTTCCTAAAGTGGTTTTATCCAAAGATTTAAATCCTTTAGGAAAAATAATATCTTGTCTAGAACCAAACGAAATCGAATCTAGACCTTCTTCCAAAGCGATATTCACAACTTCCCTAAGTTCTCCTGGCGAAATAACGCCTCCTTTTACTATTAATCTTGTTAGTTCCATTTTTGTTTCTTTGTTTCAGGTTTCAAGTTGCTTTACTTTGAACATAAATTTTACCGCAAAGTTCGCAAAGGTTTTTCGCAAAGTTTCGCAAAGTTTTTTTATTTTATAATAAGTTGCCAAAGTTCACAAAGCTTTGGGTAAAGATTTTAGCGCATAGCTTTGCGAACTTTTTTCGATAGAAAACAATTAAGCAGAGAATATTATTCTTTGCGAAACTTTGCGAAAAACCTTTGCGAACTTTGCGTTTAGATCAACACAACATAACATAACATAACATAACATAACATAACATAACATAACATAACATAACATAACATAACATAACAAAAGCAACTAAACCTTGCACTTCGCCAATATCTCCTTTACTTCCGTTTTGCAGCTTCCGCATCCTAAACCTGCTCCTGTATTTTTGCATAAATCCGTAAAATCACTTACACCGCTTTTAATCGTTTCTTCGATGTTTCCAGCTCCAACTTGACTGCACGAACAAACTAATTTTCCTAAAACTGGTTTTGCGTTTGAACTTCCTCTCAACAGTGTATTTCGTTTGTCTGATAATTCGATTTTGCTTTCTATCATGGTTTTAAATTCAGCAAACTCGTTTTTATCGCCCATTAAAATCGCTCCAACTAAAAGATCATCTTTTACGATGCATTTTTTGTAATATCGTTTTTTCAAATCGGCAAAAACAATTTCTTCGTAGGAATCATCATTTTCTGGAATGTTAAGATCACCAATACTGCAAAGATTAATGTCTTCTAATTTTAAAATATTCATTAAAATAGAGCCTTTGTAATAACTGCTAATATCGCCAGCAAGGAAATTCGCTAGAATGTCAGCTTGTTCTTCAGCTGCAGAAGTGATTCCGAATAACTTATTATCGAATTCCGCTATTTCTCCAATCGCAAAAATATCCCGATTTGAAGTTTGTAAATACTGGTTTACTTTCACACCACGTCCGCAGGCTAAACCACTTTCACGAGCGATTTCGATATTCGGAATAGTCCCAATCGTGTACACAATTGCATTTGCCGTAATGATTTTTCCGCTCTTTAAAGCAATTTCAATTTCATTCGGATTATCGGTTTCAAAAACAGTACTGACTTCATTATCAAAATAAATCTGAATGTCACGCAATTGTACTTCTTCTGCCAATAATTTGCTTGAAATTAGATCCAATTGACGCTCCATTAAACGTGAAGCTCTCTGAACAATCGTAGTTTTTACTTTTTTATGTTTTAAAGCGGCAGCTAATTCTAATCCTAGCAACCCACCGCCAATAATGACAACATGCTGTTCTTCTGGAGGAAGATTGGTATTGTCTAAGTGTTTTTTCAAACGGTCGGCATCTTCTTTTCTTCTAACGGTAAAACGTCCAGGAAGATGAAGCTGTGCATTTTCTGGAATAAACGGGCGGCTTCCTGTTGCTAAAATCAAAGAATCGAAAGTGTGAATTTCGCCCTGACTGTCAACAATTGTTTTTTGTTTTGAATCTAATTTTTCAATTGCAACGCCGGCTTTCATGGTAATTTTCAGTTTATTGAAAGCTTCGCCATCTTTGACTTTTAAAAGCTGATCCCAACTGAATTCCCCAGTCATATATTCGGGAAGCAAAACACGATTGTAAAATGGATTTACTTCATTCGAAAAAACAATAATTTCATCGGTTGAATTGAATTCGCGATAGTTTTGAATGAATCGGAAAGAAGCCGCTCCAGCACCAACAATGGCAATTTTCTGAAATGGTTTTACGTATTTTTTAATTGAAACGGTTGTGAATTTAAAATCAGGTTCTTTTGAAATTGGATCGACAACGTTGTTCGTTAAATTGTTGGTTCTATTTAAATCATTTTCAAGCTGTTTACCCCAGTGCATCGGCAGAAAAACGACCTTTTCTTTGATCGAATCGGTTACTTTTGCTTTTACGCGGACTTCTCCATTTTTGCTTGAAACCACCACAATATCACCATTTTTGATATCGTTTTTAAAAGCATCAATCGGATTTATTTCTAAAACAGGACTTGGAATATGCGTTAACAAACGAGAGACTTTTCCTGTCTTTGTCATCGTATGCCATTGGTCGCGAATTCTTCCTGTGGTTAAAATAAAGGGGAATTCGTCGTTAGGCTGTACCGAAGTATTTTCGATTGAAACGGGAAGATTAAAAATCGCTTTTCCAGAAGGCGTATAGAATTTTTTATCGGTAAACAATCGTGGAGTTCCCGGATGATTGTAATCTGGAACAGGCCACTGAAAAGTTCCTTCGGTTTTTAAACGATTATAATTTAAAAATGAAATATCAATATTCGTGTTTTTGGTAAGTGCACAATGTTCTTTGTAAACTTCTTCGGCGCTGTTGAAATTGAATCCATTAAAATTCATTTTTTTAGCAAAGCGAATTAAGATTTCAATGTCTGGAAGTGCCTCTCCAGGCGCATTGATTCCTTTTGGTAGATATGAAATACGACGTTCCGAATTGGTCATTGTTCCTTCTTTTTCTAACCAACCCGCAGCAGGCAATAATAAATCGGCAAATTTGGCTGTATCAGCATTATGCGAAATATCTTGAACAACTACGAATTTTGCGTTTTGCAGCGCTTTTTCGGCTCTTCTAGAATCGGGTAAACTCACTAAAGGATTCGTACAAATAATCCAAACGGCTTTCATTTTTCCAGATTCTAAGGCTTCAAACATTTCTGTTGCCGTTAAACCCGGTTTGTCCGAAATCTCGTCAACGCCCCAAAAATCAGCTACTTCTTTACGATGCGTTGGGTTTGCAATGTCTTTGTGTGCAGCCAAAAGTGTTGCCATTCCGCCAACCTCTCTTCCGCCCATTGCGTTGGGCTGACCTGTTAATGAAAATGGCCCAGAACCTGGTTTCCCAACTTGTCCAGTTAACAAAGATAAATTCAGCAATGCCGTATTTTTATCAACGCCAACAGCACTTTGGTTTAATCCCATTGCCCAAAGCGAAATAAAACCTTTTGCTTTTCCTATAATATCGGCGGCAAGTTTAATGTCGTTTACAGAAATTCCGCAAAGTTTAGATGCTTTTTCAAGAGAAGTTCCTAAAACAAGGTCTTTATATTGTTTAAAATTTTCGGCGTGATTTTTTACGAAATCATGATCGACGTGACCTTTTTCGATAATGCGTTTGGCAATGGCATGATATAAAATAATATCTGAACCTGGAATAATCTGCAAATGTAAATTGGCAAAAGCAGCTGTATCGGTTCTTCTAGGATCGATACAAATTATTTTGGTTTTCGGATTTTTCTCTTTATGTTTTTCTAATCTTCTAAAAAGAATAGGGTGGCACCAAGCAGGATTTGCTCCTGTAATTAAAAAAGTGTCCGCTAACTCAATATCATCATAAGCAATTGGAACAGAGTCTTCTCCAAAAGTTTTTTTATAACCCACAACCGCAGAACTCATACAAAGTCTGGAGTTGGTGTCTATATTGTTGGTTTTTAGAAATCCTTTTACAAGTTTATTGACTAAATAATATTCCTCAGTTAGACATTGTCCAGAAATATAAAATCCAACGCTATCTGGTCCATGTTTTTTTATGATAGAAGAAAAAACTGCAGCAGCTCGGTCAAGAGCCGTATCCCAACTTACGCGTTCCAGCGGATAAGATTTGCTTCCTCGCATTTCTGGATACAAAATTCTGTCAGAGGTATCATTAACTACGTAATGCAAGTTCATCCCTTTAGAGCATAGCATTCCTTTGTTTACAGGATGATCTTTGTCGCCTTCTACCATTACCCCATTTTTTGCATCGTTGGTCACAATTATACCACAGCCAATGCCACAGTAGGAACAGGTAGTTTTGATCTTCGTAGTTTGCATTAGAGTTCTATTTAGAGATACTATTTTTATTGATTGATCTGACTTTAGAAAAGTACTTACGCAAAAATAAGTATTTTTACGTATTAATACGTATTTTTTAGATTTATTTTTTTAATTTTGGTAAAAATAAATGAGGAACAACAAATTAGTTTTTAATGTGCTAAAATTTAGGACTCATGAAAGAAGAGCAAACCGTTTGTTATTCCTGCGTCAATGAAAATTGTTTTATCAAGAAACATCTGCATTTAGAACAGATGGCAGGTTATGTTTCTAAAAAGCAAAGTATTACCTGTAAAAAAACAGATCGATTTATTACAGAAGGTGCACTGTTGCAAGGTCTTTATTTTATTTGTAAAGGAAAAGCTAAAACAGTAAAAACCGGAATTAACGGTCGTGAACAAATCGTTCGTTTAACCGCAAATGGTGACATTATTGGTTTCCGCGGATTTGGAACGAGTAAACGTTATTTAATTGGTGCTTATGCGCTGGAAGATACGGTTCTGTGTAACTTTAGCAACGAAACTATGCAGGAAATTTTACAGCAAGTTCCTGAATTTACCTATGCTTTAATGTTGTTTTATGCCGAAGAATTGAACAAAAGCGAAAACAATATCCGCAAGATTGCACACATGAATGTTCGCGAACGTGTAATTGACTTGTTGCTTTATATTCATCGCAAATTCGGACAAACGAATGGTTTGATTGATATCGAGCTTACGCGAAAAGAAATTGCAGATTTTGCAGGAACTACAGAAGAACAAGCAATACGTATTTTATCAAGCCTTAAAAAAGAAGCATTGATTAAAACGGAAGGAAAACGTGTTGGGATTTTAGAAGTTTCAGAGTTGAGATCTGAAATTATGGAGCATAAGTATTTTTAAGGTTCTACTCTTTATTCTGGCTATGCAGTGCAAGTTCCAAGAGTAGGACTCTATTGCGAACTCCTTTTTTATTTCGAATTGGATTATACAAACTAGAATTTTTAAGCATGGCAATTAATGTTACCTTTTCTTTTTCATCAAGCTCTTCTATGTTTTTATTAAAATAGAATTTGGAAGCAGCCTTTACACCAATGTTTTTATATCCAAAATCATAGTTTACTAAAACAAATTTGAGACACTCGTTTTGACTAAATTCTTGTTTTATTTTTAGCTCATAAAGTAATTTAGTAAGTGAATAGGCATGTCTGGATGGGCGAATGTTATTTGAGGCATCTCTGCAAGGGCAACTTGGTTCTTTTATCTTTTTGTAAATTTTGTTATGAATATCAATAAACGATGTAAAATCTTCTTTTTTAGCTTCGTTTAATTTATTTGTTAATAATACAAATTCTTTATTTCTGTAAAGAGGATTGAAATCGCTTAATAAATACAATATTAAAACTCCTAAAAAAACAATTATTCCAAGAAAGATTTTTAATGATTTTTTGAACATAAAAAATTAAATAAATTAGTTTACTTTTTTTCCATTTTCATAAATATAATTCAATTCTTTTCCAGTTTTTGATAAACAGAATTGTTTCCCATTTTTTTTTCCATCTTTATATTGACAGCTGTAGATTAATTTGCCTTCAGAAAAATTTTCTTCTAAAATTTTATTTTCATTTTCGTCAAAGTAAGAGGAAGAATAAATGCTTCCATCAAAATCTAATTTGTCCTCTTTTTTCTTTTTAAAAAACGGTTTATCATAATAATAAGTCTTTCTGCAAGGAATTCCTTTTTTGCTTTTATTATAGTATTCAGTGTAAAGTATTAGATATCCATTTTTAAAATCATTTTTTGATAGTAAGATATTATTCGTCCATCGACGGTTTTCTATTGAACCTGAAAAAAGAGAATCGTTACTGACTTTATAAACAAGTCCATCTTTAGAATAAATATCTTTTGAGGTAAGTTGTTGATTATCTTGAGCAAAACTTTGAATAGATATGAATAGAAAGAGAAGTACTATTTTTTTAATCATAGTTTATTTTTTATTTTTTTCTGCCAACAAATCGAATTACAGAACCAGTTCCGTTATGGAATAAGCCTTCGTTTAGTTCAATTTCTTTTTCTTCTAATTCAATGATTTCATAATTAGGGAAATCAGCTTTGATTTCTTCGATTGAAAAGAGAGATTCAATGTCTTTTGGTCCGCCAACTTTTTCGTTTTTGGTAACGTATTCTAAATGCTTTTTACTGAAAGCTTCAAAAATGATAAAACCATCTTTTCGTAAAAGTTTGTCAAGTTGTTTATGAATTTCAGATTTTATAGTAGCTGGAAAATGTGCATAGATTAAAGCAATCGCATCAAATTGTCCCTCTTGAAAATCTAAAGTTTCCAATTCGCCAACTTGATAATCAAGCGAAACATTATTATTTCCTGCTAAACGAAGCGCTTTGTTTCTGCCTTCTTCGCTAATATCAAAAGCAGAAACTTCCCAGCCTAATTTCGCTGCAAAAATGGCATTTCTTCCTTCGCCTTCAGCAGGAAAAAGAATCGTCCCGGTTTTTAGTTTTTCAATTTGTTCTTTAAGGTAATTGTTGGGTTCTTCGCCGTATGCGAATTCTTCGGTTTTATAACGGTCGTCCCAACGCTGAGTCCAAGTGTTGTTCATAGTTTATATATTGAATTTAACGATTAAAGGTTTGTGGTCGCTGTACAAAGTCCAGTCTTTATAAGAACCAACTTCGACACTTTCTAAAACTTCCATAAAATCATTTGAAGCAAAGCAATAATCAAGATGATAGGGTTTGTTTTCATGACGATACAAATACCAAGTCGGATGCTCTTCTTTGCCTTGAATCTGATTGAAGTATTTATGATAGGTGCTGAAAATATTTTTTTCGGCCAATTTATTTACAACTGTTGTATGATTTCCTTCGCGACGCGGTTTGTCCCAAATAGTATTGCTGTTGAAATCGCCAATTAAAATGGTTTTAGTTTCTTTGATTAAATCTTCATAAAAATGAATTGCTTTCCAGATCTGAGTTACATAAGCGCCCTCTTTATCTGCAGGATTATTGGCCCAAATAGCAAATAAAGTAAAGTCAATTTTTCCGCCTGTTACGGCAATTGGAAGGATGTTTTTGAAAGTTGGATTATGGCATTCTAACAATTGAAATCTATAATCTCCAAACGAAAAAATGCCAATTCCTTTATTAGGATTTGCGCCGTACCAAAGAATATCTGAAGGTAATTTTATGCCATCTGGAAATTTGAGTTTTTCAGGATTTTCACACTCAGAAATTACAGCAATATCAGGATTCAAAGCTTGAATATATTGAGCTTTTTTTCTGAATGCCATGTTGCAATTCCAAGCGATGAGTTTCATTTTTAAATGAGTATTAGTAAGCTTGTTTAATGGGAATGAACTGAAAAATCGCGAAAACCTACTCTAAGCAATCTCGCTTCATTATTTTTTAACACAAATCCCATTTCAATTTCACAATCTTTTTTTGAACCTAATTCAATTTTTGTAGATACAATTTCAATTGAATCTTTTCCATTAAATTCATCACCATAATCTTTGGGTATTTGAAGTTTTTCTTTCACTGATATTATTACCTTTTCCTTATTTGGAAAACCATGTTTTTTTAAAGCATTGAAAATTTGTATGGATAAGGTGTCTAATTCATTTTTATATTTTTCTCTTGTTTCTTTTCTTCCAACATATTCCTCACGAACAAGTTTATATTTTTGTTTGGAAATCGCCTCAAGAATAATTATCGATTTTTCAATTGGATTATCTGTTTTTTGAATTTTATCTGAGCATCCAATTAAAAAGAGAAGTAATAAAATTGAGATGTTTTTCATTTATTTTAAATATAATTAGATTTAAAATTTAATTCAAATATACCCAAATAAAACTCAAAAAAATACCCTTTTCCGAAAACTGAAAAAGGGTAAGATATACTATACTTTAAGTAATGCTTTTATGAAACTAACCAACAAATTTAGTTTCGCCACTATTTACATCAATTTCAGCAAAATTATGTTTTCCGATCACGATAAGCAGTTTGTCTGAATTATAACCAACATATCTAATTTCAGGTTCTCCTTTTTTTGGTTTTCCGCAAACAGAAATTACATTGGTTTGCCATTTCAATTTGCTTCTTTTGTAAGCAGAAATGGTTTGTAAATCATTCTCAACATAATAAACAATGTTGTTTTTTTTGATTCCTCTTTTTTGCGTTTTGGCAAAATTTATTTCAGAGTTTTTAGAAATTAAGGCATCATTGTACTTTTGAGCAATGCCTGTTTGCGTGACAATAAAAGTCACCAGTGACAATTTTAGAAATGGTTTCATTAGGATAGAATTGGGGGTTCATAATCGCTTCAAATATAAATAATTAAAACAAATAATGAAGTTTTTGGGGATGAAAAAAAATCCCTTTTTCCGAAATGGGAAAAAGGGATTTTTTATGAGTTAATTTTAAAGAAAAATTATTTTTTCCAGCTAAAAATTCTTGGATTCACAGAAACCATTAACCATGCCCAATTGTTGGTATGGCCAGCATCTCCCGTTTTAATAAATTCCATCGTTTTAGATCCGAACATTTGAGAATAACCTCCTGTAACTGTAATATCTTTTTTGAAATTATACCCAAAAGTTGCATCAATCTCAGTTCCTAAATAAGAATCCATTTTTTCGTTAAGAGGAACATTCACTACATCCGCTGCAGATAAAAACACGTGCGGAATCAAAGCAAATTGCCACTTGTTTACATTGTAATTCAATTTGATAAAAATATCTTGTAAACCAACATTTTTCAAATGATTTCCAACATAAAAGTAATCCATGTAACCATTAAATCCGTGGTTGGTTCCAAAAATTGGGTTAAAAGACTTAATTACTGTGCTTCCATCATTTGAATCTTTACCAGATAAAAATTCATATCCTAAACCAGCTTTAAACGAATCAGTTATACTGTAATTAATGTTTGCGGCAGCATTCCAGGCACTAACTTGCTGATCGGTGCTTTTTCCAGTTTGACCATACAACCAAAAACTGGTATCAATTTTATCTTTTTTATAAGTTAAGTAAGGACCAAAAGTTTGCATGTAATCTACCAGAATTTTGCTCTCTGGAGTATTTGGATTACGAGTAAATTCGTAACCTGTATTGAGTACTAAAAAGCTCGCGCCTAATTTTTCGCTAAATTGGTTATGATACCAAGCATATTGCATTGCTTTATAATTAGCAACGGTATAAGGAGTTTGTACAACATTTTCTGCTGTTGAATTGTAAGCACCTCCAAAATCTAATTTTTGAGTTTCGTCATGATAAGAAACCGTTAACGCATCATGGCTTTGGCCTTGCTGAGCCCAATCCATTTCACCAAGAATACGCTGATTATCATAAGAAAGAACCTGACGTCCCATTCTGGCGCTCCATTTTTCAGTGAAATTATATTGCGCCCAAGCTTCAAAAACAGCAACTCCATTTTTATCAGCAACTGTAGCAGGAGCAACATCTCCCCATGTTCTTGTGTTTTGGAAAGTTAATTTTACAATTAAATCGTCTTGTTTGAAATTAATGTTTAGACGAGAACGCTGTGAAATTTGAGAAGTTCCTTTTTGTCCTTCTTGTAAAAGTTGCTTGTAACCGTTACGATATTCAAAACGCGGTCTAATTTGAAGATTTACATCTAATTCTTGGGCTTGTATTTCAAAACTTAATCCTACGATAAGTATTAAAATTAGTTTAAGTTTTTTCATAAAATTCTTGTATTTATATCGGAGGTAAATTTATAAGAAAATGCCGTCATAAACTATGATTAAGATCATATTTCTAATTTTTTTTTAATCTAAGTCTAATATGCAGGCTCTAATTTTGCGTTACTTACTTTAACTTCTTTTTTCTTAGATAGTTGTGTAATAGTGTAATGCATCCACACTAAGCAGACCGTTGAAAAGATTAAAATAAAAATCCATGAACTTGACCAGATTCCGGTTGCAGTTAATAAATATCCAAAGATAATTGGTCCAAAGAATCCGCCTAAACCGCCAATCATTCCAACCATTCCGCCTACAACTCCAACTTCATTTGGGAAGTATTCTGGAATATGTTTGTAAACCGCCGCTTTTCCAATTCCCCAAGAAATTCCAATTAGAATTACTAAAATTAAAAACACCCACATATTGGCGTCAAATTTAATAACGGTTACTCCTTTAGCTATCAGTTCTTTTTTAGCTACACTTTGATTATTTGTGACTACAACATCTTGCCAGCTTGTAGAAGTTGGAAAAATAGCATTTTCATTACCATTGGCTGTTTTTTGCGCAATTGGATATTCTTTATCTCCAATTTTTACGGTTTTGTCGCTGATTACGTTTACAACGCCTTTTTTTGCCGCTAAGATTCCAGGGCCAGAAGTTGTAATTTCCATTTTAGGAATCGACAATAAAGCACTCAAAATTACCGAAGAGCCCAAAACCCAATACATTACTTTTCTAGCTCCGAATTTATCAGATAAATAGCCTCCCAAAGCTCTGATTACTCCAGATGGTAAACTAAACATTGTTGCAAACATTCCTCCCATAACCAAACTCGTTTGGTAAACATTCATGAAATTTGGCAATAACCATTGAGAATAAGCTACAAAACAACCGAAAACTAAGAAGTAGTAGGCTCCAAAACGCCAAACTCTTTGTGATTTTAGGGGGGTAAGCATTTGTGAAATAGTTTTACCGTTGCTTTCTATTTTTTTGTTTTGAGCAAAAATTAAAAAAGCAACACCAATTACGACCAATGAAATAGCGTAAATAATCGGAAGAACTTTCCAGCCATTTTGCGGATCATCAATAGAGAAATGGTTTAATAGAGAGGGAGCTAAAAAAGTGGTAATTGCTGCGCCTGCATTTCCCATTCCGAATATTCCCAAAGCGCGTCCTTGCCATTCTTTTGGATACCAGATAGACGTGTAGCCAATTCCGACTGCAAAACTGGTTCCGACCATTCCGAAGAAGAAACTAAGTACGGCAAACATGAAAAAACTGTCGGCGTAGGGAAGGAGGAATAACGGAATTGAGCTTAGAAGGAGTAAAAGCGAAAAAACATACTTTCCGCCAAATTTATCGGTTAAAATTCCAATTGGAAGACGCATGATTGAACCTGTTAAAATTGGAATGCCCAAAAGCCATCCAACTTGTATAACATCCCAATGGAAAATTCCGTTATCGACTAAGAAGGTTACCAGAACCCCATTTAATGTCCAGCAGGCAAAACACACTGTAAATGCCAATGTGTTTAAAAATAAAATTTTGTGTGATTGCGATAGTGAGTTTGTATTTTTCATAGCACTTATATTTTTATGTAAAAATAAGTACTATAACTTAGTTAAAACCTGCTAAAACGCAGTTTTTGAAAAATAATTACGTATTTATACGTATTTTTAAATTAAGGAATACTCAGCCGCTTTGTTTGAAAGCTCCATTAGGTTTTTTACTTTCAGTTTTTTCATTAAGTTGAAACGGTGCACTTCGGCAGTTCTTTTACTGATGTCAAGCGCTTCAGCGATTTCTTTATTTCCTTTTCCCGATAAAAGAAGCGTCAAGATTTCTTTTTCTCTTTTTGTAATCATCATTTCTTCACCCAAGCTTTGCTTAGGTTCTAAAGATGGTGATGAATTAGTAAGTTGACTGATTAAAATGGAAGAAATATCACCGCTGAAATATTTGCCTCCAACAGCAACACTGTGCAAAGCTTTTAGGAATTCTTCTTTACTAGAACCTTTCAATAGATAACCATCGGCACCAGCTTTTATCGATTTCAACACATATTCTTCTGATTCATGCATAGAAAGCATGATGATTTTTACGTTGTTATTCTCACTTCTAAGTTTTTCTACTACCTCGATACCAGTTAAGTTAGGCATGCGAATATCTACTATAAGTAAATCTGGTTGCGTTACGGCAACTACTTCCAGAGCATCTGCACCATCGATTGCTTCGCCTACAACCTCAATGTTTGCTTCATTTTCCAGTAAGGATTTGATTCCGTCTCTAACAAAAACATGGTCATCTGCCAGTACTACTCGAATGATATTGCTCATAGTTTACTTAATTTTGATTCTCGATTTTTACGTATATTCATCTAAAAAGAAGATGCTAATATACGTACTTTTTTTAAAAGTAAATTCCAATATTAAAATTTCTAATGTTGGAAATTCTAAATTTGATTGGATGGTCAACTTTCTCAAAGTTTTCTAAACATAAAGTTTGTCATTCTGAGGAACGAAGAATCACACGCGGGATTCTACAAAGTTTGACGATTCAGATTGTTATTTTTTTGCACGCAGATTCCGCAGATTTAAGCAAATTTTTTTGTTCTAAAACGGTTAAATGATTTTCAAATATTGTGGATTTAGATTGCGTGGGCTTCGACTCCGCTCAGCCTGACAATATTGTGGTCAACTTTGACAAAGTTTGATTTGTTTTGGCTTTAAATTCTAAATAAAATTAAAGTCTCTTTTGAAACCGTTTGCTCGCGAGAGGGATGGGAGGAAGCTACCGAAGTAGCCCGGATAGCCCGGCAGCATTAGGGAAAGTGGGCATATATAGGCAAAGTTTGTTTGCCCGCTTTTTCTAATGGTGGCTTGCCTTGATAATTAGATAATTAGTAAATGTGACAATCAGATAATGTTTTAAGATACTTTAAGTAATTATCAAATTATCTAATTGACTAATTCTCTCATTTGAGAATAGGAATGTTGAACGTAATTCTCGTTCCTTCGCCTGGAATCGAGTTCATAAAAACACGTCCGTTGATGTATTGGATTCTTTCTTTCATGAATAAAAGCCCCATTCCAGATTCGCTGTTGCGTTTTTTGTCAACTGAATTCACGTCGAAACCTTTTCCGTTATCGTCTACGATGATGCTTAAAAGTGTTTCGCTGTGCGAAAGCTGCACAATAATATGTGACGATTCAGCATATTTAATGGCGTTGTTGATCGCTTCCTGTGTGAGACGGTAAATGTTGATTTCGATTAAGGAATCTAAACGCTGGTCAAAATCGGTTTTGTTGTAAAACAGGATTTCTTTTCCGGTTAGTTTTGAAAGTTCTTGAGTGAGTTTTGCTAAAGAAGAAACGATTCCGTGATCGCTTAATTCTGGTGGCATTAAGTTGAAAGTTGCCGTGCGGACACCTTTTATAATGTCAAGCGAAAGTTTCTTTAAATATTCAATTTTTTGCTCTGATTTTTCCCTGTCATCAAGATTAATGCTTTCTAAACTGAACTTTAAACCGGTAAGCATTTGTCCGATTCCGTCGTGAATTTCTTTGGCGATTCGGTTTTGTTCGTTTTCCTGATTTTCAACGATTTTGCTCGAAATGATCTTTTGCTGATTGATTTTTTCAGTTGTATTTTCAAGGTTTAAGCGTTCTACTTCGCGCTGTGCTTTTTTGCGTTCGGTGATGTTGAAACAAACAATCAAAAGTTCCAGTTCGTCTTTTTTGATCATGACGGGAACCATCGACAAATCGAGCCAGATTTCTTTTTCGTCTTTATTTATAATTTTGATTTCGCCTTGCCAGCCGCTACGCTGTTTTTCGAAAATTAAACGGTCAAAATTAACCTGTTCTTTTTCGTCTTCAGTCAGTACTTCGGAGAATTTTTTGTTAGATGAAAATTTGGTATAATTTAAAAGTTTTGCGAATTTTTCTCCAATATGAATAATCGAGCCATCAGGTGAAATTCGGCAATACAATAAAGTATTTTCCATCGCATAATTGAGCGATTTTAACTCTTTTACCGAGTTTTCTTTGATTTCGGAGATAATTTCCGTGTCGTATGCGAGTTTTAAAGCTTTCTTTTCAGAAGATAAAAGTTGGGCAATTAACCTTTCGATTTTCTTATTTGTTGGTTTGAAAATGAAGAAGAATTCCAGAAGCAGAACAAGTAATGTAAAACCAAAAATCCAATATTCGATTCGGCGCTGTTCGGTTACTTTTTCATGCGCTTCAAGATCATATTGGGTTACAATCTGATTCATTTTTGAAAGGAAAATGCCTTCGTTTTCCAAAATAATCTGAACCAATTTTTGATTTTCAGAAGCCGATTTTTTCTGTTGTAAATGCAATAGAAAAGAATCTGTAGTTTCTGCAATTTTATTGAAAATCGGATTGATTTCTAGATACAATTTGTTTAGCGTTTCGCTTTTTTCTTTTGGAAAACCTAAACTGTCATTTCCATTTTCAAGTGCATTTTGATTTTTCTTCCAAAGCTCTAGAACTTCTTTTAAATGCGAAGTTTTTTTGGCTGTAGCCGAATCAGAAACGTAATGTAAAATGAGAACTTCTTTTACAATTTTCTGGCTTAGCATTCTTTGTTTACCAGAAAAATTGATAATCTTAGAATCGCTTAACTGCTGATTCAGATTGTATTGTACTAAAAACTGACTTATAATTATTGTTAAGGCAATAGTAAGAAGCGCAAAAAAATACAGACGGCGTAAATTTTTGAAAGTGATTTTTTCTGCAGCTTCCTGATTGCTTTTTTTCATTCGAAGATAGTATTTGTCTTTCTATAGGAAAATGGAATTCGCTTTAGCTCATTTCATATCTTTTTTACAATCCTAAAGAAGCTTTTATTAGGTTTAAATTTTCTTCAGAATAATTTATTTTTAAAGCTTCCTGATGTCCTTTGTCCGACATTTTATCCCAGGTTTTCTTGATGATATTTTTTAGCTTTTCTTCATCATGTTTGTGAACAAAAGGTTCTAAGTAAAATTCTAAAAACACCAAACAAATTACATCTTCCAGTAATTGTGTTTCAGCATCTTTTTTAAGTAGTTTTTTTTCAATTAAGAAAGAAACACGATCTATGAAAGTCTGATCGTAACCTGCTTTTTGAAGAATTTCAGCAGTAGTTTTTGCATGGAATTTTTTCAATTCTTCTCTCCATTTCAAATAACCCACGCGATCCATTGGGTAAGATTCTCGGGCAACTTTCCATCGACAGATGTGTTGCGCTTTTGATGCAATCTGAATTTCTTCTGACGCATTCGGTTCAAATTGCATCAGTTTTTTATACATCCTGTTTGAATACAATAATTCTTTTGGATATTCGGTGTTTTGGTCTAATTCGATGTTTGGATCTTGAGCGTTTTCAGCGTCAATCCATTGGCTTGCTTTTTGAAAAGGTGTAGTCATTTTTTGGTTTGATAATAGAATTTCAAAGATACGGAATTAGTAAATAGGTGAAATGTGAAATGTGACTAGTAAAAAGTGAAAAATGAGAATAGACTTTTCAGTACTAAAATTCATATAACATCTTACTTTTAACATACCACAATTTTTCTAATCTACAAATCCAACAAAAACTTCATCTTCAACAATCTTAATCGGATAAGTGGCAATGCTGTATTCTTCGCCGTTTAAATTTGAACCGTCAACAAGAGAAAAAGTCTTTTTATGCATTGGACAAGCGATTTTAGGAATATCATCTGCAGATCCTGTCATTCCTCTTGAAAGCACCATTTCCATTTTGTGCGGACAAGCATTTTGACAAGCGTACCATTCGTTGCGACGCGTAAAATTAAAAATAGCAATTTGTTTGTTTTTGTATTTGATACAGCCTCCTCGGTTACTTGGAAAATCTTCTACTTTACCAGCTTTGAACCAAATTGTTGCATCGTTTGCGTGAACTGTTTCGTATTGATTTAAGATTTCTTCCATTTTGATTGAGTTTTGTGTTCCTGTTTCTTAGCCCTCTTTTTACAATCAAGAGAGATTTGATGGCGCAGTAAAAAAGAGGGTAAGAAGGACAGCAAACGTTAAATGATTTTTTTTTCTTTTTTTTTGGAGCTTTATTGTGTTTTGCCACAAAGACGCTAAGTTTTTTCTTTAAGCTTTTGTAATTTGACTTTGCGTCTTTGCGTCTTTGCGAGATTAAAAAATTTTTTACGACCAAGCTTTTGGCATTTTTTGATCTCTTAACGGAACAAAAGCGATGTTATCGTCTTTCTCGTCTGAGTTCACAAAATGATTGAAGCGTTTTAATAATCTTGGTTTTTCCAGCACTTGTTTCCATTCGCATTCGAAAGTGTTTACTAAAGTCTGCATTTCGGCTTCAAGCGTTTCACAAATTCCTAAACTGTCTTCGATGATTACTTGTTTTAGATAGTCTAAACCTCCGTCCAGTTTTTCTAACCAAGTTGAAGTTCTAATAAGCGGACCAGCAGTGCGTATGTAATACATTAAGAAACGATCCATGTATTTGATTACGGTTTCTTTGTCGATTTTTTCAGCCAATAAAACGGCATGTTTTGGATTCGCGCCACCATTTCCTGCGATGTATAAATTCCATCCGCCTTCAACAGCGATTAATCCGAAATCTTTTCCGCGGGCTTCGGCGCATTCGCGAATGCAGGCAGAAACACCACCTTTTAATTTATGCGGAGAACGAATTCCTTTATATCTGTTTTCTAGCTCGATGGCAAATCCAGCGCTGTCGTCCATTCCGTAACGGCACCAAGCATTTCCAACACAGCTTTTTACAGCACGAAGCGATTTTCCGTAAGCGTGACCGCTTTCAAAACCATTTTCAATTAAGATTTTCCAAATTTTTGGCAAATCACTTAAATGTGCGCCAAATAAGTCGACTCTTTGCGCTCCCGTAATTTTAGTGTACAAATCGAATTGTTTTGCCACTTCTCCAATTACGATTAATTTTTCGGCTGTAATTTCACCTCCCGCAACTCTTGGAACAACAGAATACGTTCCGTTTCTTTGAATATTGGCTAAAAATCTATCGTTTGTATCTTGAGTAGTAACGTGTTTATTTGCCGTATCATTATAAATACTAGAAAAGATAGAAGCGACAACAGGTTTGCAAATTTCACAACCATCACCTTTTCCATGATGATCCAGAACATCATAAAAATTCTCATATTTATTGATTTTTACCAAATCGAATAATTCCTGACGTGTATAACTGAAATGCTCGCAGATAACTTCTTTTACTTCTTTTCCTAAAGACTTTTGAGTGGCTTTTACCAAATCTGAAACCATTGGTTTACAGCCTCCACAACCAGAAGTTGCTTTTGTTGCCTTCACTACGTCGGAAAGTGTAGCACAAGATTCGTCTAGAATTTTACAGCAAATAGCACCTTTTGTTACGTTTTCGCAAGAACAGATTACAGCTGTATCTGGCAAATCCATTACACTTCCCAAAGAAGAACCTTCAGAGCCATCGCGAGAACCTAAAATCAAATCTTCTGGATTTTTAGGTAATGCCATTTCGTTAATATAAATCTGAAAAAGTGAATTGTAATCGCTAGAATCTCCAACTAAAATTCCACCTAAAAGCTTTTTAGAATCCTTTGTAACGTTGATTCTTTTATAAACGCCGCTTAATTTATTTTCATAAATAATAGCTGTAACGTCATTATTTTCAACAAAAGGATCACCAAAACTCGCAACTTCAACACCAATTAATTTCAATTGTGTTGACATATCGATGGTTTCTCTCATGGTTTTATCACCATTTAAGATTTGCTCTGCAGCTACATCTGCCATTTCGTAGCCTGGAGCAACAAGCCCGTAAATGTTTTGATTGTACAAAGCCGCTTCGCCAATTGCAAAAATAGAAGGATCTGATGTTCGCATTTGATTGTTTACCACAATTCCGCCTCTCACGCCAACTTCAAGTCCTGAAACTCTGGCCAGTTCGTCGCGAGGTTTAATTCCGGCCGATATAACCAACATGTCTACTTTTAACAATTCGTCGTTTGCAAACATCATTCCTGTTATACTTTCCTTTCCGTCAATATATTGCGTTGCTTTGTTGAGATGAATTCCGATGTTTAATTCTTCTATTTTTGATTGAAGCATATCACTTGCGCCTTGATCCAATTGTCTCGGCATCAAACGCGGAGCAAATTCCACCACATGCGGATTCAATCCTAAATCTCTAACGGCTTTTGCAGCTTCAAGGCCTAATAAACCGCCACCTAAAACGGCTGCTTCAGTTGCACCTTTTTGTTTTATCTTTTTGGCGTAGATCATAATAGCATTCAAATCTTCGATGGTTCTGTAAACAAAAACACCTTCTTTTTCTACGCCTTCGATTGGCGGTACAAAAGCCGAAGAACCAGTAGCCAAAACTAAGTAATCGTACGTATGTGTTTTGCCTAAGTGTGTATGTATGGTTTTTGCATCACGATTAATATCTGTAATTAGTTCAGATGTATTTAGAATAATGTTGTTTTCAGCATACCATTGGCTTGTTGAAAGGGAGAGATCGTCTGCCGTTTTTCCTCCAAAGTACTCGCTTAAGTGAACGCGATCGTAGGCGCGTCTCGGTTCTTCTCCAAATACTGTGATTTGATACTTTTCTTGTCCTGATTTTGCAACAAACTTTTCGCAAAATTTATAACCAACCATGCCGTTTCCAACTACTATTACTCTAATCATGATTTCTTTAATTAAGTATTACTACGCAAATATAAGTATTTATACTTATTAAAATACGTAAATATAATATTTTTTAAGCGATAGGTAGGTTTTGTAGACTACGTATTTTATCTTGATCTTTTACGTAATGCGGGTTTTGAAGAATTTGTTCCTTACTTAGTTTTTTTAAATTTGAAAGGATTCTAAATAAGCGTTTCGAAAAAATATCGTAAATTCATAAGAATTTTACAGATGTTTTATAAAAAGAATATTTTTTAAACTAAGATCTTATGAAAAAATTACTTTCAATATTGTTATTAGCAGCTTTAATAATCGGCTGTAAAACGACTGCAAACAAAGAATCTGGCACAACATCTTCTGTAAGTTCTACAGAAGAAGATTTAAAATATTATTTTAAAGGAACTGGAAATGAGCCATTTTGGGGAATCAAAATGGGGAATGAAGAAATCGTTTTTACATCATTAATTCCTGGCAAGGAAAAAATCACTTTTCCAGCAGTTGATGCAATTAGGGCTATGGATGCCAATGTGAAAATGTATAAGGTAAGTAATGAAAATACTTCGGCAACAATTACGATTCAGCAATTGGATTGTCAGGATTCTATGTCTGGAGCAATTTCACCTTATAGTGTAAAAGTTGAAATCAAAAATAATTCGGAATTAGAAATAAAGAAGCTCAGCGGTTGCGGAAAATATCTTACCGATTATAGACTTCACGATATTTGGGTTTTGGAAGAATTGAATGGATATAAAGTTTTTGCAACCGATTTTCAAAAGGAATTTCCAAGACTTGAAATTAATTCTGCAGAAAATAGATTCTCTGGCTTTGGAGGCTGTAATTCGATAACGGGACAAATCTTTTTTGAAAAAGATGTTTTGCGTTTTACTAAAGTGATTTCAACTTTAATGGCTTGTCCGCAAGGAAATAAAGAAGGTGAGTTTTTAAAAGCTTTGCAAAGCACAACAACATATTCTATTGGAAATAATCAATTGACTTTGTCGAATCCTTCTGCGAAATTGGCTGTTTTTAAGAAGGTAGATTAGAGTTTTAAAATGTCGTATTGTATCTAAAAAAAAGCCTATTCGGCTCTTGTTTATATTAGCACTAAAATATTTTTGTAAAATAAAACTTATAATATTTATTTTACATGAAAAGGATTTTAATGTTATTAATTGCAATGGTGTTAGTTTGCAGTTGTAAATCGACTAAAGAAACGAAAACAACCAATTCTAGTAGTGAAGGCTTAGCTGAAAAGAAATTACAGCAAACTTGGATTTTGGAAAACTTAAACGGGAAAGTTATTACTGATAAAGAATTTTCAAGTTCTCCGAAAATTGTAATTACGCCATCTGCATTTTCTGGATCGACAGGATGTAATGCTGTAAAGGGTAATTTAGTTTCAAAAGGTGATGGGAAAATTCAATTTTTAAATTTCACAACAGAAACTAAAAAATGTGATGCAAAAAAAGAAGGTGAATTCACACAGTTGTTAAAAACGACATCGGGTTATTCTATTAAGGATAATAAACTTTTCCTTTCAAACCAATTTGGACTTACAATGTCTTTTAAAAAGGGTTAATTAAAAAAGAAAGGCTTCGATTTATTTCGAAGCCTTTTTTATTTTGATAAAAATATTGTTACTCAAACAATTCTTTAGGATCTTCTTCATTTTCTGATTCTTCTTCAATAAAATCCAATTCCAAAGCTCTTACGCTTTGAACTGCATTTCCAGCAATACCACGAATTGAACCGTACATTCCTAAAGTATTGTGAACTACTTTTTCGATTTGTTTTTCGCGCTGTTTCCAGATTCTCTGCATGGCTCTTTTTTCAGAATCCAGATCGCTTTGCATTTGAGTAAAACCTTCTACAATTCCTTCAATCTGCAAACGGAATTCGTTGCTTGTCAAGAAATCGTATAACATAGACATTTTATCGCCTTTGTTTTCCTGTGCCTGAACCGCTTGATTTATCTGAATTAATGATTGACGCAACACAGCGCTTAAACCTTTGAATTCTTCATAGGTACAAATCCAGATCCCGTCGCGCATTCCCATTCGGTCCATTCCTGAAGGCATAACTTCAGTAACCAAAACACCAATATTAGCTCTTTTAGTTCTAATATCGTTTTTAAATTTCTCAATCCACGAAGGTTGGAAAGCTTTTGTTCTTTTACTTTCGTAATAAATAGAGCCGCAATTTTGATGTTCTCTTGTGTTTACAACTTGAAGACAATCGGCGCCGTTTGCCCCTTTCTTAATTTCATCAATGCTATCAAGAGGGAAGTTGTTGGCAAGCCATTCTTCAATGGCCAACTCCATTACTTCGCCTTGCAATTGCATTGAGCCTTGTTCCTGCTTGCGTTTCATTTCTTCAGTCAGCTTTTTTTGTTCTTCCAGCTGTTTCTGAAGTTCTTTGAATTTTAATTCGTTTTTATCGTCTTCTTGTTTTCTGATTTTTTCACGTTCTAGAGTCAATTGAACATTCAATTGTTTTTCGGCTTCGGCTTGAATAGCATCTTTCATTTCCAGTTTTTCTCGCTGCAATTTGGCGATTTCACCTTCCATTTTATTTAATTCCCTGATTTTTTCAGATTTTTCAGAGAGTTCTTTTTCCATCAATAACAAACGATCTTTGTTTTCTTCCTCAAGTTTCGCTTTTAGTTTTTCTGAAATTTCTTTTTCAGCCGTTTTTTTCTCGCGCTCCAAACGTTCAGCAAAAAGTTCGTTTTCCTGTTTTTTCTTCGCTTCAAATTCGGACTTGGCTTTTTCCAATTGTTCGTTTTTAAGCTCTAATTCACGGTTTTGAACATTTGCTTTTTGCTGGAATTCTTTACGGATGCTGTCTTCCAACTGGTGTTTTAAAACATCATTGACATCGATAGGAGTTCCGCAGTTTGGACACTGAATTGAAGATTGCTCGGCCATTTTATATTGAAATTTTATTGTAGAATTTGAATTTGCTAAGATATTTAAAAGTTCTCTTTTTATTGTTGAGATTGGTGTGATAAATTGTAACGAATTTTAGTGCTACGTCTTTTTAAGTTTTAGGTTTGGTTTAATCTCGCAAAGACGCAGAGTCGCAAAGTGTTTTTATGAATTGCGTCCAGCTTTAGCTGGATGGGATGTATAAATATTAAGTTTATAAGGCTTTAGCCAAATCCCTAGTAGTTTGGCTGAAGCCTTCTCCAATTCGACTTTTATACCTCCAGCTAAAGCGGGAGGCAATTCAAAATCCTTTTAATCTTTTTAATCTGTGGCTAAATAAAGCTTTGCGATTCTGTGTCTTTGCGAGATGTAAAAAATCAAAACTTAGCGAGAGCTATTCTTTGTCAATAAAAACTCAACCGCAGATCGAGTAATCTCAGATTCATCTTCCTTTGCAGTGATAATTGAAACATTCGTATATAAATTCACTTTTTTCAATTCGATAAAACCAATTTCAGGATCTCGATTGTTTTTGGCAATGTTTGATGGAACAATTGAAATTCCTAATCCGTTTTTGACCAATTGTACAATGGAGTTGATGTTATTGGCTTCATGAATAATCTTTGGCGTAAAGCCATAAAAAGCACAAAGTTCCAATAAGACTTCGTGGTAATGCGGTGCATAATCTTTATTGAAGAAAACAAATGTTTCGTCTTTTAGGTTTGCAATTTCATTTTCTGATTTTATCTGAAAAGAACTTTTATTATAAACCAATGAAAATCCATCTTTAAACCATAAATGTGATTTTATTTTTGGAGACTGAATTGGTGATCGAATAATTCCCATTTCAATTTTTCCTTGCTCTAAAGCATCGATCTGTTTGGTGGTTGAAATTTCGAAAAGTTTGAAATTTACATAAGGAAATCGCGCTTTCAGATGTTTTATCAAATCTGAAATGACAGAAGAATAAATCGAACTGATATAAGCAATTCTAAATTCGCCCGAAACATTCTCTGCAATCTTTTTTGTTTTCGCAGAAATGCGTTCCAGATTCTGAAAAAGCGCCGTTACTTCTTCTTTAAAATATTTTCCAGCTTCGGTGAGTTCTACTTTTTTATTGTTTCTGATAAAAAGTTTTGCCTGAAGTTTGTCTTCCAGTTCTGCTATTTGTCGGCTTAATGGCGGTTGAGAAATAAAGAGTTTTTCTGAGGCTTTGGTGAAGTTCAGTTCTTCGGCGACCGCTAAGAAATATTTTAAGTGACGTAATTCCATGATACTTTTAAAGTATTGTTAATTGATAAAAATAGTATTTTTAAAGTATTTATGAAAAGAATAGTTTTGAAAAATCAAAAAAAAAGTCTCTCGCAGATTTAGCAGATAAAGCAGATTATTAATTTTAGATAAATCATCTTAATCATAATAATATCCCAATCATATAATAGCAAAAACGATCCCCTAAATCTGCTAGATCTGCGAGAGATAAAAAAACAAAAGACCATGAAAAAATCAACTATTGAAGAAATCAAAGAACGATTTGACAATGATGTCGAACGATTTTCGAATTTAGAAACTGGACAAGTGGCAACAATTGATGCTACTATTTCTTTAGAATTAATAACAGAAGCTTCAAAGCGAATTGTTCCAAATGCTACATCCATTTTAGATGTTGGCTGTGGAGCCGGAAATTACACGTTAATGATGTTATCTAAAGTGCCAAATTTAAACTGTACTTTGGTCGATTTGAGTTTGCCAATGTTGGATCGCGCTTTTGAAAGAGTTTCGGCAGTAACAAATGGAAATGTCGAAATAAAACAAGGCGATATTCGTGAAGCGGCTTTAGAAGAAAACAGTTTTGACATTATTTTGGCTGGTGCTGTTTTGCATCATTTGAGAGACGATCAGGATTGGGAAACTACTTTCGTTAAATTGTTTAAATTATTAAGACCAGGCGGTTGTTTGATGATTTCTGATTTGATTACGCAAGACACCGAATTATTGAATGAATATACTTGGCAACGTTATGGCGAATATTTAGAAGAAATAGGAGGGGCAGAGTATCGTCAGAAAGTTTTGGATTATATCGAAAAGGAAGATTCGCCAAGATCTATGAATTATCAATTGGATTTAATGAAAAAAGTAGGTTTTTCAAAAGTCGAAATCTTACATAAAAACATGTGTTTCGGAGCTTTTGGCGGAATAAAGTAGTTTTTTGTTAGCCACGAATTCACGAATTAATTTAAAAATGTTTGCGCATAGATTTTAAATAATAAATTCGTGAATTCGTGGTGAAAAACCTTTATAGAATCTGTTCTGTTTTGTAAACCTGAATTGGAGTTGAAACCAGATTTTCGGTTTTTTTGATGAATTCTTGTAAATAAGATTGATTGTTGTGTAGGTCTAATCCTGGTTGATCTTTCCATTCTTCCCAAAGAATAAAAACATTTTCGGAAGTGTGTAAATCGTAACGAATACACGCAGCTTCTTTTCTAGTTTCGGATACTAGATGTGTCAGCAGGTTTTGAACTTCATTTAAATGCTCTGGTTTACTTTTTAAAATTGCTGTAATCGAAATCATAATTATAAGTTTTTAAAAGTTTGCTCTAAATGTTGGGTGTATTGTTTTTTAAAGATAACAATATTTTCTGGTGTTGCGCCTTTTTCTACATCATGAAAATGGAAGCCATTTATTTTTTCCATTCCGGTGAATTTGTTCATTTTATGGAAACCAAACATTACGCCATCATCAACAGAAGTCTGATCGAAGAATTCTCCTGGAAGTGTAAAAGCGGTTGCAGGTGCGTTCCAACTTGTGGTAAGCATGTATTTACGTCCATGTAAAAGTCCGCCAGTTCCATAATTGATGTCTGGATTTACACGGCTTCTTCCGTCGCTTTTATAGATTCCGTTGTTGTGTCCTTGTGTGAAAACATCGTCAATGTATTTTTTAAAAAGGTTTGGAAGTTGAAACCACCAAACTGGTGTATGATAGATAATTAAATCTGCCCAAACGAATTTTTCTACTTCTTTTTGTAGATCTATTTCGTCTTCAATGTGAGTTGTTTTTATCTCGTAATCTCTGTTTTTAGAAAGAAATTCAACTGTCCAATCCTGAACTGTTTTATTAAATTGTCCTCCTGAATGCGCGAATTTTTGTCCGCCGTTAATTATAAATATCTTTTTCATTTTACTTTATGTTGTTATGGATACGTGATGCGTGAGGGATAGGAGCGATATCTCCCGATTTATAAAAACAAGGCTTTTTAGCCGTAGTTTTTGTTTATCGGGAATTTAGCGTATAGCCCGGCCCTTGGGACACGCCCAAATTCTAAATTATTTAAGTTTTGAGATTTTTTTAAACACATAGAAATATAGGTTTTTCTTTCTTGGAAAAGAGAATGGAAAGAAACTAGTTTCTAACACATAGGTATGTGTGTGTATGTAAGTGAAACGCCTTTGTAGACAAAGTAAAACTATGTTTCTATGTGTTTAAAAAGAGAATTATTTTATTTTAGCAATTGCCTGATTGATAAATTCCAATTCTGAAGCTGATAGATCGAAATTCATTGTTTTGGCGTTTGAAATGGCTTGTTCTGCGTTTCTTGCTCCCGCTAAAACAATTGCAATTCCTTTTTGTAAAGATGTCCAACGTAAAACTAATTGCGATAAGCTTGCTTCTTTTGCATGTGCTAAAGAAGTTAATTCTTCAACTAAAGTTTTTACTTTTTGAAGATCAAACTGATTGAAATAACCGTTTCTATGGTCGTTTTCTTTTAATTTGCTGTCTATGAAATATTTTCCAGTCAATAAACCTCTTTCCATTGGGCTGTAAGCAATGATTCCGATGTTTTCTGCAACTGTAAAAGGAATTAATTCTTCTTCAATTTTACGATTCAGCATGCTGTAAGCGACTTGGTTTGAAGACACTTGAATTGTTTTTTGTGCTTCCTTAATTTGTGCAACATTGTAATTGCTTACTCCAAAAGCTCTGATTTTTCCTTGCTGAATTAAGCTTTCTGCGGCTTCCATTGTTTCAGAAATTGGTGTTGTTGAATCTGGCCAGTGAATTTGCAATAAGTCAATATAATCGGTTTGAAGGCGTTTTAAGCTTTCTTCAACTTCTTTAATTACGTTTGCTTTTGATGAATATTTGTAAATCGGAACTTTTTTTCCATTATCGTCTGCGTCAAAAAAGAAATCGCCTTTTCCGTTGTTGCTTCCGTCCCAAACCAAACCGAATTTTGTAAGTAACTGAACTTTAGAACGATCTTGACTCTTAATAGCTTCTCCGATCATTTCTTCGCTTAAACCAAATCCGTAAAAAGGAGCGGTGTCGATTGTTGTAACGCCATGATCGATTGAAGCGTGTATAGAATCGATTGAATCTTTCTTTTCTGTTCCGCCCCACATGGTTCCGCCAATAGCAAATGCACCATAAGTAATAGCTGATAATTCAAGTTCTGAGTTGCCTAGTTTTCTATATTCCATGATTGTGATTTTTTGTGTTTAAAATTGATAAGGCAAAATTATACTGTTTTTATGATTCTTATTTGGTATATATTTGTCTTTTTTAGGTATATTTGCATCTTCAAATAAATAGAATTATGAAGAAAGAAAACTTATATGAACCTTTTACGGTTTCTTTTGAAACGCTGAATGAATATCCAGATGTAGGAGATCGCCATAATTTTTTCGAACTGGTTTACATTTTGGAAGGAACAGGAAGACAGTGTATTAATAAGAATATTTTTGAGTATGATCCAGGACATTTGTTTTTATTGACGCCCGAGGATTGTCATAATTTTACAATTGAAACCGAAACGAAATTTTTCTTTTTGAGGTTTAATGATATTTATTTGAAAAATTCTAGTCTTCAGAATGAAAATATTCAGCGATTAGAATATATTCTTCAAAACGCCAATCATCAGCCGGGCTGTATTCTTAAAAATGATCCTGATAAATGTCTGGTAAAGGTTATGATTGAAGCTATTTGTCGTGAGCATCAGGATAAAGACGTTTACAATCAGGAACTGATTCAGCAGTTGGTGAATACGCTGATTATTATCGTGGCGAGAAATATTGCGAAATATCTTCCGGAACAAATAACGATAAATACGGAAGCCAAAGCGATGGATATTCTACAATATATTCAGAATAATATTTACTATCCTGAAAAGATTAAAGCGGAATCTATTAGCGATTATTTTGGGATTTCGAATACGTATTTAGGACGTTATTTTAAGAAACATGCCAGTGAAACGATGCAACAGTATATCAGTAATTACAAAACAAAACTTATTGAACATCGCTTGCAATTTAGCGATAAGCGTATTAACGAAATTGCGTATGAGTTTGGTTTTACGGATGAAAGCCATTTTAATAAGTTTTTTAGAAAACAGAAAGGATATAGTCCGTCTGAGTTTAGAAAAACGATTCGATTGAGTGCTTAGTAATGGTAGGCTGATGATGCCGATTTTGTCGGATTCTATAAAGTTGAATTAATGGATAGGGAAGAAGCGAAAAAAGTTATTGCAGTTTATGAAATGCAGAACTTGTCAAGTCATGAAAAACTTGAAATTTTAGAATATAATTATTGGTTTTTTGGAGATAAAGAAGAAATAATCGAGGCTATAAAAGATGGCTCTTATCCTGAAATTTCAAAGAATTTAATAGAGATAATTGATAAAACTCCAGATCCGTTTCTTAATGCTGAATCAGAAGTTTTGGTAGTTAATTATCTTGCAAATGGATTAAAATATGTAACCAATTTATACTTGCAGACTAAACTAAAAAGTATAAATCCAAATTTCAAAGATAAAATTGTTGGAGAAGTTGAAAAAGCAGGTTTATGTCGATGTTGTGAATACTATTCTATTGGATATGGTGAAGATGGTTTTTATGATATTTGCCCCGTTTGTTTTTGGGAAAATGGAGGCAATGGGCCGAATCATATGACTTTGGAAGAAGCTAAATTGAATTTCGGAAAATTTGGTGCTATCAATAAAAATTCTTTGGATTTTGTAGATGTTGAAGGAAGAAAGAAATATGCGAAGGAATAAATCTTTAATCCATGAGAAAAAAAATTCGTATAAACTCGCGTTTTTGCAAAGCGAATCAGTTTTGTACTCGTACTTTAGTACTTTAATCTTCTTTTCCAATAATAAAATCAAAATGCTCCGTTTTACTTGCTCTTAGATTGCGGATTTCATTTTGGATTAATTCTTCTAAAGAATCAGCTACGATGTTTCTGTCCCAAGATTCATTTTGGAGCTCTATAATCTGTCCAAATTTTCCTTTTGAAGCGGGATCTGTATCGTAAAGCAAATAATCGCCATTTCTTCCTGTAGCAAACGGAATCCATTTTGGGTTAGCATAATTATTGGTTTGTATTTTTTCGAAATCTATTTCTTGTTCTGGTAAGTCTTCTTCGTCAAATTGTAAATCTTGGATAGAATTCCATTCTTCGGCAATATCTTCAAACGGAATTAAATCATAGCTCCAATTGTTTACTCCAAACTGAAAAACAGCCGTTACTGGGTCATAATCTACATTTTTAACTTTATAAAAATTTACAAGAGCTGGCGGTATAGTAATATCATTTTCAAGCTCCATATGTTTTTGAATGTCTTCTTCAGAAATTCCTTCTGTAAGATTGTAATAATCGTTGTTTGTTGAAACAATTTTATTGATTTCCGAAATCCATTCCTGCCATAAGGGTTGAAATAATTTGAATTCAGGGTCAATAGCTGCAGTGATTTTCTTTTCTTTTTCTTCGGAAGCGGAAATGCTCAGAGACGTAATTTTGCCATCTTCTTTATCAAACCAAACACTTATTCCGTTAAGGATAAAAGCTCCACTTCGGTCTCCTTTAAAAAGCTTTACAAGCTGATTTTTGTTGTCTTCGTAGTATTGAAATAATTCTTGTCCGTCAAAAATAAACTCTCCTGCAAAGATGCTTTTTGCGCAATAATCATATTCTCTAACCTCAAATTCAACGGACAAACTTTCGACTTTGTTTCCTTCTTTAGAAAACGCCATAATACCAAGCTCATCCCAAGTATAGATGTGGTTATATTGTTTTTTTAGATATCTGTAATTTCCTAAAGCTTGTTTTAAAACTGAGATATCAATTGGGAATTCGATGTTTAGGTTATTAATCTGAAAGCCTGTTTTGGATAATTCAAGTTTTGTCATTTTGCTTTTTTGAGGGTTAGATAATCTTTTTGATTACGCGTAATTTATGGGTGTGTTTGTTTAATTCTGGATTGTAGATTCCAGTATGGTCCAAACGGTCAATACGAACTTTTCCACTTGCGTGAATGATGTAATTGTTGTCCATAATGATTCCGACATGGGTAATGTTTCCTTCGTCATTATCAAAGAAAGCCAAATCGCCTGGTTCGCATTCTTCAATAAAGCTTAAAGGGTCTCCTTCAAGCGCTTGTTGAGAAGCGTCACGATGAATTTTATAGCCGTTCAATTTATAAACCATTTGAGTAAAACCAGAACAATCAATACCAAAAGGGGTTTTTCCTCCCCATAAATAGGGAGCATTCAAATACATAAAAGCCGTTTTTATTAAAGCGCTTTTAGGTTTGATGCCACTGGTTTTGGTTCCTTCGAAATCGAAGTTTGAAATATTGATTTCGCTGTTGTTTAAAAAAGATAATGAAGCTCCAAGCGGAATTGGAAGCAGGAGATTGCTGGGAGCCGTGATGTAATCTATTAAATCTGCATTTAAAATAATCGACTCTTTGCTCAAAAGATCAAATTGCTCTTTAGTAATTTCCTGATATTGCTTAGAATCTACCCAGCCTTCATAGTCATCAAACTGAATCCTAATTCGAGCCCATTGATTTTTGCGTTCTAAAATTTCGATATGCTCGCCAAACAAAAGCTGTGTGACAATTTCACTTCTGTCGCTGGCTTCAGCTCGAACGGGTACTATGGCTAAATTGCAAATTCCAAACATTTAAGGAAATTTATAAGTTGAAAAATCAGGAGCTGTATTTACTCCTGATTTTTTGTGATATTGTTTTAAGCTCTTTCGATAACAATTGCTGATGCGCCACCGCCGCCGTTGCAAATTGCAGCTGCTCCAGTTTTTGCATTGTTTTGTTCTAAAACATTCAGTAAAGTTACGATTATACGTGCTCCAGAAGCTCCAAGAGGATGTCCTAATGAAACCGCTCCACCGTTTACGTTTACTTTATTGTTATCAAGGTTTAATATTTTTGCATTGGCTAATCCAACAACAGAGAAAGCTTCGTTAAACTCGAAATAATCAACATCTGAGATTGAAATTCCTGCTTTGTCTAAAGCTTTTGGTAATGCTTTTGCTGGACTTGTTGTAAACCATTTTGGTTCTTGTGCAGCATCTGCATAGCCTTTTATGTAAGCTAGAGGTTTTAAACCTAATGCGTTTGCTTTTTCTTCAGACATTAAAACTAAAGCAGCTGCTCCGTCATTAATTGTTGAAGCGTTTGCAGCAGTTACAGTTCCGTCTTTAGTGAAAACTGGTGCTAAAGATGGAATTTTATCTAATTTCACGTTAGTATATTCCTCATCTTTTGCAAATATAACAGGTTCGCCACGTCTTTGCGGTACTTCAACAGGAACAACTTCATTGTCGAATTTTCCAGCGTCCCACGCTTTTGCACTTCTTTCGTAAGATTGAATTGCAAATGCATCTTGTTCTTCACGGCTAATTTTGTATTCAGATGCACATAAATCAGCACAAACTCCCATTGCGTTGTTGTCGTAAGCATCTGTTAAACCATCTTTCTGCATTCCGTCCAACATAGTTGCAGGACCAAATTTATTTCCAGCACGCATTTGAACGTAGTGAGGAATCAAGCTCATGCTTTCCATTCCGCCCGCAACTACAATTTCAGCGTCACCGCATGCAATTGCTTGCGCAGCAAACATTACAGCTTTCATTCCAGATGCACATACTTTGTTTACTGTTGTAGCAGCAACTTCTTCTGATAATCCGGCAAATAATGCAGCCTGGCGCGCTGGTGCTTGTCCAACTCCCGCCTGAATTACATTCCCCATGAAAACTTCATCGACTAATTTTGGGTCAAGATTAATTTTTGAAAGCGCTCCTTTTATGGCAGCAGCTCCTAATTTTGGTGCAGGTACACTAGATAACCCGCCCATGAAACTTCCGATAGGTGTTCTAACGGCAGAAACGATAACAACTCTTTTGTTCATTTTCTGTTTAATAATAGTTAGTAAGCAAATTTAATGTTTATTTGAATAAATTCAAATTTTGTATTGAATAGGGTTGATTTTAAATTTAAGGTGAATTTTTTGTTAATTCTATTTGTTTGATTGTTAAGTGGTTTTGAAAAAAGATTAAAAAAAACTAAAAAAACTCAAAAAAAAGCTTGTGAGAAAAGGAATGTTGTTATACATTTGCACTCGCAAAACGGAAGCAATTCCACTAGCAAGGAGAGGTGCCAGAGCGGTAATGGAGCAGATTGCTAATCTGTCGACGGGTAACCGTCGCCAGGGTTCGAGTCCCTGTCTCTCCGCTTAAATTTTGCCTCGGGGTGTAGCGTAGCCCGGTTATCGCGCCTGCTTTGGGAGCAGGAGGCCGCAGGTTCGAATCCTGCCACCCCGACTACAATTGAAATAATGGTCGCATAGCTCAGCTGGATAGAGCACCTGCCTTCTAAGCAGGCGGTCGAAGGTTCGAATCCTTCTGCGATCACAAAAAACCACTCAATCGAGTGGTTTTTTTGTTTTATGTATAGCGTTTTGATTTCTATTCTTAGAAATTTTAAAGTAAAGGTTCCATAGCTCAGCTGGATAGAGCAACGCACTTCTAATGCGTAGGTCGAAGGTTCGAATCCTTCTGGGATCACAAAAAGCCACTCAAAGCGAGTGGTTTTTTTGTTTTTGATCCTATTTTATTTATTTTTAGTTGTTGGTGATAAAAAAATATTAATGACATGAGAATAGCAATACTAGGAGCTCATTTGGTTGGTAAAACAACATTGGCAGAAAAACTACATGAATCTTTTCCTGATTATGAGTTTTATCCAGAGCCATACTTTGAATTACAGGAAATGGGTTTTGCTTTTTCTGAAATGCCTACCGCCGATGATTATATGATGCAGCTAGAGCATTCTTTAAAGCAAATTTTAAGAAGTAATAGAAACGCTATTTTTGATCGTTCTCCAATTGATCTTTTAGCTTATGCGCTTGCGGTTGACAATACACTGAATTTTTCATCAGTATTTACTAAAATACAAAATGCAATTAAAGAAATTGACGTTTTTGTATGGGTTCCTATTGAAGAACCTGATAGAATTTCTTGTTCAGACTCCAATTTGCCCAAACTGAGATATGAGGTAAATGATCTTCTGGGCGAATTAATTGATGATTTTGAGATAGAAGTAATTAAAGTGAAAGGAAGTTTATCTGAAAGATTAAATCAAATTCAAAATAAAATAGAAGAGTTAAAGGGATAAAATAAATAAAGACCAAACATTCTTGAATGCTTGGTCTTTATTCGTTTGTAAGATTTGTTTTTAATGCAAATTACAATTATCAATAATTGTCAAATTCTTTACGTTTGTAAAAAGTATCGTCATTACTTTCAGAAGCAAGACGTGATTCTTCAGTAGGATAATAAGAATTCAATACTCTTCTTTCGTACTCCCTATCAAAATCATTTTGCCAGTTATATCTGCTTGTTTTTCTAAATGTATCATATCCAATATTGTTTGCCATGACAATTTTAGTGTCTTTATTTATGCTGACAGAACCAATTGGTATAATAATATGGCTGTCTCCATCTTTGTATATAAATTCCTTTCCGTTTTCATTCGCAATTGCATCATGTACTTCATTACGACTGTCTTCTATTAATCCTTTATCTAGATTAACGTCAAGATAAACAACTCGTTGCATATCTTTATTAACCCAAAGATTATCAATTTTTCCTATTGTGCGGTTGTCTCCGTCTACAATTTTCCAACCTCTTACGTCTGAATAGTTTGAGGCAACTTTATAATCAGAAAGCTCATCTAATCTGTATAAATTTCTATCTTTATTTTCCATAGTTTCTTAATAATTTGCTGTGCTGTCTACACTAGAATTGTTTTCGATTTCCATTTTGTTTTCATTTCGCACTTGATCATCTCTCAAAAAGACATAATATACAAGTGCTGAGATTAATAGGACTGCTACAATCCACGGCCAAATTGGCTTCTTTTTCTCAATTTTAATTTCTGCCATAACCTTTATTTTTATTATGAATATTTAATTTTATAATAAAGGTACAAATGGAGATTGCGTTTGAAAGTATTTAATTTCAGGTAGAATTTATAGAATTCCCAGCTAGAAAATTGATTTATAATGTTTTGCAAGCTTAATTGCTTCAAACGTAATTTTTGAAATTGGTTTTGTTACTTTAATTAACCCAATGTCTAAGGGAGTTTCTTGTATTCTTAAATTATTTTGAAGTAAATTGCTTGTTCATTTTTAAGTCTCATAACAAACGAAAAATTTTTACTACGCCCCATGAATGAAGAAATAAAATTATACCGAAATTCTAAGAAAACCAGAAACTTACTTTTATATGCTAGCGGAATCAGTATTTTAATAGCGATTATGCTTTTATACGGCATAGGAACTTTTGATGGAGTATTTAAAGTAAAACTTTCGATTGTTTCTGGTGCGATTCTTTTAATAATGCTTGTTTTGATACTTAAAGTTCTTGGAAGTATAAAAGACAAATCTCCCTTAATTCAAATAGATTCAAATGGTTTTTCTGGAAGAACCACTCCAGTGGCTAAAGCTTTTGGGAGAATAGAGTGGCAAGATGTTACCGATTTGCAATTAAATAAAGTAGGAGGAGATACTTTGGTTGCCGTTACAATTGATAATATAGCAAAGTATGACGGCCGCGCTTCTAAGTTTCTTTGGAAATTGGCTTTTGATGAGCAAAATTCGAAATTAAACTTAATGTATTCTGCCTCGGAGGTTGATATTAATGCAGAAGAATTGTATGAGCTGTTTTTAAAGTACTGGAAAAAATAAAAACTTAGAAAAATTATTGTAAAGTGGTAGGGGTTATTATTTTTTTTAATTATTAAAATAGCTTAACTTAGTGTAAATGACATCAAATAACTTCAAATTTACACGTTTAATGCATTTTAAATATTTATCAATATTTCTGATTTTAATCTCTTTTAAATCCAATTCTCAAATTGTTGAAGAAAAAAAGAATTTTCGAGCGGCAGATTCTTTATTGAAAGAAAATAGTTTTTCGGTTCATAAAGATAATTACTTTTTGACAGGAATTCCTTTAGATGAGCCTATAACAAGAAACTCTGCAGACGTAAAGTATCAAGTTAGTTTCAAACTAAGATTAAATTCTAAGCCTTTATGGGGTGGATTTTTCCCCTACTTAATGTATACCCAAAAAGCTTTTTGGGACATATATGCGAGCTCTAAGCCTTTCTCAGAAATTAACTTTAATCCGGGAGTTGCGATTGTTCGGCCTTTTTATTTAAAAGGAGGGAGATTAACATACGGGTCGATTTCAGTTGAACACGAGTCAAATGGTAGAGACTCCATTTATTCCCGAACATGGAATATGATCGCTTTTTCATTAAAATCTCAAGTTTCGCCAAGATGGATTGTTGGAATAAGAGGCTGGATTCCTATTGTTGATAAAGATGATAATCCAGGATTAACCCAATATGTTGGTTATGGAGAAGCCAGTGCAACTTATCAGATAAAACCGGGACGTTGGAGCGCAGATGTTCTCTTTAGGAAAGGCAGTGGGCTTATTAATTACGGATCTCTGCAGACACAGCTTAATTGGCGACCTTACAAAAATGAAAATTATTACGTCACTCTTCAATGGTTTATTGGTTACACGGAAAGTTTAATAGATTATCAGGAACATACTAATATGGTGCGTATAGGTTTTACAATTAAGCCGGAAGGAATTGGAATCTTTTAAATTGTTGTAAATTATTTATTTGAATTTTTTGAGCTGATCAAAACACTGAGAATGGATCGTTTTACCTTGATGGTATTGCTCCAAAGTCATTCCGTATAATTTAATAGAACTATTACATTGATCATTTTCAATATCTTTTTTTGACTGAAGTGTCTTTTTGCTTTTATTGTTCGTAGAAGACATAATATTGTTGTTAGGATTTATTTGATTTTCTAGATCTTAAATTTATTGAGACGTTAAAAGTTTTATTTTTTCAATAGCTTGTTTGTTTTCATATGCAACTTCTACTAACGCTAGCAAAATATCATTTCTTAATATTGTTTTATTTCTTACGTTTCTAATTAATGACTTAGTGGGAGTAGGCAGTCCTTTTTTGACGATGCAAGCGATAGTAAGGTCAACATAGGTTACAGGTAAATGCTTATCTATAAATTCATAAGCTTTTTTATTGTGAGAATTATCTTCTTTAAAATTGCTATTATTGATTAATTTTGACATATATTTGCTAATTATTAACGGCATGGTTGTTAGTCTGTGTAAATGTAAGAATATTATTATATTTAGTGTTCTTTTTAATGTTAAAAAATATATTTTAACTATATTTTGTTTGAATTTTAATGATGATGTATCACGAGAAACTAAGTAAATTCTTTAGGGATAAAGGATTAAAGCAGAAGGAAGTCGGGGCAATTTTAGGATTTAGCCCTGCAATGATTGGAAGGTATTTACATGGAACAGCTAATATAGGTTCTGAATTTATTCTTAGCTTAAGTAAAAACTTTCCGGATGTAGATTTGAATGATCTTTTTGCTCCCGATGAGCAAAATTTGGTTAATGAAGCTGGAGCAGTTTATGAAAAGCAAACTATTTTAAATGATTTGCAAGAAATAGAAGGTCGAATTCATGATATTAGGCTGCGATTAGCAAACAAAAAGTTTGAGGAATAGTAAATGGTTTCCCAAAAATATCTAACAATTCTAAATTTTACAGTATTAATTTAACCACTCTTTTAGAGTGGTTTTTTGTTGTGAAATACTTGATTTTTAGTTGAATGTATTCTAAGAGGTTAAGTTTTTTTTTATTAAATTTGGTTAGCAATTTCTAGCAGTAACCAATATGGAAAAATTAAAACGACCGGTTTATGTTAAACCAGGAACAGATGATTTTTTTAAAAAGATGCGTTTAGAAGTGAATGAAACGGTCTTAAAAAACTCGTCTTTATATGTATTAAATGTTGTAAAGTCCCTCGGACTTTTAGCAGTATTTTTTTTATTCTATGCCTGTATTTTAATTTTCGGCAACCAGACCCCATTACTATTTCTTTTTTACATTTTGGCTGGTATTACCATGATTGTCTTATTTATAAATGCTTTTCATGATGCTGCACATGGAGCTTTGTTCAAAAAGCCAAAGCATAATGAATGGTTTTTGTATGTTTTAGAACTCTTTGGGAGCAATCATTGGCTCTGGATGCGACGTCATATAAGTTTGCATCATGCTTATCCAAACGTGCCCGATTGGGATGTCGATATCAAACAGAGCGATATTATTAGAATATTCCCAAACAGTCCATTGTTTAATTACCACAAGTATCAGCATATTTACATGTGGTTTATTTATCCTCTTTATAGCTTAAACTGGCTCTACATTAGAGATTTTAAAGACTTTTTTGGCACGAAGGATAATTATGTTAAAAGAGTAGTCGACAAGATTCCGAGACAAGAAGTTTACAGAATGTTTGCGGCCAAGATTATTAATTTAACTTACTTGCTTTTTGTTCCAATGATGCTTTTAAGCCAGCCTTGGTATACCGTTCTTTTCGCTTGGCTGTCTATGCATTTATGCGGAAGTGCAATTGGGGTTGTGGCGCTGGTTTCGACCCACGTTGATGAAGATGCTCATTTTCCGGGTACAGATGAAGACGGAAACCTTTCTGATACTTGGGTGGTACATCAAATGATTGTAACTAAAGATTTTAGTACAGAAAGCAAATTAGCTAATTTTTTATACGGCGGATTTACGCATCACGTGGCACACCATCTTTTCCCAGCGGTTGGGCATACGTACTACCCTTATATTACGCCAATTATAAAACGATATGCAGCAGAATATAATTTGCCTTATACTTCATATCCATTTTATCATGCCGTTCGTTCTCATTTTAGAATGTTGAAAAACAAAGGTGTAAAAGAAAATATTTTAGTTACAGGAGAGATATAGTTATTGAAAGCTATTTTATAAAAAAAGTCTGGTTCATTAGTGAACCAGACTTTTTTTTTTGAATTTGCTCCAATGGAGCGATATTTTTTTAATGTTATGCTTATTTTTTATTTAAGATATTTTCTTTTTTAATGTTCAAGTCTTTTAAAAGGTTGCCTTTAATTTCAATGTCAAAATTATCTTCTTTAAATACCGTTAGTTTTGATTCGGCAAATTTGTAGACATTAATTTTATTGTTTTTAACATCAATATACAAATCGTACGAATAATTGCTGCAGTCGTGCTGTTTGCATCCCCAAGCGTGCAGTATATTATCTTGTTTCTCAAAAGGAGTTTCGGTATTCCAGTTTGCTACCATTTGATCATAGTCAGTTCCTAATAGTTTTTTTAATCTTGGGGCCAACTTGCTTTTGGTCAAAAACTGAGTTCCGATAACACTTTTATCAGCTAAAGCATATAAAGAATCATTTGGATTTAAAACGATGCTGTCTTCTTTTAACGCTTCTGTTTTTATTGAAGTAGAATCTGTTTTGGGAATACTTTTAAAGCTTTCTTTTTTGCACGAAACAAAGAGTAAACCGCTCAATATAACTGTCGAAATGTATGTGGCTCTGTAATTCATATAACTGATTTTTTTGAATTAATAATTTAATATACAAAGTCATAATAGTCTAATTTTCATAAAGATATTAAAAATATTTTTTGTTTTAAAAGTAATTTAGGATGGATTTCGGACTCAAAAAACTAATTTTTAGCTTTAAAGAGGAACCATAAGAATCGATTTTTAATATTTTTTGTTTAATTTCAATTTTTTAAATTATTAGGCAATGAATCACAGTTTGAAAATTTTAGTTTTTTTTCTTTTCGGAATTAGCTCTTTACAAGCGCAAAATGAAGCTTATGTATCTTCATCTGAAGCTAAAATCTCAGATACGACCTTTGTAAACCTAAGAGATTATAGCAATGATTTTGTCTATGATATGAAATATGCTACAGAAGATAATTTTCTAAAAACCAAAGTATACGACTGCGCAGAATGCATGCTTCGTTTAAAGACGGTAAAAGCTTTAATTGCGGCCAATAATGATTTTTTGAAGAAAGGATACCGCATTAAATTATTTGACTGCTACAGGCCTTTAGATATTCAGAAAAAAATGTGGGAGATTGTGTCGAATCCGACTTATGTTGCAGATCCAAAAAAAGGCTCCATCCACAATAGAGGAGGAGCCGTAGATATTTCTTTGGTTGATATAACAGGAAAAGAAGTGGATATGGGAACTTCTTTTGATTTTTTTGGAATTATGGCCAGTCATAATTTTAAACAGCTTTCAGAAGAGATTCTTTCAAAAAGAGCTTATTTAAAAAACACAATGATTAAAAATGGCTTCAATTCATTTGATTCTGAGTGGTGGCATTATAATTTAAAAGCAGGTTTAAAAGATAAAGTTTCCAATCAAAAATGGAAATGCGATTGATTTACTCAACGCATCTAATATTTTGCATGAAATAAGTATTCGGATTGGTAACCTTTCCTGTTAACTCAGATGTTAACTCTCGTTTTACAACATAATCTTCTATGTTGGTCAAGTACTTTATTCGCATAATCGAGATCGGAGATTTTTTTAGTTCTTCGTAATTGTCTTTCATGAACATAAAAATTCCTGTATTTACACGATTGTTAAAACCTTTATCATCACGAATTAATGTTCCGCAATTTTCTTGGTTGATATGCATTAAGGTTACAATTTTTCCGTTTTCTAATTGTAAAAAGATTTTTGAATTTTTATCAAAACAGTTTGCCTTAATAAAATCTTTACTTTTTTGAATAGCCTGAAGATTTAAAGTTGGCAATCCGTCGGTTTGTGCTAATGAAAAGAAAATATAATCAAAGTTTCCTCCAAAATATTTTTCGCTCATTAAATACTCATTGGTTACTTTATAGCTTCCAATTGAGTCATTTACATTTACACTGTATTCACATGGTTTTTGTGCAAATGAGGTAATAGTCAATAAAAAAAGAGTTAGTGTAATTAGTTGTTTCATTGTATTAGTTTATTTTGGTGCAAATTAAAACTATTTTGTTAGCTTTTACATCAGTTGTAAAAAAACAATACAAATTACCGCCATTTTTTATTTTCCACTTTTTTCTAATGTTTTCTACCGTCTCGGGGAAATTGCGAGTCGTAATATTCGCCTGCTGATTTGCCAGCTCACTCTTCATTTCATTTTTGTTGTATGAAATAACTTTTTGAATCTCAAATTTTCTTCCTGGAAAATCAATTAAATCTTCAGAAGTGTATAAATGAGAATGTTTATGAAGTTTATCCATTTGAAAAGTGATGCTTACTTCATCAAAACCACCAGATTTCATAATTGCGGCGTTGGGTTCGTAAAGATATTTCTTAGGAAAATCAAAGGACGGATACGAGATTTGATCGCCTAAAACAAACTCAAAAACTTCTGTTTTTTCTTTTAGAATATTAGCAGTTTTTAAAGTTACGTTGCCTGAATAACCTTTATGGATTTCAAAAAGCAGTTCCTTAACTTCGTTTTCGAGCGCTATAATATGAATATTCTTTACATTTTTTAGTTCTGACAATCCCGCTGAAATATCTAATAGCGGTGCTGTTTTAATTAAAATATGATCCGATTTTTCGAAATAAAAATCAAGCAATTCTGGAACATTAGGAAGACAATCTTTCAGCATAAAAACTTTGCCTTTGCTGTCATTTCTTCGTGAAGGATCAATATAAATCCAGTCAAATTTCTGATTGGTTTCTTCTAATAAATGAAGAGAATCGCCAGCATGAAAAGTGCAATTTTGAACTTTTAACTGTTTAAAATTGTGCGATACAAGGACAGATAATTCTTCGTTTATTTCGCAATGGGTTATCGATTTAAATTTTTTCGAAAAATAATAATCATCAACACCAAAACCTCCAGTTAAATCAATTAAAGATTCGCCAGAAATTAAAGAAGCTTTGTAAGCCGCTGTTTTCTCTGAAGAAGTTTGTTCTACAGATATTTTGCTCGGATAAATTATATTTTCCGTAGCAAACCACGTTGGCAGTTTTTCTTTGGCCTTTGTTCGGGCTTCAATTTGATTTAAAATTAAAATCCAATCCACCTCTGGAAACGGATTTTTTTGCAATGCCAATTTTGTTACATCTGCACCAGTATTTTGGATTATAAATTCCTGTATTTCTTGATGCAAAATAGAAGTATTCAATGCTAAATTCTTTCGGTTAATACGGAGACAATTTTATTATTAGGAAAAAATTCTTTTAAAATTACTTTAATCATTGTAAAAACAGGAATTGCTATGATCATACCCACAATTCCAAACGTAATACCGCTGATTAATATAACCAAGAATATTTCTAATGGGTGCGAATTTACACTTTTTGACGAAATTATGGGCTGGCTAACATTATTGTCGATCGCCTGAACCACTAAAAAGCCAATAATGACATAAATGGTTGTAGGAAGAATTTCTGATTGAAAATCTTTTCCGATCATACTTATCATGGTTAATAGCCCCGCCAAGGTGGTTCCGATAATTGGGCCTAAATATGGTATTATATTTAAAATGGCACATAAAAAAGCAATTACAAAAGCATTTTTATTTCCAAAGATCAGCAAGACAATTAAATAAAGAATAAAAACAACGATCAATTGCAACAATAAACCAATGAAATAGCGAGTCAGTAAATGATTTATTTTGGTAATAGAATTTAAGATTTTATCTTCATTAGAGTCTGGTAATATTCTTCTTGCTTGATCTTTAAAGATATCCTGATCTTTAATGAAAAAGAAAGTAATAAAAAACACAGAAACCAATCCCATTCCCATATTAGCCATAAAATTGATTATCGAATTGATGAATCCTGTAAAATAACTGAAATCTAAGACAGAAGTAAGTTTAGAATCTTTTATCACTTTATTCAAATCAATGTGCTGAATATTAAAGTATTCCTCAAGATGTCTTTCTGCCTCTATAAAATTGGTTTGAAGATGTGCAGTATCTAGCAATGCTAAATTATTGGCTTGCGAAATAATTAAAGGAACAAACAAAAGGATGAAACCTACAATTAGAAATATAAAAAGGATGATAGTGGTGGTGGCCGCCAACGAATTGCTGAATTTTAATTTATTCTTTAAAAATAAAACTAACGGATTCGCAATTAAACATAGTATTAAAGAAATGCACAAATAAACAATAACAGTTTGTATTTCATATAAAAAGTATAAAATGATGCCAATTATTAAGATTGTAGCTAAAGCTCTTAAAATTCCGTTTGAAATAGTTTTTGACGTGATCATGCTTAAAATTTAGATTATAAATATAAGGAAAAGCATTTATATTTCTAATCTTCGGGAGTTCTAAAATAATTGGCAAAAAAAAAGGCGAGATGATTTCATCTCGCCTTTAATTAAGTTTTTTTATTATGGTTGTGCAAAAGAGGCTCTAGCTCCTCCAGTCGTAAAAATAGCTGAAATTCTGTTTTTCTGACCTGTTGAAAACATGTACATTGCTGCGTCATCAACATAATCCATATAGTTCATTGTCATTTCTACAGGTGTTCCAGAACAAGTGCTGTAGTGTGGATATGAAGGAACTCCATAGTTTGCTGTATTATGAGTAGGAGTATCGGCAACAAGATCGCTTCCGCAAGTTGCATCTCCCCAAATGTGACGTAAATTCATCCAGTGGCCCACTTCGTGTGTTGCAGTTCTTCCTAAGTTAAATGGAGCATTTGCAGAACCAGATAATCCGAAGTAACGAGAATCAATTACAACTCCGTCAGTAGAAGAAGCACCGCCAGGAAATTGAGCATATCCTAAAATTCCGCCTCCAATGTTGCAAGACCACATGTTTAATTTTGTAGTTGGAGAAGTTGGAGCAAGTCCACCTTGAGCTGTTTTTTTCATAGCGTCATTTGTTCCCCAAGAAGTTTTAGTTGTAGATTTTCTAATTACCTGATCTAAAACAAAAGTAATTCCGATGTTAGCTTTAACTCCTGAGAATAATGCTGGTACATTATTGTAATCTGAGTTTAAAGCATTAAAATCTTTGTTTAAAACATCAATTTGTGATTGAATTTGTGTGTTTGAAATATTTTCTGCAGTAGTTCTATATAGAACATTTACCACAACTGGAATTTCAATTTTTCCATTTACCAAACGGCCCGTGAAATTTGTACCAGCGTGTTGCACAGTAAAAGTTTCGATTTCATTCATTCTGATTGCCAAAGATGGATCAGCTTTTAATTGCGCTTCTAAAACGTCTTGTGTTGCGCATCCTCTTCTAGAAGCAACACTCGCATCTGGATTAGCAGATTCTGCTGATTGGTCATTTTGACAAGCAAATAGCATTAAGGCTACAAATGTGGTAACAATAACTTTTTTCATAATAATTTGGGTTTTTTGTTATAAAATTGTTGATTAGTTAAATATTGCAGCAATTTTATAACAAAAAAATATTGTAGAAAAATATTACAAAGATTATTTTGTCAGAAATTTTACGAACCCTTACAAATACTGATTCCTACAAAATTTAGGCAAAAAATATTAATAAGTTTTTTCTTTCTTTAATGTTTTTAAAATGTATTTCGTCGTGATTATCTGTCGTTTAACGATAATTTTCATAAATTAAATTGATGTGAAAAGAAGTGTGTTTACAAGAATTTTTTAAAATTCGATTTTTTGATTTATTTGGAGTTTTTAGAGTCTATTTTTTTGCTTCGTTTTAAGTCGTCTTTAGCAGTGTAAATAGAAAAAGCGGTATCTGCTCCATCAATTTTGATAATTCTATCTTTATGAGTCATAATACCTAAACCATGTTCAGGATCCCAAGAGCATGAAAAGAGAAAACCTATATAGGGAATATCATCTTTGTATACAGAAGTCACATAAAACGTTCCAAGAGACAATAAATCTGAAAAACCTTTTATGTCTGTCAAATCTGGCATAAAGTCCTTTTTATCTTCTTCTGAATAATCATATAATTCTTGTAATGATGGATATTTTTTTAAAAGAGCATTTAAAATACTTTCTAAAATTTGTACTTGATTATTTTTTAAATAGTTTATACCATTTAAATGTTTTTTACCAGGTTTACTGTAGTTTTCAAAATCATTTTTTAAAATAGTAAAATACAGTTCTTCATCTTCCTCTTTGAAAAATTTTTGCCAGTAATCTAGTTCAATATAAAAAGATACATCATCTTCGTCTTCGTCTTCATTTTGATCTAATTGTCGTGGATTCTCAAGATGCTTTTTAAAGAATTCATAACAAAATGGTGCTCTAGTAAAAATGTAATCAGGATTTTCTGAATAGCACAAATTAAAAAATTCTAGTGCTTTTTCTTCATTTCCACATTCTAAACAGCATTCTCCTTTGTAGTAATTTCTAATGTAAATTGGATTTCTTTTTGATGATGAATGCAAATCGCCAATATTGATCCATCTCATCATGTTTTTAAAATCCTTTGCCCAGATATATTCATTAGTCATTCTTCCGATGAATATATAAGCTTGATGAATATTATATTTTTCATCATCAGCTTCCTGCCATTTTTCTTCAATAAACTTTATTAAGTCTTCTTTTGTAAGTTTATTAGTTTTCAAAGAAAACTTGTCTAAGAAGAGATCTATTTCATTAATTATTGATACTGAGTTTGACATTTTACTTTTGATTTAAATTATCCAGAGAAGCAAAATTACAGCAACGTTTTTTTGTAGTAAAATGTTTACAGTTAAAAGTTTTGAAAAATAATATTTTATAAAGAAGTAATCTCATAAAGCGCAATACTTGCAGCCTGCACAACATTCATACTGCTGTTTTTGCCAAACATATTGATATGCACGATTTGATGAGAAAGTTTTAGAAGTTCTTCAGATATTCCATTGATTTCGCTTCCTATTAAAAGCGCTATTTTTTTGTTTTTCGGAATAGAAACTTCTTTTAAAGGTTTGCTATTAGAAGCGATTTCTAGAGAGATAATTTCAAAATCATTATCCAGTAGAAAAGATTGAAGCGCAGTAAAATCTTCAATAACAGAATGTGCTACATGAAGATGTGTACTTCGTGAAGTTTTATTGATTTTACGAGGTGTCAGCGGAATATCTTTTCCGTAGAAAATAATGTTTTCAACTCCAAAAGCTTCAGAAATTCGGAACAAAGAACCAATATTCTGCTGAAAGTAAATATGATCACAAACTAAAGTAATAGGAAATGTTTTTCTTTCAAATTGATTTTCTTCGTGAGTCAGTTGCATTTTTTTAGTGAAAAGTGAATGGTAAATAGTGATTAGTAATAAGTGAATAGCGTTGAGAGGTGAGTTTGTTTTTTTTAAATTGATGAATTACTAATCACTTGGAACTAGTCACTAATTAGTAAAAATATAATTGATAATGTTTGCGCCCATTTTTAAGGCTTTGTCTCTTACGTTTGCTGGATCATTATGAACTTCTGGATCTTCCCAGCCGTCGCCTAAATCACATTCGTAAGTATAAAGTAAAACGAGTTTATTGTCTATAAAAATCCCAAATGCCTGCGGACGCGTTCCGTCGTGTTCATGAATTTTCGGCAATCCGTTTGGAAAAGGAAAAGGTTTTTGAAAAATAGGATGATTTGCTGGAATTTCGACTAAACTATTATTCGGAAAGATCTTTTTGATTTCTTTTCTAATAAATTGATCCATTCCGTAATTGTCATCAATATGCAGAAAACCACCAGCACTTAGATAATTTCTCAAGTTTGTTACGTCGGCATCGCTAAAAACTACATTTCCGTGTCCCGTCATGTGTACAAACGGATACGAAAATAAATCTGGATTGCTTGGTTCTACAGTCGAAGGTTTATTTTTGATGCGGGTATTAATATTAGCGTTGCAAAAACTAATAAGATTAGGCAAAGAAGTAGGATTTGCATACCAATCGCCACCACCGCTGTATTTAAGCAAAGCAATTTCTTGCGAAAAAGAAGAGATTGAAATTAGTAAAAATAGATAGAATATTTTTTTCATGTAAGTTTTAAATATCTTGTTTTCGCATTTTTTGTCATTTCGACGAAGGAGAAATCACACTAGAAATTCCGCATAGTTTGCCGCCAATCTTTGTGTAATCGAGTGAGATCCTTCGTTCCTCAGGATGACAAACTTTGCGGTTAATTATTCATTAAAAAAAACAACACTATGACAAGCCACAATAGCTGCCGTTTCTGTTCTTAAACGTGTATTTCCTAAAGTTACGGGGTTATAATTATTCTCTAATGCCAATGCAATTTCTTTTTCAGAAAAATCACCTTCAGGACCAATTAAGATCGTAACATCTTCGTTGGGTTTTAAAACCTCTTTCAATGATTTTTTGTCGGTTTCTTCACAATGTGCAATTAACTGTAAACCATTTTGCTTTTGCTTAATGAATTCTTTAAACGAAATCGCTTCATTTAATTTCGGAAGAAATGTTTCGTTGCATTGTTTCATTGCCGAAAGAATGATCTTTTCAAAACGATCTCGGTTAATCACTTTTCTTTCAGAACGATCACAGAAAATAGGAGTGATTTCCTGAATTCCAATTTCGGTAGCTTTTTCCAGAAACCATTCAAAACGATCGTTCATTTTAGTTGGAGCAACAGCCAAGTGCAAATGAAACTTTGGTTTTTCGGCATTCGTAATATTAAGGACTTCAACAATACATTTATTGTCTGAAGCCAATGTAATCTGAGTTTCAAACAATAGCCCAGAACCATTGGTAACATGCAGAATATCTGCATCTTTTTTTCTAAGGACTTTTATAATATGACGGCTTTCTTCTTTATCAAAAGAAAAGCTTTCGGTTGTTTCGTCTATATTCGGATTAAAAAATAATTGCATGATTTAAAATTCGATTCTTGCTTTAGAAACCACAGCAGAAGTTTCAAAACGATTAGATAAGTATTTTTGGTATCCTACAATTCCAATCATTGCAGCATTGTCTGTTGTATATTCAAATTTCGGAATGAAAGTTTTCCATCCGTATTTGCTTTCGGTCTCTTTCAGTGTATTTCTAATTCCTGAATTTGCTGAAACTCCACCGCCAATTGCAATTTGTGTAATTCCGGTTTCTTTTACAGCTAATTTTATTTTATCCATCAAGATTTCGATAATCGTATGCTGAATAGAAGCACAAATATCGTTCAGATTTTCTTCAATAAAATTCGGATTTTGCTGTTTGTTCTTTTGAATGAAATATAAAATAGCTGTTTTTAATCCAGAGAAGCTAAAATCTAATCCCGGAACTTTCGGTTTTGTAAAAGGAAACGCTTTCGGATTTCCTTCTTTTGCATATTTATCAATCAAAGGTCCGCCAGGATAAGGAAGTCCAAGAATTTTAGCGCTTTTGTCAAATGCTTCACCTACAGCGTCGTCTGTGGTTTCTCCGATAATTTCCATATCAAAAAAACTATTCACTTTTACAATCTGAGTATGTCCTCCGCTAATGGTTAAAGCTAAAAAAGGAAATTCTGGTTTATCATATCCTTCTTCATCAATAAAATGAGCTAAGATATGAGCATGCATATGATTTACAGCAATTAGCGGCACATTTAAAGCCAATGACAATGATTTGCTGAAGGAAGTCCCCACCAATAAAGAGCCCATTAATCCTGGTCCTTGCGTAAACGCGATTGCGCTTAACTGTTCTTTTTGTACATTTGCTTTACGAAGTGCAGCATCTATTACAGGGACAATATTCTGCTGATGTGCTCGGGAAGCCAATTCAGGAACAACACCTCCGTATTGATTATGAATTAATTGATTGGCAACAACATTTGACAATACTTTGTCGTTATGTAAAACCGCGGCAGCAGTATCATCGCATGAACTTTCGATGGCTAGAATAAAAACCTCTGGATTTTGCATATAAAGGCACAAATTTTGAATTATATTTGACAAATCAAACGATTATATTTCTTTGATTTAAGCAGTGCCCCAAAATTAAAGAATTTTTATCAAAAACAGCCGTACTTTGTCTGTTCAAAATAAATTAAAAGAAAAACTAAAATTAAAGAAGCTATCAAAAAAGTAAAAAAAATAATATCACGAATCCTAATGGGGTTGCTTTTACTTTTGTTAGCGCTCGCTATCATACTATCTCTTCCTGTCGTTCAGACGCAGATAGCCAACTATGTTACCAACTCATTAAACGAAGATTACAAGGTTAATATTAATGTTGAAAAAACGGCAATTAATATTTTTGGCGGTGTAAAATTGAAGAATGTAACGATTTTAGATCATCATAAGAAAACGATGATTTATTCGGATATCATTACTACCGATATTGCTAGTTTTAGCAGATTGTTGGACGGAGATTTAATTTTTGGAGATTTGCGTTTAACAGGTTTAATTTTTAATCTGAAAACCTACAAAGGCGAAGACGAGAACAACATCAATAAGTTTATACAGGCTTTTGAAGTTGAAAATACTCCTAAGAAAAAATCGACGAAACATTTTTTGCTAACGGCAAAGAATGCTTATATCGAAAAAGGAAGGTTTTCTGTTGTCGATGAAAATAAAACTACACCTCAATTTTTGGATTTTACAAAACTAAATGCCTACATCAGTGAGTTTAAATTGTATGGGCCAGATGTAAATACAAACATTCACCGATTTTCTTTTATGGATCACCGCGGTTTGTATGTTTCTAATTTTGCGGGAAAATTTAGTTATACTAAAAAACAGATTAAAGTTGAAAATCTGGCTATTAAAACCAAAAGATCCTCTATTTATGGTTTAGCCATTTTAAATTATAAACCGTCAGATTTTCTTGATTTTACAGATAAAGTTCGATTTAATGTTGTGATAGATTCTTCTTCTATTGCGACAAACGATATCCGTTATTTTTATGATGGTTTGGGTAAAAATCAGCATTTTAAACTAAAAACAAAACTAGATGGTCCGTTAAATAATATGACGCTTACAAAGTTAAGATTAAGCGATACAAACGGATCAAAAATTAACGGAACAATCAATTTTAGAAATCTTTTAGGCAGCAAAGAGCAGAAGTTTTCTATGGATGGAAAATTTGATAAACTGCTTTCTAGTTATGATGATTTAGTGATTTTACTTCCAGGAGTTTTAGGCAAAAAACTTCCGATCGAAATGAAGAAAATTGGTAAGTTTAATATTGTTGGAAAAGCAAAAGTAACGACCACAGAACTAGAAACAGCTTTTAAAATTGCTACCGATATTGGAAATGGGCAGGTTGATCTTCATATGAATAATATGGACTTTATTGATCGCGCTTCTTATTCTGGGAATATTATTTTAACGAATTTTGATGTCGGAACTGTTTTAAGCAGAAAAGATATAGGCAGAACTACATTGAATCTTGATGTGGATGGAGTTGGTTTTACTGAGAAATATTTGAATACAGTTATTAAAGGAGATATTGCGAAACTGGATTACAATAAATATACCTACAATAATATAGTAGTAAACGGAAATTTTAAGCTTCCTTATTATAAAGGGCAAATTGCGATAAACGATCCTAACTTGAATTTAAGTTTTGATGGTTTGCTGGATTTGAGCAAAAAAGAGAATCGTTATGATTTTCATATCAATGTTGAAAATTCAGATTTGCGAAAACTTAAGTTTGTCAAAGATTCGATTTCGCGTTTTAAAGGAGATGTTGTCGTTCAATTAACTGGAAATTCTATCGAAAATCTGCAAGGAGACATTTTTATTAATGATGCAGAATATGAAAACCCAAAATCGACTTACGTTTTTGATCAAGTGAATTTGAACTCCAGTTTTGATGCCGATCGTTTGAGAACCATCACGATTAGTTCGAATGATGTGGTCGACGGAAAAATTGTGGGTAAATTCAGGTTTGATCAATTGGATAAATTGGTTATGAATTCTGTAGGTAGTTTGTATACCAATTACAAGCCTTATAAAGTTAGAAAAGGGCAGTTTTTACGCTTTAATTTCCGTGTTTACGATAAAGTTGTCGAAATGCTTTATCCGCAAATAAATATTGATTCGTCTACCGTTGTGCGTGGAAAGATAGATTCGGATTTGCAAGAATTTAAATTTCGTTTTAGATCTAAAAAAATTACGGCAGACAAAAACACTTTTGATAATATACGTATTAATATTGATAATAAGAACCCGCTTTATAATGCTTACGTCGAATTAGATAGTATTAAGACACCTTATTATAAAATACGTGATTTCAATTTGATTAATGTTACATCAAATGATACTCTTTATGTGCGTTCGGAGTTTAAAGGAGGAAATCAGGGTGAGGATTACTTCAATCTAGATTTATACCATACTATAGATAAGAGCAAAAACAATATTGTCGGGATCAAGAAATCTGAAATGAAGTTTAAGGATTATATCTGGTACTTAAATGAAGATGCTGAAAAAGATAATCAGATTATAATTGATCAATTTTTTAAAAATTTCACATTTGATAATATCGTTTTATCTCACGAAAACCAAAAGATTGATTTAAACGGAGTGATAAAAGGATCCGATTATAAAGATCTCGAACTGACTTTTGAAGATGTTGATATTAATAAAATTACACCTGTAAATTCCAAGTTTGTATTTGATGGTAATTTGAATGGAAATGTCAATTATAAACAGAATAAAAATGTTTATCAGCCCACGGCATCCATAAAAATCGATCATCTGGTAATGAATAAGACCGAATTGGGTACGCTTAATTTTGATATTTCTGGAGATGAAAGCTTTAAAAAGTTTACAGTGAATTCATCCATTCAAAATGGCTTTACAGAATCGTTTAGGGCCAACGGAACTTTTGCTGTAGAGAATAAAGAAACAGTTATGGACATGAGCCTGAAACTTGAAGGTTTCAATTTGGCTACATTAGGAACTATCGGTGGAGATGTTTTATCGAACGTTCGTGGTTCTGTTTCTGGAAATGCTGCTGTTATTGGGAATTTGAAAAAACCAGAAATCAATGGTCGTTTGTATGTAGAAAAAGCAGGAATGACCATTCCGTACCTAAATACAGATTACGAACTTAGCGATCGAACGGTAATTGATTTAACAAACGAGAAATTCTTGTTTAGGAATAATCAGTTGACAGATACTAAATACAATACAAAAGGTTTGTTGAACGGAAGTATTGAACATAATAATTTTGGAGATTGGAAATTAGATTTGAATATTACTTCTAAACGATTAGTAGCGCTCGACACAAAAGATAGCGACGATGCGGCCTATTTTGGAACGGCATTTATAAACGGATCGGCTAGTATAAAAGGTCCCGTTGATGCTCTGTTTATTAAGGTAGACGCAAAATCTGAAAAAGGAACCGAGGTTAAGATTCCGATTAATAATACGCAAAGTGTTGGAGAAAGTAGCTGGATTCATTTTGTAACACCAAAAGAAAAGTACAATCTAGCTAATGGAATCGTAGAAAAAAACAGAGACTATAACGGACTTGAGCTAGAATTTGATTTTGATATTACGCCAGATGCTGAAGTAGAAGTTATTCTAGATCGAAATTCTGGTCATGGTATGAAAGGAAAAGGATATGGATCGCTTTTATTTAAAATTAATACTTTGGGTAAGTTTAATATGTGGGGGGATTTCCAGGCATACGAAGGAACTTATAACTTTAAATATGGCGGACTTATTGATAAAAAGTTTACGGTTAAAAAAGGAGGTTCTATTATTTGGGAAGGAAACCCAATGCGTGCCCAGCTGAATTTGGAAGCCGTTTATAAAACGCAGGCCAATCCAGCAGTGCTTTTAGATAATACTTCTTCATTCAATAAAAAAGTTCCTGTAGAAGTTGTTATTGGGTTGAGAGGAGATTTGGCTAGTCCAGAACCTAATTTTGACATTCAGTTCCCATCGGTAAGTAATGTTTTAAAATCGGAGATACAGTATAAATTGGATGATAAAGATATTCGCCAGACACAAGCGCTTTATTTATTGTCAACGGGTTCGTTTATGAGTACCGACGGATTCAGTCAAGGAGATTTTTCTGGTACATTAACAGAAACCGCTTCGAGTTTGCTGGGTGGAATTATCAAATCGGATAATGATAAAGTAAACATCGACTTGAATTATATTGCAGCAGATAGAAGAACAGGGCAGGAGGTTGACGGTCAGTTTGTAGCCAATATATCGTCTCAGGTAAATGAACGAATTACAATCAATGGTAAATTGGGAGTTCCTGTTGGAGGTGTAAATGAATCTGCTATTGTTGGAGATATTGAGATTTTGTATCGTGTAAATGAAGACGGTACGATGAATCTTCGTTTATTCAACAAAGAAAATGACATTAATTATATAGGACAAGGAATTGGTTATACGCAAGGAGTCGGTATTTCGTACGAAGTAGATTTTGATACCTTTAGCGAGCTTGTCAATAAGCTGTTTAAAAGCCATAAAATAGAAAAAGCGGTAAAAGGTTCTTCTGCTGATCAAATGCAGGATTCTTATTTAAATCCGGATTATATGAATTTTACAAGTAAAAAAGATTCGGAGAAAAATAAAAAGAAAGCAAAAGAAGACGAGGAGAAACGAAAGAAAGAAGAAGAAAAGAAGAAAAAGGAACAGTCGCAAACACAAACTCCAAATAATAACAATCAGGGGCTGATTCCGGACAACGATTATTAACACTTTGTTAAAAATAGACATTTATAAAACCATTATTCTCGATAATGGTTTTTTTTGTGCTAAATTTAGGCGCTCTAATAGAATTTTCCAAGTGAGCGGGAAATTCTGATTTTTATAACACTTCATCAGGGTATTGTTAATTTTGACGATTTAATTAAAAAAATACTGTTTTATTATTTTTAATGAAATTTTTTCCTAGAAAAAACTTATTAACGAAAACGTTTGAATTTAACAGATTTTATTAATTTATGATAATCGTAACCCGAAAAGTGCTGAATGTTTGCTAATTTTACACTTTAATACTTAAATAATGCCAAAAACAATAAAAAAAGTAGGTGTTCTTACCTCAGGAGGAGATTCACCTGGAATGAATGCTGCAATACGATCAGTTGTTCGAACTTGCGCATACCATAATATAGAATGCATCGGAATTTATAGAGGGTATCAAGGAATGATTGAAGGTGACTTCAAAGAAATGGGACCACGAAGCGTAAATAATATTGTAAACAAAGGTGGAACGATCTTAAAATCGGCTCGTTCAGTTGAGTTTAGAACCCCTGAAGGTAGAAAGAAGGCACACGAAAACCTAGTTAAGGCTGGTGTAGATGCTTTAGTTGTTATTGGCGGTGATGGTAGTTTTACTGGAGGATTAATTTTTAATTCAGAATTCGATTTCCCAATAATGGGAATTCCTGGTACAATTGACAATGATATTTATGGTACAAGTTTTACTTTAGGGTATGACACGGCTTTAAATACTGTTGTAGACTGTATCGATAAAATTAGAGACACAGCAAGTTCTCATAACCGTCTTTTCTTTGTAGAGGTTATGGGTAGAGATGCGGGTCATATTGCTCTTAACGCTGGTATTGGTGCAGGAGCAGAAGAAATTCTTATTCCTGAAGAAGATTTAGGTTTAGATCGTCTTTTAGATTCACTTCAAAAAAGTAAAGCATCAGGAAAATCATCTAGTATTGTTGTAATTGCTGAAGGAGATAAAATTGGTAAAAACGTATTCGAATTAAAAGATTATGTTGAAGCTAATTTACCAGAATATGATGTACGTGTTTCTGTATTAGGACACATGCAGCGTGGTGGTTCTCCGTCTTGTTTTGACCGTGTTTTGGCAAGCCGTTTAGGAGTTAAAGCAGTTGAATCTTTAATTGAAGGAAAATCTAACTATATGGTTGGACTTCGTGAAGATAAAGTGATCTTAACACCCCTTGAGCAAGCTATCAAAGGGAAATCAGAAATTGATAGAGAATTATTAAGAGTGTCTGACATCATGTCGACATAACCAATATAAAGTTTAAAAAGAGAGAGAAGTTTATTGTGAGGAAATTAGACTTTGAATTAGTGTAATAAAAACAAAAGCAAAAAATTTAGTAAAATGTCAAAAGTAAAATTAGGAATAAACGGATTTGGACGTATCGGAAGAATCGTTTTTAGAGAGTCTTTCAATAGAGATAATGTAGAAGTTGTTGCAATCAATGACTTGTTAGACGTAGACCACTTAGCTTATTTATTAAAATATGATTCAGTTCACGGTCGTTTCAACGGAACTGTAGAGGTTAAAGAAGGAAAACTATATGTAAACGGAAGAAACATCCGTATCACTGCAGAAAGAAATCCTGCTGACTTAAAATGGAACGAAGTTGATGTAGATGTAGTAGCTGAATGTACTGGTATCTTCACAACTATCGAAACTGCAAGTGAGCACTTAAAAGGTGGTGCTAAGAAAGTTATCATTTCTGCTCCTTCTGCTGATGCTCCAATGTTTGTAATGGGAGTAAACCACGAAACTGCAAAAGCTTCTGATTTAGTTGTTTCTAACGCTTCTTGTACTACAAACTGTTTAGCGCCATTAGCTAAAGTTATCCACGATAATTTCGAAATCGTTGAAGGTTTAATGACTACTGTTCACGCAACTACTTCAACTCAAATGACAGCTGACGGACCTTCTAGAAAAGACTGGAGAGGTGGACGTGCTGCTGCAATCAACATCATTCCTTCTTCAACAGGTGCTGCTAAAGCGGTTGGAAAAGTTATCCCATCTTTGAATGGAAAATTAACTGGAATGTCTTTCCGTGTACCTACTGCTGACGTTTCTGTTGTAGATTTAACTGTAAAAGTGGCTAAAGAAACTACTTACGAAGAAATCTTGGCTGTATTGAAAAAAGCTTCAGAAAACGAAATGAAAGGTATCTTAGGATATACTGAAGATGCAGTTGTTTCTCAAGACTTTATTTCAGATAAAAGAACTTCTATCGTTGATGCTGGTGCAGGAATCGGTTTAAATTCGACTTTCTTCAAATTAGTTTCTTGGTATGACAATGAGTACGGATACTCAAGCAAATTAATCGATTTATCTGTACATATTGCAGGTTTAAAATAATAATATATATTTTTGCAAAATCCCGTTACTTTACAATAACGGGATTTTCTTATTTTGTTACTTCTATAATTAATGTAAAAAGTACACTTTTAAATTAAGAATAGAGAAACCTAATTCCAAAAACTAAACAAATGAAATTAATAGTTGACAGTGGATCTACTAAAGCCGATTGGATTGCGATAGATGATAATGGAAAAGTATTATTCACAACACAAACTTTAGGATTAAATCCTGAAATTCTAGACGAGCCAGAAATTATCGAAAGATTAAATGATCGTTTTGATATCTTACAAAATAAAAAAAATGCTACACATTTATTCTTTTATGGTGCCGGATGTGGTACAGATAGAATGAAAGAGTGGTTGAAAAGAATTTTTCAAGAATATTTTTCTAACGCCATTGTAGACGTTCAAGAAGATACTTATGCAGCTGTTTATGCAACAACTCCAAAAGGAGAAGAGGCAATAGTTTCAATCTTAGGAACAGGTTCTAACTGCAGTTATTTTGATGGAAAAGTATTGCATCAAAAAGTACAATCATTAGGATACATTGTTATGGATGATTGTAGTGGTAATGTTTTTGGAAAAGAATTAATTAGAAAATACTATTTTAATAAAATGCCTAAAGAATTGGCTGTTGAACTTGAAAAAGAGTACGACGTTGATCCAGATTTTATTAAAAACAAATTATATAAAGAACCAAACCCAAATGCTTATTTAGCTACTTACGCTAAATTTTTAATTAAGCATAAAGACACAGAGTTCTGTAGAAAAATCATTTTCAAAGGAATGAAGTCTTTCGTTAAGAATTACATCAAACAATTCGATAACTGCAAAGAAGTTCCAGTACATTTTGTTGGTTCTATTGCATTCTATTTGAAAGATGAATTGCAAGAGACATTCAATAAATATGAACTTCAATTGGGTAATGTTTTAAGAAGACCTATTGACGGATTAATTGCTTACCATGTCGCTAATCAATAGTTCTGGTTTTATGGAAATTGCCATTATTGCTCATGATGGAAAAAAAGCTGATTTAATTGATTTCTTAATCAAAAATGAAGCTGTTTTACATAATGAAAAGATAAGGCTTATTGGTACTGGTACTACGGGAGGAAAAGCAGAAGCTGCCGGGTTTAAAACTCAAAGAATGCTATCTGGACCTCTTGGAGGCGATGCGCAAATTGCAGGAAGAGTAGCAGAAGGAATTACGCAGATGGTTTTCTTTTTTAAAGATCCTTTGTCAAGCCATCCGCATGAAGCTGATATTAATATGCTAATTCGTGTCTGCGATGTGCATAATGTGCCGCTGGCAACCAATGAAGCAACGGCACAATTATTATTAGATGCTATTGCACAGCGATTATAGAAATTTCTACATTAACATTTTTTGGCAAACAAGCCACTTGAACCGTTTCACGAGCTGGAGCGGTTTTTTCGTTAAAATAAGAACCGTAAACCGTGTTTATTGCTCCAAAGTTATTCATATCCATGATGAAGATAGTTGACTTCACAACGTTTTCAAACGTCATGCCTGCAGCTTCAAGAATAGCGGCAATGTTTTGCATAACTTGATGTGTTTCATCATTAATATTGTCTGTAATCAATTCTCCTGACTCAGGATTGATTGCAATTTGTCCAGAAGCATAAAGTGTGTTTCCAGATAATACGGCTTGATTATAAGGCCCGATTGGAGCCGGAGCTTTCTCGGTGAAAATGATCTTTTTCATAATAAAATTTTATTTTGATTCGAAAGTATATTATCTATTTGAAACGCTTCGTTTGTTCCATTTGATATCGCTAAGCATACCAGATTTAATTCCGATGAAGAAGTTCCAGTTAGAATTTGTACCCAAAGGTTGCCAGTTAAAGGCCATTCTCCAGCTTAACAAATCTCTTTCAAAACGGAATTGTGTAAAGGTAACTCCTTTTTGAACAAAATCGTATCCTGTAGAAACCCCAGCTTTCCATTTAGGGGTAAGATCAGTATTAATAGAAATCATAAGAGAGTTTCCAGAAATAGTGCTTTCTCGTTTGATGTTTGAATAGGTTAACGAATAGGCAAGTGTCATGTCCCACGGAACTTTAGAATTAAAGAATTCTGTAATTACATCATCTTTTTCGGGTTCATTGGCAAACTGACTGTTACGGCTGTCATTTAAGTCGGTATTGGTACCAAATAAGTCATCGCTTCGACCTCCGTTTCGCTGACTCTGTGTGTTTTGTTCTTTTTCTTTTCCGCTTCCTTTATTTGAGAATGAGTAGTTTACAGTTACGTTTGCACTTGTCATCCTGAATAAACTTCCGCCATTGTCAATGTTGAATTTGTCAATTTTGTTACCACCATTATCAATCGCATAAGGATCTAATGTTGCACCAAAGTTCATATTCATTTTATTATCAAAAAACTGTGTTCCACCACTAACTAATACAGGCTGCCATCCAAATGTTGATTTTCCGTCAGCATTAAAATTATAGCTTGTGCTAAAGTTTAAGTTGTTTAACAGCATTATTTTTTTAGGTTCTGTTTTTGTGCTGTCTCGATCTCTTACTTTAGCTTCAAAAGTATTGCTCAAAGCAAAACCAACAATGTTTGAATTGTCTTTTCCTGGCGATCCATATATTCCGCTTTCAAATCGCGTGTACTCAGAAGTAATTCTACCAGAAGCATCGACAGCATACGTATCGTAGTATTTTTCAAAACTAGGAGTATAGGCATAAGTTACACTCGGACGCATTACGTGTCGAATAGATTGGATTCTTTTATCGTCTCCAAAATTAAAAGTTCCGTAAATCGTCGTACCTAAATTAGTGCTGAAATTGTATGTTCTAAACGAGTCAAAACCATTTACAGTTTTGTTAACTGTTTGTCCTTCTGTAGGGTCATAAACTTTTTGAATCGTTTTATTTACCCATGTTTCCTGATAAGTTGTAGAAGCTCCAGCACTAAAATATTTGAAGATTTTAAAGTTCGTGCTTAACGGAATAGTCTGTTGCAACCCTAATTGCGCATCATCAAACATTTGTGGCTTGAAAAACAGCGAATCTTTGGTTTTAAAATAGTTTTTACCGCTTACATTATACTGTAAGTTGATATTTTTAATTAATCCCTTTTTAACGCCGTTTTTTCCAACAAAAGGATAGATACGGTCAATACTTCCTTGTAAAGACGGAAGCGTCATAATAATGTCTTCTGTTTGCGTATTTTGGCTATGAGTTGCAGATAACGCAATACGGGAACCTGGGATCGTATTAAATGTTTTATTATACGAAATAGATGAGCTTAATGTGTTATTTAAGTTCGATCCAATATTGGCTTGGTTGATTGACTGTTTAAAGTACTTACTACTACCCATGTTGACAGAAGCAGAGAAAGTAGAATTAGGGTTCGATTTTGTGTCTTTAGAATGCGACCACTGAATATTGTAAATACTTTGTTTTGAATAATCAGGATAACCGCGTTCGCTGCTAATTAAATTTTCAAAACGAATGTTCACATTTCCTCGATACTTATATCTTGTCGCATATGCAGATTCAAATCGCATGGCGTAACTTCCGTTGGTATAATAATCACCAAGTACGGTTAAATCGTAATTATCGCTTAAAGCAAAGTAGTAACCTCCATTTTGTAATGAAAATCCACGTGTATTAGAATCGTTATAACTCGGAATGATAATACCCGATACGCTTTTTTCCTTGCTTAAAGGGAAAAAACCATAAGGTAATGCAAGCGGAGTAGGAACGTCGGCAATTACCATTTGCGTTAAGCCGGCAACAATTTTTTTACCTGGCACAAACTTAATTCTGCTCGTTTGGAAATAGTATTCAGGATGGTCAATATCTTGAGCAGTTGTAATACGCGCACCTTTTAAAAAGTATACAGAGTCGTTTTCTTTTTTAGTAACAGAAGCCTTAATATTTAATTCGCCTTGTTTTGTTCTTGAATTATAAATTAAAGCCTTTTTTGTTTTAAAATTAAAGCGAATAGAATCTGGTTGTACTTCACTTGAACCCTGTTTAAAGTTAGGATATTGAGTTAATACTCCTGCAGAATCTTTAATTCTTCCGGCATAAACTTCGTCTTTTTCATAATTAAGAACAATTATACCAGATTTTAATTCGACATCTTTGTAGTATAATTCTGCTTCATTATATAAGGTGATCAGCTTTTTTTTCTGATCAATTTTAGCATAGTCTTTTGCTTTGTATCTTACTTTTCCATCCAAAAAAGTCTTTTTTGGTTTAACTGTATCTAGTTTTATGGTGTCTGTAATGGCAGGATTTTCTTTATCTGTTTGTTTTACAGCAGGTAAAGGCTTTTTTTTGTTTTTTATTTCTTGCGAGTATAAATTACCACAACCTATAGTTAGGAAAAATGATATTAAAACGATATTAAATAAGTTTGTGTGCAAAGGTTTAAATGCTATTTTTGTAAAATTATGGCTTGTTTTTTGACATGTCAAACTTACATATAATTTTTTGGCAAAAATAATCAATTCTAAAAATTATAACAGCTGCATTTTATTAAAATTAACTTTTAGATTTATGAATAGAATTAACAAATTTAAGGTAATATTTACTTTATTTCTAATAATATCGTCCTTTTATGCTCACAGTCAGTCAAATGTGTTTAAGGTAACACTTGACGCGGGGCACGGAGATCATGACTTCGGAGCGGTTTATAGCGGACGAATTGAAAAGAATATTGCTTTAGCTATTGTTTTGAAAGTGGGGAAGATTTTAGAGCTTAATCCTAATGTTAATGTAATTTATACTCGTAAAACAGATGTTTTTATAGATTTAGTTGAAAGAGCTAATATCGCTAACCGTGCAAATTCGAACATTTTTGTTTCTATTCACTGTAATGCAAATAAAAATACGGCTGCCGACGGAACAGAAACTTATGTAATGGGTTTAAGTAAAGTAGCCTCAAACCTTGAAGCGGCGAAAAAAGAGAACTCTGTAATTACATTAGAGAAAGACTACAAGCGTAAATATGAAGGTTTCGATCCTAACTCGCCAGAGTCCATGATTGGTATGACTTTGATGCAGGAAGAATATTTAGATAATAGTATTACACTTGCGACTAAAATCGAGGAAAATTTTGAAAAATTAGGAAAAAAACTTCGTCACGGAGGAGTGAAGCAAGCTCCTTTTATGGTACTTCATAAAGCTTATATGCCAAGAGTTTTGGTTGAAACAGGATTTGTGTCGAACCCAACAGAAGGAAATATCCTGAATTCTGAAGAAGGCCAAGATGATATTGCAAGAGCAATTGCAGAAGCTATTTTAAGTTATAAACGTGAATATTTTGGGACAGGAGCGGAAGCTCCTGAGAGTCGGCCCGTAAGAGATACTACGCCTGCAAAACCAAAAACAACTACTCCGGTTGCAGTAGCAAAGAATGCTCCAAAAGGAACATTTTTTAAAGTACAGCTTATTGCAAGTATCAAAAAAACACCTTTAGAGCCTAAAAATTTTAAAGGATTGAAAAATGTAACAATGGTGTACGAAAATAATATTTATAAATATTTCTACGAAGAAACTCCAAGTTACGAAACCGCTCAAAAATATCTGCAAGAAGCTAAAGGTAAAGGATATGGCGCTGCATTTTTAGTAGCAACTAAAGATGGGGAAAAAATCAGTATTCAGGACGCGATTAAATAATAAGCGCAAGTTCGAATATTTATATTAATTTTGTACAAACACTTAGAATTTTGAAACTAACAAGAGAAATTAAAACGGCTATTTTAGTCATCGTATCTATTTTATTATTTATCTGGGGATATAGTTTTTTAAAAGGTAGAGATCTTTTTACTAATTATACTGTCTTATATGCTGAATATGATAATGTTGAGGATTTATCACCATCAGCTCCAGTAACACTAAATGGACTTGCAATTGGTAAAGTAAGTAAAATTACAATTGATGAAGTAACGGGTAAATTACTGGTTGAACTTCAGCTTAAAACAGATTTCCCAATTACGAAAAGCAGTACAGCGGCAATTTATTCTCCAAGTTTAATTGCAGGAAAACAAATTAAAATCATTCCGAATTTTGCTGACAAAGAATTGGCTGAAGACGGACAGAAATTAACTTCTACTGTCGAATTAGGTTTGACAGAATCATTAGGAGGAAAAATTGAACCAATTCAGCAAAAGCTTGATAAAATGCTTTTGAATATTGACAATTTGGTTACAGGATTAAACAATACTTTAGATAAGAATACTCAAGAAAATCTAAAGAAAACAATTGCCGAATTAAGTCAGACAATGCAGCAATTTCATAAAGCGTCTGGAAGTCTTAATAATATCTTGGATACTAATAAAGGACAGATTAATGGAATGGTTACAAACTTCAATAAAATGTCTGGCAACTTCAATAAGATTTCAGATTCATTAAATAAAGCAGATTTAGGTAAAACAGTTCGCAATTTGAACCAAACTTTAGCTAAAGTTGATGTTTTAATGAACAACTTGAATTCTGGAAAAGGTACAGCAGGAAAAATACTTAACGATGAGGCTTTGTATAATAACCTGACTAAAACTTCAAAAGAGCTTGAATTGTTATTGCAAGATCTTCGTCTTTATCCAACTCGTTACGTAAACGTTTCTCTTTTTGGAAAGAAAAATAAACCATACGTAGCACCAACAGAAGAAACAAACTCAACTGATAAAAAATAATTATAAATGAGTTATTTAGATAATATTTTATTCGCAGTACTTCTTATAGTAGGTTTCGGTTTTTTTGCAGCGAGCGTAAAAAAAATCATCCGAAATATTAATTTGGGAGTTGATGTAGATCGAAAAGATAATCCTAAAGCTCGTTGGAAAAACATGGCATTGATTGCTCTTGGGCAATCAAAAATGGTGAGACGCCCTGTTGCAGGAATCCTTCATATTTTTGTATATGTAGGTTTCATAATAATTAATATCGAATTATTAGAGATTATTATTGATGGACTTTTTGGAACACATAGAGTTTTTGCGCCTTATTTAGGTGTAGTCTATGATGTTTTAATTGCTTCATTTGAAATATTGGCGATACTTGTAATTATTGCTGTAGTTGCATTTTGGATTAGAAGAAATGTAATTCGTTTGAAGCGTTTTATTAATTCTGATTTGAATGGATTTCCAAAAAGTGATGCCAATTACATTCTGTATTTTGAAACAGTTTTAATGATTCTGTTTTTATTGATGAATGCTTCAGATTTGCATTTGCAGAATGTTCCAGAAGGATATTCTCATTTTCATAAAGCAGGAAGTTATCCAATTAGTCAATTTATAGCGCCAATTTTTAATGGTACGTCTAATGAAGCAGTTGGATTGATGTTTGAAGTTTTCTGGTGGCTACATATTTTTGGTATTTTAGTTTTTATGAACTATTTATACTTTTCAAAACACTTGCATATTCTTTTGGCTTTCCCGAATACATATTTTGCAAACTTAAAACCAGAAGGTCAATTTGATAATTTAGCTTCTGTTACAAAAGAAGTAAAATTAATGATGGATCCAAATGCTGATCCGTTTGCTGCAGCTCCAGTTGATGAGAATGCGCATCCGGCTAAATTTGGTGCAAGCGATGTTCAGGATTTAAATTGGGTTCAGTTGTTAAATGCTTATACGTGTACAGAATGCGGACGTTGTACTTCTTCTTGTCCTGCAAATCAAACCGGTAAAAAATTGTCTCCACGTAAAATTATGATGGATACAAGAGATCGTTTAACTGAAGTTGGTAAAAATATTGATGCTAATAAAGGTGTGTTTGTTCCAGATAACAAAACATTATTAAACGATTATATTACTCCAGAAGAATTGTGGGCTTGTACTTCTTGTAATGCTTGTGTTGAGGAATGTCCTGTAAATATTAGTCCGTTGTCTATTATTATGGATATGCGTCGTTATTTAGTGATGGAACAAAGTGCTGCTCCAATGTCATTAAACGCAATGATGACTAATATTGAAAATAACGGTGCACCTTGGCAGTACAGCCAGCAAGACCGTTTAAATTGGAAAAACGAGAATTAAGATTTATTGTTTAATCGGTTAGTTGTTTAACCGTTTAATCGATTTTAAAATAATATTTCGGTTTTACAGAATTGTCATTTCGCTTTTAGCGATTAAACAATTTCACGATTAACCGATTAAACAAAAGTGAGAGAAATGTCAGAAAATTTAGTAGTACCAACAATGGCAGAAATGCTTGCCGAAGGAAAACAGCCAGAGGTTTTGTTTTGGGTAGGTTGCGCAGGAAGTTTTGATGATAGAGCAAAAAAAATTACTAAAGCATTTGTGCGAATTTTAAATCGTACCAATGTTTCTTTTGCAGTTTTAGGTACAGAAGAGAGTTGTACTGGCGATCCTGCAAAAAGAGCTGGAAATGAATTTTTGTTTCAAATGCAAGCTATGATGAATATCGAGGTTTTGAATGCTTATGAAGCTAAAAAAATCGTTACAGCTTGTCCGCATTGTTTTAATACATTGAAAAATGAATATCCGGAATTAGGTGGTAATTACGAAGTTATTCATCATACAGAATTCTTGAAATCATTAATTGATGATGGAAGATTAACTGTAGAAGGTGGACAATTTAAAGGTAAAAAAATTACGTTCCACGATCCTTGTTATTTAGGTAGAGCCAATAAAGTTTACGAGGCACCGAGAGATTTAATTCAGAAATTGGACGTTGAATTAGTTGAAATGAAACGTTCTAAAGCAAATGGATTATGCTGTGGTGCAGGTGGAGCACAAATGTTTAAAGATGCTGAACCTGGAAACAAAGAAGTAAATGTTCTTCGTACAGAAGATGCATTAGAAGTAAAACCAGATATTATTGCTGCGGGTTGTCCGTTCTGTAATACAATGTTAACCGATGGTATCAAACATCAGGAAAAAGAAGGACAGGTTAAAGTTCTGGATATTGCTGAGTTAATTGCAAATGCACAGGATTTGTAATCTGAGTTGCTAAGTTACTAAGATGCTAAGATTCTAAGATTGAATCTTAAAAATCTAAAATCAACAATCTAAAATCTAAAATTAAAAATGTATATACCTTTTGAAAATTTACCAGGTGAATCTAGAATTTGGATTTACCAGTCGAACAGAAAATTTTCTGAGGAAGAGTTTTCTGAAATCGAAACGGATTTAAAAGCTTTTGTAGAACAATGGGCTGCACACGGCACAAGTCTAGAAGCTTCGTTTTTATTAAAATACAACCGATTTATAATATTAGCAGTAAATCAAGATGTACAGGCTGCTACAGGTTGTTCTATTGATAGTTCTGTTGAATTTATTCAAAGTTTAGAGAAAAAGTACAACGTTGATTTATTGGATAAAATGAATGTTACTTTTAAACTTGGAGAACATATTGCACATAAACCATTAATTGATTTCAAGAAAATGGTAAAAGATAAATCAGTTTCTGAGAATACAATTGTTTTCAATAACTTGGTAAACAATATCGAAGAATTTAATGAGTCTTGGGAAGTTCCTGCAGCCGATAGCTGGCACAGCAGATTTTTCTAAGAGAAAATATTGATAATAGAAAAGGCGTAAAATTTATATTTTACGCCTTTCTTTTTTATAGGATTATAAATGTTAATTCATTATTATTGTTTGTGTAAATTCTAAAAATATAATTTAAATTTTATGAAGGAAGAAATTAAGGTTGTTGCAGGTATTTCGGCTAAATCAAGTTTGAAATGGTTGGTTATAATGATAATCGGAAATTTGTTTACGTTGATCCTTTTTTTAATCATTCTTTTTCAAAATGCTGATTTTGCTGGCGGCGCACATGGAAATGCTTACGCTTTTTTGTCGGGATTATTTTTAAATAATATTTACGGATTTATTTTACTTGCTGGAGCTCCAGTTTTTGCTATTTTGTATTTTTTGATTGCAAATAAAGCAGCTATTCAGCAGATGATTTATCTGACTTGGAAAAATAAAGTATTTGCCAGTTATATTGATTCTAAAGTCGTCTTTCTGGTTGATAAATTAACAGCTTCAAACAATTGGTCGAGTGCGGTTTCTAATAAAGCGTTGTTGAAAATGCAACTTTTAGAAGCAAACAGAAATGACAAAGAAAGTTCTAAAATCAAAAAGAAAGTGATTAATTATTTATTTCAAAAGATAAATCTGGATGATGTTGATTTTAGCAACAAAGATTTAAAACGATCTGAAGTAGTTTCGGTAAAATTAAATCAATTTATTTCTGAAGCTGTTGAACCTTCATTATTGTTTTTTTGGCTGTTATTATTAATTCAAATCGTTTTGTTTGTTGCTGCGCAGTTTTAAAACGGTGTTTTGAAAACAAAAGGTCTAATCTAGCCCCGATGGGAGTGATATCCTTTTATGCCGGTGTTCGGCATAAAAGATATAACGGACAGCGGGAGTGTGGTTCTTTTAACCAATATTGTGCTGCTCCTAAAAATATTTATCAACCAGAGTTAATCTAATTTTGTCAAAAATCTAACAATTTAAACGGTTAATTAAACGCTATTTTTGAGTATTTTCGTAGAATTAAATTTTATACATGAAAATAGCAATTGTCTGTTATCCTACTTTTGGAGGTAGTGGTGTAGTAGCTACTGAGTTAGGTCTCGAATTGGCCAGAAGAGGACACGAAATACATTTTATTACATATAGCCAGCCAGTGAGATTGGCACTTTTGAATCCGAATGTTCATTATCACGAAGTAAACGTTCCGGAATATCCTTTGTTTCATTATCAGCCCTACGAATTAGCGTTGTCTAGTAAATTGGTTGATATGGTGAAATTGTACAAAATTGAGCTTCTGCACGTGCATTACGCCATTCCGCATGCTTATGCGGGTTATATGGCAAAACAAATGCTTAAGAACGAAGGGATTAATCTACCGATGATTACAACACTTCACGGAACGGATATTACGCTTGTTGGAAATCATCCGTTTTATAAGCCTGCGGTGACTTTTAGTATTAATAAATCAGATTATGTGACTTCAGTTTCGCAGAGTTTGAAAGATGATACGTTGAAATTGTTCAAAATCAAAAATAAAATTAAGGTGATTCCGAATTTTATTGAATTGGACAAAGTCAAAAAAGATCCAAATGCGCCTTGTCACCGTTATGTAATGGCGAATGAGAATGAGCGTATTATTACTCACATTAGTAACTTTAGAAAAGTAAAACGTATTCCAGATATTATTAAGATTTTCTATAACGTTCAGAAAGAAATTCCAGCTAAACTGATGATGGTTGGTGATGGACCTGAAAAGGAAAAAGCAGAGATTTTATGTCAGGAATTGGGGATTTTAGATAAAGTGATTTTCTTTGGGAATAGCCATGAAATTGATAAAATCTTATGCATGACCGATTTGTTTTTACTGCCTTCAGAAACTGAAAGTTTTGGTTTGGCGGCTTTGGAAGCAATGGCATGTGGTGTTCCAGTAATTTCAAGTAATTCTGGAGGTTTGCCTGAAGTAAATTTTGATGGTTTTTCTGGATACTTAAGCAATGTCGGAAACGTTGAAGAAATGGCACAAAATGCATTGAAGATTTTAAAAGACGATGCGGTTTTAAGTCAGTTTAAGGCAAATGCTCTAGAAGTGGCTAGAAAATTTGATATTAAAAACATATTGCCTAAATATGAGGCTTTATATCAGAAAGCGGTTGATGATTACAAATTGGAGAAGCACTAATTTAAAAGAATAAGATGAAAAAAGTAATTTCTGTTTTAGCGATTTTTGTTTTGATTTCGTGCGGAGTGAAGAAGGTTGGAAGTTCAAATCCCGCATTGTACGAAGTTTTAACAACGCAATCGGACGGTGGTGGAAATATTAAGTTTTTTGAAATTTTGACTGAGCCAAATGAAATCAAAATGCTTGAAAATGATCCGCTTTTGGCACATAAGATGAAGGATCCCGATATTCAGGATTATAATTATGTGATTCTAAATATGGGCGAAAAAAATACAAGCGGTTATTCTATTGATGTTGAAAAGGTAGAAGAAACAGAAAAAAATATCATTATCACTGTAAAAGAAAATAGTCCAGCAAAAGATGCCATGACGATGCAGGTAATTTCATATCCTTATACGGTGGTGAAAATTCATTCTAAGAAAGAAATTATTATTAAGTAAGTGGTTAGTGACTAGTAAATAGTTATTAGTTATTAGTGAAGAGTTAGAGGTTAATGTCTGGCTGAGCGGAGTCTAAGCCATTTTTTAGACTAAAGCCCTTCGATAGAATCTAAAACAAAAAAATAAAAAAAACCTGTCGATTTTAAACGACAGGTTTCTTCTTACAATTATTTTTTAATTTTAATTTAGAATCTAAATTTAACGCCTAAACCAACGTCAAATCCAAAATTGTCATCATCATAGTAACCTGAACCAATTTCTGGTCTTGCGTCCAATGATAAAGTAAGTGGTACTTCTTTAAATCTATATTCTATACCGATATCTCCAGCTGCAAAAACATAAGTTCCGCTATCGCTGTATCTGTAATTATTGTTGTAGTAATCGTGATCCCAAGCAGCTAGTCCTCCACCGACACCAGCGTACCAGTTAAAACCTCCGTCGATGTTCCAAACCCATTGGTAAAGGGCAACTCCTTTTATGGCGTCTACATCACTGCTGTTTCTCCATCCTAAATCAAATTCAAGTCTGTTTTTTTGATTTAATCCTAATTGGTATGATATTTCTCCTCCAAATCCGTTGTTGTCTCCTAGACGTAATCCTAAAGCGTGTTTCGAAATTTCTTGTGATTGAGCCGTAAATGCTAAACCAAGAAGCATAAGGGCAGATAAAAGTATCTTTTTCATAAAAATGGTTAATTAATTTTTTTCAAATGTAT